>Ga0070741_10014476_pt1 | contig 13630 bp, 11 predicted proteins | sample Coa_R1_4_FD_66440 | JGI IMG/M metagenome (GOLD analysis project Ga0070741, IMG submission 66440) | Surface soil microbial communities from Centralia Pennsylvania, which are recovering from an underground coalmine fire - Coalmine... | ecosystem: Environmental > Terrestrial > Soil > Unclassified ... | reverse complement strand
ATTTGGGGCGATTTGTATTGGCGCGGTGTTGGCTCGCTCGGCTTGAACACGCTGCACACCTTTGAAAACGATACAGGACCCGACGACGCGAATCACGCGCAGTACGGCATGTACATTTACTTTGACCCCAAGCGCAAGCTCGGCGGGCGTGAGCTCAAAGGCGCGCAATTGGTTGACATTGCGCCAACCGTCTTGAACGAATTCGGAATGTCCATTCCGAGCGATATGATCGGGAAGGTTATCAAAGCGGACTAGGAGGCAATTGTAGGGGCGGCGTCACGCCGCCCCTACCCAACACCATGGAACATCCAGGATTCACACTGTGGTTCACCGGGCTTTCGGGCGCGGGCAAGACAACCGTTTCGCGGCGCATCGCCGACGAACTGCGCGCACGCGGCATGAAAGTCGAATTGCTCGACGGCGATGTGGTGCGCGAGAATTTATCCAAAGGACTGGGTTTTTCCAAAGAAGACCGCGATACCAACATCCGCCGCATCGGATGGGTCTGTCAGGTCTTGTCGCGCAACGGCGTCGTCGCCATCGCCGCGGCAATTTCGCCCTACCGCGCAATCCGCGACGAACTACGCGGCAATATCGAAAATTTCATCGAAGTGTACGCCGAATGTCCGATTGACGTTCTGGCGGAGCGCGATGTCAAGGGCTTGTACAAAAAGGCACTGGCGGGCGAAATCAAAAACTTTACGGGCGTCAGCGACCCCTACGAACCGCCGTTAAATCCCGAAGTCACCTATCACTCCGACCGCGAGACAGTGGACGAATCGGTGAGCAAGGTGCTGCGGAAATTGGAAGAACTGGGCTATGTGCCGATGCGGGAAATCGCGTGAGTTTCGACCGATGAGAAGTGGAGGCAGTTCGAGATGAATCGAGAATTAATTCCGATTAACTCCCAGCTCTGGCGCGATTTTGCGGCAACGGCACGGCAAGTAGGGGAAGAACCTTTACGCGTCGTCTCACGAATGCTCCGCGAATACATGGCAATCCGGCGCGACACCGCGCAGTTTGAAAAAATGCACGCGTCTTGTTATCCGCTTATCCGCTTTACATATCCGCTAGCAGTTTGTCGTAGTCACCCTTTCACCTCTGCACCTCGTCACCTTGTCATCAGTTCATGGATCGCGTTCGTCTCGGTCTGATTGGCTATGGCTATTGGGGTCCAAACCTCGCGCGCAATTTTCACCAATTGCCCGAGGCGTGGCTCGTCGCGTGCGCCGATGCCGAACCTGCGCGGGTGAACGAAGCCGCGCGGTTATATCCTTCGCTGAAACAGGCGACGACGGACGCGCGGGAATTGATTGAGAACCCGACTTTAGACGCGCTGGTCATTGCGACCCCAGCGCGTTCCCATTTCTCACTCGTCTCGCAGGCATTGGAAGCGGGCAAGCACGTCCTCGTCGAAAAACCCCTGGCGATGACAAGCGCCGAAGCGCGTGCGCTCATCGCAATCGCGCAGAAATGCAAACGCGTCTTGATGGTGGGACACACCTTCGAGTTCAATCCCGCCGTCTGGAAAATTCAAGAGCTGTTACAAGCGGGCGCGCTCGGCGAGCTCTATTACATTTATTCCACGCGTGTGAATCTCGGACGCGTCCAGACCGATATTAACGCGCTCTGGAGCATCGCGCCACATGACATTTCGATTTTGCTCTATCTCCTTCAGACAATGCCCCTAACCATCACCGCGCGCGGTGGGACATACGTCAGTCACGGCGTCGAAGATGTCATCTTTGCGCTCTTGACCTTTCTCGCGCCGCACAGCGGCGCACCAAACATCAACGCGCACATTCACGCGTCCTGGCTCGACCCCAGCAAGACGCGCCAGATGACATTCGTGGGTTCGGAAAAAATGATTGTCTATGATGATGTGGACCCCGAAGCCAAATTAAAAATTTACGACAAGGGCATTTACAAGCGCGGCGAGTCGTTTGGTGAGTTTCAACTCCGCGTGCGGAGCGGCGATATTCACATTCCCAAAATTGATTTGACCGAACCCTTGCGTTATGAGTGCGCGCATTTCCTCGAATGCCTCCGCGAAAACAAATCCCCGCGCACGGACGGCGAAAATGGTTTGCGCGTCGTGCGCGTCCTCGAAGCCGCCCAAGCGTCGCTCGCGCAAAACGGCGCGGTGGTCACTTTCGATTGAGCTATGCGTGATCGCGGCGCAGGAGTGGGCTTGAGCCTCGCGTGTCTCGTCCTCGCGTTGACCACCTGTGTTTCGAGCGCGCAACTTCAATCCACATCCCTCCCCCTAACTCCGCTGACACCCCGCCGCGCGCCGCCGCCGACACTCCGCCTTCCCCTTGCGCCGCAAGGCTTTCGAGTCACATTAATTTCCGAACAACCGAAAATTGGCACGGCAATTACGCGCGAGGACAATTACTTTTATGTTGCCGAATTGCAAGCGGGAAACATCTTGCGCCTCGCCGATACGGATGGCAATGGCTTGCTTGATACATCAGTCGTCGTCGCGTCGAATTTCAAAATGCCGCGCAGTCTTGCCATCCATCCCCAGACCGGTGATTTGTATGTCGTCAGTCGCGGACAAATCAACGCTTTGCATGATACGAATGGCGATGGCATCGCCGACGAGAATCGAATCGTGATTCAAGGTTTGTATGACCTCGATTACATGCATTCCAGTAACGGCATCGCGTTCGGACCCGATGGGAAACTGTATATTGCGGACGGAGGACCGCGTTTGCGCCAGCGCAAGAAAAAAGGCGCTGCGTTCCCCAGCTATGCCGGTACGATTCTCATTGCCAATCCCGATGGCAGCGATTTGCGCGTCTACGCCAGCGGCTTTCGCAATCCGTTCGGCTTGGCGTTCGCCGCCGATGGTTCGTTGTATGCAACCGAGAACGGCGAAGATTCGGTACAAGCGCCAGTTCATGGCGATGAATTGAATCGAATTTTCGAGGGCGGGGATTACGGTTTCCCCGACGTGTTAGGCGACCCACCGTCCGATTCCGACACGATTGCGCCTATCGTCAATTCCCCCGCCGACAGCGCGCCGGCGGGCGTCATCGTGTACGAGGCAGAGCAATTTCCCGAAAACTATCGCGGCAACGTGTTGGTTGCATTATGGAATATCGGTCATAAAATTGTTCGCGTCTGGCAAGATGCGAGCGGACAATGGCAGACTGAAGATTTCATCACCGATTTGAAATTCCCAGTCGGCATGACGCTCGGCGCAGATGGTTCGCTCTACATCCTCGACATGACGGACGGCGTGAACGGCGCGCCGAATTTGAGTTCGCGGATTTATCGCGTCCAATACGCACCCTAGCCCACTAACACCTAACGCCTAACAACTAACAACTAACAACTAACAACTAACAACTAACAACTAACAACTAACAACTAACAACTAACGCCTAATGACTACCAAGATTTTTCCCAACGTTCATTTCACCGACGAGCCAACGCTGGGCGAATTTGTCATCGTCGGCGAACCGCCGCGCGGCAAGCACGCAGGCGAATTGGAAACGCGCATCGGCGCACGCGCCCTCATTCGTTCCCACACCGTCATTTACGCGGGGAATCGCATCGGCGATGATTTTCAAACGGGGCACGGCGTTCTGGTGCGCGAAGAAAATGAAATCGGCAATCACGTCAGCATCGGCTCCCATTCCGTCGTCGAGCATCATGTGAAAATTGGCAACGGCGTGCGTTTACACTCGAACGTCTTTGTTCCCGAATTTTCAATTTTAGAAGACGACTGCTGGCTTGGTCCAAACGTCGTCGTGACCAACGCGCGTTATCCCGAATCGCGCAATGTCAAAGAAAAACTAGTCGGCGCGCAGGTCAAGCGCGGGGCGAAAATCGGCGCAAACGCCACCCTCCTCCCCGGCGTCAGCATCGGCGAAAACGCGCTCGTCGGCGCAGGCGCAGTCGTCACGCGCGACGTACCGGATGGCGCAGTCGTCGTCGGCAACCCCGCGCGTGTAATCAAAGATATTTCTGAAATCCCTGACTATCAAGCATAAGGAACCGCGAATGAGATTGTCATTTCGAACGCCGCATAGTTTGCAGCAGAAATCTCTCTTCTTATCCCAGAGAGATTTCGGCGACGAACGCCGTCGCATCAACAACGGCTCGCAATGACAGCTACTCCATAGTGCAGATTCGCGTAGATTCGCGGTTTATCAAATGTCCAAGTCGTTAAGTGAACTTCGTATTGACTATATCAGCAAGCCGCTCGATGAACGGGATGCCGATCCAAACCCGTTCGTCATGTTTCAACGCTGGTACGATCTGGCAGTCGCGGAGAATTTGCCCGAACCGAATGCGATGACGGTTGCCACCGCGTCGCTGGATGGCAAACCTTCCGCGCGCATTGTCTTGTTGCGTGGGGTGGACGCGCGCGGCTTTGTCTTTTTCACGAATTACAAGAGCCGTAAAGGCGAGGAACTCGCCAGCAATCCCTTCGCCGCGCTCGTCTTTTTCTGGCAGCCCTTGCATCGTTCCATTCGTATCGAGGGGCGCGTCGAACGCGTATCCGCGCAAGCATCGGACGCGTACTTTGCCTCGCGCCCGCGCGGTTCGCAATTGAGTTCTGCCGCATCTCCGCAAAGCCAAGTCATTCCCAATCGGCAAATGTTGGAAACACGCGTTAAAGAACTCGACGCGCAATTCCCCGACAAGGTGCTGCGTCCCCCGCATTGGGGCGGCTATCGCGTCCTCCCCGACGTATTCGAATTTTGGCAAGGACGCGAGAATCGTCTCCACGACCGCTTGCGCTATACAAGGGCCAAGGACAATACGTGGCAGGTGGAACGATTAGCCCCGTAAGTTTCGACGATGGCGCTTTTCTCGAAGGCACGCGGACGACTGACCGGCGGCATGGGGCTGCTTGTTTTGCTTGCCGCATTTTCCGTCGCGGTGCATCTGTTCTCCAATGTTGTTTTTCCCTTTGGAATTTTCCGCGACGAGTTTTATTACATCGCCTGCAGCCAGCGCCTCGCGTGGGGCTATGTTGACCATCCGCCGTTAATTGCGCTGATCACATTAATTACGCGCGCGCTGTTTGACGATTCAATCGTCGGCTTGCGTCTTTTCCCTGCGCTCGCCGGAGCGGTCCTCATTTTTCTGGCGGGTTGGATGGCGCGACAGTTGGGCGGCGGCAGATTCGCCCAAGCGCTCGCCGCCATCGCCGCACTCTCGGCGCTTTACTGGATCATCTTCGGCTTTTTATCTACGATTGGCTTTGATCATCTCTTCTGGGTGCTCACGGCGTTTTTGGTGTTACGACTGCTCCAAACGGAGAATCCCAAATACTGGCTTGCCATCGGCGCGGCAGTCGGCTTGGGCTTGATGACGAAAAATAATATGGCGTTTCTCACGTTCGGTCTCGCGTGCGGCGTGCTCGTTTCGCATCGCAATTATTTGCGCGGTCGTTGGTTGTGGTTGGGCGCGCTGCTTGCCTTCGTGATCGTCTCACCATATCTGGTCTGGGAACTTCAGAATGGCGCGCCGACTCTCGAATTTATCCGCAATGCGTCAATCAAGAACGCGACCCTGTCACCCCTAGAATTTATCGTGATGCAAATTCTCGTCCTCAATCCGTTCACGCTGCCCATCTGGTTGGCGGGACTGATCTTTTATATGCGCTCGAAAAAATATCGCTTGCTCGCGTGGATGTATCTCGTGCCGCTTGCCATTTTTGTGGCGACGCAAGCGGCACGCGCAGATTATCTCACGCCCGCCTATATCTGGCTCTTGCCCGCGGGCGCGGTCGTGATTGAACAATGGATTGAGAGGCGCAAGTGGCAGTGGTTGAAACCGCTCGCGCTCGGCGCGCTGGTCGTGAGTGGGCTGCTGCTCCTGCCGTTGGGCACGCCCGTCCTGCCCGTCGCGGATACGCTGGCGTACGCGCAAGCCGCCGGTTTTGCGTCGCAGCCAATCGAGAAAACCAAGACCGCGCTGCTCCCGGAGTGGTACGCCGATCGGTTCGGTTGGCAAGAGATGGTTGCTGCGCTGGCGCAGGTATATCAGGCGCTGCCACCTGCTGACCGAGCGCAGGCGGTGTTCTTTACGGCGAATTATGGCGAAGCCGGAGCGATCAATTTTTATGGAGCAAAAGAGGATTTGCCGCCCGCGCTTAGCGGACACAACAATTATTACTTGTGGGGTCCGGATGACGCGAGCGGCGCGGTGGTGATTGTCATCGGTTTTCGAAATAAATCCGATTTCGGGGATGCGTTTGCCCGCGTGGAGCAAGTGGGCACATTTACGTGTCAGTATTGCCGCAGCGATGAAAACGATTTGCCGATTTGGGTTGCGCGTGGGTTAAAGCAGCCGCTGCCCGCGCTCTGGTCCCAAGTCAAGCATTACGACTAGGGTGAGAGATTTTTATCTGAAATTCCGTTCGATGATAGAATGCCGTTGGTTGAAAAGGAGCGTGAGTTGGTTTTGAATCCGCGACAACATTTTTGGAAAATTGTTTTTGTGCTGGGCTTGCTCGCGCTCGCGTTCACCGCCTCCACCGCCTACGCCTGCGGCTGTGGCATTTATATCCCGCGCGACGGCAATGCAACCGTTTCGCAAGAGCGTTCATTGGTACGCTGGGATGGCACGCGCGAAGATATTGTGATGTCGCTCGGCGTCTTGGGCGGCTCCAAACAAGCGGCGATTATTCTGCCCATTCCTTCACAAGCCGATGTAAAGTTGGCGGACGCGAAAGTGTTCAATGAATTGGATGAAATGACCAAACCGCTCATCCAAGAACAACACCAGCTCACCTTTAATCTCATGCTCGGCGCGGGGAGCGCCGCGCCGCCGACAGGTGGAGTCGCGGCGAGCGCGCCCGTCAATGTGTTGTCGCGTCAAGATGTTGGACCCTTTGACGTAGCGAATCTGTCCGCGACGGATGCGAACGCGTTGAAGGATTGGCTGGATGAAAACGGTTTTCAACTCGACCCGCGTATCCCTACCGTCTTGCAGCCCTACGTGGATAAGGGCTGGACGTTCGTTGCCGTGCGCTTGCAGCCCGAACAGGCATCGGGCGAATTGGGCGGAACGCTTTCGCCGCTCCAAATCTCCTTCGACGCGTCCGAATTAGTCTATCCCATGCGCGCGTCGGCATTGGCAAAGAATTCGCAAGACCTCGCGCTCTACGTCCTCGCCGACCATCGCGTGGACAAAGATTTTGAATTTGGCATGTCGCGCGTATCGTTCGCCAATTGGGTCGAGCCATCCGCGCTGGATGCCAGTTCCACGCTCGCGCCCTACGTCCCGCGCAAATTCTTTTTGACCAAATTTGTTGAAACCATCAACCCCCCGAAAGTCCACGACGATTTTCACTTTCACTTTGCTCAAGCCGATACACCCTTCCGCGAAGTCCAAATCGTCACCGTCAAAGAAGATGCGACGGGCTATGTCCTGCTCGGCTGCTTCACCTTCATGGCGCTCGGCGTCCTTGCCCTCGTCGCCGCCGCAATCATCATAGCGCGCAATCGTCACCACGCGTCCAACGTCCAACGTCTAACGTCTAACGTCTAACGTCTAACGTCTAACGTCTAACGTCTAACGTCTAATGACTAGAATCCCTCTCGTAGATTTACACGCGCAGTACGAAAGCATCAAGCCCGAAATAGACGCGGCGATTCAACGCACGATTGACAGTGCGGCGTTCATTCTCGGACCCGAAGCCAAACAATTCGAGACAAATTTCGCGGAATTTTGCAACGCCAAACATGCGATTGGACTTGATTCGGGGACGGCGGCGCTGCACCTGTCGCTGCTCACGCTCGGCATTGGCGCGGGCGATCAAGTGATTACGACCCCGCACACCTTTGTCGCTACCTCCGAGCCGATTACGCTCACCGGCGCACGCCCTGTCTTTGTGGATATTGACCCGCGCACCTATAACCTCGACCCAAATCAAGTAGAAGCCGCCATTACGCCACGCACCAAAGCGATTATTCCCGTACATCTTTATGGACAACCCGCCGAAATGGATGCGATTCTGGAAATTGCGAAACGCCACAATATCCCAGTTATCGAAGATGCGGCGCAAGCGCACGGCGCAGAGTATCGCGGCAGGCGTATTGGATCACTGGCGACGATGGCGTGTTTCAGTTTTTATCCGGGAAAAAATCTCGGCGCGTACGGCGATGCCGGCGCGCTCGTGACCAATGACGACACGCTCGCGCAAAAAATTCGGATGCTGCGCGATCACGGACGCACGACGAAATACGAGCACGAGATTACGGGCTATGGCTATCGGCTCGATGGCATTCAAGGCGCGATTCTCAACGCCAAGCTTCACCATTTGCCCGCATGGAATGCACAACGCCGCGCCAACGCCGACTATTACACCGAATTATTATCCAACGTGGACGATTCGCTGGTCATGCCGTACGAACCTTCGCACGTGCGCGCGGTCTATCATCTCTATGTCATTCGCACGCGCCAACGCGACGCGCTGTTGAACCATCTCAAAGCGCACGACATCGAAGCGGGCATTCATTATCCTGTTCCATTGCACTTGCAGCCCGTGTACAAAAATCTCGGCTATCATCAAGGCGATTTTCCCGAAACCGAAAAAGCATCGCAAGAAATTCTCTCGCTCCCGATGTATCCCGAATTGACGCACGCGCAGATGGAACGCATCGTCGAGACTATGCGCGAGTTTTATAAAAACAACTAACGGTTGAAGGTTACAGGTTGAGCGTTGAAGCGCAACTTCAACTTGTAACCTTCAGCCTTCAACCCGCTATGCCTCTCCTCGTCTCAACCGATTGGCTTGCCGCGCATCTCGATGATCCGAATGTCCGCATCGTGGATGCGCGCTGGTATCTCGCAGATTTAGCCAAGGGCGAAGCCGATTACCAAAAAGGTCATATCCCCAACGCGGTGTACTTGAGCGTGGATCGCCATCTAGCGTCGCATCCATTGCTCGATGCGAAAACGGGACGCCATCCGCTGCCCACGCCCGAAGCATTCACGGAAACGATGGAGAACGCGGGCATTTCGGCTAACACGCAAGTCGTCGCCTATGACGACGCGGGCGGCGCGAATGCGGCGCGCGTGTGGTGGCTGCTGCACTATTTCGGTCACGACAACGCTTCCCTGCTTGACGGCGGTTTGCATCAATGGTTGAAAGAAGGACGCCCACTCTCGCTCGAAACGCCCACCTTTCCACGCGGTGAATTTCACGCGCAGCCGCACCCGCATCTCATCGTCACCAAAGAGGAGATGAAAGAACTGACGCGCAATCCGCATGTCGTCATGTTCGATGCGCGCATCCGCGACCGCTACCAAGGCAAGGGCGACCCGGTTGACCCGCGCCCCGGTCATATCCCCGGCGCAAAAAGCGCGCCCACTGCCGAAAATTTACGCGCGCCCGACGACCTGCGTTTCAAAGAACCCGAAGCGATGCGCGCGCATTACGATGCGTTGGGCGCTAACGGCGCGGATGAAATCGTCACCTACTGCGGCAGCGGCGTCACCGCCTGCGCCGATTTGTTCGCGCTCGAACTGGCGGGCTACGACAAGGTCCGTTTATACGTCGGCTCCTTCAGCGAATGGAGCCGCGACCCCACCCTCCCCGTCATCACCGGTCCCGACCCGTATTAGCGAAACCGCGAATCTTTGTCACGCGGTGCGTGACAAAGATTCGCGGTTTTCGCGCTCCAAGCTTTGCTCGTGCTATAATCCCTGCCGAACATGGAACGTACGCTCGCCGCATTGTCTTTCGATTCCGCTGTGCCCTCTGCCCATCCCTATGTTTCGGTGTTCATTCCCGCGCGCAATGAAGCGGGCAACATTCCCCTGTTGATGGAAAAAATCGCCTGCGCCTTTCGCGCCAACGCGTTGGACGGCGAAGTGATTTTCGTGGACGATGGCTCGACCGACGCAACGTGGAATGAAGCGGTGGCGGCGGCGGAACAGTACCCATTCATTCGCCTCTTTCGTCATCGCCGTACATTCGGTCTCACCGAAGCGATGCGGACGGGGTTTCGCCACGTGCGCGGCGAAATGGTAGTCTTTCTCCCCGCCGATTTAGAGTCCGACCCGGAAGAAGATATTCCAAAGCTCTTATCAAAATTGAATGAGGGCTATGATGTCGTCGCGGGTTGGCGGCAAGGGCGTGATGACGGCAAAGTGTTGGCATCGGGGATTTACAACCGAGTCTCGCGCGCCCTGTTTCACCTCGACGCGCACGATATGAATTGGATCAAAGCATTTCGCTGCGAGGTGCTTGACGATTTGCATCTGCGTTCCGACTGGCATCGCTTCATTTTGCATCTCGCCGCCGACAAAGGCTACAAAATCGGCGAAGTGCCCGTCAATTTTTATCCGCGCAAAAAAGGCAAAAGCAATTACGGCATCACGCGTATTCCCATTTCCTTCCTTGATGTGTTGGTCGTAAAATTTCTAATGACCTTTTCGCGCAAGCCGATGCTCTTTTTCGGCGGCCTCGGCAGTCTAGCCATTCTCGCCGCGCTCGCCATCTGGACGTATCTCACGATTCTCTATTTTCGCACGCCGGGCAATATGCAGCAGCGCCCACTCTTTATTTTCGCCGGCGTCATTTTCGTCGCGGGCATTCTCTTGTTCATTGGCGGCTTTTTGGCAGAGCTCATCGTCTTGCAAGCAGACCGTCTAGAAGATTTGGAACAATCCTTGCGCGAGGAGTCTAGTAAGACCTGACACAGTACATCACAATTTCGCCAAGACCTGACGGGTTTTATGACCACGATCATCTGTTTTACCGAGAGCGTTCGGAAACCCGTCAGGTCTTTCTACCCAAATCTGTGATGTACTGTGTCAGGTCTCGATCAGCGAAAGCGATATGCGCGTCGTACTCCTCACTCATGTTTTTCCGCGCGCCGCGGACGATCCGCTCGGCGCGTTTTTGTTGCACCTGACGCAAGGCATCGGCGCACGCGCGCAGGTCATGGTCGTCGCGCCGCACGCCGCAAGATTGTTAGACCATGAAACATTTGGCAATGTGCAAGTGACGCGCTTTCACTACGCGCCCGACCCACAGGAAACGCTTGCTTACACCGGCGTCATGCACGAACACGTTGCGCGCGGTATCGGCGGCAAAATCGCGTTCGCCCGATTCGTTGGGGCATATGTTCGCGCGGCATTACGCGCGGTGCGCCAATTCAAACCACAAGTGATCCACGCGCATTGGTGGCTGCCCGGCGGATTCGTCGGCGCGCTCGTCTCGCGTCTCACCTCCACACCGCTCGTCATCACCACACACGGCACCGATGTCGAACAACTCCGCCGCGCCGCATGGACCAAACCCCTCGCGCGTTTTACATTCCGTCGAGCCAGCGTCATCACCTGCGGCTCGAACTATTTGCGCGAACAATTGCTAGACTTGGGCGTTACGGATGCTGCACGCCTAGTCGTCAGTCCAATGCCCGTCAATCCGTTGTTTGCCGCTTGCCCTCATCCCTCACGCGCTGTAATCAGTGCGCTCATCCCTCATCCCTTTTCTATCCTCACCGTCTCCCGACTCACGAAACAAAAGAGGGTGGATACTATCATTGATGCTTTAAGACTGGTACGCGCCAAAGGAATTGATGCCCGCTTGCGGATTGTCGGCGATGGCGACCAGCGCGGCGCGTTAGAAGATCAAGTCCGCATCGCGCGACTGGATGCGTATGTCGAATTTTTAGGAATGCGTCCGCAAACCGAATTGCCCCCGCTCTACGCGGAATGCGATGTATTTGTGCTGTCCTCCATCCGCGAAGGAATGGGCTTGGTCATTGCCGAAGCGTTATTATGCGGCGCACCCGTCATTGCCACCAATTCCGGCGGCATCCCCGACCTGGTACGCGACGGAGAAACAGGTCTTGTATTCCCCGAACGCGACGCCCACGCGCTCGCCGCTGCCCTCGAAAAATACGCACGTGCCCCCGCCTTTGCCGCCCAGCTCGCCACAAACGGCCGCGCCCTCGTCCAAGCGCGTTATACGCCTGAACGCGCAGCGGATGAATTTCTGCAAGTCTATGAAAGAGCGCGCCGAAAGCAATAATCAGAAAGCAGTCGGCGATCAGCGGCTAGTCTTGAGCAAAGCCGAAAGGTCGTCCATCTTCCGGCGGTCGTCTTTATCCGCTTATCCGCTCGTATCCGCTGGCAGCCGTCCTCCGTCGTCCGTCGGCGGTCATGTCTCCTCCCTCGTCCCTCATCCCTCCTCCCTCGCGCTCTGGCTCTCCCTCCTCCTCTTTGCCAGCTACTTGCTTTCCTTCAGCGGACGCATCACGTCGTCGGATGGGCTTTCCATGTTCGCCGTAACCGAAAGTTTTGTAAAACGCGGCGACCTGACAACGGACCAGATGTTTACGCTCTTTGGAACGAAAAGCGCGCCCGCGCCCGACGGTGAGGTGTACAGCAAATATGGCTATGGCACATCGCTATTCGCCGCGCCGTTATATCTCTTGGCGCTCTATGTGCCGTTCGGCGGTTTGATGCAGGTGACACTCTTGGCGTGCGCGGTGGCGGTTGCAATCACAGGCGCGCTCGTCTATCTCGCCGCGCAGCGTTTGAATTTTTCTACAACCGTCGCCCTCATCCTCGCGCTCTTATTCGGGCTGGCAACGCCGGCCTGGGTGTATGCCAAAGAATTTTGGAGCGAATCGTTCGCGCTCGTGACATTATTTGCTACGTATTATGTTCTTCTCGTGTCGCGTGACTCGTTGCAAAATCGCGCGGCAGTACTCGCGGGAATTTTAGTAGGACTCGCCATCGCGGTGCGGACGACGAACGTTCTGCTTGTTCCGCTGTACGCCGCGTATGCATTTATCAATTTCAGACCATTTCAAATTCGCGGGCGCGCGCTCATCGCGTTTCTCATCCCTGTTCTCGTCTTTATCCTGTCCGTCCTGTTCTATAACGCGCTGCGCTTTGGCAATCCGTTCACGACCGGGTATCGCGCCGATGAAGATTTCAGCAATCCGCTGTTGCTCGGCGCGTATGGCTTGTTGTTCAGCCCCGGCAAAGGCTTGTTTGTCTATGCGCCGTTCCTCGCCGCGCTGCCGTTCGGCGTCTGGCAGTTTTGGAAACGCGTGTCCTTACACCGCGAACTCATCTTTAGCATCCTGTTCTTTTTATTCAATTTGATTCTCTTTTCCGCGTGGTACTATTGGTGGGGCGGCACGAATTGGGCAGCCCGCTTTCTTGTACCGACTTTGCCATTTCTCGTATTGCTCTGCGCGCCCTTGATTGAATTATTACTCACGCCAAACAAAAATCGCACCGCGCAAATTGTATTAATCATTATCTGTGCCCTGCTCGTCATCATCAGTTTTCTCAATGAACTCGCGGGTGTAGCCATCAACTCCCTCACGTATCGTTTGCGAACAGTAACCCTTTCATCCAATCCCGATTGGGACGCAATTTTCAGCCCCGCGCTCTCGCCGCTCGTCGGCTACTGGCAAATTTTCAAAGCGAGCAATCTCGATTTCGCATGGGTGCGCGCGGCACCTGATTCCGTACAATTCGATTGGATTTTGATTCTCTTGACACTTGGATTCATCGCGTTCTGCGTGTGGGGTTTAATTCAAGCGCTGCGCGGTCAGTCCCTCTCGCGCGCTCTCACAGCGCTCACGTTACTCGCCGCTGTCGCGCTCTCTCTTTTTTCTATAACGCG
>Ga0070741_10014475_pt1 | contig 13631 bp, 10 predicted proteins | sample Coa_R1_4_FD_66440 | JGI IMG/M metagenome (GOLD analysis project Ga0070741, IMG submission 66440) | Surface soil microbial communities from Centralia Pennsylvania, which are recovering from an underground coalmine fire - Coalmine... | ecosystem: Environmental > Terrestrial > Soil > Unclassified ... | reverse complement strand
CCCTTTTGGTGCGCGTGCTGGATCGCATGGCAGACCTGGCTGAACAGATCGAGCCTCTCCCGGATGCCGAGTTGATGCTGGTTGCAATAATCGGTGATCCTTACCCCGCGCACCAGTTCCATCACGAAAAACGGGCGCCCGGTTTCCGTCGCACCCGCGTCGAGCACGTGGGCGATGTTCGGGTGCTCCATCATCGCTAGCGCCTGCCGCTCGGCCTCGAAGCGCGCGATGACCCGCTTCGTGTCCATTCCGAGCTTGATGATTTTAAAAGCAACTTCGCGGCGCACCGGAAACTCCTGCTCTGCCAGGTAAACGCTCCCGCAGCCCCCTTCCCCGAGCTTTCGCCGCAATGTATAAGCACCAATCTTTTTTCCGATTTCCTCCTCGAAAAAAATCGTCGTATTACCGTGCTCTGTCTCGCGCTCGATGATCGTGCGTGAAAGCTTTTCTGCGCGAAGCAGTGTGATATCGCGCTCGAAAAATCGTTCCACATCCGTTTGCTCCCGCAGCATTTTGCTGACAGCTTCGTGTAGACGCGCGTCACCGGCGCAGGCCGTGTCGAGGAAGCTCTCGCGCTCCTCGTCGGTTTTCAGTCCGAGCGCGGAATAGAGAATCTCCGCTACTCGCTCGTTGAAAGTTGCGCGGTCGATCGTCGTGGCCATCTGCTGCTACGCGCTCTCCTTCTCGCGGATTTTTTCGAAGAGCCAGGTCCTCGCATAGAGCCAGTGGCGATCCACCGTTCGCTCGCAAATGCCGAGCAGGTCCGCCACTTCCCTGTTCTTCATTGCACCAAAGTATTTCATCACCACCACACGCGCTTGCTCCGGGTGCTGGATTTCGAGCTCTTTCAGCGCCTCATCGATCAAAAGAATCCTTTCATCGGGCTTCACGTCGATCACATCGATATCCGCGATGTTGAGCCGCTCGCGTCCCGCACCATGTTTCAGCCGCGCTTTTTTGCGCGCGTGGTCGACGAGAATCCGCCGCATCGCTTCCGCTGCCGCTGCGAAAAAATACGCGCGATTTTTCCAGCTCCTTTCCTCGTCGCCAACGAGCCTCAGCCACGCCTCGTGAACCAGCGCGGTCGGCTGCAGCGTGTGCCCGGCCGATTCGCGCGCCATCTTCGCGGCAGCGATCGTGCGCAGCTCCGCATAAACCAGCGGCAGCAGTTTTTCGATGGCATCTTCATCCTGCCCGATGGCATCGAGTATCATCGTCACGTCATTCATTTGGGGCACTTACAGATACCGAAGTAACTGCTGTTTGTCCATTCTGTGCCGGACGGAACGAGTCAATCTCATTGCGAGCAAGTGCGGTATTGTCGCCGAGAACCTGCCGGAAATTCGGCAGAACATCTCTACGCATAATAAGCCAAATTAAACTTTCGGTGAACCCGCTGACTGGTTCACAAATTGGGCACAGACAGGAGGAAGCCGCATAAGCATCACCAACAAGTGTAAGTCTGGCGCGTGTATGCACGCATCACGCAGGAACAACAGTTTTCCGAAGTGTGTTGTGCTAGTATTTGTGCTAGTGCCATACATTTTTCTGCCTGTTTTTGTGGTTACTTCGTTGGCATTCCAAGGCCGTCAAACCTCGGTATCCCCCCGCGAGTTTAGCATAGTTTCACAGGTTGAGGAGCTGTAAGGGCTCTAGTGATAGGCTAGATGGCTGCACTGACACACCATAACTATCACGGAGACAGCAACAAGCAAACGCTTTTGCGACCTATAAATTCCGTTTTAATATCCGTCCCGATGCATACCTATGCGTCCGCGTTAATTCCGATTTGGGCATAGCTATCCCTACAAGAGTGCTGACACAGGCGCGAATTGAAACTCGCTCCTTGTGCTGCAATTTCACTACCCCTCAGGCTCTAAGGTCGGTGTGCTAGATGCCTCTTTCCCGCATGATTCACGCATCCACAGAAATGCGCGCGTATGATGTGAGAACGTAAGGTCGCATTCACTTGCAAGGTTCTCATCAAAGCGAGGACGCTTTGTGAGATAGCCCGCGCCATCTAGCGCGCGGTCATAGGGTTTAATCTCAGTTATGCCAACGCCAAACTTGCGCAAAGCGGCGCTCAAGCGCATGCAATACTGAGTGATTTCAATCGCGCGCGGTAAGCCCGCGACTAAAAAGTGGACGTGAGGAGAAAGTGTTGCATCAGTGCCAAGCTCGTGACGGATGAACCATTCGTTTCTCCGAATTGAATATTCGCGATGAACGACGTGAAGCGCAGCAGTGAATACTCCCTCTCGCTCCTTTTTTGTCGTGTGCGTCGTAAATGTGGTTCCGCCGAACACCTTCCATGCGATTCGATAAAGGTGAAAAGCTTCCGGATAGTCGCGATAGGACCTTTCGATGCGTAAACGCCAGTGATCTTCTTTCTCCCGGATACGGATGGGGATAGACGAATAAATTCAGCACAGAATCCATGCGATGCGCCTTATCGGTTTGCTCGATTCGCAGGACAATTCCGGCGCGATTTAGGACGTGCTATTTCTTGGGCGAAATCCCCCGCTTTCGCTCGATTTGCGAAGCAATCCATCTCAGACCTCATTACATACTGACGACCGGAAATGTTGATTGTGCGGAGCCATCCCTTTTGCCGCAAACGCCACACCGTTGTTGGTGACAGTCCTGTTAGCTCCATAAAACGGCTTACTGAGATAGGAAAATCCATTCTATCCGCGTGATTGCTCGTCGCTACATCCATTAGATTTCCTCCATTCGCTTTAGCGCTTCGATTACAGCGGCAAGATCAAAACGAACAATTTTGTGATTTATGCGGTAACCGGGGATTTTTCGTTGCCTCCAAAGATTCTGAACAACACGAGACGAAAGACCGAGTTGGTCGGCTAATTCCTTAAAACTTAAAAGGTGCATCACCAGTGTCTCAGAAAGTGCGTTTAGAGTCGTCAAGCACAATTCTGCACATTTTTTCCAATCGCTTTCGATCCCGTCTCACCCATTGCTAATGCTACGTATTTGATCGCAAATCAAATTGTGCCATACCCCACCGATATCGCGGCATTTTGCAAGACAACTAGCTTGTGCCGGTTCGGAGAATCGATATGCCAAATGATACACGCTCCGCCGCTGCTCTCCGATGCTCGTCTAAAAGATGCCCGTAAACTTTACCAACTAAGATCCCGCCGTCTTTATGTCCAAGCCACGCTGCTATCGTCATAAAGTCAATTCCCGCCATTACGCATACTGAACAAAAGTAATGACGCAAATCGTGAAATCCCAACCACGGCAGTTTCGCAGCGGTTCGCGCAATCTTTAAGCTTTCTCGAAAACTCTTTGCGTGCTGATTCCGCTCCCCGCGCTGCGGAGAAGGAAATAGCCAGCTACAATCAGGGGCTCGCCGGTTATTCATTTCTTCCAGCAGCGTGCGGAGTTGCGAGTTAAATTCCACAGTTCTGCTTTCCCAGTTTTTTGCCAGACCGTCCGCGCCTATGGTAACTCGGTTGTTTTCTAAATCCACGTCTTCCCATTTAATGCGCAGCGCCTCTTGTTCTCGCGCGCCGCTAAAGGCGAGGAACTGCAGATAATCCGCGAGTTGCTCCCCGTTTTTTGAGCAGGCTTCTCGCGCGCTATTCAGCAAACGCTCAAACTCAGCGGGTGTAATCAACGCGCGCTTTTGCGCCGGTGCTTCCGCAAGCGCTTTCATTTTGGGTAATTCGCGCAAATGACCATCATCCATTGCGGCTTTTAAAACGTTGCGCAGCATAAGTAAGTCAAGATTTACTGTGCGTTCGCTGACAGGCTTTAGATCGCGTTTGCAAAATTTGCCGCCAGCAAGCCGCTTATCAATGAATGCAGAAATCATCGGAGTATTAATCCGATCGATTCGCGCGTGGCCTAGATATTCGCGCCAGCGGGAGATCGACTGCCGCTCATTTTCCAATGTGCCGGGTCGCTTCAGTTGCACCTTCGCCTTCGCGAAATATGTTTCGCAATAGTCGTTAAACAATGGTTTTCGCCCCGCCGTTGGCAGCACACTTTCGCGTCGCTCGTGCCGTTTGATTTCAAACGCCTCTTTTGCTTCTTGAAGTGTGCGCACAGGAACATTGTCTTGCGTAAAGAGCGGAAATTTTCTCGCGGTTTTTTTTCCATTTGTTCCGACTTCAACCCATAACTGACCGTAATAACGCTGATTGCGAGTGTATAAGCCGGACACTCTACGATTGCGTGAGTCGCGAACTGGGATAAACTGCGCACGATGTTTTTGTTGATGAGTTGTGCTAGTGGAAACCGCCTCATCGGCGGGCGCTGGGGTGCCGTTGCACGGCATTTCAATGCGTTTCACACTTTTGCTCTAGCACAGAGTAAAGCTCTTTTTTGCACTGTTGTTGTAAGTAGCTTATTACAAACGATGCCAGGGTGGCGAAATTGGCAGACGCGCCAGACTTAGGATCTGGTTCCGCAAGGAGTGCAGGTTCGAGTCCTGTCCCTGGCACTTACAACCGGGTGACTAGAAGATAGGTCACGAGACTGATCACATAGCTGCTAAGACCGATCACGATCAGGAAAAGCTCCCAAAAGTAAAAAGCGGTCTTGCGATTGCGATAGCAGATGATTTCGGTAAGTGTCGTTTCTTCGTTTTCGCCGGCAAATTGCGTGACCCATTTCACGTGCAAGCTGCTGAGCAAAATGAGCACGGTCGAGAGCAGGACAAATGAAATGCCGAGCACAATGCACGAGCGCGCAAAGAGGTTCGTGCGCGCAATCTGCGGGCCGGAAAAACCGGTAATCGTGAGCGTGAGCGTGGAAAGCGTGAGCAGCAACTGCGATCGCGATTGGATCACGGTGAGCTGCTGGCTTATCAGGTCGAGACATGCCGCAAAGCCGGAGATGCCGCCGTGGATCGAAATCATCTGCCGGGCTTCTTCACGCTCGGAGAGTTTTCGCAGCGGCCCCGACATAACGGCTGGGGGAAGTTAGAAACTGTTCTTGACCTTCGTCCACCAGCTCTCGCCTTCGTGCGAGCTGCTGGCTGTCGTTTTTTGCGGCGAAGGAATCGTGAGCCGCTGTCCGACGCGCAGCTTTTCATTGCCGCTCAGGTTGTTCGCGGCTTTCAGCCGGGCGACATTAATTTTGTATTTGATCGCAATCGACGTGAGCGTCTCGCCTTTCGTGACTACGTGTGTGTGGCTATGAAACGGCACCAAAGAAGGCGCTTCATGCTGCGCGACTTGACGCTGCGCAGGTTGACCACTGGTCTTTTGCTCGACAATCGGCCGCAACGACGGATCGATCTCTAAAATACGCTCGTTTAACTTATCGTTAGCGTGGTCAAAAGCTGCGCGAACTTTTGGATCCTTGAGCGCAATTTTCCGGACCTGCTCGTATTCCTGTTGCGTGTCGGAGCTGGCGGCAAAGACGCGCAATGAACTACTGGCCGCAACAATCGTTACGGCCAGCGCCAACCTGAATGCCGGCTGCATGAAGAATGCGGCTAGGCTTTGATGTGCCCGGAAACCAGCTTCGTCATCTCGAACATGCTGACCTGCTTCTTGCCATTGAATACCGCCTTCAACGAGTCGTCCGCGTTGATCTGCGTTCTCTTTTTGGCGTCCTGCAGCTTGTTCTTCTTGATGTAATCCCACAGCTTTTTGGTGAGTTCGCTGCGCGGCAGCGGCTTCGAACCGACAACCGCGGCGAGTGTATCGTCGGGCTGAACGGGTTTCATGAAAGCTGCGTTTGGTTTCCGGGAGGATTTTGCGGTTTTAGGCATGGGTCTGCATTACCTCGAAGCGCTGTAATTCGGCAACACAAATCTCCGTTAAATTTCAGAAAAACTTTTGTGCGGTTTGGTTTTCCGATTTTGCCATCGCTTCCGCGCGCCGCTCTATTGCGTGTGCTCGATGATTTTTTCTCCGCCATGTTCGACGACATGGCCCGTCTTTTCCATCGTTCGCCCTGTTGCATATCCGGCAGTCGAGCATGAGCAGAGGCTCAGCGCGATGCAGAGGTTCGCTGCTGCAAGTATCAGTAACGTTTTCATAATCTTGAAAACGAAATCGTATTCCATCGCGGAAATGGTCGCGCGTCGTTACGCGAAGTGCGACAAACGTTTGGTTAAAAACCGAACTTACAATCCGCTCGGTGAGCCCGGACCTGCCGACTCGGCGCGGCCGGTCGGCAAATAGCGATAGTAAACTTCGAGCATCAGCGCGCAGAGCGTCGTGCGATAAACCTGCGAGTCGATGTTGTCCTGGTTCATTTCGCCGATTTCTTTTCCACCCGTCGCAGGCCAGCTTCCATCGGGCGATTGGTGCGTGACGATCTCGTCCTGAAATGCGCGATTCCAGCGATCCCACGCGCCGCCCTGCGCCTGAAAACAGGCCTGCGTGTTGTAATACCACGTGTAGAGATTCGCGTCTGCATTGCCATATTTCACATCGTGGGTTTCGATGTTTTTCAAACCGTCGCGCACCATTTTATCCGCTTTGCCCTGCCAGAAGAGCTTGCACAAAATGCCTACGCCCGTGAGCGAGCCATTGCCGCGATCGTTTGGCTCCTTATAGCCAAACGTTCCGTTTTTCGGATTAAAAACGCGCTCGAAATTTTTCACCGCTTTTTCCATCGCAGGCGCTATCGCGTCGTTTTGCAGGCCGGTTAGGTGCGCCGCTTTCAAAGCCTGAAATTGCCAGCCGCTGACGGATGTGTCACTCGGTGTCGCTTTCGTGAAGTTATAGACCCATCCCCCATCAGGGCTCTGTCCTTGCAAAATCATATCGATGGCTTGCTTGATCACCGGCGCGATTTTTTCGTCCTTGGTCATCGTGTAAGCCTCGCACAGCGCATACGTGGCGATCGCGTGCTGATACACCGCGTGAATTTGGTTGAAGTCGGAATAGGAGAGCCGCCCTTGCGACTTCGTGCCTTCGGCCACGAGGGCGGTGATCGCGTTGTTCACGACGATACCGAACTCGCGCGATTCCGCAGGCGTCTCGCCGTGGCCGAGATAGCAAAGCAGCGCGAGGCCGGTCATTGCGCCGCGATGACGCTGCGCCCATGTGCCGTCGGAGTTCTGCACTTTTTGCAGCCAGCGCAATGCATTCACCACTGCGGCTTCGCTCGTCATTTTTCCGCCGTGTTCCGCCATCACGGAAGAACGCCGACCGCTGCCGCGCCCGCCCATTGTGCCCGGCAGCGAAACGTTTTTGCCGCTCGAAGCGGCGGGGTTCGCGGCGGCTTGCGCCATTTTTTCGGTGAGGTTGTTGGAAAGAGTCGGCGCAATGGTCGGCGTGACCGGTGCGACAAAGCTGGTGGCCGCCGGATTGACAGTCGTTAACGCTGTGAGCGTCGTTTGCGGAGCCGTAACAGTCGGCGTGGGAATCGTCGGCGTTGGCAACGTTTGCTGCATTTCCTGCTGTGGCGGCGCGCTCACATCACCGGCGGTCAAAAAGTCAGAGCCGCCCGCGTCGAAATCCGGCGGCTCGATGTATTTGTTAAAAAGCACCGAGCCGCCGAAGAGCAAAACCAGCAGCAAGTGCAGCAAAGCGGAAATCATGAAAAATCGCGAATTCGCGATTCTTTGAACGAAGGGCGGAAGCTTGGAAATCATCGGGGAAACGGCGTGCAAAGGCACGTCAGCAAAAGACTACGTGCGCATGCGCAAAAAACAAGACGGCGTTATTTGCTGCCCGGCTTGGTCGCTGATGTGTTCGCGAGATCGGGCGGGAGCTTGTCGGCCTCGAAGGTTTCGACGTCAAGTTTAACGAGGCTGATGAACGGGCAATCGAAATCCGGCGTGGCACCACCGCTGCGGTCGACGAGCACGCCGACGGCTGCAACTTCGCCGCCATTCGCGCGGACGATGTCGATCGTTTCCTGCACGCGACCGCCGCGCGTGACGACGTCCTCGATCACGATGAATCGCTCGCCATTTGCGATTGTAAAACCGCGGCGCAACATCAGCCTGCCCTCGTCTTTTTCAGCAAAAATGTGCCGCTTGCCGAGCATGCGACCGACTTCCTGGCCGACGATGATTCCGCCGAGCGCGGGAGAAATCACGCTATCGCATTCAATGTCCCGCAGCTTATCCGCGAGCATGCCGCAGACACGCTCGGCGATTTTCGTGTGCTGCAAAAGAATTGCGCATTGAAAAAACTGCCGGCTGTGCAAACCGGAACGCAGCACGAAATGGCCGTCGAGCAGCGCGTTGGTTTGGCGAAATAGTTTTAAAATTTCGTCGGACATTTCTTACAGCGGCGAGGCCGGCGAAATATCCGATGGCGCGGTCAATATCTTCGGCGATTTCGGCGCGAGTTCGCCAACTGCTGTCGCTTCGATTTCCACGCGCGCATTTTTTGGCAATGCAGCGACCTGAATCGTCGAGCGTGCCGGCGGCTGATCCGGAAAATACAACGTGTAAATATCGTTCATCGCCGCGAAATCGGAAAGATCGGTCAGAAATACCGTCGTCTTTACCACGTTGGCATACGTCATTCCGTTCGCCCGCAAGACGCCGCCGAGATTCTCGAGCACCTGCGTCGTCTGCGCGCTCACGTCGCCATCGACCAGCGCTCCGGTGGCCGGGGAGAGCGGGATTTGGCCCGCGCAAAAAAGCATGTTGCCGACGGCGATGGCCTGCGAGTAAGGCCCGACCGCTTTCGGCGCTTCGGTCGTGGCGATCACTTTTTTCATCGAGCGGCGAAGGTATCAGCGCACTGTCGCGTGTCAATGCGTGCGCATCAGGGATTTGTCCGATGTGAAAAAGCTTGAGGGCGCGGCACGCGTATGGCTTTCTGATTTGGCATGGCGGATGTCCATTTTAGCTGTCCGGGTTGCGCCCAGCCACTCGTGGCTGATGAAAACGGCGCGGGTTTAACCATCGATTGCCCGCATTGCGGAAAATCGCTGCAGATTCCCGTGGCCACGCACGACGAAGCCGAGGCACGGCTCAGCAAAAAGCTCTCGAAATGGATCACGCGCGCGAACGATCTCGAGCAGCGGCTTTACGACGCCGAGACGAACCTCCAGCTCTCGGTGCGCGAATCCGAGCAGCGGCAGATCGCACTCGCCGAAGCGCTGAAGCAACTGCGCGGAATGACCACGGAGCGCGACGTTTTGCAAAATGAAATCGACGCGCACCGCGCCGATCACGACATGTTTCTCGGCCAGCTTCGCAGCGCGCAGACTGCGGCGTTGAATGCACAGGAGCGGCTCGAGCAAATCGAAACCGAGCGCGAGCATCTCGATTTGCGCGTGCAACAGCTCGAGCTTGAGTTGGGGCACAAACAAAAGCTTCTCGATACCGCGCACCGCGAGCGCAACGAAGCAGTCATGGATCTCGCGCAAAAAAGCGCCGCGCTCGCCGATCTTTCATCGCTGCTCGAAACGAGCCGCAACGAACGCAGCGAATTTGAAACAATCGCCCAACGCACGCGCGACAAGCTTGCGCAGGTGGAGCATCAGCTCGCCGAACTCCACAGCGCGCACAAACAACTCACCGCGAATTTTTCAACCGCCAACGAAGAGCTGAAAGCATTGCGCGATCGCGCCGCCGAGGCCGAGCTGGAGCGTGAGCAATTGCGCAACGACGTGCGGCAGGACCACGAGCTCGCGAGTTTCCTCGCTGTTAAACAAGCACGAGATCACTTTGAAGCCGAGCTTCGCGACGCGCAGGCCGTTATCGCCGACATTAGAGAAAAATTGCTCGGCGCCACGGACGAACGCGACACGCTGCGGCGCGAAACCGTCGATCTGCAGCTCAAGATATCCGCCCGACGCGACACGGACACTGAAGCAACCCTGCGCGAAGACAACGAACTGCTGCGCGGCATCATCGAGCGCCTCAACGAAGAACTCAAAGAGCGACCCGTTCCGACGAAACGCCAACGCAAACAAAAGCAGGAACACTTCGGCACCCGCATCGGCGATCTCTTTCGCGCGCTGTGGGCGCGCTGCTTCGTATCCGACCCGGACGTGACGTAACGGCGACGGATCAGTCCTTGCCCGCCGTGCTCAGCTCCGGGTTGTCGAGGTCGTTTTCCAAAAGCTCCATCAGCTTCGCATTGATTCCCGCCTGATCCGCAACCGGCGGCGTGAGCATGTCGCGCAGGCTGTGCGCAGTCTGCGCGTTAAACGCATCGCGATTTTTTTCCCAAGCATCCTGCTGCACCGGATCGCCCGGCTGATTGCCCGCATTCAGCCCCATCTGCTCCATCGTCATCGCGCGCTGCCGCATGAACGACTCGATCTGCGTCGCCTGCGCGTCGTTCAACCCGGCGGCTTGCTGGATCATCCCGCGAAAAAAGCTGCCATACTCCGCGGGATTATCCTGGAAAGCGGCGATCTCCGGCAGCATCCCGAGCACATCCGCGTGCTGGCGCTCGAGACCGAGCAAATGCCGTTTTTCATCCGCGGAAAGCGTCGCGGGATCGCGCCTCGAAAGCTCCCGCAACTCGCGTAGTGCAGGCAGAATCGCGCCCGCACGACGTCCCATGTCCGCCGGTTTACCGAGCGAGACCACCACATTTCCATCGAGCGGCGCCATCTTCGCGCGCAACGCATCCGCATCGGCTTCGGCCTTTTGCCGCGCGCGCCGTTCCGCCGCGAGCTGTTGCTCAAGCTGGTCGACACGTGCTGAATTTGCAGTCGTCGGCCGCGTCGCAGGACGGTCGTCATCGTCATCAGCATCCGCAAAATGACGTGTGCCAATCCTCGTGGCGGTGGTAGCTGCATTCTCGCGATGCCAAAACAATTCCACGGACAAAAACGCGACGGCAGCGACGAAAACGCTAAAAATCACCGCGGCGGTCGTTTTGGACATCGGACGTAAAATAGCCGCCGCGCGATGAATCGCAAAGTCAGTTCGTTGGGTGCGATTCGTCAGTCGAAATATCCAATCTGTCACGCTACGGTTCCAATCTTTCAGCCGAAAGGTCCGATCCTTCACCTGAAAGACCGAAACTTTCCCGCGAAAGCTGCGAGTCTTCGTCCGAAGAATCGAATCCGTCAGCCGAAAGATGCCAGCCTTCACGCGAAGGATTAAATCTTTCCGGCGAAAGTTTCGACCTTTCGCGCAAAAGATCGGACCTTTCGACCGACGGATTGTATAGAAACCGCCAATTTCCGCCTTCTACGCCTGTCCAAACACGTCTCCTGTGCAAAAAACGCCACTTTTAGCGTCCCCACAGAGAACCGGACTACCAACGGAAACACCGCCTCGTTAATCCGCTTTTTGCTCTCTTCACCGGAGACAAGGCATGAACTGCCACGAAAACACGCGAAAAGCTATTTGAGCGAAATAGGTTTGCCGTTTACCTTCCGCACGCTTGATGTCGTCAGATCCCTACGAGGTTTACTATCCGCCGCGTCGCCGGCCGTTTTACCGGCGCGTCTGGTTTTTACTGCTCGTGGCGTTGGTGGTGGTGCCGCTCCTTGCCGCGGTCGCGTATTACATCAAGCTCAAGGCGGAATACGGCGGAAAGGTCGCACAGTTCGATTTCACGAAGCTGGAGGAAATGGAATCGGCGAGCACGATCTACGACCGTAACAACAATGTGCTCGGCAGGATTTTTTTGGAAAATCGCGACGCGCTTCCTTACAGCGAATTTCCATATGAGCTGACGCAGGCTGTGATCGCGGCGGAGGACAACCGCTTCTTCCAGCATCACGGCGTCGATTTTTATGGCATGGCGCGCGCGGCGTTGAAAAATTACCGCGCGGGTCACATCAAGCAGGGCGCGAGCACGCTCACGCAGCAGCTCGCGCGTAACACGTTCAACCTGCGCGAGCGCACTTACGACCGCAAGGTGCTCGAGATTTTTCTCGCGCAGGAAATCGAGCAGCGGCTTTCAAAGGAAAAAATTCTCGAGCTCTATTTGAACCGCGTTTATTTCGGCAACGGCTTTTACGGAGCGGAAGCCGCGGCGCGCGGTTACTTCGGCAAACCGGCGAAACAGCTTACGCTCTCCGAGTGCGCGACGCTCGCGGGCATGCTGAAAAATCCGAACGGACTCTCGCCCTGGAGCAACCGGCAGTCGTGCATGGAGACGCGCAATTTCGTGCTCGGCCGCATGCTCGAGCTGAAACAAATCACGCAGCAGCAATACGACGAGGAAATCGCGCGCAATCTCGCGGTGAAAAATCGCCGGCCAATCCACGCCGACTCGTATGCGACCGACATGATCCGCCAGCAGGTCAACGACATCGTCGGCAAAGATCGCGCGATCTCCGACGGCTACCGCATTTACACGACCATCGATGCCGATCTGCAAAAACGCGCCGAGGAAAGCCTGCGCGCAAAGTGCAACGAAATCGAAAATCGCGACGGTTACGAGCACCAGACGATGGCGCAATACGCGGCGTTGTTAAAACAGCGCAAGCAGAACGCGGACAACGACGAAAAGGAAAATGCGCCTGCGCCGGAGTATTTGCAGGGCGCTCTCGTCGTTCTCGACAACTCCAGCGGCGCAATCCTGACACTCATCGGCGGACGCGACTTCTCACAGAGCCAATACAACCGCGCCATCTCCTCCGCGCGGCCTGCGGGCACCGCGTTCAAGCCGTTCGTGTATGCCGCGGCCTTCGAAAAAGGGACGTTTCCCGGCACGCTTGTTTCCGATTCACTCATCGACAACCGGCAGGTGATGATCGGCGGTGTCACCGGCATCCTCGGCGAGTGGGGACCGGAAACCGCCGATAACAAATACGAAGGCCCGATCCCCGCGCGTTATGCCTTGGTGAAATCGAAAAACGCCGCCACCGTCCGGCTTGGCATGCAGACCGGCATCGATAACGTCATTTCGCTCGCGAAAAAAGCCGGCTTAACGCGCGTGACCGGCAAGGACGAGAAAGGCAACGAATTGTTAAACCTGCGGCGTTATCCCGCGACGTTCCTCGGCAGCAGCGAAGTCACGCTCATGGACATGACGCTCGCCTACACCGCCTTCGCAAACGGCGGCTGGCGGCCCGCGGAGCCGTTCATCATCACACGCATCGAGGAAAAGGACGGGCACACGATTTTTCAATCGCATCCCGAGCGACGAACGGTAATGAGCGATGCGACGGCCTTCGAAGTGCATTCGTGCCTTTCCGACGTGCTCGACTGGGGCACCGGCGCGAAAGCGTTCGCGCAATATGGACTGAAAAAATTCCCCGTCGCGGGGAAAACTGGCACCGCTTACAACTTCACCGACGACTGGTTCATCGGCTACGACAGCGCGATCACCTGCGGCGTTTGGGCCGGCTTCGATAAACCATCCCCGATTTACCGTGGTGCATTCTCGAACGAAGTCGTGCTGCCTATTTGGATCGATGTGATGAACGCGACCTTCGGCAAATATCGCCCGAGCGAAATCCCGCAGCCGGCCGGTTTGAAGAAATACGAGATTTGCCTCAGCTCGGGATTGCTCGCGACCGACAAGTGCGTCGAGAAATCGACCGACCCGAACACCGGCGAAACCATCGAGCATCGCACGACGTATTTTGAAATCGGCACCGACGACCAGGCGCCGAAACAAACGTGCAACGTCCATGGCGAAAACGCCGGCCAGCTCGTCGCCGCAAACGCGCAGGGCGCCGTTCCGGTCAGCAACGTGCAAACGGCGTCGCAGTATCCGCGCGCCACGCTCGCGGTCGATCTCGGCAAAGTCACGCCGGTCCCG
>Ga0070741_10014474_pt1 | contig 13631 bp, 13 predicted proteins | sample Coa_R1_4_FD_66440 | JGI IMG/M metagenome (GOLD analysis project Ga0070741, IMG submission 66440) | Surface soil microbial communities from Centralia Pennsylvania, which are recovering from an underground coalmine fire - Coalmine... | ecosystem: Environmental > Terrestrial > Soil > Unclassified ... | reverse complement strand
GCGACCTGATCACGAACAAGGTCAATCACCTGTGGTACACGCCCGACCCGACACTGACCGAAGCGGCGTTCAACGGGTTCTGCACCGAGTACTGCGGGGCGTCGCACGCGAACATGCGGTTCCGGGTCTACACGGTGTCACAGGCGAACTTCGATGCATGGGCGGCGCATCAGAAGACGGACGCAATCGGCTCGCCGGCCCTGATGGCCGCGCAGGCCGCCGCCGACAGCGCTGCGCGCCGGACGCCGGCCCGGGCCGCCGTGGTTCCGCTGCCCGTGGCAGCGCCTGCGGCTTCCGCCGGCTACGTCTTTCCGCTGGACAAGATGGGCGCCCATACCATCCCGAAGACGCCAGTGCCGGCGAGCATCACCTACGACGACAACCTGCTCGCGCAGGGCGACGCCGCCCGCGGACGCGCCCTCATCACGAACCCGGCCAACATGGCAAAGGCAAGCTGCCTGACCTGCCACGTGATCCGGGGCGAGCAGGCGTACGTGAACGACGACGTCGCCCGTGGCCCGAATCTGACGCACGTGGCAAGCCGCCACACGTTTGGCGGTGGCCTCTTCCCGCTCGACGGGCCGCACCTCGCGCGATGGATCAAGAACGCGCAGATCATGAAGCCCGGCGCCACGATGAATACGTTCGGCGTCGGCCAGTACAGCCCGTTGATGAAGGGCAACGTGACCGTGGGCCTCACCGACGCGGAGATCGCCGACGTCGTGGCCTACCTCCTGACGCTCAAGTAACCGGCCGGAGAAGACGACTCATGGCAACCACCGCCGCCCCCGCCCCTGCGTACGCCGCCACATATCCGGCGGGCGAACAGACGGGCCTCTGGAGCTGGCTCGCAACCGTTGACCACAAGCGCATCGGTACGCTCTACCTCTGGACGGCCCTCGCGTTCTTCGTGATCGGCGGCGTCGAGGCGTTCATCATGCGCCTCCAGCTGATGCAGCCGAACGGCCAGGTCGTCTCGGCCGAGGCGTTCAACCAGCTGTTCACGATGCACGGCACGACGATGGTGTTCCTCGTGATCATGCCGCTGTCGGCCGCCTTCTTCAACTACCTGATCCCACTGCAGATCGGGGCCCGCGACGTCGCGTTCCCGCGACTGAACGCCTTCAGTTACTGGGTGTACCTGTTCGGCGGCCTGTTCATGACCATCCCCATCCTGTTCAAGGTGGCGCCGGATGGCGGCTGGTTCGGGTACGCACCACTCACCACGATGCAGTTCTCGGGCGGCCTCAACATTGATTTCTGGGTGCTGGGCCTTCAGATCCTGGGCGTCAGCTCGCTCGCCGCCGCGTTCAACTTCATCACGACCGTCATCAACATGCGCGCGCCGGGGATGAGCCTGATGCGCATGCCGATCTTCACGTGGATGTCGTTCGTGGTGCAGTTCCTCCTCATTCTCGCGTTTCCCGCCATCACGGTTGCGCTGTTCTTCCTGCAGTTCGACCGCTTCTTCGGCACACAGTTCTACGAGATTGCCGCGGGCGCCGATCCGCTGCTCTGGCAGCACCTGTTCTGGGTGTTCGGCCACCCCGAGGTGTACATCCTTATCCTGCCGGCGTTCGGCCTCGCGTCGGAGATCCTGCCGACGTTCTCGCAGAAGCCGTTGTTCGGCTACAACGTGATGGTGTACTCGGGCATCATGATCGGCTTCCTCGGCTTCGGCGTATGGGCGCACCACATGTTCGCCGTCGGCATGGGCGCCACGGCCGACACGATCTTCTCGATGGCCACGATGCTCATCGGCATCCCCACCGGCGTCAAGATCTTCAACTGGCTGGCGACCATGTGGGGCGGCAACCTCCGCTTCACCGTGGCGATGAAGTTCGCCATCGCCCTCGTCGGCCTGTTCACGATTGGCGGTATCTCCGGCGTGATGCACTCCTCGGCGCCGACGGACCTGCAGCAGACCGACACGTATTTCATTGTTGCACACTTCCATTACGTGCTGTTCGGCGGCTCGATCATGGGCATCATGGGCGGCATCTACCACTACTTCCCGAAGATGACCGGCCGCTACATGAGCGAGAAGCTGGGCAACTGGCACTTCTGGCTCTTCTTCATCGGGATGAACATGACGTTCTTCCCGATGCACTTCAGCGGCATGCTCGGCATGCCTCGCCGCATCTACACGTACGACGTCGGCCAGGGCTGGGAGCAGTTCAACCTCTGGTCGAGCATCGGCGTGTTCATCCAGGGCGTGGGCCTGCTGATCTTCGCGTACAACTTCCTCAAGAGCCGGAAGTCCGGCGACCCTGCGCCCAACGACGCGTGGGGCGCCGGCACCCTCGAGTGGTCCATCCCGTCGCCGCCGCCGGAGTACAACTTCGCGCAGCTCCCGGTGGTTACGTCGCGCTACCCGCTCTGGGACCTCAAGCACCCCGAGCGCACGGCCGATCTCGCCCACTCGGCGCCCGACCAGATGACCATCACCGACTCCCATGCCGTGCCGATGCACGAGGAGGCCGAGCGCAAGTCGGCGAAGGACCTCGGCATTCCGATGCCCTTCCCCACCATCAAGCCGCTCTTCGCCGCCCTGTTCATGGTGATCATGGTGGGCGGTCTCGTGTTCATCCACGCGGCGAACCTGCAGGTCGCGCTGGCCGTGATGATCGGCGGCGCCGCGCTCTTCATTGGTACGGTGTACGGCTGGCTCACCAGCCCCCTCGAATAAACTCACGGAGACCCGCACAGTGGCCACCGCCGCCATCACCGATCCGCACGCCGCCGGGCACGGCGAGCATGCGCACTACACCACGACCGGGCTCGAGCACCGCAAGATCGCCATCTGGGCCCTGATCGGCTCGGAATGCATGCTCTTCGCGTCGTTGATCGCCACGTACCTCGTTTACAAGGGCCGCTCGAAGGTGGGCCCGTGGCCCCACGACTGGGGCTGCAAGACGTCCAACGTCATCGGCAAGACCGCCGAGGCCGTCCAGGCCGCCGGCTGCGCCGCCGCGGACGTCATGAAACCCATCCTCGACATCCCCGTCACGTCGCAATCCACCTTCGTGCTGCTCATGTCGTCGCTGGCAATGGTGCTCGCACTGGAGGGCGTCGAGAACGCCGGCAAAGCGGGGTACGACAAGTGGTACAAGGGGTCGAAGTTCTGGCTGGCCATGACGGCCATCATGGGCGCGACGTTCCTCGGGTATCAGTCGTACGAGTTCACCTCGTTCGTGCATGAAGGTCTGACCATCAGGACCAACCTCTTCGGCTCGTCGTTCTTCACGCTGACCGGCTTCCACGGCACCCACGTCGCAGTCGGCGTGCTCTGGCTGATGACGCTGCTGTTCATTGACCTGAAACGGGGCCTCAAGGGCGCGACGGACGTCCTCCTGGTGGACATCTGCGCCCTGTACTGGCATTTCGTTGACGTCGTCTGGATTGCGATCTTCACGCTCATCTACCTCATCCAGTAGCCCTGCCATGAGTGATCACGCTGCCAACACCGTGGACCGCGCGCACGCCGACCACCACGAGCACCCCACGTGGAAGCAGTACAAGTGGGTGGCGCTCTGGCTCACCCTCATCACGATTGTCGAGGTGTGGGTGTATTACACGCCGTTTCGCGAGTCGTCGCTCTTCGCTCCGGCGCTGCTCGTCATGTCGGCCGCGAAGTTCACGATCGTCGTGCTGTTCTACATGCATCTCAAGTACGATCACATGATCTTCCGGCGCCTGTTCCAGGTCGGCCTGATCATGGGCGCCGGTACCTTGACGGCGTTCCTCTTCCTGTTCCACAAGCTGAAGATCGGCTAGGCGCGCGGTGACGAGCGTGAGGTGCAGGCGGAGCTGATCACGATCCCGCCGGGGCGATACGATTTCCGCAGGCCGCAAACGAAGGGGGCGCCGCACAGGCTGCGGCGCCCCCGCGTGCCTTACCGGCGGCTGCCCATTGGCGGCAGCCATCACACGCGGCCATCGAGCGCGAGCTTGATCTCCGCCTTCAGCTCCGGGTGGCGCCGCCAGAGGTAGCTCCCCATGAGTCCCGCGGCCAGCAGGTTTGCCGCCCCGATCTGATACCAGGCCAGGTTACCCACGACCTCGAACTGCGCCGCGACGAGGGCGACCAGGTAGAACCCCACCTCGAACACGACGAAAAACAGCAGCAGACCCACGGTCACGTGTGGCGCGCGTCGCGAGATCTCGACGAGCCGCGCGGCAACGACTCCCACCGCGATGAACGCCGCCACGTGGAAGGCCGTGTACGACACGACAGACACCCACATCGGGGGGATGCCCGTATACCCGATCACGGAGATCAGCGCGCGGCCCAGCATGTCGGGGGTATACAGCGGGCGACCGCCAAGCAGATCCACAACGAAGAACCACGCGGCGACCGCGCCGGCGCCCAACAGACCGGTCACGATCCCTTCGCGCCACAACCTGGACGTCGGCATCGGTACCTCCAGCGGCAGCGCCGGGCTGGACCTCTTGTGACGCCCGGTCCGGCAACCAGCCACAGCCATTGATGTCCTTCGTACTCATCAATACCCCGTTCCGGCCCGTTCGTCCAGCCCGCCTGGCACCGGACGCCGTCCGGGCCGACTGGCGCCGGTTGCGGCAGCCAGAGGTAGATTCTGCGCCATGCCCGCGTCCCCGACGCTTGCCACCCAGACCGCCACGCGCGCCACGCCGCAGCTCGACCCGGCGCTGCTCGCCCCCGTCCGGCAGCGCGAGCGGCTGGTGTCCCTCGACGTGTTCCGCGGACTCACGGTCGCCGGCATGCTGCTCGTGAACAATCCCGGCTCGTGGAACGCCATCTATCCTCCGCTCGAACATGCCGCCTGGCACGGATGGACGCCGACCGATCTCATTTTCCCGTTTTTCCTCTTCATCGTCGGCATTACCACGCACCTCTCGCTCAGTGCGCGACGCGAACGTGGCGACGACGAGCGCGCGCTGCTCACGCAGATCCTGCGCCGCACCGTGTTGATCGTGCTGGCCGGGTACCTCCTGGCCATGTTCCCGTATTACCCGCTCACACGCATCACGGGCGTGCGGATTCCCGGCGTGCTGCAGCGCATCGGGGTCGCCTACGGCGTGTCCGCCCTGCTCACGTTTCGCACGACGCTCCGCCAGCAGGTGCTGATTGTCGTCGGCCTCCTGTACGGGTACTGGTTCGCCATTACGCTGCTGCCCGTGCCCGGCGCCGGAGGCGGCATCGGCGCGACGCTCCTGGATGATCCATCGCGCACGCTGGGCGCGTGGCTCGACCGAACCGTGCTGGGCGGTCACCTCTGGGTGGGATCGAAAACGTGGGATCCCGAAGGGATTCTCTCCACCGTCCCCGCCGTCGGCACCGCGATGCTCGGCGTGATCGCTGGCCGCTGGCTCAGCAGCAGCCGACCGTTGTCCGAGCGGCTGGCGGCGCTGTTCGCCGCCGGCGCCATCGGCATGATGACCGGGTTGATGTGGCATTGGTCGCTGCCCATCAACAAGGGGCTCTGGACCAGTTCCTACGTCGTGTTCACGGCTGGCATGGCCTGTGTGACGCTCGCCACAATTTCCTGGGTGATTGACGTCATGGGCGTGACCTGGTGGACCCGCCCGCTCGTCATCTATGGAATGAACCCGCTCGTGGCGTTCGTCGGCTCGGGGATGATGGCGCGGACGATCTACACGCTGTGGAAAGTGGAGTACGGCGGGCAGGTGGTGCCGGTGGAGGCGGCGATCTACCAGTCGGTGTTCGCCTCGTGGCTTGAACCCCGCAACGCATCGCTCGCCTTTGCCGTATGCTTCGTGCTGACTTGGTACGGCATACTCTGGGTGCTATGGCGACGGAAGATCTTCCTCAAAGTATGACGGCTCCGGGGCGCATGGTGCCACGAGCCCTCAGGCGCGTGCGCGCGCTCGTGGCCACTGTTGCCGCCCTTGCGGCTGCGCTCCCGACAACGGCTGCCGCGCAATCCCCCGGCGCGCCGTTCGACCTGTACGCCACGCCGGCATCCCTTACGGCACGACGGGCCGCGGTAAATCGCCTCCAGTCGGCGGTGCAGGCGGCCATGAAACGCGTCGGCGGCCACAGTACGTGGGGCGTGCTGGTCGTTTCATTGTCCTTCGGCGACACGCTCGTGTCGAGCAATGCCGACGTCATGCTTGCCCCGGCGTCCACCATGAAACTGTTCACGTCGGCGCTCGCGCTCGACCGGTTTGGACCCGACGGCCGCTTTGAGACGCAGGTGCTGTACAGCGGAACCATCAACGGCGGGGTCCTCGACGGCGACCTCATTCTGCGCGGCGCCGGCGACCCCTCGCTCGGCGGCGCCGGATGGATTCCGGAGGAGCCTGCGCCGATGGAGCGCCTCGCGCGCGCGATCGCTGAAAGCGGCATTACGCGGATCACCGGCGCCGTGGTTGGCGACGCCTCGGCCTTTGACGACGGCAAGGTGCCCGATGGCTGGGCCCGCCGGAACCTGCAGCGGAAGTACGCGGCACGGGTCTCCGCGCTGTCGTTCAACCAGAACCGCGTGGCCGTCCTCGTGCGACCCGCAGGTACGTCGGCGGTCATCGCGTTCCGTCCGGCCGCCACCGGGATTGACGTTGACAACGCCGTGCGGGTCGTCCGCGGCAGCCGCGGCGGCAGCATCCGCGTGGTCCAGGATTCGGTGCGTGGTCGCCTCAGAGTCAGTGGCTGGATCGGGGCGCTGAGCGGCACGAGGAGTTACACCGTGATGGTCGAGAATCCGGAACTCTTCGCCGCGGGGGCCCTGCGCGCCGCGCTCGCCGATGCCGGCGTCGTGGTTGACGGTCCGGCGGCGGCGCGGGCGGCCGACCCCGACGCCGCGCCGCTCGCCTCGCTGCCTTCGCCGTCGCTGGACCAGCTCGTGACCCGGATGAACGGCCAGAGCAACAATCATTTCGCGGAGCTGCTGTTCCGGAATGCGGCGCTCAGCGTCGCCGACCGCGGATCCGCCGTGACCGCCAACTCGCTCCTCGGACAGTTTCTCGCGGACAAGGTGCGCGCGGACTCCTCGGCGGTGTTCGCCGCCGACGGCAGCGGCCTGTCCACACTCGATCGCGTCACGCCGCGCGCGATGGTGCAACTGCTCGATTACGCCCGCCGGGCACCGTGGGGCCGGGTGTTCGAACAGTCGCTGCCCGTGGCCGGACAGACCGAGACGCTCGCCCGGCGTATGCGGCGTACGGCCGCAATGGGCAACTTGCACGCGAAGACCGGCACGACCGACGTCGTCACATCGCTTGCAGGCTACGTAACGGCGACGAACGGAGAGGATCTGGCGTTCTCCATCATTTACAACGGCGACAACCGCTGGCGCGCGCAGCGCTCCATTGACCAGATCGGGGTCGCGCTCGCGAAGTTCTCGCGATAGCCTTTCGGCACCATGCGCGTCCTCGTCACCGGCGGGACCGGACGCCTCGCCGAGCACCTGTTCGCGAGCCCCGGCGCGTCCGATATGACGTGGCGCATCCTGAGTCGCCGGCCGGCGTCGGCCCGGCACGAAGTCGTGAACGGCGATCTGAGCGCGGGGACAGGTGTGGCAGAGGCGGTCCGTGACGTTGACGCCATCCTCCACCTCGCAAGCGACCCCGCGCATCCAGAGCATGACGTGCGGAGCGCCGAACATCTGGTGCGGGCGGCCGCGACGGCGCGCGTCGCGCACCTCGTGTATCTCTCGATCGTCGGCGTTGACCGCATCCCGTACCGTTACTACCAAGCCAAGCACGCGGCGGAGGGCATTGTCGCCGGAGGCGGGACGGCGTGGACGATCGTTCGAGCGACCCAGTTCCACTCGTTCATTGACTCGCTCCTGTCGCGAGCCGTTCGCATTCCCGGGCTGATTCTCGTACCGGCCGGCGTTGCGGTGCAAAGCGTCGCGGACGGCGAGGTTGCCGCCCGTCTCATCAACGCGCTTCGCGCGGGCCCGGCGGGCCGGGCCCGGGATTTTGCGGGACCGGAGATCCTGCCGGCCAAGACCGTCGCGCGTGCATGGCGAACCGCGCGACGCTTTCGCCGTCGTGTCGTGTCCGTGCCGATACCCGGCGCCGTCGCCCGCGCATTCCGCACCGGCGCCAACACCGCGCCCGCTGGCGACCGTGGCCGCGAGACATGGGCGGAGTGGCTGCGGACGCGCTATGGAGCGCGCGTGTGACGCGCCCGCGGGCGCGCGTCCCCGAAGCCCGGTTGGCGGCTACCCGCCAGTGGGACGCCACCAGGCCAACGGCGTTGGCGGGAGGCCTTGGGCCCGTGGAGCACCCGGATGGGCTGACGCGGAGGATCCGATGATCCGGAAAACAGGAGCACCGGCAGCCGGCGATCGAGCCCCGAAGTCGCCGGCGGCGCGTACGAAGCAGAAGTCGCGGGCGACGTGGACAGCAGAGGAACGCGCGGCGATGCGCGAGCGGGCCCGCGAGCTGCGGGCCGCCACGAAACGCGGCGGGGGCGACCGCCAGGCTGGCGAGCGCGAAGTGCTCGCCCGGATCGCGGCCATGCCGGAACCAGATCGCACCATGGCGCAGCGGCTTCATGCGATCATCGGCGAGGTCGCGCCGTCGTTGGCGCCGCGCACGTGGTACGGCATGCCCGCCTACGCGCGCGACGGCCAGGTGGTCTGCTTCTTCCAGGGCGCGCAGAAGTTCAAGACCCGCTACGCGACGCTTGGCTTCACCGACAAGGCGCACCTCGACGAGGGCGCAATGTGGCCCACGTCGTTCGCCCTGGGAGCACTGACGCCGGCAACGGAAGCGGCCGTCCGCGCGCTCGTCAGGCGCGCAGTCGGCTGACCGCCGCGCTCACCGGAACCCGAACAACGGCGGGAACAGCACGACGACGATCGTCGCCCATACCGCGTAGACCGGCAGGTAGCCGGTCTGCCACCGCACGAGACGCTCGAACGGCCCCTGTCCGCGCAGGAACCGGACGTACAGCACGGCCGACCACGAGAGGTTCACGAGCAGGATCGCGTTTTCGCCCAGCGCCGCGACCCGGTTCGGCGAGAAACCGAACTCCGAGATTCGCGCGCCGATGGCCCAGAGGGCCACCGCGTCGGCAAGCAGTGCACTCACCACCAGCACCACCTGCAGCACGTCGAACGGCCCCGCTGGCGCCCGCGGGTCGCGCGCCGAGATCGCGTACAGGAGCAACGCGAGCACAACGACGAGCACGAGGTCGAACCCGATCAGGATGTCGCGTTCGATGTTCACGCCGCGCCCGGTCCAGACAAGCGTGCCGAGAAACGCGATGAGCGCGGCGGCGAACATTGGCGTGAAGATCCGCGTGAGCACGGGCGCCATGTTCTCGATCACGCTCTGCTTGGCCTCGACGAGCCACGAGGCCACGAGGACGGCTCCGGCCGCGCCGCACGGCACGAGCCAGTACTGGATGAAGTGTTGCGGATTCACGCCCGCGGCCTGGAACATCAGCGCCGTGAACCCGGTCAGCACCCCTCCGCCGAGCGCGATGAGCGCGTAGTAGATGAGGAGTTCGCCGGAGAAGCGGACGAAGTCCATGCGGCGGTCGCTCTCCCCCCACCGGCCACCCGCGTACGCCACTCCCACCGCGAGCCAGAGCGCGATGGGCAGATGCAACGCGGTCAGGTGTTCGACGGAACCCCGGGGGGTGTACGGGTAGGCGTTCGCGACCACGATGGCCGCGAGGAACGCGCCGAGGAGCCACCGCACCGTGCCCGCCGCCAGCTGTCGCTTCCACACGAAGTACGAGGTGAGCGCCGGCAGCACGAACAGACTCATGTTGCGGGCGAAAAATCCTTCGTCACGGTCGAAATCGAGGCCGAACAGCGATGGTACTTTGACGAGCGTGGCGGCCACGACCCCCAGTCCGATCGCGACGATCGCGTCCTGCCGCGCCCGCGCCGGCGCCTCGGGGGCGTCAACCGGTGCGGCGACGAGCTGCTTCCACAAACGATCAGAGTGCTCGCGGGCGAACTCGCGGGACAGCGCGTCGAGCTCGCCGATGCGTTTCACGCCGACGAGGAATGCCTCGTCCGCCGACAATCCGGCCGCCTCGAGACCGGCCACCTGCTCGCGCAGGTGATCCTCAAGCTCCGCAACATCCACGGACTGAATGGTCCGCCGGCGCAGCACGTACATCCGCCACTGGCCAATCTGCTCCTCGAGCACCGGGTTCGTCGCCGGGTCCGCCATGGTCAACCTCCGTTGGGCCGCGCCGCCAACCATTGCCATGCACCCGCCGTCGTGCCGCAGCGGGCTGCGACGGGCGCGGCGCCGACCGCATCCGCCGTCAGCGACCGCCAGAGGTTGCGCAGCGTCGCGTCCACCGCCTGCCATTGGCGGCGCTCCTCGGCAAGCTGCGACCGACCCGCGGCCGTGATGTGGTAGTACTTTCGCTGCCGGCCGCTCTCTGAGACCGCCCACCGGGCGTTGACGTACCCCAATCGTTCAAGCCGGTGCAACACCGGGTACAACATGCCGTCCGTCCACGCGATGCGCCCGCCCGACAGCTCGCGGACGCGTTGCAGGATCGCGTAGCCATAACTGTCGCCCTCGGCGAGGATCGCGAGGACGATCGGCGTTGACGACGCCGCGGTAAGGTCTTTACTGATCTCCATGCCCTTCACGCGCCGCGAAGGGGAGCCGTCCGGGACCGATACATAGTGCTCCTATATACCTTGTTCTGTTATGTATCGCAAGCCCATGATTCCCGGCGGCGAGCGGGAGTGCCCGCCGGCGTTGCTTCGCCGGCGTCTCAGCGCTTTGCGTTCCGGAGGGAATACACGTACGCGGCCACCGCGCGAATCTGCGCATCGGTGAGATTCGCCCCGCCTTTCGGCAGCATCGGCGCCACGGCCTGCTTGGGCTTCGGCACGCCCTTCGTCACCGTCGCCACGATGAACTCGTAGCTGCCGTCGCCGTGCAGCCACTTGTCATCGGTGAGGTCGGGGGCGATGCCGGGCAGACCCTTCGCGTTCGGCTGGTGGCACGTGAAGCAGAGACCGCCGGCTACCTTCCCACGGAAGATGCTATCGCCGAGTGCGATCAGGTCGGGCGTCAGCGCCGGGGTAGCCCGGCCGGCTTGTGCCGTGACCGCCAGTACTGGAACGGTCACGCGCGGCCCTGCAGTGCGGCTTTTCGTCACGCGCGCCGCCGCCGCCACAGTCGCCGTCGCGACGATCGCAGTCAGCGCGGCGATGGCACCGGCCGCAGCGAGTTTGGGCGTGCGCGTCCGCATCAGAACCCCAGGACGAAGCCGCCGGTGATGCGGCCAAGGTCACGGTCGAAGTTCCACATCGCCTCGGCGAGGAATCGGATGTTCCGCCGATAGAGCCAGTGGACAGCGCCACTCGCGGTCGAGTACCGGGAGACGAAGTCGGACGAGCCGGCCTGGCCTTCAAGGTTGCCGATCACGGGCGCATCCGCCTCGGCGCGGTTGAACAGGCCGCTCAGAAACACGCGGCCGGCCGGACCTTGGGGCGATACGACAACTTCGGCGAATCCCGAGCGCACCGTCGTGGCGAACTCGCGGATGCGGCCGCCCGGACACGGGTTTGTCGCCGAGCACGTACCAAAAAACGGGTTGCCATCGCGACGCTGCATGTACTGCACGTTGAGCTCGACCTTGTCGCCGAGGTGCACCGTGGCGTCTGGGCCCCACACGTCAATGCGGTCGTAGCGATCGCCCTGCCTCTCGGTCCCCGTGTACCCGAACGCGCCGAGGCGCACGCGGTCGAAGCTGTGCGAGTAACGGACGAAGTAGTTCTTTTCGGCATCGCCATCGTACTGGCGGCTTTCGCCTGCGGCGCCAAGTCCGCGTCCGTTCACGACGGCCGCGGCGAGGTCTCCGCCTGACCATGGAGACCACATGGCCATCAGTCCGCGGTCGTAGGTCAGGTCCGCGACCGATCGGCCCACGCGGAGCCGGTACGGCTGGTAGTCGTCGTACGACAGACGTAGTTCGCGTTTGAACAGCGGGTCGGACACCTGGAACTGACCGACGAGCACGCTGACGCCGGAGTTGGCGAGGTCCGTGAACTGGATGTACGCATCTTCCAGCCCGGCCACTTCTCCCCGCTCGGTCAGCAGGAAGTAGGTGTAGTAGCTCACCTTATGCGCCACCTGTCCACCCGAGAGCAGCTTGATGACCCACGGCGTCTGCAGGTCGGCATTCACGCCGCTCGCATCGGCCTTGGTGCGGTACTGCCCAAAGGCGTCGAATCTCACCGCAAGCGGCAGCGTGCGCTGAAGGCGAAGCAGCGCATCGCCCGTACCCACGGTGTCACGCGGTTCTTCGCCGGGTTCGAATTCGAACCCGTTGGCGGCGAACTTCTCTCCTGTCGGGTTGAGTTTCGGTACCGGCGCGTGGCAGAGCACGCAACTGACGCCGTACTTGCGGGCGAATGCAGGGATGGACGGTTTGGCGAGCGCTTGTGGAGCCGTAAGGGTGACGGCGACCGCTGCGGCCATGGCGATCCGAAAGACACGCATTGAAAGCTCTCGAGGGGGTGAACCGGATGCGCATACAATTGCCATGCGGAGCGCAAAATCGCCATCCGCTTCATGCCTGTGCATCCGTCGGGTGTTTTCCCATCCGCGTGCGCCCGGCAGCCGGATGGTGTGCACGAAGATCAGCGCGTGGCGGGTGTCGTTGTCTCAAGGCCGTCCGCGGTACACCCTCGGCGTCCCGCTGCACGTTACGACGATAGAGGTTATCCCGGGACCGGTGACCAGTCTTGCCCTTCCCTTTGCCCAGGCACGACCTTGCGACCGCCTGGCGCACCATGCCGGTCGCCCGTGCCCGCAGGCAGGCGGCCATCCGCCGCCTGTACGGGGTCGCCGCGTCGGCGTCTCGCGTAACATGCGGCCGGGCCAGCCATCTCCCGCCCATACGGAGGTGCCCTATCGGCGACGCGGTGATGGGGCAACCATGCGCTGCGAACGGTTTGCGCGACAGGCGAGCGCGCTGCAACGTAGGTGAAGCGAGCGCCAGCCGGTCGCTGGCGTCCGAACTCCGATCCGTTCACTGCCATCAACGGAGGGATCGTCCGATGACCCATGTCTCCTCCGACCTCCACCTGGCCGAGCGTGTGCGCAAGGCAGTGGAGATCGCCAATGATGAGGCCGTGCGCCGTCACCACGAGTACGTCGGGACGGCGCACTTGCTTCTGGGAATCGTGGAGTCCGAGGAGGGCGTGGCGGCCGCGGTCGTCCGCAATCTCGGCTTGCCGCCGCGAGACCTGCGCAAGCGGCTCGAGATGGTGATTCAGCAAGGGGGACACTTCCCCGAGGGCGTTGCCCCGGAGCGCGCGTTCACTGTCAAGGCTCGGCGCGTGTTCGCGTATGCGGAAGAGGAGGCGCGCACGCTCGGCCACAACTACATCGGCACGGAACACGTACTCCTCGGCGTGCTCAACGAGCCGGCGTGCCCGGCCGCCCAAGTCCTGATTGAGGCTGGCATCACCGAGGAAAGGGCTCGGCAGGAGGCGCTGCGGCTGCTCGGCCCGATGGGGGGAGAGTCGCCCCAGCCCTCGTGAATGGTCCGCGGTGGCGCCGGACGAGGGTAGTTTCCACGGATGACTCAGGACCTGTGGACGCGCGTGGACGAGTACATCGCCCGCACGCTGATCGGAGAGGACGCCGCCCTTGATGCGACCCTGCGCGACAGCGCGGCGGCGGAT
>Ga0070741_10014473_pt1 | contig 13632 bp, 10 predicted proteins | sample Coa_R1_4_FD_66440 | JGI IMG/M metagenome (GOLD analysis project Ga0070741, IMG submission 66440) | Surface soil microbial communities from Centralia Pennsylvania, which are recovering from an underground coalmine fire - Coalmine... | ecosystem: Environmental > Terrestrial > Soil > Unclassified ... | reverse complement strand
TGTCTCTCCGCGCCCTCGACGCGCCCGCTGCGGGCGGCGCTCGCTCGCCGACCGGCCCCGCGCTCGTCTTCGTGGACGCGCGCCACGGCTGGGCGGCCGGCGCCGGCGGCATCCTCGCCACGCGCGACGGCGGCCGCTCCTGGCGGCACGTGGCCCGCCAGAGCATGCAGGCGCTCGACGCGGTCGACGCGACGCACGCGTGGGCCTACGGCGGCTCCACCCTCTTCGCGACGGCGGACGGCGTGCGCTGGCACACCGTCTCACACCGCGAGCTCGCCGCGCTCGACTTCGTCGACCTCCGTCACGGCTTCGCCCTCGATTCCCGGGGCCGCCTGCTCGCCACCTCCGACCGAGGCGTCTCCTGGCACGCGACGGCGACGCCGCGCGGGCTGGAGGCGCTGTGCGCGACTCCGCGTCTTCTCGCGCTCGCCCGCGCAGGGCAGGTGTGGGTGCGCCGCGGCCGACGTTTCGCGCTCGCGCTCCGCGTCGTCCGCCGCGGCCCGGCCGTTCCCGTGCTGCGCTGCCGGGCGAGCTCCGTCTGGCTGCTCCTCGAGGAGGGCGCGGCCGCCGGCAGCCAGGCCTACGACGTGTACCGCTCGCTCGACGGAGGCAGACGCTGGCGCCGCGTGCTCGCCGGTCTCGCCCCGACGAGCGGCCTGCCGGCGATCGCCGCGTACTCGGGGCCGTTCTCGGCGGCGGGCGTCCGCGCGGCCGCCTTCGTCGGCTCGTGCGCCCCCTGCGGTGACCTCGTCACGGTCGTCGCCACGCGCGACGGGGGCGCGACCTGGTGGCGCGCGTCGCCGCTTCGCGGGCAGGTGCCCGAGGCGGTGTCGTTCCCGACGCCGACCCGCGGCTGGCTCCTCACCGCCACGCGCCGCGGCCTGCCGGGCGTGTGGCGGACAACGGACGGCGGGCGCAGCTGGCGGTTGCTGCTGCGCTCGCGCGTCCTGACGGTGGCGCCCCCGTGATCCTCGGTCTGGAGACCTCCTGCGACGAGACGGCTGCGGCCGTCGTCGGCGGCGACGGGCGGGTGCGCTCCAACGTCGTCGCCTCGCAGGCGGAGCTGCACGCGCGCTTCGGTGGCGTCGTCCCCGAGCTGGCATCCCGCCGGCACCTCGAGCTGCTCACGCCCGTCGTCGAGGAGGCGCTCGCCCGTGCGAACGCGTCCCTGGACGAGATCGGGCTCGTCGCCGTCACGGTCGGTCCGGGCCTGATCGGCGCGCTCCTCGTCGGGCTGTCGGCGGCGAAGGCGCTCGCGTGGGGGAGGGGCCTCCCGCTGGCGCCGGTCGACCACCTGCACGGCCACGTCGCCTCGCTCTTCCTCGAGCCGGACGCGGTCGACCCGCCGTTCCTGTGCCTGCTCGCGACCGGCGGCCACACGCTGCTCCTCGACGTGCAGGAGCGCTCCGGCTACCGCGTCGTCGGCACGACCATCGACGACGCGGCGGGCGAGGCGTTCGACAAGGGCGCACGCCTCCTCGGCCTCGGCTACCCGGGCGGCGCCGCCCTCGACCGCCTGGCGGCTGAGGGCAACCCAGACGCGTTCACGTTCCCCGTCGCGCGTGTCCCTGGGCTCGACTTCTCCTTCTCCGGAGTCAAGACCGCGCTCCTGTACGCCGTCCGCGGGCTCGCTGCGGGAGAGCTCGAGCGCCGCCGCGCCGACCTCGCGGCCGCCTACCAGCGGGCGATCGTGCGGGCGCTCGTCGAGCGCACACGCGCGGCCGCAGCCGAGCTCGGTCACGAGCGGATCGCGGTCGTGGGCGGCGTGGCCGCGAACTCCGAGCTCCGCGCCGCGCTGCCGGAGGCGGCGCTCGCCCCCCTCTCGCTCTGCGCCGACAACGCCGCGATGATCGCCTCCGCGGCGCGCTACCTGCACCCGCTGCCGGCGCCCGACTACCTCGAGCTCGATGCCCGCGCGGCGGCGATCTGACCTCGCGCTCGTCGCGGGGCTCCTCGTCGCTGCCGTCGTCGCCGCCGCCGTCGTCGCCGCTCGCGGCAGCGCCTCGAAGCGGGTCGCCACGCCCGCGGCGCGGCCGATCAGCTGGCAGGGACTCGTCGGCGGGGGGCGGCCGGACGTCGCTCTCGGACAGCGGGTGATCGTCGTCCTGCGCGCGCCGTCGCTCGCCGACCGGGTGCGGGAGGCGGGCGGGCGCGCGACCGACGCGCAGGAGCGGCGCTGGAGCGCGGATGCGCTCGCGGCGCAGCAGCGCCTGCTGCTCAGGCTGGCGACGAAGGGCGTGTTCATCCGCCCGACCTACCGCTACACGCGCGTCGTCGACGGTTTCGCGGCGGTGCTCGACCAGAGTACGATCCTGCTCCTTGAGCGGACCCGGGCGGTCGCCGGCGTGTACCGGGTGCGGGCGGCCTTCCCGGCGCTCGCCTCGGCCGTCCCCCTGAGGACGGTGGTGCGCAGCGCCGCGCTCGGCTGGAACGGGACGCCCCTGCTCGGCTTGGAGGGCCGCGGCGTGCTCGTCGCGCTCCTCGACACCGGCGTCGACCCCGAGACGCCGTTCCTGCACGGCCACGTCCTGCCCGGCCTGGACGTGGCCGGAGGCGGCATCGACGCGCGACCCCAGTCGGCTCCCGGCCAGGGGCGCGAGGAGCACGGCACCGAGATGGCGGGCATCGTCGTCGGCGTCGGGCGGGACGGGCTGTCGGGCATCGCGCCGGAGGCGACGGTGCTGCCGATCAGGGTCGGCGGCTGGCAGCGGGACGCCCCCGGGCGCTGGTCGATCCACGCCCGCAGCGACGAGATCCTCGCCGGCCTCGAGCGTGCGGTCGACCCGGACGGGAACGGCGACGCGCACGACGCCGCGCGGATCGCGCTCGTCCCGCTGGCAGAGCCGTTCGCGGGCTTCGAGGACGATCCGCTGTCGCGGGCGGCGGCGGGAGCGGCTGAGCTGAACACGCTCGTCGTCGTCCCGGCCGGGAACGACGGGCCGACGGCGCCCGGCTTCGGCAGCCTGTCCGGCCCGGGCGGCGCCCCCGCCGCGCTCACCGTCGCCGCCGCCGACCTGCGGCCGCTCGCGCTCGTCGCCCGCCTCGCCGTCCGGCGCGGGTTGCACGTGCTGCTCGACCGCGACGTGCCCGTGCTCGGCGCGACGGCGCCCCGGAGCGCGTCCTTCCTCCTCGTCGCGCCGCGGCTCGCTCGGGGACGACCGCAGCTCGTCGACGCGCGCGGGGAGAGCGTCGTCGCCGGGCGAGCGGCGATCCTGCCCGCGGGCCCGGCGCCGACTGCGGCCGCGGCAGCCGCAGCCGACGCCGGAGCCGGGCTCGTGCTTCTCGCCGGAGACGCGCTCCCGGGTGGCGGCCTCGGCCTTGCCTCGCCGGTCGGCGTGCCCGTGCTCGGCGTTCCCGAAAGCCTCTTCGACGCCGCCGCTCGCTCCGGCCGGACGGCGCTGCAGGTGAGCGTCGGGGCGGCCCGTCCGGCGGCGAACGAGCAGGCTTCGAGCATCGCCCCGTTCTCCGCCTACGGCCTCGCCTACGGCGGCCATCCCAAGCCCGAGGTGGCGGGCCCGGGCGTCGGCATCGTCACCGCCGCGCCCGGGGCCGCTTCCGGCGGGAGCTCCCGCTTCGTCACGGTGAACGGCTCGAGCGCAGCAGCCGCCGCCGTCGCAGCCGAGGCCGCGCTCGTCGTGGAGGCGCGGCCGGACCTCGACGCGCGCGCGCTCGAGAGCGCGCTCGTCGGCTCCGCCCGGCCACTCGCGGGCGCCCCCGCGGCGGCGCAGGGAAACGGCGTCGTCGACCTGGCTGCGGCCGCCACAGCCGAGGTCGTCGCCGAACCTCCGACGCTCTCCTTCGGCCGGGCGGCGGGGCGCGGCTGGTCGGCCGAGCGCACGCTCCTGCTCCGCAACGTCTCGACACGGCCGCTTCGGATCGACCTCGCCGCCGTGCCCGCTCGCGTCCGGTCGGGCGTGGCGATCGGGCTCGACCCGGGCCGCGTCGTGCTCGCGCCCGGTGCGAGCGCGCCCGTGCGGGTGACGGCGCGGCTCGCGGGTCGCGCGCGCGCGTCCGCGGCGGCCGGCTGGTTGACGGCGACTCCGGTGCCGACCGCGGGCACGGCCGTGCGCATCCCGTGGGCGGTCGTGCTCGCGCCCCCGGGCGAGGTGGTCGGGGCGGCGGAGCTCTCGTCGGTGCGGTTCAGGCCCTCCGACGTGAGGCCGGCGATCCTGAGGGTCGACCTCGGCCGCGTCGCCGCCGGGCGGCCCGGGCCGGCGATCGAGCCGCTGTCGCACGTCGACCTGCAGCTCTTCACCCGGGCGGGACGGCGGCTGGGCCTGCTCGCCCGGCTGCGCGACGTCGTTCCCGGTCGCTACGCCTTCGGCATCACCGGACGGGGACCCGGCGGCCGTCGGCTGCCGAGGGGATCGTACCTGCTGAAGCTGCTCGCCTTCCCCGCAGCGGGCGGGAAAGCCGTCGGCCGCTCGGTGGTTTTCACCATCGGGTAGAGCGGTCTTCCACGGTCGAATACGGCGTATGCACGGGCGTATACTCGGCCGAGATCACGGTACCGGCAATCGCAGGACGACCAGAGGAGCAGACGGTGGCAACTCTCGACTCGACGACCTCGCACCTTCGCGAGAACCCATTCCAGATCGCACGCCAGCAACTTCGGCTCGTGGGGGAGACGTTCAACATCGACCCGAACCTGATCAACGTCCTCCAGGAGTGCAAGAAGGCGGTCGAGGTGGCGGTGCCGATCGCGATGGACGACGGCTCGACACGCGCCTTCCACGGCTACCGCGTGCAGCACAACGTCGCGCGCGGCCCGTCCAAAGGCGGCATCCGCTTCCATCCGGACGTGACCCTCGACGAGGTCAAGGCGCTCGCGATGTGGATGACCTGGAAGTGTTCGCTCATGGGCATCCCGTTCGGCGGCGCCAAGGGCGGCATCGTGTGCGACCCGAAGAAGCTGTCGGTTCGCGAGCTCGAGCGGCTCACCCGCCGCTACACGAGCGAGATCATCACCGAGATCGGGCCGGAGAAGGACATTCCCGCGCCCGACGTCGGCACGAGCCCGCGTGAGATGGCGTGGATCTTCGACACGTACTCGATGAACAAGGGGCACTCCGTCCTCGGCGTCGTCACCGGGAAGCCGCTCGCCGTCGGCGGCTCGCTGGGGCGGCTAGAGGCCACCTCCCGCGGCGGCCTCTACTGCCTGCTCGAGGCGCTACGCAAGCGCGACCGCGACCCGGTCGGCCTGCGCGTCGCCATCCAGGGCTTCGGAAACGTGGGCGGCTTCCTCGCCCGCTTCGTCCACGAGGAGGGCGCGAAGGTGGTGGCCGTCTCCGACTCCCGCGGCGGCGTCTACAACCCGAACGGGCTGGACGTGCCGGCGGCGCTGGCGTTCAAGCAGGAGACCGGCTCGCTGCAGGGCTTCCGCGGCGGGGACGCGATCACGAACGAGGAGCTCGTCCTGCTCGACTGCGACGTCCTCGCCCCCTGTGCGCTCGAGCAGGTGATCACCGCCGACAACGCCGCCAAGGTGAAGGCGAAGATCATCTGCGAGGGGGCGAACGGGCCGACCACGCCGGCGGCGGACGACATCCTCGAGGACATGGGCGTGCTCGTGCTCCCGGACGTGCTCGCGAACGCGGGCGGTGTGGTCGTCTCCTACTTCGAGTGGGTGCAGGGTCTCCAGGAGTACTTCTGGAAGGAGGAAGAGGTCAACGCGAAGCTCGCGGAGATCGTCCGCAAGGCGTTCGAGGAGACCTGGGCGCTGCGTGAGGCGCGACGGACGAGCATGCGCATGGCGGCGTACGGCCTCGCGGTGATGCGGGTCGCGGAGGCGACCACCACGCGCGGGCTCTACCCGTAGCGGCCGGTCGGCGGCGGAGGTGAGGCGGCCCGTCGGCGGGGAAGCTCCGTTACGGTTAGGCTCGTGTCCGCCCGACGCCCGTCGGTCGTGCTCGTGCACGCGCCCGGCTGTCACCTCTGCGAGCGAGCGCGGGAGACGCTTCGCGCGCTCCGGGACGAGCTCGCCTTCGACCTCGGCGAGCTCGATATCTCGGGGGATCCAGATCTCGAGGCCCGCTACCGCCAGTGGCTGCCCGTGGTCGAGATCGACGGAGAGCGCGCGTTCGTCTACCGCGTCGACGAGGGCGCGTTCAGGCGGCGGCTGGCGCGTGCCCGCGACGGCGTCTGAGCGCCGCGACAGCCGGGAAGCCGAGGAAGCGAGCGGGCTGCTCGGGGAGGGGCAAGGCGGCTGCTCGGGGAGGAGCGAGCCGCCGCACAAAGTCCGGTTCCAGCCGCGCCTGCGGTAGTCGCAGCGGCGCTTCCCAAAAGGTTGGCAATATAGGGATCGTCTGTTACAAACCTCGACACAAGGAGCCGGTGTGGCTGATCGCGTGGCGGTTGGAGTTGCGGCCCGTCTGAGCCGATATCTCCAGGTGCTCACCCAGGCGAAGAAGATGGGCAAGGAGCGGATCTCCTCGCAGGAGATCTCGGACTACACGAACATCAACGCGACTCAGATCCGCCGCGACCTGTCCGGCTTCGGCAAGTTCGGCAAGCGCGGTGTCGGCTACAGCGTCGACAGCCTGCTGGCCGAGATCCGCAAGATCCTGCGCACGCAGGGCCAGCACAACATCGCGCTCGTCGGGGCCGGCCGTCTCGGCCAGGCGATCGCGAGCTCGCCGATCTTCGCCGAGCACGGGATCAACATCGCCGCCGTCTTCGACCGCGACCCTGAGGTCATCGGCCGCCCGGTCGGGCCGAACGCCGGCTCCGTCCTGGACGTGGCGACGCTCAAGGACGTCGTCCGCGAGAAGAACATCATCGTTGGGGTGCTGGCCGTCCCTGCCTCCTCGGCGCAGCAGGCCGCGGACTGGCTCGTCGAGTCGGGTGTCCGCATCATCTTCAACTACTCGGAGGCGTTGCTCGACGTTCCGCACGACGTCCAGGTGCACACGTCGAACCCGGCCGTCGAGCTGCTGCACGCTCTCTACTTCCACCTCGCCTGAGCAGCCGTATCCAGGGGCCGGATCCTCTGGGCGGACATGGCCTCGCCAGCCTCGGCCGTCTGGGTGTACAACCGGGGCAGACCCCGGGCGCGGCCGACCGGGGCGTGGCCTACGCTCGGGGCGTGCGGATCTTGCTCTGGCACGGCTACCTCCTCGGCGGCACCGGGTCGAACGTGTACACGCGTGCGATCGCGCGTGAGTGGCAGCGCTCCGGGCACGACGTCGTCGTCTTCTGCCAGGAGCCGCACCCGGACCGATTCGACGTTGGCGGCGCCCGCGTCGTCCGTCCTCCGCTGCCGGATCGGCTGCTTCCCGTGTTCGTGCTCGACCGCTACGAGGGTCTGGAGGCGCGCAGGCTGCACGAGCTGACCGCCGCCGAGCGGCGGCGTTACGTGGACGCGAACGCCGCCGCCCTCGAGCCGTTCCTGCCCGCCGACGTCGTCTTCGCCAACCACGTCCTCCCGGGCGGGGCCGTGGCCGCGGCGAGCGGGGCCGACTACGCCGTCAAGGCGCACGGCTCGGAGCTCGAATACTCGATCCGTGGCGACGACGAGCTCGTCGCCGAAGCGCGGGCGGCGCTGGAGCGGGCACGGGCGGTGTTCGTCGGTTCCGGGCACGTCCGGGCGGTGCTGGAGGAGGTGGTCGGCCACGTCGAGCGAGTGCACGAGGTGCCGCCGGGCGTGGACGTCGAGGAGTTCGTCCCCAAGGACCGGGCGTCGGCGCTCGCGGCGCTTGTCGACCAGTGTCGGGACGACCCGCCGAACCCCGGCAACCGCAACGAACGCCTGCCGGACGAGGACAACGCCCGCCGGCTGGCGCGCTTCTTCGAGGGCGACCTGCCGACCGTCGTCTACTTCGGCAAGCTCCTCTACAACAAGGGCGTCCATCTCCTGCTCGAGGCCCTGCACGGGCTCGAGGCCCGGGCCGTGATCGCCGGCTTCGGCGACTATCGCCGCCGGCTCGAGTCGCTCGCGCCGCGGCGAACGCTGTTCACGGGGCCGCTCGAGCACCGGCACCTCGTCAACCTCGTCCCGCTGGCCGACGCGGTCGTCGTTCCGTCCATCTTCCCGGAGGCGTTCGGGATGGTCGCAGCGGAGGCTGCCGCAGCCGGTGTTCCGCCGCTCGTGGCGCGTCACTCCGGGCTGGCCGAGATCGCCGCCGGGCTCGAGGCGGTCTACCCCGAACGCCACCGGCACCTGGCCGCGTTCGAGACCGGCAACTCGATCGACCTGGCGGAGAAGCTGCACGACCTGCTCGCGCTTGCTCCGGCCGAGCGAGCCGCGCTCGGCACGGCCGCCAGGCGCGTCGCGGAGGAGCGCTGGAGCTGGCACAGCGTGGCCGAGCGCCTGCTCGCGCCCTTCATCGCATAGCCTTTCCTTCAATGGGTGAAGCGCAGACGCAGCCGTGGCCGGAGATGCTCGCGCGCGCGCGCGACGCATACGAGGGCGGGACGGACTTCACGGTGGCCGTGGAGGAGGAGTTCGCCGTCCTCGACCCGCACACGCTCGAGCTCGTCAACCGCTTCGAGGAGCTCCAGGCGGCCTCCGTCGGGACGGAGCTCGAACCGCATCTGGTGGGAGAGCTGATCGCGTCCGAGGTCGAGGTGCGCACCGGCCGCTGCGAGAGCTTCCCCGACGTGGCGGCCCGGCTCGTCGAGCGGCGGGGGCAGCTGGCCGAGCTCGCCGAGCAGATCGGCGTCGGCCTGGCCTCGGTGGGAACGCACCCGTGGAGCTCGTGGAAGGACCAGCGCATCATCAACACCCCGCACTACCGGCGCAACGACGAGCTCCTTCGCTACGTCGTGTGGCGGAACAACAGCTTCGGCCTGCACGTGCACGTGGGCATCCGCGGCGCGGATCGGGCCGTCGCCGTCTGCAACGCGCTGCGACGCTACCTGCCGGAGCTGCTCGCGCTGTCCGCGTCGTCGCCCTTCGTCGAGGGGGTGTACACGTACCTGCACTCCGCGCGCAGCCAGATCTTCACGCGCATGTTTCCCCGCTGCGGCGTCCCGGATGCGTACGACGGGTGGGCGGGCTTCCACGCCTACGTGCGCACGCTCTACGAGACGGGCTCGATCGACGAGCACACGCAGCTGTGGTGGAGCGTCCGCCCGCACCTGGCGTACCCGACGGTCGAGATCAGGATCTGCGACGCGCAGCCGGACGTGGCCGAGGCGCAGTCGCTCGCAGCGCTCGCGTACACGCTCGCCGCCCGCATCGCGCGCGCCTACGACGAGGGCGAGCCGCTGCCCGAGCAGCCGCACCGGATGATCGAGGAGAACCTGTGGCGCGCCATCCGCTACGGGCTGTCGGGCGAGCTGATCGACCTCGACACGCTCCGCGTGCGCCCGGCCCGTGCCGCGCTCGAGGAGCTCGTCGAGTGGGTGCTTCCGGTTGCGGAGGAGCTCGGCGCGGCGACGTGGCTCGCCGTGCCGGCGGCGAACCCCGCCGAGCGCCAGATCGCGCGCCATGCCGAAGGGATGTCGATCGAGCGGATCTACGCGGAGCAGGTCGGCGCGGGGGAGCCCGTTGGCTAATCGCGAGCCGGTGCCGCCGGAGGAGCTCTTGCGCAAGCTCGGCGTCGCGGAGCTGCTGCTCGGCACGGTCGCGTCGCTCCTCCAGCTCGGCTACGCCAAGCTCGGCGAGAAGAACACCGGTGAGGCACGCCTCGCGATCGAGGCGGTCAGGGCGCTCGTGCCCGTGCTGGAAGGCTCGGCGCCCACGGATCGGCTCCGCGACCTGCGTCAGGCGACCGCGAACCTCCAGCTCGCCTACGCGGACGCGGTCGCCAGGGAGCCCCGGCCGCAGCCGGCGCCCGCGGAGAGGGCTCCTGCCGAGGGGACTGCGGCGGAGGGAGCGCCGGCGACGGCTGACGAGGCGCCCGGCCGCGAGTCGGGGGCGGAGGCGGCGCCGGAGGAACCGTGACGAACGGGCGCCCAGATGAGGTCGGGAGCTCGGGCTCGGTTCGGTAACGTCGTCTGCCGATGGCGGAGGCGGAGGTCGGCGTGTTCGGGGGCTCGGGGTTGTACGAGCTCGTGGAGGGGGCGCGGGAGGTGGAGGTGGAGACGCCGTACGGGCCCCCGTCCGCTCCGATCGCCGTCGGCGAGCTCGCCGGGGTGCGTGTCGCCTTCCTCCCCCGGCACGGCCGAGCGCACGAGCTGCCGCCGCACCGGATCCCCTACCGGGCGAACGTGTGGGCGATGCGCGAGCTGGGGGTGCGCCGGCTGCTCGGCCCGTGCGCCTCGGGGGCGCTGCGCGACGACCTCGCGCTGGGCGAGTTCGTCGTCTGCGACCAGCTCGTCGACCGCACGTGGGGGAGGGCGGACACGTTCTACGAGGCAGCGCCGGTCACGCACGTGTCGGCGGCCGACCCGTACTGCGCCGACCTGCGCCGGCTGCTCGTGGAGGCGGCGCGCGAGCTCGGCATTCCCGTGCGCGACGGGGGCACCGTCGTCGTCGTCCAGGGGCCCCGCTTCTCGACACGCGCCGAGTCACGCTGGTACCGGGAGCTGGGCGGGGACGTCGTCAACATGACCGGCTACCCGGAAGCGATCCTCGCCCGCGAGCTCGAGCTCTGCTACGCGACCGTGGCAATGGTCACCGACGACGACGCCGGTGTCGAGGGCGGCGAGCCCGTCAGCGCAGAGCGCGTGCTCGAGGTCTTCCGCGCCAACAACGAGCGCCTGCGCGAGCTGCTCGCAGCGGTGCTGCCGCGGATCGGACCTCAGCCGCAGGACGCATGCGCGACGGCGCTCCGCGGGGCCCGCTTGTAGCGGCGCGCTGCGGCTTCCCCGGCCGTTCCGACCGGGGTTCGTGATAGAAAGCGCCTTGCGCCGAGAGGTCTCGGCGTTACCTTTGTGCGGGTGCGGAGGGGACGATGAACTGGTTCAAAGACCATCCTGTGCTGATCGGGCTGGTGTGCTCGGGGATCGCGGTCGTCTACGGCCTGTACCTGACCCAGTGGCTGCTGGCTCTCTCGCCCGGCAACGAGCGCATGCGCGAGATCTCGCGCGCCGTGCAGGAGGGTGCGGCCGCCTACCTGCGCAAGCAGTACACGACGATCGCGGTCGTCGCCATCGTGCCGTTCGTCCTCATCGGCGCCTACGACAAGCTCGGCTGGGGAACGGCGATCGGCTTCCTCATCGGCGCCGCGCTCTCCGCCGCCGCGGGCTTCATCGGCATGAACGTCGCCGTCCGCTCGAACGCCCGCACGGCCGAGGCGGCTCGCGGGGGCCTGGCGGCCGCGCTCGGCGTCGCCTTCCGCGCCGGGTCGGTGACCGGGCTGCTCGTCGTCGGGCTCGGCCTGCTCGGCGTCGCCGGCTACTACTGGGCGCTCACGGACTGGGTGCACCACACGCCCGAGTCGGCGGTGCGCGACCTGATCGGGCTCGCCTTCGGTGGCTCGCTCATCTCCGTCTTCGCCCGTCTCGGCGGCGGCATCTACACGAAGGCGGCGGACGTCGGTGCCGACCTCGTCGGCAAGATCGAGGCCGGCATCCCCGAGGACGATCCGCGCAACCCGGCCGTGATCGCCGACAACGTGGGCGACAACGTCGGCGACTGCGCCGGCATGGCCGCCGACCTGTTCGAGACGTACGCCGTCACGGCCGTGGCCGTGATGCTGATCGCCATCCACTTCACAGGCCCTGGGCTCGGGCAGAAGCTGTGGGTCTACCCGCTCGCGCTCGGCGGCGTCTCCATTCTCGCCTCGGTGATCGGCACCTTCTTCGCCCGTCTCGGCACCGGCCCGAACGCGGTCATCGGCGCGCTGTACAAGGCGGTGATCGTCGCCACGGTGCTGTCGGCCCTCGGCTTCATCCCGATCACGATGGCGTTCGACGGCTCGGCCTTCAGCTTCTGGAACCTGTACGGCTCGGCGCTGATCGGGCTCGCGGTCACCTTCGCCCTCGTCGCGATCACCGAGTACTACACGGGCACCCGCTGGCACCCGGTCAGGAGAATCGCCGACGCGTCCCGGACGGGTCACGCGACGAACATCATCGCCGGTCTCGCCTACGGGATGCAGGCGACGGCGGCGCCGGTGCTCGTGATCGTCACCGGCATCCTCGGCTCCTACTACGCGGCCGGACACGAGCTGTACGGCATCGGGATCGCCGTGATGGCGCAGCTGTCGATGACCGGGCTCATCGTCGCGCTCGACGCCTACGGCCCGGTCACCGACAACGCGGGCGGCATCGCCGAGATGGCCGACCTGCCCGAGGAGGTCCGCAACATCACCGATCCGCTCGACGCCGTCGGCAACACGACGAAGGCGGTGACGAAGGGGTACGCGATCGGCTCGGCGGGCCTCGCCGCCCTCATCCTCTTCAACGAGTACACGACGCGGCTGCACGAGAAGGGTCTCGACGTGCTCTTCCAGCTCTCCGACCCGTGGGTGATCGCCGGCCTGTTCGTCGGCGGACTGATGCCGTTCCTGTTCGCGTCGCTCGCGATGACTGCGGTCGGCCGGGTCGGCGGCGAGGTCGTGCTCGAGGTGCGGAGGCAGTTCCGCGAGCATCCGGGGATCATGGAGGGCACCGAGCGGCCTGACTACTCCCGCGCCGTCGGCCTCGTCACCGGCTCCGCGATCAAGGGCATGATGGCGCCTGCGGCCATCCCGGTGCTGATCCCGATCGTCGTCGGGATCATCAACGAGAAGGCGCTCGGCGGCCTCCTGATCGGGACGATCGTCACCGGCCTCTTCCTCGCCATCTCGATGACCTCCGGCGGCGGCGCCTGGGACAACGCGAAGAAGCTGATCGAGGACGGCGCCTACGGCGGCAAGGGATCCGAGGCGCACGCGGCCTCGGTGACGGGCGACACCGTCGGCGACCCGTACAAGGACACGGCCGGCCCGGCCATCAACCCGATGATCAAGATCGCGAACATCGTCGCGATCCTGATCATCCCCATCGTCGTCTCGATCCACGGGTAGACGCGGTTTCCGCGACGCCCGGGGCCGGGGCCAGGGACATTGCCCCGGGGTCAGCTCGGGGTCGGACCCGGGGTACACCACGAGAGCGATGCCTGGGAGAGACGTGGCTCGGGGTCGGACCCGGGGTACACCCCTTGGGCGGTGGACACCCGGGCAGAGGCCGCTCCTTCCCCGCAGCTCGTGCGCCCGGGGCGCGGATTAGAGTCAGCGCGTGCCCAGACGGCGCAGGCGAGAGCAGCGGCTCGAGCGCGTGCTCGGCACGCCGGCCCTCTTCGCGACCGCCTACGGCAACGTCGGCTCGTCGATCTACTACGCGCTCGGCCTGACGGCGGTCTACGCGCTCGGCCTGACGCCGCTCGTGTTCGTCATCGCAGGCGTCGTGTTTGCGGCGACCGCGGCGACCTACGCCGAGGGGACGGTCCGCTACCCGGAGGCAGGCGGCTCGTCGAGCTTCGCGCGCCACGCCTTCAACGAGGTCGTCTCCTTCGGCGCCGCGTGGGCACAGATGCTCGTCTACGTCGTCACCGTCGCCACGTCCGCGTTCTTCGTCCCCCACTACCTGTCGATCTTCTGGGGCCCGCTCAACCGCGGTCCCTGGGACATCGTCGGCGGCGCAGTCGTGATCGCCGTCCTCGTCGTCCTCAACACCGTCGGCGTTCAGGAGGCGGCGAAGCTGAGCATCATCCTCGCGGTCATCGACTTCGCCACGCAGGGGTTCCTCGTCCTGCTCGGCTTC
>Ga0070741_10014472_pt1 | contig 13633 bp, 12 predicted proteins | sample Coa_R1_4_FD_66440 | JGI IMG/M metagenome (GOLD analysis project Ga0070741, IMG submission 66440) | Surface soil microbial communities from Centralia Pennsylvania, which are recovering from an underground coalmine fire - Coalmine... | ecosystem: Environmental > Terrestrial > Soil > Unclassified ... | reverse complement strand
AACAAGGTCGAGGTGCTCCTCACGTCGAGCCAACCGGATCTCGTGAACACGATCACCGCCGCTGTTCCGGCGGACGCCCTCCAAGTGACGATCGTCCCCGGTGCCACCGTGAGTGCGCTGGAGACCTGAGCGGCATCGGGACACTACTCCACCCGATAAGATGGCCGCCCGATGTACCTCGACGTCTTCTCCGACAACTCGTTCGAGTCCAACTGCTGGCTGATCGGCGCCGACGGAACCGACGAGGCCGTCGTGGTCGACCCGGGGTTCTCGCCGGCACGGATCCGGACCATGCTGGAGACCGAGGGCAAGCGGGCCGCCGCGGTGCTCGCGACCCACGGGCACTTCGACCACATCGGAGCGGCGGCCGAGGTCTGCGGAGACGAGCTCCCGCTGTTCATCCACGAGGCCGACGTGCTCGCGCTCACCGACCCGGAGGGGTGGGGGGCCGGGTATCCGTCTCCGCCGGTTCCGGTGAAGGACGTCCGGGCTCTCGTCGATGGCGACGTGCTCACGTTCGCGGGGTTCCGGATCGAGGTCGTGCACACGCCCGGCCATACCCCGGGCAGCGTGTGCTACCTGACCGACGGCTGGGTGCTCTCCGGCGACCTCGTGTTCGCCGGGGCGATCGGCCGCAGCGACTTCCCCAACTCCTCGCCCCAGGACATGGAGCGGAGCCTGCGCCGTTTCCTCGAGCTCCCGGACGAGCTCGACGTGCTCCCCGGCCACGGCCCTCGAACCACGGTCGGCCGAGAGCGCGCGCGCAACCCCTTCCTGGTGGAGCTCCGGTAGATGGACCTCGCGCCGCCCCGCGGCACGCAGGACCTCCTGCCGCCCCTGGGGGGACGGATGCGCGCGCTCTACGACCGCGCGGCCGAGCTCGCGCGCCGCTACGGCTACCGGTACGTGGAGACCCCGGGGTTCGAGCACACGGAGCTGTTCTCCGCCACCTCCGGACGCACGAGCGACATCGTGACCAAGGAGATGTACACGTTCGAGGATCGGGGCGGCCGGCGCCTCACGCTCCGCCCCGAGGGGACGGCCCCCGTGGTCCGCGCCTACCTCCAGCGGATGCACGACCTGCCCTCCCCGTTCAAGGCCTACTACCTCACCCGGATGTACCGCTACGGCCGTCCGCAGTCCGGGCGCTACCGCGAGCACCGGCAGTTCGGGATCGAGGTCGTGGGGGCCGGCGAGCCCGGCGCCGACGTCGAGGCGATCGTGGTCGGCGACGCGCTCCTGCGCTCGCTCGGCCTCGAGCGGTACGAGATCCAGGTGAACTCGATCGGCGACGAGGTCTGCCGGCCGGCCTACCGCGAGGAGCTCCTGGCCTTCCTCCGAGCCAACCGCGATCGGATGGGAGACGAGCACCGCGACCGATTCGAGGACAACCCGCTCCGCGTGCTCGACTGCAAGGACGATGCCTGCCGGGCGCTCGCGGCCGAGGCGCCCAGGATCACCGAGCGCCTGTGCGCTCCATGCCGGGAGCACTTCGAGGCGGTGCTCGCCGGGCTCGAGGAGGAGGGGCTGAAGGCCGTGGTCACCCCGACCCTGGTCCGCGGGCTCGACTACTACACGCGGACCGCGTTCGAGTTCGTGAGCCACGCGCTGGCCTCCCGGACCCAGGCCCAGGCCACGCTGTTCGGCGGCGGGCGGTACGACGGCCTGGCCGAGGCGCTCGGCGGGCCGCACGTGCCCGGGGTCGGGTTCGGGATGGGGCTCGAGCGGGTGCTCCTCGCGGTCGAGGACGAGGGGCTGGTGCCGCCCGAGGAACCCGGGCTGGTGGCCTTCGTGGTCGGCCTGGGTGAGGCCGGTCGCGCGAAGTCGCGCGACCTCCTGCGCTTGCTCCGCGCCGGCGGCGTGCCGGCCGACGCGGCGTTCGGAGAGCGGCCGCTCAAGGCCCAGCTGCGGATGGCGGACCGGGCCGGAGCGCGCTACGCGGCGATCGTCGGGGAGGAGGAGGCTGCCTCGGGCACGGTGGCGCTTCGCCGGCTCGCCGACGGCGTCCAGGAGACGGTGCCGGAGGCCACCGTGGTCGACCGGCTGCGAGCGGGCGATGCCTGACGGCGCGACCAGCATGCGCACGCACACGTGCGGCGAGCTCCGCGCCGAGCACGCCGGCGCGCGCGTGACGCTCTGCGGGTGGGTGGCCCGCCAGCGCGACCACGGAGGGGTCACCTTCGTGGACCTTCGCGACCGCGAGGGATTCGTGCAGCTCGTCTTCCACCCGGACCAGGCGGAGGCGCACGCGGCGGCGCAGCGGTTCAAGGTGGAGTCGGTCGTCGCCGTGAGCGGTGAGGTCCGGGCCCGCCCCGAGGGGACCGTGAACCCCTCGCTCCCGACCGGCGAGGTCGAGGTCGTGGTCGACGCGGTCCAGACGCTGTCCGTCGCCGAGACGCCCCCGTTCCCCATCGAGGACCGGACCGAGGCCTCGGAGGAGCTGCGGCTGAGGTACCGGTACCTCGACCTGCGGCGTCCCGAGATGACGGCGATCCTGCGGCTGCGTCACCGGATCAACCACATCATCCGCGAGCACATGGACGCGCTCGGGTTCCTGGAGGTCGAGACCCCGATGCTCACCCGAAGCACCCCGGAGGGCGCTCGAGACTTCCTCGTGCCCTCCCGGCTGTGGCCGGGGACCTTCTACGCGCTCCCGCAGTCGCCGCAGCAGCTCAAGCAGCTCCTGATGGTGGCGGGTCAGGACCGCTACTACCAGATCGTCCGCTGCCTCCGCGACGAGACCCCGCGGGCGGACCGCAGCTTCGAGTTCACGCAGCTCGACGTCGAGATGTCCTTCGTCGACGAGGAGGACCTCTTCGCGGTGATCGAGCCCCTGTACGCGCGGATCGTCCGCGAGATCCGCGGCGCCGAGGTCTCGACGCCGTTCCCGCGCATGACCTACGACGAGATGATGGCGCGCTACGGCTCGGACAAGCCGGACCTTCGCTACGGCATGGAGCTCGCCGACCTCGGTGCGGTGTTCGCCGGGACGGGGTTCCGCGCGTTCGCCTCGGCGCTCGCGGAGGGCGGTGTGGTGAAGGCCCTGGCCGCGCCGGGCGGCGCGCGGCTCTCGCGCAGGGAGCTCGACGACCTCGTGCAGGTCACGAAGGAGCGCGGGGCGGCGGGACTCGTCTGGCTTGTGGTCGAGGAGGGCGGCGTGCGCTCGCCGGTCGAGAAGCACCTGAGCCCCGACGAGGTCGAGGGCGTGCTGAAGGCGACCGGCGCCGCGCCGGGCGACCTCGTGCTGATCGTCGCCGACCGCCCCGACCGGGCGAACGTGGCGCTCGACGCGCTCCGCCGGCAGATGGCCGCTCGCCTGGACCTCGTCCCCAGCGGGGCGTGGGCCTTCTGCTGGATGGTCGAGCCTCCGCTGTTCGAGTGGAGCGAGGACGAGGGCAAGTGGGTGAGCGTGCACCATCCGTTCACCGCCCCGGCCTCCGACGACCTGGACCCCCGCACCGCGAAGAGCCGCGGCTACGATCTGGTCCTGAACGGGTACGAGATCGGCGGCGGCAGCATCCGGATCCACGACCCGGAGGTGCAGCGGCGGGTGTTCGAGGTCCTCGGCCTCAGCCCGCAGGAGACCGAGGAGAAGTTCGGGCACCTGCTGCGCGCGTTCCGGTACGGGGTCCCGCCGCACGGCGGCATCGCGATGGGCCTGGACCGCATCGTCATGCTGATGGCCGGAAAGGATGCGATCCGGGACGTCACCGCGTTCCCGAAGGCCCAGTCCGGCGCGGACCCGCTCACGGGCGCCCCGGCCCCGGTGTCGGAGGAGCAGCTCCGCGAGCTCGGGATCCGGATCGTCGCCCGGCCGCGGGCGAGGGAGGCCGAATGACCAAGGAGCTGAACGACGCCGACCTCGAGCTCCTGCGCGAGCCCAACTACGCGCAGCTCGTCACGCTGAACGCCGACGGCTCTCCGCAGGTCTCGATCGGGTGGATCGACGCCGAGGACGGCCACGTCCTGGTGAACACGGCCGAGGGCCGCCGGAAGGATCGGAACATGCGCCGCGACCCCCGCGTCGCGGTCCTCGTGGCGAGGACCGGCGACGCCTACCGGTGGATCGCGGTGGAGGGGCGGGTGGTCGAGCGGGTGAGCGGTCCGCGCGCCGACTCCCACATCGACGCGCTCTCCCGCAAGTACGACGGCAGGCCGTGGACCCCGGTCGAGGGTCAGGTCCGCGTCCTGTATCGGATCCGCCCGACCCGCGTCGTGCGCTACCGCGGGTGAGGGTCGCCATGGCGGAGGCGCCCCTCGCCGCCCGGATGCGCCCCCGCCGCTTCGACGAGTTCGTCGGTCAGGAGCACCTCCTCGGGCCGGGCCGGGCGCTCTCCAAGCTCCTGGAGGCCGGCCACCTGCCCTCCCTGCTGCTCTGGGGCCCGGCCGGGACCGGGAAGACCACGCTCGCCTACCTGCTCGCCGAGGCCGTCGGGGCCGAGCTCGTCCAGCTCTCGGCCGTGTCCTCCGGCGTCGCCGATGCCCGGAAGGTGATGGACCGGGCGCGGGGCGGGATGTTCCGGACGGTGCTGTTCGTCGACGAGGTCCACCGCTGGAGCAAGGCCCAGCAGGACGTCCTGCTGCCGGCGGTCGAGGACGGGACGATCACGCTGATCGGGGCGACCACCGAGAACCCCTACTTCTCGCTCGTCACGCCGCTGCTCTCGCGCTGCCTGCTGCTCCGGCTCGAGCCGCTGTCGAAGGAGCACCTGCGAACGCTGCTCGAGCGCGCGCTCGCCGACCGGGAGCGCGGGCTCGGCGCGCGGGGGGTGGAGGTCTCGCCGGAGGCGATCGACCACCTGATCGAGGTGGCGGGGGGAGACGCGCGGATCGCGCTCACCGGGCTCGAGGCGGCGGTCCTCGCGGCGGTCGCGGCGGGGGAGCACACGGTGAGCCTCGAGCTCGCCGCCGACGCCGTCCAGAAGAAGGCGATCGTCTACGACCGGCAGGGCGACGCGCACTACGACGTGATCTCGGCGTTCATCAAGAGCATCCGGGGCTCGGATCCCGACGCGGCCCTGTTCTGGCTCGCGCGGATGATCGAGGCCGGGGAGGACCCTCGCTACATCGCGCGCCGGATGATCGTCCACGCTTCCGAGGACATCGGCCTGGCCGACCCGCGCGCCCTCCTCGTCGCGGTGGCGGCGGCCCAGGCGGTGGAGTACGTCGGGCTTCCCGAGGCCAGGCTGAACCTTGCCGAGGCGGCGATCTACCTGGCCCGCGCCCCGAAGTCGAACAGCGTGATCGCGGCCCTCGGCCGGGCGCAGGAGGACGCGGCCTCGGCCGACCCGGTGCCGCTGCACCTGAAGGAGCCCGGCCATCCGGCCCTGAGGAAGCTCGGGTACGGCGAGGGCTACAAGTACCCGCACGACTACCCGGGACACGTGGTCGAGCAGCAGTACCGTCCGGTGCGGTTCGAGGGGAAGCGCTACTACGAGCCGTCGGGCCAGGGCGAGGAGTCCATCGGGGAGGAGTCCGAGGGGGAGGGGTCCGAGCAGGGGGACGATTGAGCGAGCCGCCGAGCCGATCGCCGGCACTCCCCGGTGCCTCGCGGGGCATCGGGAGTGAGGGCCGGACGGGCCGGCCGGACTCGATACCCAAGAAGGAATCGCGCGCCCGACGGCCCGCGACGGCCCGACGGCCCCCTCTCCGCCCTCGGTATGATGCCCGCACGGAAACCCCGAGCCTGCAAGGAGTCCGCTCATGCCGACCTCGGCCGTCCTCGCCACCAGCTCCGGAGACGTCGCGCTGATCGTCCTCGCCGCTTTCTGGGGCCTGCTCGTCCTGTTCCTGTGCGTCGTGCTGCTGAACACCTTCCGCATGCTCGAGAGCACCAAGCTGCTGATCGACGGCGTCCGGGAGGAGACGGTCCCCCTGCTCACCGAGGTCCGGAACTCGGTGGTCAAGACCAACCGCGAGCTCGACCGCGTGGACGGCATGCTCGAGTCGGCTTCGGAGATCGTCAGGCGGGTCGAGAAGGTCTCCGGCCTGGTGGAGCAGGCGGCCTCGAGCCCGCTCGTCAAGGTGATCTCGTTCGGGGCCGGCGTGTCGAAGGCCGTCTCGAAGTTCCGCGGCAAGGACGGGGAGAAGAAGTGAGGAGGATCTTCTGGCTCGCGCTCGGCCTGGGCGCCGGAGCCGCCGGGGCGATCCTCACGGCGCGGTTCGCGCGCAAACAGATGCAGAAGGTCGCCCCGAGCTCGATCGCCCGTCGGGCGCAGGGCGGCCTGCTCGAGCTCGGCAAGCGGGTCTCGGAGTCGATCGCCGAGGGCAGGCGCGCGATGGAGGAGCGCCGGCGCGAGCTCACGGAGAAGCCGCCGGTAGACTAGCCGGGCCATGGAGGGCCGGCGGATCCGCGAGACGTTCCTGCGCTTCTTCGAGGAGCGCGGCCACCGCCGGGTGCCCTCCTCCAGCCTGATCCCGCCGCCCGAGTCCGGACTCCTGCTCACGAACGCCGGGATGAACCAGTTCATCCCCTACTTCCTCGGGCACGCGCCGGCGCCGTTCCCGCGGGCGACCAGCGTGCAGAAGTGCTTTCGGGCGGTCGACATCGACAACGTCGGGCACACGGCCCGCCACCTCACGATGTTCGAGATGCTCGGCAACTTCTCCTTCGGCGACTACTTCAAGCGCGAGTCGTGCGGCTGGGGCTTCGAGCTGGTCACCGAGGTGTTCGGGATCGACCCCGACCGGCTGTGGGTGACCGTGTTCGAGACCGACGAGGAGGCGGCCGAGATCTGGCAGGAGATCGGCGTCCCCGCCGATCGCATCGTCCGGCGCGGCAAGGAGGACAACTACTGGTGGACCCACGCCGCCGGCCCGGCCGGACCGTGCTCGGAGATCTACGTGGACCGCGGACCGAAGTACGGGCCCGAGGGCGGCCCGGCGGTCGACGAGGAGCGGTTCCTCGAGATCTGGAACCACGTGTTCATGCAGGAGGAGGTGGACGACCGGGCCAACGTCGTGGGCGAGCTGCCGGCCAAGAACATCGACACCGGCTCGAGCGTCGAGCGCCTGGCCGTCGTGCTCCAGGACGTCGAGAGCGTGTTCGAGACCGACCTGTTCCGCCCGCTCCTCGAGGTCGCGGAGTCGCTCTCGGGCCGGCGTCACGGCGAGGACCCCGGGGCGGACGTCTCGCTGAAGGTGATCGCCGAGCACGGCCGGGCGACGACCTTCCTGATCGCCGACGGCGTCCTGCCTTCGAACGAGGGGCGGGGCTACGTGCTCCGGCGGATGCTCCGCCGGGTGGTGAGCCACGCGCGCCGTCTGGGCATCGAACACGAGGTGATGCCCCGGCTCGTGCAGACGACCGTGGAGCAGTTCGGCGATGCCTACCCCGAGCTCGTGGAGAACCGCGCCTACGTCGAGCAGGTCGCCGCCTCCGAGGAGGAGCGGTTCGTGAGCACGCTCCGGCAGGGGATGACCCTGCTCGAGTCCGAGGTGGGGCGGGCGAGGTCGGCGGGCGTCCTGCCGGGCGACGTCGTGTTCAAGCTCCACGACACGTTCGGCTTCCCCCGCGAGCTCACCCGCGAGCTCGCCCTGGACGCCGGGCTCGAGCTCGACGAGGAGCGGTTCGACGCGCTCATGGCCGAGCAGCGCGAGCGGGCCAAGCGTGCCGCTAAGCGCGGACGGCTGGGAGAGGAGCTCGCCGAGGCCGCGGCCTCCTCCGGCCGGACCGAGTTCGTCGGCTACGAGAGGCTGGAGGCGGAGGGACGCCTGCTCGCCGTGCTGGCCGACGGGGGCCGGACGGAGGTGGCCGGCGAGGGCGAGGAGGTCCGGCTGATCCTCGACCGCTCCCCCTTCTACGCCGAGTCGGGCGGGCAGATCGGCGACCACGGGTACCTGCGCACGCCGGGCGGGCTGGTGCGCGTCGTCGACACGCAGTGGGGACCGGGCGAGGTGATCGTGCACAGCGGCGTGGTCCAGTCCGGCGAGGTGCGGGCCGGCGAGGAGGTCCACGCCGAGGTCGACGCCGTCAGGCGCGAGGCGACCGCCCGGGCGCACACGGCGACCCACGTCGTCCACTGGACGCTCAGGCACGTCCTCGGCGAGCACGCGCGCCAGGCCGGGTCGCTGGTCGCGCCGGGGCGGCTCCGGTTCGATTTCCCGCACCACTCGGCGGTCCCGCGGGATGTGCTCGAGCAGGCGGAGGAGATCGCGAACCGCCGCCTGGCCGAGGACGCGCCCGTCACGATCTACGAGACGACGTTCGAGGAGGCCAAGAACCAGGGCGCGATCGCGCTGTTCGGCGAGAAGTACGGCGACTTCGTGCGCGTGGTCGAGGTCGGGGACTACTCGATCGAGCTGTGCGGGGGCACCCACGTGGCCCGCACCGGCAACATCGCGATCGTCCGGATCCTCGGCGAGGCGAGCATCGGCGCGGGGATGCGGCGGGTCGAGGCGCTCGTCGGCCCCGACGCGCTGAAGGAGATCAACCTGGAGCGCGAGCTGCTGCACGCGATCGTGACGGCCCTCGGCGCCGGCGACCCGCAGACGGCGCCCGAGCGGGCCCGGCAGCTCGTCGAGCAGGTCAAGCGGCTCGAGAGCGAGCTCGGCAAGATCCGAAGGAGCGACCTCGCCGACCGGGCCGAGCGGATCGCCGCCGGCGCGGTCGAGGTCGCGGGCGTGCGGCTCGTGTCGGCCGCCGAGGACGGCGACGCCGAGGAGCTCCGCGAGCTCGCGACGGCGGCGGTCGCGCGCCTGGCCAACCGCGGCGACGCCGCGGTCGTCCTCGGCTCCGCGAGGGGTGGACGCGCGCTCCTCGTCGCCGCCTGCAGCTCGGGCCTGGCCGCGCGGGGCGTGACGGCACCGCGACTGCTCGAGCCCGCGGCCAAGGCGGTGGGCGGCGGCGCCGGGGGCAAGCCCACCCTCGGGACGGCCGGGGGCCCGAAGGGAGACATGGTGCCGGACGCCCTCGGGCTGACCCCCGCCCGCCTCGAGGAGCTCCTGACCGGCCACTAGTATGTCACAGACTAGTTCGAAGCCCGGGCGGGCGCTGGGACTGGACCTCGGCGAGGTCCGCATCGGCGTGGCGATCTCGGACCCGGAGCGGCGGCTCGCGGTTCCGCTCGGCACCGTGCGGGCGGGCGCACCGACCGACCTCAGGGCGGTCGCGGCGCTCGTGCGCGAGCACGGGGTGACCCTGGTGGTGGTCGGGTACCCGCTGCAGCTCTCGGGCGAGGCCGGCGCCAGGGCCCGGCAGGCCGAGGAGCTCGCCGGGGCGCTCCGGGCGGTCCTCGACGTGCCGGTCGTGCTCCACGACGAGCGGCTGTCGACCGCCGAGGCCGACCGGCGGCTCCGCGAGGCGGGCGCCGACGGGCGCCGGCGCCGCCGGGCGGTCGACCGGTCGGCGGCGACGGTGATCCTCCAGTCCTATCTCGACGCGCACCGGGACGGGTAACCGGGGCGGGGGACCGTCCGCGGCGGCCGAGACCCGCCGGACGGGTATGCTCGGTCCCCGGATGCTCGAGACGGCCCATTCCAGACCGGCCACCGAACCCCCGGGCCGCCACCGCCGCCCGGCGAGTCTGGGCCTGCGGATCGCGCTCGTCCTGTTCGTGATCGCGGCCGGCTTGGTCGTGGCCGGCGCCCGCTACTATGCGTGGTGTCGGGGGGCGTCGGGACCGCAGACGCCGATTCGGTTCACGGTCCCCGAGGGAGCCTCCGGCTCGCAGATCGCGAACGCGCTGCATCGGGCCGGGGTCCTGCGGTGCGGGATGGTCTCGGAGTGGCTGCTGCGCAGGAGCGGCGAGGCCGATCGCATCCAGGCGGGGACCTTCGACCTCACGACCAACATGACGCCGGAGGCGGCCTTCGCCGCGCTGTCGAAGGCGCCGCCGCCCGCGCCGACGGTGAACCTCACGATCCCGGAGGGCTACCGGCTGACCCAGATCGCGCAGCGCGTGTGGCTCGAGCTCGGCATCTCGCCGAAGGCCTTCCTGCGCGAGGCGAGCTCGGGGGGGTACTCGCTCCCGCCCTACCTGCCCGAGGGCAAGCCGCTCGAGGGTTTCCTGTTCCCGCAGACCTACCAGTTCCTCAAGCACGGCACGAGCGCGAAGGACGTGATCGAGCGGATGCTGGCGGAGTTCCGGACCGAGACGGCCTCGCTCCCCTGGCAGAACGCGAAGCGCCTGGGCGTGAGCCCGTACCAGGTCGTCACGATCGCCTCGATGATCGAGGAGGAGGCCAAGGTCGAGCGGGATCGACCGCTGATCTCCGCGGTGATCTACAACCGTTTGCGGCGCGGGATGCCGCTCGGCATCGACGCCACGGTCGGCTACATCGACCCCGACCCCTCGAACGGGCTGACGGCGTCGGATTTCCGCATTCGCAGCCCGTACAACACGCGCCTCCACCCCGGCCTGCCGCCGACCCCGATCTCGAGCCCGGGACTGCCCTCGCTTCGCGCCGCCCTCAGCCCGGCCCACGTCCCGTACCTGTATTACGTCCTCTGCGGCGCGGACGGGCACCACAAGTTCAGCGTGAGCTACCGGCAGTTCGAGCGGGACGTCGCCCGGTGCCTGGGGTGAGACGGGTCGGCGGCTCCACCAGGAAGGTCGGGGTGATCGGCTGGCCGGTCTCGCAGAGCCTGTCGCCGGTCATTCACAACGCGGCGTTCGAGGCGCTCGGCCTGGACTGGGTCTACCTGCCGCTCCCGGTGCCGCCGGGCGAGCTTCCGAGGGCGGTCGCCGGCCTGCCGGCTCTGGGCTTTGCCGGAGCGAACGTGACGATGCCCCACAAGACCGAGGCCGCGGAGCTGGTGGACGCGCTCTCCGAGGACGCCGCGAGGACGCGGGCGGTGAACACGATCGTCGTGCGTGGGGTCGGCGCGGAGCGCATCCCGCGTCCGGCCGGCGAGGACGCTCCGCCGTACCGCCTCGAGGGGCACAACACCGACGTCGCCGGGTTCGACCGGTTCCTCCGGCGGGACGCCGGGTTCGACCCGGCCGGCCGGTCGGCGCTCGTCTATGGAGCGGGCGGGGCCGCCCGCGCCTGCGCGCTGGCGCTCGCCCGCGGCGGGCTCTCCCGGCTCACCGTCGCCGCCCGCAGCCCCGAGCGGGCCTCGGGGATGCAAGAGGCCGTCGACGGGCTGGCGACCGAGGTGCGGGTCGTGCCGTTCTCCGGCGCGGGGGGCCTCCAGGTCGACCTGGTCGTGAACGCCACCCCGTCCGACTTCGCCGGCGAGGTCCCGCCGCTCCCGAAGCTCGGGCCCGAGGTGCTTGCCGTCGACCTCGTCTACCGATCGGGCGGCACGGGGTTCCTGTCCCTGGCCAAGGCGGGCGGGGCCGTCACCTTCGGGGGGCTCGGCATGCTGATCCACCAGGCCGCGCTGTCGTTCGAGCTGTGGACCGGGCAGGCGGCGCCGCTGTCGGTGATGTCCGCCGCGGCCATGGCCGAGCTCGCCGAGCCCGTCCGCTGAGCGCGCGCGAGCTCGCCGAGCCGGTCCGCTGAGCGCGCCGCCTGCAACGCTCGAACCTCGCTCAAGCGCGCGCTCGCCGTCCCCGATAGCTATGGGGGAGCGACTGGATGGAGGAGTTCTCCGCCCTCGCGGCACGGGTTGCGGCCAGCGTCGGCGAGCTGCGGGGCTGTCTGATCCTTTCCAGGGACGGCCTCGTTCTGGGGGCCTTTCCCGAAGGGGAGGAGGGCCTCGTCAAGCCCGCGTGGCTGCGCTTCGCCACGCTCGGCGAGCCCGACAAGGGGTTCGTCGAGTTCGGCGACGAGGTGTGGGGCTACGTCCGACGGGGTCCCTACGCGGCGTTCGCCGTAACCGGGACGGGAACCAGGCCGGGTCTGCTGATCGACCAGCTCGAGCAGGTGCTGCTCGCGGCCGAGGAGGCCAGGAGCCGCAGGGAGGCCCTGCGGCTGCCCGAGGTCCCGGCCGCGCCGAGCGGAAAGCCGCGCACCTCGCTCCATCCCGAGGTGCGCCCGCCGGCGCCGTTCGAGGCACCCCGCCAGCCGATCCCGGCCGAGGCGCCCGCCGCGGTCGAGATCCCTGTTGCCTCCCGCCCCGAGGGCGCCTCCGCGACGCCTCCGGGGCCTCCGGGCACCGGACGTCCACCCAGCGTCGCTCCCGCGCGCGGCCCCACGCCCCCCGTGGCCCGGCCCGGCTCGATCGCCCCGCCGGAGCCGGAGGTCCCCGCCGTCGCTCCCACCGAGGTTGCGCCGCAAGCGATTCGGCAAGCCACTCCGCACGCGGCGCCGACCTCGAGGCCGGCTCCGGCACCCGAGGGACCCGCGGGTTCCGAGCCCGCCGGCGCCCCGGGGGGCGCGTCCGCGCCCGACCCCTCGCCCTCCGCGCCCTCCGGGGAGGCCCCCCCGGCGCGCGAGGACGACACCGAGATCGACCGGGTGCTCCTCGCGCAAGAGTTCTCCCGGCTGCTTCAGGAGACGCGCGAGCGTGACGAAGAATGAAACGACCCCGGGACCGAAGGGCGTAGGTCGATGGTGATGGCCAAGCGCAGGCCGAAGCAGCTCGGGCAGATCCTGCTCGAGCAGGGACTGCTCACGCAGGAGCAGCTCGAGCGCGCCCTCGCCGAGCACCGGAACGCGCCCAAGTCGCTCGGGCGCGTGCTGATCGACCTCGGCTACATCCAGGAGCGCGACCTCGTCCGGGCGCTCGCCGAGCAGGTGGGGCTGGAGTTCGTGGACCTGTCCGAGTACCAGGTCGAGCCGACCGCCACGACGCTCCTGCCGGAGAGCCTGGCCCGCCGCTACCGCGCGATCCCCATCGGGGAGCGCGAGGGCAAGCTGCTGGTCGCGATGTCGGACCCCGCCAACGTGTACGCGCTGGACGACATCCGGGCCATCACCAACCGCGACGTCCAGCCCGTGGTGGCCACGGCGAGCGACGTCGAACAGGCCATCTCCAAGTACAGCGGCATGGGCGACCAGATCGAGGCCCTGTCGAGCGAGGCGGCGAGCGCCATCGAGGGCGAGGAGAGCGAGGCCGAGATCGAGGCGGCCCTGGAGGACGCCCCGATCGTCAAGCTCGTGAACGCGATCATGACCCAGGCGGTCGCCGACCGCGCCTCCGACGTGCACATCGAGCCGATGGAGCGGGACGTTCGCATCCGGTTCCGCGTCGACGGCGTGCTCCACGAGGTCATGCACTCGCCCAAGAACATCCAGAACGGGCTGATCAGCCGCCTGAAGGTCATGGCCGACCTGAACATCGCCGAGAAGCGGGTCCCGCAGGACGGGCGCATCGGGATGAAGGTCGGCGGACGCGTGCTCGACCTGCGCGTCGCGACGCTCCCGACCGTCTACGGCGAGAAGGTCGTGCTCCGGATCCTGGACAAGAGCCAGGCGCTCCTGCAGCTGTCGGACCTCGGGTTCCAGGAGGAGGCGTTCAAGCGGTACGAGGCCTCGTTCCGCAAGCCCTACGGCGCGATCCTGGTGACCGGGCCGACCGGCTCGGGCAAGTCGACCACGCTGTACGCGACGCTCAACATCCTGAACCAGCCCGACCGCAACCTGATCACGGTCGAGGACCCGGTCGAGTACCGGCTGGCGGGGATCAACCAGATCCAGGTGAACCCGAAGGCCGGCCTGACCTTCGCCTCGGCCCTGCGAACGATCCTGCGCGCCGACCCCGACGTCGTGCTGATCGGCGAGATCCGCGACAAGGAGACCGCGA
>Ga0070741_10014471_pt1 | contig 13633 bp, 14 predicted proteins | sample Coa_R1_4_FD_66440 | JGI IMG/M metagenome (GOLD analysis project Ga0070741, IMG submission 66440) | Surface soil microbial communities from Centralia Pennsylvania, which are recovering from an underground coalmine fire - Coalmine... | ecosystem: Environmental > Terrestrial > Soil > Unclassified ... | reverse complement strand
ACCTCGTGCGAGGCGGCGACGATCTCCGCGAACGTCCCGCGGTAGTACGCCAGGTCGTTCTCGGAGAACGTGTGCAGGACGCCCGTGAAGCCGCGCGCCGCGAGGTCGGCCATGTCACGCCTCACGTGCCGGACGATCCGCACTCCGAAGTAGGAGCACCCGCTAGTGGTCAAGACCAGTCACCCTCTCACCGCGCCCGCGGTCAAGCCGAAGGCGATGCGCCGCTGGACGAGCAGGAAGAAGATCACGACGGGGATCGCGACGAGCGTCGAGGCGGCCATCAGCCCGCCGTAGTCGGTGTTCCGGCCCGTCCCCAGGTAGAAGGAGAGCCAGAGCGTCACGGTCTCCTTCGCCTGGTCGTTCAGCAGGATGCGGGCGAAGATGTACTCGTTCCAGCTCGTGATGAACGTGAAGATCGACGTCGCCACGAGACCCGGCGCGACGAGCGGAAGCAGGATGCGGAGGAACGCGCCGACGCGGCTGCTGCCGTCGACCATCGCCGCCTCCTCGAGGTCCTTCGGAATCCCGATGATGAAGCCGCGCAGCGTCCACACCGAGAACGGGAGCGCGAAGGTGAGGTAGGTCACGATGACACCGCTGAGCGTGTTCACCTCGTGGTACCTCGCGAGCAAGACGTAGAGCGGGATGATCAGGCCGGTGGCGGGAAGCATCTGAACCCCGATCATCAACACGATGAAGGCCTTCCGACCGGTGAATCGGTACTTCGCAAGGGCGATGGCCGCCAGGAACGCGAGCGCCATCGCGATGACCACGGTGACGAGGACGACGATGACGCTGTTCTTGACGTCGGCCCAGAAGAAGGGCCGGTGGATCGCCTCGGTGAAGTGACGGATCGTCGGCGTCGTCGAGAACCATGTCGGCGTGAAGCTGTTGACCTGATCGTCCGTCTTGAACGCGGTCGAGATCATCCAGAACACGGGGAAGACCATGACGACGAACACGCCGAGGCCGAGCGTGTTCCACGCAACTCCGCGGGCGCGCCGGCGCGTCATTCGACGTCTCCGATCCGCACCATCTTCCGGACGTAGACGACGCTCAGGGCGGCGACGATGGCGAGCATGAGGATGGAGATGGCGGCACCTCGGCCGAAGTCCGCTTTGACGTATCCCTGCTCGAACAAGTAGATGCCCATCAGGTAGTTCGCCGGGACGATGTGTCCCTGGCCGATCAGCAGGTACGGCTGCGTGAACACGCCGAAGTCCCAGAGGATCGAAAGGCTCGTGAGGATGAGCAGCACCGGTCTGATGACGGGCAAAGTCACGTCGAGGAAGACCCGCCACGGCCGGGCGCCGTCGATCTCGGCCGCCTCGACGAGGTCGTGCGGCACCTGAGAGAGCGCCGCGTAGATGGTGATGGCGACGAACGGGAGCGCTCCCCACACGACCAGCGTCGTCACCAGCGCGAGCTGGGAGAACGGCGACACGTACCAGTTGTGCTCGAAGTAGTTACCGAAATGGAGCTCGGTGAGGATGTAGTTGACGACGCCGTTCTCGGAGTTCGTCATCCAGGTCCAGACCTGGACGGCCACCACCTGCGGCATCGCCCAGACGAGGACGAGTCCCGCCGTGAGCAGGATGCGGACCCAGGTGCTGATGCGGACGAGGAGGAGCGCGAGAAGCGTCCCGATCACCATCGTCAGCCCGACGTTGGCGGCCGTGAACACGATCGTCCGCAGCAATGTGTGCCAGAAGACGGCGTCGTGCAGCACCGAGCCGAAGTTGTGCAGCCCGACGTACACGCCGTGGTGCTGGATGAGCTCGAACAGCCCGTAGCGCTGGAGCGAGAGGCGGACGAGGTCGTAGATCGGGTACCCGAGGATCGCGCCGAGGACGGCGACCACCGGGAGGATGAGCGTGTACGGAGCCGCCGCATGCCCGGCGCGGCGCCATGTGAGGGAGCGCCGCCGAGACCGCGTCGGCGCGATCTCGGCGGCTTGCAGCGCTGTGGGCGCCCTCCCGCTCAGGGAGCTACGACTCGTTGAGGGTTTGCGCGATGTTCTGGCTGGCCACGGTCGCGGCCTGCTTCACGCTCAGTTGGCCGGTGAGGATCTGCGACAGCATCGTCTTGAGGATGTTGCCGTTCTCGACGTCGACCCAGTGCTTCGCCTGCGGGACGAACCAGCTCCGTGCAGCAGCCCGCTCGTTCACGCTCTGGCCGAGGAGGTTGGTCGCGTTGGGGATGTTGCCCTTCGCCTCGAGCGACTTCTCGTTGGCAGTGCTGGTGAAGTCGGCGATCCACTGGATGGCCTGAGCCTTGGCGTTCGTCTGCGCCGGCACCGCGAGGTCGGAGCCGCCGAGGAAGCCGGGCATCGGCTTACCGGGAGTGTGGCTCGGCATCACGAACTGCGCCGTCGCCGCCTTGTACTTCGCGCCGGTGCAGCACGAGTACCACGCCGGCCCGTAATTCGCGGCCGTGAGGCCCTGGGAGAAGACGGTGTACGGGTAGGGAGCCGTTCCGTCGAGCGTCGCCGTCGCCTTGCCCTGGGTCGCGTCGAAGAAGTTCTTGAACGCGGTCAGCCCGGCGATCGACTGCGGAGAGTCGAGCGTGCCCACCCACTTGTGAGCATGCGTCGTCGCGATCGACCCGCCGTAATCGAACACGAAGCTCAGCGCCGAGTACCAGTCCTCTCCGCCCGCATACAGGGGCGAGAACCCCTTGACGCTCTTCTGCATCGCCCCGATCTTGGTCAAGTCGGCCTGGAACTGCGCAAGGCTCGTCGGGACGGCCTTGATCCCCGCCTTCTGGAACAGATCCGAGCGATAGGTGATGACTCTGGAGCCCGCGTAGTAGGGAACCCCGTACACCTTGCCGCCGTACTGGCCGGATTTCGCAAGTCCGCTGAGCCAGTTCGCAGAATTGTCGAACTGCGACTTGCTGCCGGTCAAATCGGCGAACGCCCCCGCCGCCATGTACTTCGTCATCTCGGTGTTGCCCATCTCGATGACGTCCGGCGTGTCGTTGCCGGCGATGGTGGCATCGAACTTCTGGAGATGATCGGTCCAGTTCTGATACTGCACGTCGACCGTCCAGCCGGGGTTCTGCTGCTGGAACTGCTGGTTCGCGGCCGCAACGACGTCCGGCCAGCCGGACTGCGCGTCGACCTGGAGCCAGACCGTCAGCTTGTTGGCCTGCTGCCGGCCACTCGACGCGCTCGCGGTCGCCGCCGCGACCCCGAGCGCAACGGCGAGGGCCGCCGTCACGACAACTCGTAGTCTCATGCAAGTCTCCTCGAGCCGTCGACGCCCGGCGCATCCGCGCCCCGGTGGCCTGCGGTCATGGCGTCGAGTGGTCTGTACCAGTGGGCCACGGCGCAACCTTGGCACACCTGACCACCCGTGTCAAGCCTCTCACCCCTGAGGGCGAAGCTCGGTCACGATCCGGTACCGATCGCCCCGGTAGACCGAGTGGACGTACTCGACCGTACGGTCGTACTGGTCCCGGCTCGTGCGCTCGAACTGGAAGGCCGGCGAGTGCAGCGGAACGCCGAGCGCGGCCGACTCCTCCTCGTTGGTGACGGTGGGCTCGATCGCCTGCGTGCCGCTCGTGATGTGGATCCCGAAGCGGCCCGCGAGCAGCTCGTAGAGGGACCCGCTGAGGTCGTCCGCCGACAGGCCGGGAACGAGCCCTTTCGGCAGGTGGAGCGTCTCGATCGCCATCGTCTCCCCGTCGGCCAGACGAAGCCTCCGGATGACGAGAATCGGCTCGGATGGCGATACCTGCAGGGCTCGGCCGAGCCGCGCCCCGGCCAACGTCGTGGTCATCGACAGCGTCTTGCTGTCCGGGACCATGCCCCGCCGGCGCATGTCGTCGCTGAAGGAGGTGATCGTCAGCTCCTGCGAGATCTTCGGCTGCTGGACGTAGGTGCCGCTGCCCCGCCGGCGAACGAGATAGCCCTCCCGCGTGAGGTCGTCGAGCGCGGCGCGCACGGTGAGCCGGGAGACGCCGAGGTCGGCGCTCAGCTGCCGCTCCGAGGGAATGGCGTTGCCGACCCCGAGCTGCCGGATGAGGTCGAGGACCTGCCGGCGGGTGTTGCTCTGCTTGGTCACTCGCGGTGTGGCCATCGCCCAGCGACTATAGCCCGCCGGGACGAAATTGGTCAATGCCATTGATCCGGCCGCCGGCATGCGGTATAGACTGCAGCAACGTGGCTGGGATCGTCCTCGACCATGTGAGCAAGGTCTTCGGGGCCGGCGTCGTCGCCGTCGACGACGTGTCGCTCGAGATCGAGAGCGGAGAGTTCCTGGTCCTCGTCGGGCCGTCCGGCTGCGGTAAATCCACGCTCCTGCGAATGATCGCGGGCCTGGAGGACGCCACCGACGGCACGATCCTGATCGACGAGCGCGACGTCACCGACCTGCCGCCGCGCGCCCGCGACGTCGCCATGGTCTTCCAGACGTACGCGCTCTACCCCCACATGACGGTCCGCGACAACCTGGGCTACGGCCTGAAGGTGCGGAAGACGCCGAAGGAGGACGCACAGAAGCGCGTCGAGCAGGTGGCGAAGCTCCTCGGGCTCGACGAGGTGCTCGACCGGCGTCCCGCTGCGCTCTCCGGGGGCCAGCGCCAGCGCGTGGCGATGGGGCGGGCGATCGTCCGGGAGCCGAAGGCGTTCCTGATGGACGAGCCGCTCTCGAACCTCGACGCGAAGCTCCGCGTGAGCATGCGCGCGCAGCTCGCCAGCCTGCACTCCCGGCTCGGCACGACCACGATCTACGTCACGCACGACCAGGTCGAGGCGATGACGCTCGGCCAGCGCGTGGCCGTCCTCCGCGACGGGCGGATCCAGCAGGTGGACGCGCCCCAGGCGCTGTATGCCTCGCCGACGAACCTCTTCGTCGCGGCATTCATCGGCTCGCCGGCGATGAACCTCGTCGAGGCCGATGTCGGCGGCGGCACGATCGCGTTCGCGGGCTTCACCATCCCCGCCGCAGGCGCAACCGCGAGCGGGAGGGTCATCGTCGGCATCAGGCCGGAGACATTCGAGGACGCGGCGTTCGCCGACCCGGCACTGCCCCGCGTCGACGTCGTGGTGGAGGTGGTCGAGGAGCTCGGCGCGGAGACGCACGTGATCTTCCCGATCGACGCCCCACCTGTCGACGTGAGCGGCGCACGCGAGACGGACGAGGAGGAGGTCGAGGTGCTCCTCGGCGATGCGCGCACGCTGTTCACGGCGCGAGTCGATCCACAGACAGCGGCTCGGCCGGGAAGCCCGCTGACGCTCGCCGTCGACCCGTCGCGCTTCCACTTCTTCGACCCCGAAACGGGAGAGCGTCTCGCCCACTCCGCGACGCCTGCGCTGGCTCGCGCGTAGCGTCCTGGCCGCGGCCCTCCTGGCCACGCCTGCCGCTGCATCGCCGGCCGGCGAGGTGACGATGGTCCCGCTGCGCGGGCAGCCGACGCCGTCGCTCCTCGCCCGGATCGCAGCCGGCCAGGCCGGCGGCGTCATCCTGCTGGGAAACGCCTGGACGAGCCGGGCCGTGACCCGGTCGGCGCTAACTCAGGTGCAGCAGGCAGCGTGCAGACGAGGCCGTCCCCTGCTCATCGCCGTCGACCAGGAGGGCGGGTCGGTGCGGCGCCTTCGGTGGGCTCCGCCCACGCTGTCTGCGGCGGAGATGACGACGCCGGCGAGCGCCTTTTCGCAGGCACAGGCGGCCGCCGCCGCGATGCGGGACGCCGGCATCGCCATCGACCTCGCTCCGGTTGCCGACGTGCTCTCGACGACACACAGCTTCCTGGGAACGCGGTCGTTCGGCAGCGATCCGGCCGCCGTCGCGCGTCTCGTTCGCTCGTTCGCTGGCGGGTTGCAGCGCGGCCGTGTGGCGGCGACCGCGAAGCACTTCCCGGGACTCGGGAGCGCGACCGCCAGCACCGACGATCGCGCGGTCGCGATCACGCGGAGCGCGGCATTCCTCGAGGCGCGGCTCGCCCCGTTCCAAACCGGGACGAAGCTCGTGATGGTGTCGAACGCCTCCTATCCCGCGCTCGACCCGAGTGGCTCGCCGGCGGTCTTCTCGCACGCGATCGTCACCGACCTGTTGCGCGGGCAGCTCGGCTTCGACGGCGTCGTCGTCACCGACGCGCTCGATGCGGGCGCGGTCGCCGACGAGCCGCATGCGCCGTCACGCGCGCTCGCGGCCGGCGTCGACCTGCTGCTCTACAGCAAGACCGCGGCGAGCGAAGCGGCGTACGCGAGCCTGGTGCACGACGCAGCCGCGAGCCCGACGGTCCGCGCGGAGCTCGCGGCGGCAGTGAAGCACCTCGACGCGCTCGAGGCCTGGCTCGGTCTCTCCTGCAAGTCGTGACAAACACGTCCGAGTACTAAGTACCGGCCTGCTGCGCGCGGTCTCGGAAGCCGGAGACCGGTACTTGGTACCCGAACGAAAGCGTCGCGGAAGTCACACGCCGAGGCGGTCGAGCGTCGCCTCGTCGCGGCGCCAGCGGGGCCGCACCTTGACGACGAGCTCGAGGAACACCTGGTGGCCGAGCAGCGCCTCGATCTCCGGGCGCGCGCGCGTGCCGATCTCCCTCACGACCGACCCGCCCTTTCCGACGACGATCTGCTTCTGCGACGCGGTCTCCACGAGAAGGAACGCGCGCACGGTCTTCTCGTCGATCTCGTCGACCTCCACCGAGATCGCATGAGGAATCTCGTCGCGCGTCAGCCACAGCGCCTTCTCCCGGATCAGCTCGGCGATCTGCGCCTCCGTGGAGAGATCGGTGCGCTGCTCGCGCGGGAAGTAGAGCGGGCCCTCGGGCAGCAACGCGACGAGCTCGTCGCGCAGCGCGCCGACGCCGTCTCCCGTCTTCGCGCTCACCGGATGGAGCGCGTGGAAGTCGCCCAGGCGCGCGGCCGTGTTCATCTGCTCTGCGATGTGCCCCGGCTTCAGCCGGTCGACCTTGTTGAGCGCGATGACGACCGGTACCCCGAGCGAGTAGACGTGCGAGGCGATGAAGCGGTCGCCGGCACCGATGCGCTCGCGCGCGGACAGGACGAAGAGGACGGCGTCGACGTCCTCGAACGACGCCTCGACCGTGTGCTGCATCCGCTCGGTGAGCGCATCGCGCGGGCGCTGGAAGCCGGGAAGGTCGGCGAGGACGAGCTGGTAGTCGTCGCCGTTCGCGATCCCGAAGATGCGGCGCCGGGTCGTCTGCGGCTTGTCGGAGACGATGGCGACCTTCCCTCCGCACAGCGCGTTGACGAGTGTCGACTTGCCGACGTTCGGGCGGCCGGCGACCGCGACGAAGCCCGACCTCACCCCGGCAGCTCCCAGGTGTCGGGCAGGAGCTCGGCCGGCGCGTACTCGGCCATCGTCCCGTCGGTGTGACGGAACCACACGCGGCCGACCTTCCACTCGTGCAGCCATTGGCGGCAGCCGCCGCACGGCGAGGCGGTGATCCCGATCGCGGCGATCTCGCCCGGGCGGACGCCGGCGGTCGCTGCGGAGGCGATGGCGGTCTTCTCCGCACACACACCGAGCGGGTATGCAGCATTCTCGACGTTCACACCGTCGAACACGCGTCCGTCGTCGGTCAGCACCGAGGCGCCGACGGGATACTTCGAGTACGGCGCGTACGCGCTGGCGGCCGCCGCCTCGGCGCGAGCGACCAGCTCCTCGCCGGTCACGTCAGCACCTGGAAGACGACGAGCGTGACGAGGGCGCCGAGAGCGCCGCCGTACAGCACCTCGAGCCGCGAGTGGATGCCGGCTTCGACGCGGGTCTGCGCGACGAGGAGCGCCATGACGAACGTGAGCGACGAGATGAGAAAGCGTTGGTGGTCGCTCGAGACGTACGTCGCGGCCATCCAGCCCGCGAAGGCGATGCCGGCGTGGCCGGACGGGAGGCCCCCGCGAAGCGGCGTCCCGCGCCGGGTCAGCGCCTTCGTCGTGATGACGACGAGCACGACGAGTACCAGCGCGACGAGGGTGATCTCCGCCGGGGCGTCGCGAACGCGGTCGAGGAACCGCGCCGTCCGGTGCGCGGCAGCATGCGCGAAGACGAGGTAGCCGACGGCGATCGCCGTGACGGACGCGATGAGGACGGCGCCGGCGGCGATGTCCTTCGCGAGCTTCGCGTTCGGGTCGAAGGACGTGGTCGAGACGTCGATCGCCCCTTCGATCGCGGAGTTCACCATCTCCGCGACGAGGACGAAAGCGGTGACGATGAGGAGCGCGATCAGCTCGTCGCGGTTGACCCCGAGCGCAACCGCCGCGGCGATGACGACGATCGCGATCAGGAAGTGGATGCGCAGGTTCCGCTGCGTGCGAAGGACGTGGATGATCCCCTCGAACGCGTAGTTGAAGCTGTCGAGGATCGTCGGCGCGCGTCCCGGCGCGGGCGGAGTCGTCTGGCGTTCGCGCTCCCGTGGAGGCGGGGTCGTGACGCTCACCGGTGCAGCGCCTCCCTGGCCTCCATCGCGTCGCCGTGGTCGTAGCCGACGAGGTGCAGGACGGCGTGGACGAGCGGCGCGCGCCACTCCGCCCCGACGATCTCCGGGCACACGACGACGTCGCCGAGCTGGCGCGGGAGCTCCGCGGGCAGCTCGTCGAGCCCGTCGACGGGAAACGCGAGCGCGTCCGTGGCCTCGTCGATGCCGAGGTGCTCGCGTTTCAAGGCTCTACTCTCCTCCGCCGACACGAAGGAGAGACCGAGCTCCCCCGAGTCCACGCCCTCGCCGGCGAGGACGCGGCGCACGAGTTCCACCGCGCCGTCCGCGTCGACCTCGAGCCCCGACCGGTTCTCGACCTCGACCTCGATCACCGCCGCCGCTGCGTCCCGGTCTCTTCCGAGTGGCGCTTGTACGCCTCGACGATTCGCTGCACGAGCTTGTGCCTCACGACGTCCTCGTGCCCGAAGTGCACGAACGCGATGCCGTCGATCGAGGCCAGGATGTTCTGCACCTGGATGAGACCGGAGGCCTGCTCGCGCGGCAGGTCGACCTGCGTGACGTCTCCGGTGACGACCACCTTCGAGCCGAAGCCGAGGCGCGTGAGAAACATCTGCATCTGCTCGGGCGAGGTGTTCTGCGCCTCGTCGAGGATGATGAAGCTGTCGTTGAGGGTTCGGCCGCGCATGAACGCGAGCGGGGCCACTTCGATCGTCCCGCGCTCGATGTAGGTGTTGAGACGCTCGGGGTCCATCGTGTCGTACAGCGCGTCGAAGAGCGGGCGCATGTACGGGTCGACCTTCGCGGCGATGTCGCCCGGAAGGAAGCCGAGCCGTTCGCCCGCCTCGACCGCAGGACGGGTGAGGATGATGCGACCGACCTGGCGTTCCGAAAGGGCAGCCACCGCGAGCGCGACCGCGAGATACGTCTTGCCGGTGCCGGCAGGGCCGATCCCGAAGGTGACGGTGCAGTTGCGGATCGCGTCGACGTAGCGCTTCTGCGTCACCGTCTTTGGCGTGATCCGCTTGCCGCGGTGCGACCACACGACGTCCTCGAAGATGTCGCGGACGTCCTCGGCCTGGTCGATCGCGTTCAGGATCGTGTCGATCGTCCCGGCGCCCACCTCCTGGCCGCTCTCGACGAGGTCGACGAGCTCCTCGACGACCGCGCGCGCCTCGGAGACCTTGACGTCGTCGCCGTCCAGCGTCAGGCGGTTGCCGCGCAGGTTGATCGTGCAGCCGAGCCGGTCGCGCAGCGCGCCGAGCACGCCGTCGCCGATGCCGGCGAGCTCGGCCGCGACGTCGTTCGGAACCTCGAGAACCTGCTGCATACGGTCAGTGTAGGAGCACCGCCCGCCGGCGCGGCCCCTGTCCGAGAAGGGGTCAAGAGCGGCCTCGGCGGATGATGAGGTCGGCGACGACGCCGGTCCATCCGGTCTGGTGCGAGGCGCCGAGGCCCGCGCCGGTGTCGGCGTGGAAGTACTCGTGGAACGGGATGAGCCCGTGCCACGCGGGATCGCGCTGGAAGAGCTCGTACCCGTCGAAGACGGGCCGCGTGCCGTCCTCGCGCTCGAGGAAGATGCCCGTCAGCCGCGCAGCGAGCTCGTCGGCCACCTTCGCGAGCGGCAACTCGCGCCCCGATCCGGTTGGGAACTCGACCGTGAACGACTCGCCGAGGAAGCGGTGGTAGACGCGCAGCGTCTCGAGCAGGATGTAGTTGATCGGGAACCAGATCGGCCCGCGCCAGTTCGAGTTGCCGCCGAAGAGCCCGCTCGTCGACTCACCCGGCTCGTAGTCGAGGGTCGCCGTCACGCCGTCGACGTTCACCTCCAGTGGATGCTCCTCGTGGTACTTCGACAGCGCGCGCAGGCCGTGGTCGGAGAGGAACTCGTCGGGGTCGAGCATTGGGCCCAGCATTCGACGGAGGCGGCTCTCGTCGACGATCGAGAGCATGCGCCAGCCGGCGTGCGCCTCCGAGTGCATGTGCTGGACGACGGCGGCGAGGCCGGGCCGATTCTCCGACAGCCAGTCGATCCGCTGCCTGAAGTCGGGCAGCCGCGACAACGTCATCGGGCCGAGCGTCGTCACCGCCGCGAGCGGCATGAGCCCGACGACCGAGCGCGCGCGCAGCGGGACGACGGCGCCGTCGCCGGTGTGCAGCACGTCGTAGTAGAAGCCGTCCTCGTCGTTCCAGAGGCCCTTCTCGTTCAGCGCCGAAGCAATGAGCGCGAAGTGCTCGTAGAACTTCGTGGCGAGGTCTTCATACGTTCGATCGTGCTCGGCGAGCAGGATCGCGAGCTCGAGGAGGTTCTGGCAGAACATCGCCATCCACGCCGTTCCGTCCGACTGCTCCAGCCTGCCGCTGACGGGGAGCGACGAGCGGTTGAACGGCCCGATGTTGTCGAGCCCGAGGAAGCCGCCTTCGAAGACGTTGTTGCCGGCCGAGTCCTTGCGGTTCACCCACCACGTGAAGTTGAGGAGCAGCTTGTGGAAGATGCGCTCGAGAAAGTCCCAGTCGTCGCCGCCGGCGATCTCGTGCACGCGCAGCGCCGCCCATGCGTGCACGGGCGGGTTCACGTCGCCGAACGTCCACTCGTACGCGGGCAGCTGCCCGTTCGGGTGCATGAACCACTCACGACAGAGGAGCAGCAGCTGCGACTTCGCGAACTCCGGGTCGACGTGCGCAAGCGCGACGCAATGAAAGGCGAGGTCCCATGCGGCGTACCACGGGTACTCCCACTTGTCCGGCATGGAGATGACGTCCATGTTGTCGAGGTGCAACCAGTCGTGGTTGCGGCCGTTCCAGCGGGCCTGCGGCGGCGGCGGACCGGCGGGATCGCCCATGAGCCAGCGGCGCACGTCGTAGTGGTAGAACTGCTTCGACCAGAGCATCCCGGCGAGCGCCTGCCGTAAGACGCGCGCCTCGTCCTCGGAGATCTCGCCCGGAGCGAGCTCTGCATAGAACTCGTCCGCTTCGCGCTCGCGCTCGGCGAAGACATCGTCGAAGTTCTCCCCGAGCCCCGGCTCGTCGCGCAGGCGCAGGCGAATGACCGCCGTCTCGCCGGCGGCGATCTCGAGCCGGTAGCGGAACGAGGCCTTCGTCCCGGTCTGCTCGGGATTCACCGTGGCGGCGCCGTGGACGACGTGGTCGTTGATCCCGTCCTTCGGGTACGGCGTCGAGGACGGCACCCCGAACAGCCGCTCGTTGTTCGTCTCGTTCTCGCAGAAGAGCGCCTCGGGCGCGCCTTCGCCGCTCAGCATCTTCACGCCGGCGATGACGCCGTCCTCGACGCGCAGCTCGGGCTTGACGGCGCCGCTCCACGACCAGGTGTTGCGATGCCAGAGCGTCGGCAGCAGGTCGATCGTGGCCGCCTCCGGCCCGTTGTTGCGAACGCTCACGCGGATGAGGATGTCGTCCGGCGACGCCTTCGCGTAGTCGGCCGTGACCTCCCAGTAGCGACCCTCGTCGAAGACACCGGTGTCGACGAGCTCGAACTCGGGGTCGAGCCTTCCCCGCGCGCGGTTCTCGTCGACGAGGCGCGAATACGGGAACTCCGCCTGCGGATACATGTAACGCCAGCGCATGAACGAGTGCGTCGGCGTCGAGTCGAGGTACCACCAGTACTCCTTGGCGTCCTCGCCGTGGTTGCCCTGCGGACCGGTGAGACCGAAGATGCGCTCCTTCAGGATCGGGTCGCGCCCGTTCCACAACGCGAGCGCGAAGCACAGCGTCTGCCCGTCGTCGCAGATGCCGGCGAGGCCGTCCTCGTTCCACCGGTACGTGCGCGAGCGCGCGTGGTCGTGCGGGAAGAAATCCCAGGGATCGCCGGTCGAGCTGTAGTCCTCGCGAACCGTGCCCCAAGCTCGCTCGCTGAGGTACGGGCCCCAGCGCCGCCAGGCGGGGTCGGTGAGGCGGTCTCGCTCGATGCTCATGCGCAGAGGCTGCGCGCTCGCCGGATCGCTACGCGAGCTTCTCCCGGACGATCTGGCTGACGACGGAGCCGTCCGCGCGGCCGGCGATCTGAGGCATGACGTCGGCCATCACCCGGCCGAGGTCGGCCATGCTGGTGGCGCCCACCTCGGCGATCACGTCGTCGACGATGTCCTCGATCTCCTCCTCCGCGAGCGGCGCCGGCATGAACTCCTCGAGCACGGCGAGCTCGCGTTCCTCGGACGCGGCCTGCTCCTCGCGGCCGCCCGTGCGGAACGCCTCGGCAGCCTCGAGGCGGCGCTTGCGCTCGCGCTGCAGCACCTGCAGCTCCTCCTCCTCCGAGAGCGGACGCTGCAGTTCCTTCTCCGAGCCCTTGAGCGCGTTGAGGATCAGACGCAGCGCGTCACGGCGCTCCTCGTCGCGCGCCTTCATCGCCTCGCGCAGCTCACCCTCGATCGTCTCGATGCGACTCATGTCATCCGTCCCGACAACCCTCCGCCCAGTACATGCCAGTGCAGGTGAAACACCGTCTGGCCGGCGCCCCTGCCGGCGTTGACGACGACACGGTAATCGCTCAGGCCCTCGCGTGCTGCCACTTCGGCGATGAAGTCGAGCATGCGCTTGTCCTCGTCGGCGCCGAACTCTGCGATGTGGTGGAAGCTCTCGATGTGATGCTCGGGGATGACGAGCAGGTGCGTCCCGGCCTGCGGGTTGATGTCGCGGATTGCGACGAAGCCCTCGACGGCGGCGACGTGGTCGCCCTCGCGGTAGAGCCTGCAGAAGAGGCAGTCGTCAGGCAGCGAGGATCCCCTCCTCGGTGACCGCGACACCGCGGACGGGAACGAGCTCCCCGACGGGAGCGCTCACGAGCCACGGCGAGTAGTCGTCGCCGTAGCCCCGGCCGGGCCGGTCGACGAGGACGACGTCGTCCCGGCCCACCTTCGTCGCCCAACGCGCGCGGCATGCCTCCTCGGAGAGCGCGCGGAGGCGTGCGCTCCGTTCTCGCTTGACCGCAGGCGCCACCGGATCCTCGCTCTCGGTGACCGTGCCGGGCCGCGGCGAGTACGGGAAGACGTGCAGCTTAGTCAGACCCGCCTCCCGCGCGACTCGAACGGTGTTCGCGAACGCATGGTCGTCCTCGGTGGGAAAGCCGACGATAACGTCGCTCGTGAGATTGAACTGCTCCTGCAGCGGTGCCAGTCTGCGGAGGAACGTCGACGTGGTGTAGCGCCGCCGCATGGCGCGGAGCACTCCGTCGTCCCCCGACTGCAGCGGCACGTGCAGGTGCCTGCTGACC
>Ga0070741_10014470_pt1 | contig 13633 bp, 8 predicted proteins | sample Coa_R1_4_FD_66440 | JGI IMG/M metagenome (GOLD analysis project Ga0070741, IMG submission 66440) | Surface soil microbial communities from Centralia Pennsylvania, which are recovering from an underground coalmine fire - Coalmine... | ecosystem: Environmental > Terrestrial > Soil > Unclassified ... | reverse complement strand
TGTGTTCCGTAAATCTGACAGCACTGTCTCCATCTTTCCAAATTGCGCCTGTTTCGCGCGCAGGTAATTCTTGCCGGATTGAAGTTGATGAGCGTCAACACCGGTTTCTATTTGAATCAGGACCTCCATCTGAACCATGGTTCGAAAGCGCGCCAGATCTGAACTCAATGTCCCGTCGTTCTCGCGGAGATAAGCCGAGATGTCTTGCGCGTCTGCAACTATAGTCGGAAATCGAAAGGGAATGATCGCAGCCTGCTCAAGCAAAGCTTGCAGCACTCGATTGAAGGTCAGGGCTGATTCCCGGACCGCCATTTGTCCGGCAACCGTTGGCAAAGAGAATCGAGACACCAAGCACCGCAGCTTTGCCTCTTGATGTGAAACGATCGGCTCGGATTGAACGCCGAGCGTTGGGATTTCAACTTGCGCGTCAGCTTCGAGAGTGCAGTAGGCTAAGAGCGACATCTATTTGCTATCGCTTAGGTGTCAGTTGCGCGGGAGGATTCGAAATCGGGTTCATGTGACGCAATGCAGTTTCTACGGAGGTCAGGATCACATCGAGTCCCACGTATACGAGATCCACTCCAGCCAAAGAGATCACCAATTTGCCGCGTATGACGACACCTTGATTCAATACATGATCCAACACGTCCAGCAGCGAGACATCATCTTCCGCCTCGTTCCCGCCTATCAAGACTGTATTGGGAGCTGCCATTACTCTGACCTCCGGGACACGAATGAGTATGCGGGCCACGGGCCTGTGCACTCGATGACTTTTTCCTCTTTCCACTCGGCGGAGAACCGTCGCAGCAAGGCCTCGAAACGCTTGCGATCAGCGCGCTTCACAAGTACAGAGGTCTGGTATACGAGATCGCGACGACCGGCCCCGATCTTCCCAGCAGCGGCTGTTTCCATGGCTAGGGCGCGAAGTTCGGAATCGAACCGTTCCACCTCCTGATCGGCTTTTGCTGGGGCTTTCTTGCGCAGAACTTGCGATTTCGCCTGCAGGTAACTTCTTCCCGTACCTCCGAGCGACTCATAGGTCTTGACCTTTGCCGGAACCACAAAGACCTTCACCCCCCATTCATCGCTACCTTCGATCCGCCCGAAGTCAGAGAGAATGTCCCGTTTACGCTTCTTGATGTCCGTCTGCAAAGACTGTTCTGTCAAGAATATCGTGGCGAACCGCGCCGGGAGGATGTCAGCGACCTTTGATATCGAGTTCACCGCAGTCTGATGCGCCACCCCTTTTTCCGAGAGCCAGTCCAGGTTCTCCATGTTGCGCGCCAACTCGTCGGCAAATTCAGCCTTCGCGACCCGGCTCGTCCAGCAAAAGAGTCCGGAAATTTCATTTGGCGCCACTGACGACGCGGCACTGACGCCCGGAATTCGCGGGATCCTGGATGGCGCGGATTTGGTGATCCCGTATAAATACAAGACCTCTTCGTCGGTCTTGGAGATTACCTTACTTGCCATAACCGCCTAGTCAGTCTTTGAAGTTCCTTCTTCCCAGCTATTTCCGCAGGAAAATTATCGACGGCATACGGGTGCAAGTCAGGATGCCGCTCAACCAGCGTTCCCAGGGTACTCATTTGCCAGCGTCGCATGCTTTCACAGCGGCCGCAATTTGACCGCCTCACTCGATTGAGTCGATTCACTATCACCGTACCCGGATCCGCATTCAAATGGGCAAGAGATCGCATGAGACGCTCGGTTTCGCGGTCGGGTAAGGGCTCGGCGAGCATCACGACGATCACCCGAGTCTGCTTCGGATTCCGAAGCAATTCCAGCAGTTCGCGGACCTTCTGCCCAAGTTCGGCTACTCTCATGCCGGCGTCACGAGCGATGGCAAGTGTACGGTGCGCCGCCAGAGTTTTCAACAAAAGCCGGGTCCACACCAGGATCCGCTCCGGCGTGCGCAAAAGGTCCAGAGCGTGCCCTGTGGGCGCCATATCGATCACAACGCGGCCATTCTTCTTCTGACCCACGAGCTCCATGATTTTGAACACCGCTAGGATTTCATCCAGTCCTGGAGGAACACTGTCGAGCAGATGGAAAAACAATTGCCTTTCAAACCATAAATCGACATGCAATCCCGCGCCGGTTTGCGGTTGCTCTAGAGTCGCCTTGATTTCCGCTATCCATTGTTGAAACATGGCTGCAGCATCCATCTCGGATGCTCGGAATTTCGGATCTCCGAGAACCTCCTGCGCAACGTCGCTGATTTCTGTTTGAAAAACGTCGTCGAGCGACGGCGCTGGATCCACTGAGCAAATCTCGACGCTGAGATTCTCGTGTTCGCGGGTACTAAAACCCAACCCCGCGGAAAGCGTAGTTTTTCCAACTCCTCCCTTGCCTAGAACTATCGTGAGTGGCGTATTTAGAATCGGCCATTTCACTTCTTTGAAACGAACTTTAGGAGTTCGCGGGGGCTTTGGCTTCCATTGAAGACGCTCGCGCGAGAAAACATGGGCGCCAAAAACTCTCAATCCGTCGAGCCCAACGATAGGAGCGCCGGGGTCTTCACCAGCATAGAAGTCCGCCCGCGAAAATTCTCGATGGATAAACTTCCGCGCTATCTCAGCATTCTTCGATCGCAGGGTGCAGGCTTTGCAGCCCCCGGAGCGAACCACCACCCGATTCAAAACTACGGCATCGATCTCCAGGTCAGGAGAGGTGTTTCGCAGAATGTCGCGGCAACGAACAGATTCGTTCAGCGAAAACCGCTCCGAAGTAGTGACCAGGAAAATTTTCGCCTGTTGCGAGAATGCGCTTATGACCTCGCCCGCTAGCTTCCGCCATTTAGAAATCAATTTCGCCCTTTGCATCTTCGGCGCGCCTCCAAAGTGCTGGGCCAGAATCTGATCGCGGCTGGATGCCAGTTCAAGGAAATCCAAAAATCGAACAAAATGCTCCGGCATCTCAAACATGCGGAGAGTATGGCCGAACGGTGCCGTGTCCACCACGATTTGCTCGTACTCCTCTGAACGGAGGGCATCGTGAACGGCAAGCAATGCTGACATTTCGGCCATGCCTGGCAGTGTGGTCTCAAGCAGTGGAGCGATGTCTTCGCGGGTGAAAATCGAGCCCCCCTCCAGGATTGAGAGGATCTGCTCACTCTCACCGGCCAGGAATTTGCGAAATCGCGCCTCCGCATCAACCTGCCAGGCATGCAGTCGAGCGCGGGCGAGTTTTACCACTACGGGCTCGTAGCTTAATTCCCGTTCAAAGATGTCCGATAGCGAGTGAGCGGGGTCGGTGGAGATCAAAAGCACTCGATCTCTGGGATGTTTCAAGGCATGATGAACCGCGAAGGCCGAAGAGACGGTAGTCTTCCCTACCCCGCCCTTCCCGACGAAGAAGCGTAGACTCGCCACGGCGTCATTCTAGCGGATGACTTGGGGACCTCAGAACTGTACAGCACCCGCATAGCCCGTCATCTCAAGATAACCAACCCCGCTCACGGGCAGATCGCCGCGATGTCCTGCAAGGTCGATTGCCCCTTCCCAATAGCTGGGGGTTCCCTTTCCACGACTGACGATTTCTTGCGAGCGTAGCGGCGTGGTTATGTTCAGATCAATTTGGAGTTTGGGAACTGAGACCCGCCAGGAAAGGGGATAGTTCCCTTTCGTTTCCGGACTGGCCCACAATTCTGTCCCTGGTTGCATCGAGAAGTCTGCCTCACTCAGGTGAATGGTCGTGCCTTGCGCGTCAACGTAAGATCCGGATGAAAACGGGTCGACACTACCGTCTTTGTGGCGGAGCCGGTAGAGCATCAATTCAGTGTTGTCAGAAAGCTGGAGGCTCAGCCAATCCCATCCTGCTTCATCCGGCGAAAGCTGATTGGTGAAGAACTCATGGTCCATCCAAGCAGAACCCTCCACGGAAAACTGACTTCCATTGACGGTTATCCTGCCCGTCGTCAACAATCGCGTGAATGAAATATAGTGCGACGCATGACCTTGCCCTGCAGCTTTTTGGCTGATCCCATTTAGTCCGTGGATGATCGGCTGCTTCTCGGTCCTCGTGGAAAGGTCAATTCGAAAAGCGTCGCCGACTGCACTTAATTGCTGCCGATCTGCATTCCACACAACCTGCCAATTTCCGTTCCAAATCCGATTATCTTTTTCACTGATGCCAGCTAGCCCGGGACCGGCACGATTTATCCGTTCTTGCTGCAGAAACTGGTGGTTGGTAATGTCGCTCAGGGCGAAGTGGGCAATGTAAAGATCGCGGACCGTCCAGGTGGATTCGTTGCTCCGGGAATTTCGATTGGCGCCTTCACGAAAAAAGGTCAGTTCAAAGCCGAACCGGTGGCCGTCTGAGCTCTTCAGATTGCCCGTGTAGTACCACCACTCCGTTTGAAATTCGGGGTGGTTGAAATAATCGCGAGGAAATTGGTAGTGATACCCCGGCATGGCCGTCTGGTACTGAGAAAATGCCGGCAGCGTGAGAAATAGCACAAGCACAAGAAAGACATGGATCTTACTCCTCATGCACGACCTCGACGGGACGAAGCGAGGCTGCGACGCGCGCCGGATAGATTCCGGCGAGCACCGTCGCTGCGTAAACCAACGTTAATGCGCACAGCAGCACTGCAACCGGCCAATGAAACTGGATTGTCCAACCGAAGGATTGCTTATTAATCACGAAGATCAGGATCAGAGAAAGGAAGCATCCGAGGACAAACCCGGCGACATTGGCGAGCAAACCTAAAAGTCCCGCCTCAGTCAGAATCATCCTTCGAATCTGGCGAGGAGAAGCGCCAAGAAATCTCAAAAGTCCCAGTTCGCGCCGCCGATCGATGACCAACGCAATCAGCGCGCCCGCGACCCCAATCACCGCGACCAATATGGCGACCGCCTCCAGAGCATAAGTGATCGCAAAAGTTCGATCGAAGATCGCAATCGCCTGGGATCGCAATTCTCGATCAGAGAAGACAACGACGCGAAGCCCGGCCGCAGCCTTTTCAATCTCATCCCGAACCGTCGCAAGGCTGGCTCCGGGAGCTAGGTACACCGCAATGTTCGACGGCGCAGGATCAGGAAGATATTTCAGCATCGTGTTTCGATCGACCAACACAGTGCCGCGCTCACTCGAATAGTCGTAAAACACGTCGACAATCCGGAATGGCACCAACTTTGTGCCCAACGGCAACGTGATGGATCCCCCAGCGTGAACATGATGTTTATTTGAGAATGGCTCGCTGACAATTGCCGCATCGGAACCTCTAAGTTCTGCAAACACCTCTTGATCGGATCGTCCCGACAAATAACCAGACCTGCCCGCACCAGGAGTTAAGATCAAATCCGCTGAAGCAAATTCAGCAGGCGTCCCTTCATAACTAATTTCATATCCGCGGAATCGATCCACTGCTGCCACGCCAGGCAGGGTAGGCAATTTCGCGACGAATGAAGTCGCAATGGTGGGATGCCGATCCGCCGCTGCATCGCCAGCAGGGCGAAGATAGAGATCTGCCGGAAGCTGATCGTTCATCCACGTCACCACTGTTTCTCGAAAGCTCCCAACCATGATCGCGACGGCAACCATCATTGCAATGGCCGTCGCGAGGGCGCCCACCAGTACTGAGGTTCGGCGCAAGGAACCCTTTAAACTTCGGCAGGCAAGCAGAGCTTCCACACCCAGAAGTCTGCGAAGCAACGTGGAAGAAATCGCCGAAATGGAATCCACCAGAATGGGCACAGCGAAAACCAGGCTCGCGATGAGGAGGATGGCAGAGAGATATCCAAATAGCGGCTTGCCGGAAATGGGCGGAGGGTAAGCTGCTGCCGAGCCACAGGTCGCCAGCACCAAAGCGATAGCGAAATCCCTAGCTTTATGAACGCGAGCGGCCAATTCGCGGCGGGCACTCGCCATCGCCTCAACGGGAGGAACTAAGGAAGCCTCCCGAGCGGGCGAGAGTGCCGAGAACACCGCGACGGCCAATCCGACCGTAAACGCGAGCACATAGGATCCCGCGGTAAGTTCAATGGAGCCAGGCCGACTGGTGACATAAAGCGAGTCGACCGTGCCCGCAAGTAAACGAACGGCGCCTGACGCCAAAATGCGGCCGAGCGGAATGCCTATCGTAGAGCCGACAGCACCAAACGTGACGGCTTCGGCGAGAAACGCGACCAGAACCGCAATCCGGCTTGCTCCAAGAGCTCGAACAATCCCTATCTCTGGCCGGCGGCGCACCACGGAGACCGAGATCGTGTTGTAGATCAGGAACGCCCCAACCACCAGCGCGATGTAGCTGAGCAACTTGAGATTCCAACGGAACGCAGAAAGCATTTTGCGATTTTCTTCAGTTCCGCTGCCAGAAGCGGCAAGTGAAACCCCCTCGGGAAGATTTTGAGCTAACTTCTTCTGCCAGTCTGCGACGTTCCCCGGCACCTTAATTAAAATTCGGTCGACCCGATCTTGTCGTCCCAACAACCTCTGAGCGGCGCCGATATCCATGACCAGCGCGCCACCATGATCTTGCGAATCGTCGAACTCTCCTCGCACCGTGAATCGCCGAATGTGATCGTTCACCAGAACGTTCAATTCGCTGCCAAGTTTCACGCCCAGGCTCGAGCCAACAACGATGGCCTGATCGTTGTCAAACAAGTCCCCAAGGTTCGCCCTGATCAAGTGTTCGAATTCTCTATCTGGCAGATGATCATTGCTCTCGCCAACCAGGTCCAAGCCTAACAAGGGGACAACTTTTCCAGAGTCTGCCAGTGTCACGTATTCTTCGATTCGCGGACGCACACGTATCGGCTCGGGCAGTGTCGCCAGAACAGCGATGAGATGTTCGGGCACCCCCCCGATTGCCGTGACCTCCAGATTGGAATCTCCGGTCAGGCTCTCCAGGGACGATTGGAACGAGCCCGCCGCCGCATCGCCCGACAGGTCAATGGCGAGAACCACCGAAACTCCCAACGCCACTGCCAGAACAGTGAGCAGTGTCCGTACAGGCTCACGCCACAAGGGTCGGAGAATCAGGCGATAAAATAAGCTCAGGCGGGGCATTCAGCGTACTGCAGCCTCGTAAATACGACCGTCGCGCATATGAAGCACCTGGTCGGCAAGAGCAGCAGCCTCAGTGCTGTGAGTGGCCATCATTACTGCCGCATTCAGTTCAGAGGAAATTCTGCGCAAAAGGTTCAGGATTGTGTTTCCTGTGGCACTGTCCAGGTTCCCGGTCGGTTCATCCGCGAGAATCAGACGCGGCGCGTGGACCAAAGCCCGCGCGATCGCCACCCTCTGCATCTGACCTCCTGAGAGCTGATGCGGAAACCGCTTACCCAGGTCTTGAAGTTCTACCCATTCCAGTCTTTGGCGAGCCACGGCGCGAGCATTCGATTTGCCTGCCAGCAGAAGCGGCAGTTCCACATTTTCAATAACACTGAGCGTGTGTAGTAGCTGAAACGATTGGAATATGAAACCGACCTTGTCGCGTCGCAAAGCTGTGAGCGCTGCTTCGTCCAACAAGGACGTACTTTCCCCTTCAAGGAGTACGTCACCGGAAGTCGGAAAATCCATTGCCCCGGTAAGGTTCAGCAATGTCGATTTGCCACAGCCACTGCGGCCGACCAAGGCGACAAACTCTCCGCCTTCGATCTCAAGGTCCACGCTGCTTAGAGCATGAACGATTTCCCCGTCGGCGAGATACTCTTTCGAAACATCAACAAACCGAACGACTGGGATGTGACCCGCTGTTGAGCTGCCGGGAATGGACGTCGTGAGGGGTTCAGGCATGAAAGTTCGATTCATTTACCTTATGGATGCGGGCACCGTTTTGATTGCGAGATTCTTTCGAGCCGATTGGGATCGCAAAAGCTCTGGACGAAAAACACCTGCACCTATTTTACCGATATGAAAAAACCCGTCGAGCTTGAGGAACTTCCACGGTGGCGGCTAGCGCAGCCAAGGATCGGGCCATTACGAATCTTTACAAGGGCTTACCGTATTTTTACCGCACGCTTTCGTGAGAGATCGAATAATGTTGTTCTTGCGACGTTTTTTTCATATTAGGCGCCGAAATCGAGCCCAAGGAACCTTGCACCTGCATCGCCCAGCGGCCCAAAGGTTTTTGCTTCCCGCGAGCGCCCTAGTGCTACTAAGCCTACTCAGTTGTTGCGTTTGGGCGCAAACTTCTCGACCATTACTCATTCAGGGACTGGTTAAATCCGGTCGAGTCCCGATTCCCGGCGCTACGGTAACGGCCACAAATCTGCAGAATGGATCGAAGGTCGTCGGCTGGACGGAGATTGATGGCACCTACAGCCTCCAAGTTGCGACATCTGGCACGTACACCATACAGGTCGAAATGACGGGCTTCGCGGCACTGAAGAAGGACGTGACGTTCAGTGGCCCCACGGCTCGCGCGGATCTCGACTTGATTTTGCAATCTCGCGCCCATCAAGCGGCCCCCACCGAGGCGGGCCGCAACAGCTTCAATCGCGGATTTCAGAGTCTTGCGGTGACGCAAGGATCCGAATTTCCCTCAAATGCCAGCGACGATGTCGTACCCCAGGGCATGCCCGTGCCGGGCATTGCCCCAAATCTCGCCTCGGAATCGGTTTCGGTCAACGGAAATTCCAGCGGCTCGTTGATGTCTTCCATGAGCAGCGATGAGATGCAGCAGCGCATGCGCGAATCGAGGGAACAGGACGGTCGCGGCTCGGGTCTCGGGGGTCCCTTGGGAGGCTTAGGCCCACCAGGAGGAACGCCTATAGGAGGTGGTCGTCCCGGCGCAGGCGGCCCACCACCGGGCGGATTTTTTGGCGGCGGCAGACGGGGCGGCTTCGATATTAACCGCGCACACGCTTCGATTTACTACTCCGTGGGTGAGTCGGCATTGAACGCCTCTCCGTATTCGTTGACTGGAGAGCCGACGATCAAGCCTTCGTACCTGCAACAACGCTTTGGTGTTTCCTTGGGAGGGCCCTTGAATATTCCCAAGATTTACCACGGCGGCAGCAAAACATTTTTCTTCGTGAATTACAACGGATCGCGCTCTGACAATCCTTTCGATGCCTTCTCAACCGTGCCCACCGCGGGCGAACGCGGCGGAGATTTTGCGACCATTTGCCAGTCGGGCTTCAGTTCTGGAATCTGCAACGACCGCGACGCGAGTGGAAATGTCATTCACCAGCTCTACAGCCCCTTCACCAACGGCGCAGTTCCGAACAATGATCTGAATGCTGCTGGGCTCGCGCTAAATCCGGCCGCACTGGGTTTGTTGCCTTTTATTCCGCTTCCGAACCTTCCGGGAACGGCCCAGAATTTTCATTTCGTAACCTCTGCAACCGACAACAGCGACGATCTGAACGTGCGGGTGATTCAATCCCTTGGCGGCGGTTCCATCAATTCACGCAGGCGCGGCCCGCAGAACAACCTCACGATCGGATTCCACTATCACTCGGTCAACGAGACTCTCACGAATGACTATCCCAGCGTAGGGGGCACAACTTCGACTCGAAGCTTCGATGTTCCCCTAGGTTATATCCGAAGTTTCGGAAAACTCACGAACGTGGCGCGAGTGGACTTCAATCGTAGCCGCGTCTCAACGCAGAATCTCTACGCCTTCTCTCAGGACATCACTGGACAACTAGGAATCAGTGGGGTTTCGCAAAATCCGTTTGACTGGGGACTGCCTAATCTTTCATTCACCAACTTTGGAAGTCTTCAGGACACCAACCCGGAATTGCTGCGAAATCAAACCTGGACTTTCTCCGATTCCATGATCTGGTCTCACGCAAAACACACCTTCCGCTGGGGAGGAGATTTTCGCCGCATCCAGCTCAATACAGAAACGGACAGCAATGCTCGTGGGAGCTTTGTATTCACGGGATTGAATACTGCCGCGACCACGAACGGAATGACGATTCCAAATACTGGTTATGACTTTGCGGATTTCCTGCTCGGACTTCCGCAGCAAACATCCGTACAGTTTGGCGAGAACAACTATCATTTCCGAGGCAATTCGTGGGACTTGTACGCACAGGACGAGTGGAAAGTTCGTGGCAACTTGTCGCTGAACCTCGGATTGCGTTACGAGTATGTCTCACCTCTGAGCGAACTCAATGATCGAATTGTGAATTTGGATGTATCCCCCGGCTTCACGGCAGCGGTCCCCGTCTTCCCCAACCAGGCTGGTCCTTATAACGGAATTTTCCCGGGCACTCTGCTTCGACCAGACCGAAACAATTTCGCGCCGCGACTGGGTCTGGCATGGAAGCCGCTTCGAAATACGGTCGTGCGCGCCGGATATGGGGTCAACTACAACACCACTGCTTACAACACGATCGTGCAGAACCTCGCATTCCAACCGCCGTTTTCCGTCACCCAGACCAATGTGCAGGCTGCGGTTGGGCAACTGACGCTTCAGAATGGTTTTCCTTCTCAACCGAACGCTACGACAAATAACTATGGGATCGATCCAAACTATCGTCTGGGCTACGTGCAGATATGGAATCTCGACATTCAGCAGGAGCTTCGTCCCACCCTGCTGCTGAACCTCGACTATACGGGTACCAAGGGAACCCGTCTTGACATTCTAGAAGCCCCCAATCGTGACGCCAGCGGTATCCGTATACCGGGAGTCCAGCCGTTCACCTGGGAAAATTCGGTGGGGGATTCCACCGCCCACGCCGCAACCGTGCGCCTGCGAAAGCGGCTGCAGCGCGGGATATCGATCGGCGGCAGCTACACCTACTCCAAGTCACTGGACGACGCGTCGACGATTGGAAGTGGAATCGCTCTCACGGGACCGAGCCTCGGGCAAAACCTTGTGGCTCAGAATGCGTTCGATCTCGCGGCCGAGCGGGGCCTTTCCAGCTTTGATCAGCGTCATCGCTTCACCGCAGATTATTTGTGGGAACTGCCCTTCGGCCACGATCGGCTCTGGCTGACTCAACCCGGTGCACTGCGCGCCCTGTTCGGCGACTGGCAATGGAGCGGGGATTGGACGATCGCATCCGGCTTGCCATTTACCCCGCGCGTGTTGGGAAACTTTTCGGATGTAAATCGAGGAACCAATGGCACTCTCCGCCCCGATGTGACCGGCACGCCTGTAGCGTTGCCGGATCCTTCGGTATCGGAGTGGTTCAACACAGCCGCATTCACCCTGCCGCCAGCCGGACAGTTCGGCGACGCTCGCCGCAACAGCATCGAGGGTCCTGGCACCCACCTGTTCGATATGGCATTTACAAAGGTGTTCCCACTCAAGGAGTCGCGACTGCTTGAGGTTCGCGCCCAATTCTCAAACATCTTCAATACACCGCAATTCACCAGCATCGATGCTGTAGTAAATTCTCCGACTTATGGAAGGGTCATTGCGGCGGGGTCCATGCGCACGGTGCAATTCACGGTTCGGTTCCGGTATTGAGTGTGAGAAACAACAACCATTTCGTACGCCTCCTTCAGCAGGTGGCGGCTTCGTGCCTGTCGGTGCTGCTATCTGTGGGCACTCTGTTTTCTCAAGGCGATTCGGAGCAGTATACGTTTCGTGCCGAAACCGAAGTAGTGCTGGTCAATGTCACGGCCAAAGACAAGAACGGCAACCTGGTTCGCGATCTGAAACGCGAGGACTTCATTGTCACTGAGGACAACAAGCCTCAGCAAATCGAGTCGTTCGACCTGGAGAACACGGACGCGATTCCCCAATCCTCTGCTGCTGAGGCGCCTCTATTAGCGCCAACCATCCCCTCAGGAACTTCCCAAACCAGTCCGACGATCGCCTTTAAAGACCGTAGACTGATTGTCCTTTTCTTCGATCTCACTTCCATGCAGCCGGAAGAAATCGAACGCGCCGCAACAGCTGCTCAGAATTACGTGGACAAGCAGATGAGCCCTGCAGATATGGTCGCCGTCCTCTCCCTTGGCGGTTCGCTCTCTGTGAATCTCGATTTCAGCGCCGATCGTGCAGCTTTAAAAAAAGCCTTGCGGGCTCTGAATACCGGCGGAGGACAAGGCTTTGAAGAGGGAACGACGGGAACAACGGAAGGAACGGCGGATACAAGTCAGCCCTTCACCGTTGATGACACCGAATACAACATCTTCAATACCGACCGTCGACTGCAAGCGCTGCGGTCGGTTGCCGACAAGCTCTCCCGCATCGATCAGAAGAAGTCTCTGATTTACTTTTCCAGTGGGATGGATCGCACCGGTATCGAAAACCAGTCGGAACTTCGTGCCACCACTAATGCTGCGGTAAGAGCAAATGTCGCGATTTACACCATGGACGTGCGCGGACTCCAGGCGCTTGTCCCAGGCGGCGAAGCCCAGAACGCCAGTTTGCGCGGCACTTCGCCCTATTCCGGGCAATCCACGTTGGCGCAGTACAGCTCAAATTCTGAAACCCAGGAAACCCTGGTGACGCTGGCAGGAGATACGGGAGGTCGCGCGTTCCTTGACAGCAACGACTTCGGTCGAGTGTTTACCGACGTCCAGCAAGATACGGCTTCGTATTACATTCTTGGCTATCGAAGCAACAACCCCGCTCGCGACGGAAAATTCCGCAAGATTACAGTGCGCGTGAATCGTCCGGGCATCAAAATCACGGCCCGACGCGGCTATTACGCCCCAGCCGACTTCCAGCACTCCACGAAAGAAGATCGTGAGAAACAACTGGATGAGGAACTCGCTTCCGATCTCGCGACCACGGATCTGCCGGTTTACTTGTCGGCGGAGTACTTCCGGCTAGCCGAGAACAAGTTCTACGTTCCGGTTTCGGTGGTCGTGCCCGGATCGCAGATTCCATTCACGCGTGCGAAGAATAAGGACCAAGATCGAGCAACGCTCGATGTGCTCGGAGTCATCTTCGATCCGCAGAAGCGGCCCATAAGCCAGATCCGTGACACGGTCAAGCTTGCGATCGATTCGTCCCAGCTTGTTCAGCGCAAGAATGTCCAATACAACTCGAGTTTCGTTTTACCTTCGGGACAGTACCACGTGAAATTCGTTGTCCGAGAAAACGAAACCGGCAGACTGGGGTCTTTCGAGACCGACCTCACCGTTCCTGACCTCAAGAGCATTCCGGTAAAAATGAGCTCAGTGGTTCTCGCCGGGCAATTGGAGGCGTCCAGCAAGAAAAGCGGAGAGAATCCGCTAATCCACGACGGCTCGGAGGTTGTGCCGAGCGTCACGCACGTCTTCACCTCGAACCAGCACCTCTATCTTTATTACGAAATCTACGATCCGGCGCGGGTACCCGCCTCTGGCGCGTCGAAGGGATCGAATAACATTCACCTTTTGAGCAACGTCTCCTTTTTCCGCGGCAAGGTCAAAGCCTACGAGACTCCTGTCGTCGAGACCGACCAGATCAACGCTCCAGGCCGGCATGCGGCGGTGTTTCGTCTCGACGTGCCGCTTACGCAACTCAAACCCGGCTTCTATACTTGCCAGATCAATGTGGTGGACGATGCTGCGGGACAATTTCGATTCCCGCGCTCCAGCCTGCTTGTCCGACCCTAGCCCACCCACGATATGATCGTAACGAGGTTTGAACCGTGAGGATCCGACTCTTTTGACGACAATTTCTTCCGCGGCGAGCGTGAACACCAAGGGTGTCCATGAGCCTTCTCTGCGTCACGCGCATTTATGGATGGCGCTCCTATTTTTGCTGCTGAGCGTGGTCTATCTC
>Ga0070741_10014469_pt1 | contig 13634 bp, 9 predicted proteins | sample Coa_R1_4_FD_66440 | JGI IMG/M metagenome (GOLD analysis project Ga0070741, IMG submission 66440) | Surface soil microbial communities from Centralia Pennsylvania, which are recovering from an underground coalmine fire - Coalmine... | ecosystem: Environmental > Terrestrial > Soil > Unclassified ... | reverse complement strand
CCTGATGACACTTCCGTGCCGCCCAGTCCGGCGACTTCGCAGCCGGACGATTATTCACCACGCGATCACGTCGGTCACGGCACCGCCACCGCATCCGCCGCGGCAGCCATCCAGACCACCGGTACCGTATCCTTCAACGGCATGGCCCCCAAGGCGTATCTCGGCAATTATAAAATCCAGGGATCTCCGGACGTGAACGACGGAGCGAGCGAGGGCGTCATGATCAAGGCGATTGAAGACGCTTTGAATGATGGCATGGATATAGCCAGTGTCTCCTTCGGCGGACAGGCGTTCACCGGCCCTCTGGACACCGGCACGATCTGCGGTCTGCCGGCGGGACAGCCCTGTGACCCGATGGCCTTCGCCTATGAAGGCGCGGCCAAGGCCGGCATGGTGGTGGTTGTCGCCGCCGGCAATCACGGCTCGGATGCCGCCGCCAACGGTGGGTCTTATCCGTACTTCAACTCGATCAACTCCCCGTCCACAGCCCCTTCCGTGATCAGCGTCGGCGCCACCACCAACTCACACGCCCTGACTCCCACAGTCAGCGTCAACTCATCGTCAGCGCCATCCAACCTAAAGTCTCTCTCCGCCCTAGCCGGAGATTCCTTCTTTTTCCCGTCGGTTTTAGGCGCGAGTTCGGCTCCCTTGGTTGATGTCAGCCAGCTCGGCAATGACGGGATGGCCTGCAGCGCGCTTCCCGGCGGTTCCCTGAACAACGCCTATGCCTTGATCCTGCGCGGCTCCTGCAACTTCTCCGATAAAGCCACCAATGCCTCGCTGGCTGGCGCCGTGGGAATCGTGTTTTATATGGCGGATTCCTCACCTATCATTGGTGCGGGCGGCCTGGCCAATGTCGGTTTTCAAGGCCCCTCCGTGATGATCTCCAATACTGATGGCCTCGCCCTCAAAAGCTATATTGATGCCAATCCCAATCAATCCGTCACGATTGACGTCGCGGGAATGGAGATGGATTTGGCCACATTTGATCCGCTCTTCAACGTCAGTCCGCCGATCGCCGCCAACCAGCTGGCCAGCTATTCGTCTTTCGGGCCGGCTCCGGATGGATCTCTGAAACCGGACTTGGTGGCCACGGGCGGACTCGATGGGAGCATCGCGCCGGCCGCTGGAATGTACCTCGCGGCGCAAAACTACGACCCGACCCTTGGCGCGGACGGAACGAACCTATATAGTGTCACCCGTTATGCGGCCGCCGATGGCACCAGTTTCTCGACGCCGCTGGTTGCCGGAGCCGCCGCCCTGGTCAAACAAGCGCACCCCAATTACTCGTCTACCCAGATCAAATCGGCTCTGGTGAATTCGGCGGCGCAGACGGTCACCACCGATGATGGGCACATCGATGCCAGCGGCACCCCCCAAAGCCCGCAGCCCGTCACCGTACAGGGGATCGGTGCGGGCCTGCTCGATGCGGGCGCTGCCCTCAACGCGACACTCACCGTTGAACCTGCAACGATTTCGTTCGGTTATCTGAAACCGGGCGCCCTGCCCATCACCAAGGCTCTGAAGATCACCAATACCGGCGCTACTTCGGTTACCGTTGCGGTGGCAGTGCCCGCCGGCCCGTCCGGCGCCACACTGGCCGCCGATCAATCGAGCTTGACCCTGGCTGCCGGCGCCAACGCTACCCTGCATGTGTCTCTCTCCGGGACCGTGCCCTCTCCCGGCTCCTATTCGGGAGCCGTGACGCTCTCTGTGGGTACAGCGGTCGTCAGCCGTGTGCCGTATCTGCTCCTGGTTGGCGACGGCGTCCCGCACAATGTCGTGCCAGTGGTGGGTGGCCTTCAAGGCATACCCGGCCAAGATGCCGGTTCGATGGCGGTTCAAATCGTGGATCAATACGGAGTTCCCGTGGTGGGCTCGCCGGTGGCGTTTTCAGTCAGTCCCAAGAGTTCCGTCACGTTTCAATCGGTTCCTGGCGAACCTGCGTGCTCGCCGAATAACTCGAGTCCCACCACATGTGCCACCGACAATTACGGAATCGCCTCCGCGGAGGTCATCCTCGGTTCCTCTACAGGCACTCCAACCGTTACCGTAACCGCGAACAACACGCCGTTCTCGTTCAGCGCGTTTATCCTGCCCAAGCCCGCCATTACTCCCGGTCAGGTGCTCGATAATGCGGCATTCCAGCCCACTGTGGCTCCAGGATCGATTGCCGCCATCAAAGGCTCGAACCTGATGGACACCGATCTCCTCCTGAACATAACCCAGGGCTACGATCTGATTCCTTCTGTTCAAACTTACTTTCCGTTAGTGTTGGACGGCGTAAACGTCAGCTTCGACGTGCCGAGCGCCGGCATCAGCGCAATTGCGCCGATTGTCGCCGTAAGCCCGGGACAAATTAATGTCCAGGTGCCGTGGGAGCTGAAAGGGCAGACCTCGGCGCAGGTAAAGGTGATTGTAGATGAGTTATTCGGCCAGGCGATTTACAGCGCTCCGGTCACCGTGCAGCTCACCGATTATACGCCTGCCTTCTTTACGAACAGCGGCAACGTGGCTGATGCCCTCGATGGGAATTATCATGTCATCACCAGCAGCAACCCAGCCGTGCGTGGTCAATTCATATCGCTCTACGCCAATGGTCTCGGCCCGGTGAGTAATCCCCCGGCCGATGGTTTCGGCGCTGGAGCTACGTCTAACACAACTACGCCGTGCGTGGTTACGATCGGCGGCCAGGTCGTGCCCGCGGCCCAGGTCCCGTTCTGCGGACTCGCGCCCGGCCTTGCCATCTATCAGATCAACGTGCAGGTGCCTTCGACTCTCACCCCGGGTAACCAATCGGTTACGGTCGCAATTGGCGGAAAGACATCGCCTTCCGGCATCGTCATTCCAGTGCAATAGAGGGTGGGTGGGTCTGCCCCGTCTGCAACTGATTTGTCCGCCCCGAAAAACGAAAAACCGCATCGGGCCGCTCTCATGACCTGCGAGAGATGCTCCGATGCGGCTTGCCCGGGGTGGGCGGGGATCCGGCGTCGGGACGCCTGGTAAAGCCAAATCAGTCCATTTCTGGTCGGGTCCGCGTCTGATTTCTTTCCCTATCCAGAAATGCCAGACAACCACCGCTACCCGTGATCCCCGGAAAGATCGTTAGAAACCGCTTAAAAGAAAAAAGCCCCTCTGCGGCAACCGCCAAGGCCAAGAACAGTGAACCAAAACTTCTGAAACATCGGCTCCCGCAAGCACGCTGTCTTTTCGGTCCACTCTCCTCCTGCCTGAATGCTGCTGCAGAGGGCAGGTTTGGAAGTTACTTCACCAATTCACACCATGATTAGCAATCGGCCCTCCATGTGTCAATCATTTAAGGCCTTCTGAATCAAGAATTCTGTGCAAAACCTAAGGCCCTTTCCGCGGCCCCTGGGGCGCATGGTGTGTCCCTATGACACAATGGCGGTGATGGTTCGAATCGGCGCCCTCGGCCTGATTCTGGTGACTCTCGTCGGAGCGCCTCTGCATGCGCAGGGCCGTCCGCCTGCTCCCTCTCCTCAGGAGCCGGTTGTCGTCTCTGCCGAGCATCCGCGGTTGTTTCTCCGGCCCGCGCGTCTCCGCCTGCTCCGCCGCGAGCGTGAACGTGCATCAGCCAGATGGCAGCAGTTTGATGGTTACCTTTCGGCTGAAGCGCCGTTGCCTGAGACCGCCTTTGCCCATGCCCTCTATTACCAGGTATCCGGAAACACTGAGGCCGGTCGTAAGGCAATCGCTTGGGCGCTCGGCCCCGGGACTGATCTGCGGCAGCTCGCCCTGGTCTTCGACTGGTGCCAAAACCTGCTCAGCGCCCCAGAACGCCGTGCCTTGATCGCACGCATCGAGCAACGCTTGGCTCAAACCGCCGGCGATCTTTCCATTTCCTCCATGCGCTCCGTCGCCCTTGCTGCCATTGCTTTGTTCGATGACGCGCCCGAAATCCCCAACCGTGAGCTCCAGCGTGTCACTCGAGTTTGGTGGGAACAGACCATGGCCCCCGCGCTCACTGCCGACCGCCCCGTTGTCGCTCGCGACGATGCGTATGCCCTCTGGGAACTACTGCATGCCGTCCGCGATACCACCAACCTTGATCTTCGCGAATCGGCGCGGCATTTCTTTATCGAATTCCCGATCGAGCACTTGATGAGCTATTACCCCGCTGTGTTCCCGGGCGAGGATAACGACTACCGCATCGGCGCCATGGCCCAATCCGGTGACCCTGATTTGCAGAAAGCCGCCCTTTCCCGCGCCGCCGAACTGGCCATGGTCGCCTACGACACCAACGCTGAGGACATCCAATATCTGCAGGGCTGGCTGATGCACGATCACTTCATGCTGCGCAGCGCCTTCGGTGCCCCCTACGAATTCCTTTGGGCGAATCCGTATCAGCCCGGTCTCAGCTTCACACACGTGCCACTCGTTTATCACAGCGCAGTGGCGGGCCGGCTCTTCGTTCGATCCGACTGGGAGGATTCTGCGGAGTGGTTCGGATATTTCGATGGCACTGCTCAGTTGTTTCGGGAGGGCCGCCGCATTGCGGTCAACCTGAAGACTCCCGCCCCGCCTTTGTCCCTGGCGAGCGCGATCATTGCTTGGGGCGCCGCCGAGCCCAATCTGCGCGTCAGTCTCTCGGAAGATCAGCAGGCCGTGATTCTGATTGGACTGACTCCTGGCCGCGCGTACCAGGTCGAAATTGACGATGAAGAAGTCTTCGAGGAGTCCGCCGATCCGGGAGGCATTCTGGTTCTCGATGTCCCCCATGGCAAGGAAATCGGCATCCGTGTGCACGCAGCCCCACAGCGTGCGTCCCCATGAAAATTTCAATCCTGGACGACTACTTCGATACCCTTCGAACGCTTCCCTGTTTTCACAAGCTCGATGGACATGAAGTGGAAATATGGAAAGATCACGTTGACGATCTCGACGTGCTTGCCCACAGGCTGAAAGAAACCGAGGTGCTGGTCCTCATTCGGGAGCGGACCAAAGTCTCGGCTCCCTTGCTGGAACGGCTCTCCAACTTGCGGCTTATCAGCCAGCGCAGCGTCTATCCGCACATCGACGTCGACGCGTGGACACGGCTGGGAATCATCCTGTCCTCAAACATGCATTCCGGGACCCCCTCCTACGCCGCCGAACTGACCTGGGGGCTCATACTCGCCGCGATGCGACAGATTCCGCAGCAGGCGGCCGCTCTGAAATCAGGGATCTGGCAGACCGGTGTTGGGCGAAGCATTCGCGGCTTGACTCTCGGTATTTACGGCTACGGCCGCATCGGCGAGACAGTCGCCGGGTACGGGAAGGCGTTTGGTATGAACGTGGTGGTGTGGGCAAGACAAGCTTCGCGCGATCGGGCCCGAGCAGACGGTTACTCTACCGCGCCCTCGAAAGAGGCATTCTTCGAAGAGTGCGATATTGTTTCGCTGCATATGCGCCTGGTGGATGGGACGCGCGGCATCGTGACCGCCACTGATTTGTCGCGCATGAAACCGGCGAGTTTGTTAGTCAACACAAGCCGGGCGGCGCTGATTGAACCGGGCGCCTTGGTTCGCGCTCTGGAAAACGGGCGTCCTGGTATGGCCGCCGTTGACGTCTTCGAGCACGAGCCGGTTCGAGACATCCATCATCCGCTCCTGGCGATGAACAACGTGGTTTGCACGCCTCACATCGGATATGTGACGTGCGAAGAATACGAAATCCAATTTTCCGACATCTTCGATCAGATCACAGCCTTCTGCGCAGGCAAGCCAATCAACGTCATCAATCCCGCTGTTCTCAACGCAACCCGCCGCCCGGTGCGCCCTTGAGCGGAAGCTAATCTCGCCTCGGCTCAACCAGCTAATACGCCCAGCGCCAAAGGCTGGCGCCCACCGTATAACCGGCGCCCACCGCCGCAAACACCACCAGGTCGCCGCGTTTCAAACGGCCCTCCTGAATCGCGTCCCGCGTCGCCAGGGGAATTGTGCCGGCGGTCGTGTTGCCGTACCGGTCGATGTTAATCATCACCTTCTCCATCGGCAGCCCTAGGCGATCGGAAGCGGCAGTGATGATCCGGCGGTTCGCCTGATGCGGGATCAGAAGGCTCACATCCTCACTGCTCAGCCCGTTCCGCTTCAGCAGTTCGTTGCAGGATTCGTACATTTTGCGCACTGCATATTTGAAAACCTGCCCGCCATCCTGGTGAACGTAGTGCAAGCGCTGGTCGACCGTCTCATGTGACGCTGGCATCCGGCTGCCTCCAGCCGGCATCTTGAGGTAGTCACCCCCCGAACCGTCGATTTCCCCGAGAAAATCGATGAACCCGCAGCCGTCTTCTCCTTCCGCCGGCTCGATCAGCATCGCTCCAGCGGCATCCCCGAAAAGCACACACGTGGCGCGGTCCTTATAGTCGATGATCCGGCTCATGGTATCGGATCCGATTACCAGAACTTTCCGATGCGTGCCGGCCCCCACCAGGTGAGCCGCCGTCGTCAGGCCGTACACGAATCCCGAACAGGCCGCTACCAGGTCGAATCCCCACGCGCCGCGCGCGCCGAGCGCGTTCTGCACCAGGCACGCCGTCGACGGGAAAAACATGTCCGGCGTTACCGTGCACACGATGATCGCATTGACCTCCGTCGGCGCAATCCCGCGCTGCAACAGGGCGCACCTCGCCGCCTCAATCGCCATATCGGAGGTCGCCACATTGGCGTCTGCGATGTGCCGTTCCCGGATCCCGGTTCGTTCTACAATCCACTGATCGTTGGTCTCGACTATTTTCTCGAGATCCTGGTTCGTCAGAACGCGCGGCGGCACATAGCAACCGAGAGCGCTGATTTTTGCTTTTGGCAAGTCGGCTTTTCCTTATTCAGAGATCAGAGTAGCGCATCCGCGGTACTCTGGGGAAAGGATGCCGGATTTGCCCGCCAGTTTCCCTCTGGAAGCCGTCCAGAGCTCGTTGTTTTTTGAAACTCCCGAGCAGATCTATGCGCGCGTTTTTCGCGACCTGAAGCCTCGTTCGCCGCTGCCGGAATTACGTGTCGAATTCTGCCGGTTCGCCAATGCCGACAGCTTCATCCGCCTGGAGAACGGCCGCCTCTTGGTTCGCATCTCCGATCTACTGGCCGGCGCGCCGGCTCCGGTCGCGGAAGCCTTGGCTTATATTCTGTTAGGCAAGCTTTATCGCAAGGAGGTGCCGCGCGCCTACACGCACCGCTATCGGCTTTACCTGAATCGCCGCGACGTGCGGCGGCAGATTCACTTGGTCCGCCAGATTCGGGGCCGCAAGTTCGTCTCCGGGCCTCAGGGCGCGCACCGCAATCTCGAAGAGATTTTCGAGCGGATCAATGGCCAGTTCTTTGACGGACTGCTGGCCAGGCCGCAGTTAGGGTGGAGCCGCCGGCCTTCCCGCAGTATGCTCGGCCATTTCGACCCTTCTCACAACGCCATCATCATCAGCCGCATCTTTGACCGCCCGGACGTCCCGCCGCTTGCCTTGGAATATGTCGTATTCCACGAGATGCTGCACCTCCGTTATCCCGTCGATCACAACGGAGCCCGCCGTCGCGTGCACACGCGCGAATTCCGCCAGGCCGAGACGCAGTTCCCGCGTTTGAAAGAAGCCAAAGAGATTCTGAAGCGGCTGTTATGATTGGGCCGCTGCGCGGAGGGTGCCCGGAAGCAACGCGCGCAATTCGAGCCGCAGCGCCTCAAAGATCCTCATCAATCCGGTTGCGTCCACTCCGCCAAGGCCCCACTGGTACAAAAATAATCGTAGATGAATAATCGCAAGCCCGGTGGCAAACTGCACCCGCCGCCGGATGAGCGCGTGGGCCAGGTCGGGCCGGTCGTAGCGCGACTGCACCATCACCACTCGAGTCGCCATCGAGATCTGTTCGAAATCGGAGCGCAGGCAGCGCAAGTACCCGCGAAAAATCCGCACTCTCTGAGAGCGAAATTGCGCTTTCTGGCTTTTTCTTAACCCCACCTCACCGCTTACGAATGCCAAATCGTCGCCATACAGCAGACGCAGCATCGGCCGGTAACGCTCGATCGATAATTCCTCCATCCAGTCGGCCGTGATCGGAAGGCCGCAGTCGCTGAACCGGATCTGTCCTAAGAGCCAGAATAGTCCCGCCGCCAACCCTGCGCACGAGAGAATGAAAATGGCCATTGTGCAATTGATTGCGGGCATTTCAAATATACGGAAATCATATGCTCGGAATCCAGGCCGATCAATGGAATCAAGATAATTGAGGTACTATTTGGGGGGCGGGGAATTCCTTTACTCGCGAGATACTTTTAACATAGTCTTGTTCAAGGCCTCCAACTGATTCAGAATCCGTTCTTCATGTTCCGGACCGAAGATCGGCAGGCTCATCCGAACCTCTTCACCCTTGGGCGTCAAGAACAGTAACCAGATCAGAATGCAGGCAGCGCCGATTCCCAGCATGAACGGGTCAGTGTATCGGTTTACATCCAGCCCCAGAATCGTGCGTACCAGGACCCCGGCCGTGTTGCTCAAGAAGAGGACGGAATAGGCGACGCTGTGCACCAGCACGTTCCGGCTCAGGGGAACCGGGTACCGCGTGAGCCACAGCAGGATGAGGATCAGGAATAGGAAGAGGCTGAAGTCAACGCCCCGCTCAATCGCATAGTAGTACGGGAGAAGCAGGGAGCGCTGGGCCGTCCCCCCCGAGAGTTGGGGCAAAAGGGCCAGCCCCGAGATCAATACCGAAACCGACAACCCAGCGTAAAGGACCCATCTTCCTAAGGTGTACAAGCCCCTGTGCCGTTCCAGTACAAGGGAATAAAGCTCGATCACCATGAGAACATAGAATAGCCAGATCACCGGCTCGGTGAGGATCCAAAAGCGCTGGTAACCGGCCGTCGCTGAATTTGTGAAGACAAAAAACAGTGCGCCGGTGTATAAGAAGCGGAAAATCAGGTAGGCAAACAGGGCGCGATATCGTAGGTAAAGACCAGTATATACTAGCTTTACGCTTGTCAGTCCACAGCCGGCGAGAATCACCAGCGTGAGAACGCGAACAGTAGCGGCACCCAGCTCCATCGTTCACCAGCTAGGTGAATTTTAGCACTGAGTGCCGCGCATAATCAGTGTTCCTCTTAGCGAACCCAAGGGCAAGGATCGCACGATGGGAGCGGCCCATCCACCCGGCTGCCGTTCGTTTTCGCGACAGCCATGAACGCCAGAGCCATTACAGCTAGTAACATTAACCTTCTCATGAGGGTTTCCACCTTTCTACTAACCGAAGTATGCTAACTTCCGTTAAGTACTGTAGCTGACTGTACGGTAGTAGGGGGTAGTCCACGCCGAAATTTTCCGGAAACGGAACAGTTGGATCGGAAGTTCTAGAGGGACAGTGCGGTTTCTCACCGTATACCGCAACGGGCTAAGGACTTCCGCCGCTTGGATCAGCTGGTCGGTTTAATTGCGGGGGAAGCAGGACGGGAATGACGGCGTTTGCTGGCTTCCAGAAGCATGGCCACCCCGGTGACTTGGCCGATCACATCGATCTCGTCCGGAAACCGGAACAACATCGGCTGTTTCTCTGACGCCGGGTGAGGCTGGATCAGAAGACGGTCCGATTCAAGAGTGCACCAGCCGCATGCAAATCCATCACGATGTTCGAAAAAATAGATCGGCCGGTCGAACTCGTTGCTCCACCCGGCACGTGCAATTTTCCGGCGGCCTTCATCGATCATCACCAGGGAACCCGGCCGCAAGATAGGAAACATCGACCAGTCTTCTAATCCAACCAAACCGTAACGGTGCTGTTTCATATCCAGCCCGTTGAGGAAACTCAACGGCGCTTTACCCCACTGGCGGATCAAGTGGCTTAAGAAAGTGGTTTTGGACAGATCGATGTCCAGACCCGGTGGGTTTGGAATTGTAACCGAACCATTGGTTTTGTTGGGAAGGGGATGCGTTTCGTCCAGCCGGACGTGGAGAGAATCAGCAGTGAGGTGTTCCAGCGGCACGCCATACCAGTGCAGGACTTCGTAAAAATCGAGGCGATACACCACGCATAATGTGTACAGCCGAAATAGGCTCGGCACTTTTCCGGCATTTTCGATATCCGCCAGCCGGCTCAGCGGAATCAGGAATTCCGTGCTCCCGCGGCGGCGCGCCAACTCCTGGCTGGCCTTTTCTACGTCACGGTAAGTGAGCTTAAGCCGCTCGCGAATCTTTCGCAGCTTTTCGCCGGGACGGTCCATGCTAGAATCCTCGCTGTGCGAAACGCCTTCCGATGAAGCCAAATTATATCCACCCGGGCCTGGCTCCATCAAGGTAAATTGGACGTTTTTGTTCTGAAAATGGAACAAGCATTCTTTACGCGGATGAAGATATCGTGAACATTGTGCTCGGAATATCCGGCGCAAGCGGCGCCATTTATGGCCTGCGCCTGCTCGAGCGGCTGCATGAACACGGCGCTCAAACCCATTTAATTCTATCGAGATCCGGTGAAAAGACATTGTTTCTGGAGACCGGCAAATCCGCTGGCGAGGTCAAAAAACTTGCGGATTTCACCTACCCTATCGAGGATATTTCCTGCCGCCTGGCGAGTGGCTCCTATCTAACTGATGCGATGGTAATTGCCCCGTGTTCGATCCACACCATGTCGGCCATCGCTCACGGAATTAGTTCCAATCTGTTGGTGCGGGCGGCCGACGTCACGCTCAAGGAGAGGCGCAAATTGATCCTGCTGGTCCGAGAAAGCCCGTTACATCTCGGGCATTTGCGAAACATGACCGCCTTGGCGGAAATGGGGGCAATTATCGCGCCGCCGATTCCAGGCTTTTATCACCGTCCGGCGACTGTTGAGGATATCGTCAATCATAGCGTCGAGCGCGCGCTCGATCTCCTAGGCCTGCCAAGCCCCAACGCGCGGCGGTGGGAGGGCGCAAAGTGAGCGAAAAACCAAAAAAGCACGAACGAATTGCCTTTCAGGGAGAGCGCGGCGCATTCAGCGAGGAAGCCGCTCGGAAGTTGGTGGGCGCTCGGGTTTCGGTTTTGCCATGCCAGCGGTTTGAAGATGCGTTTCGCAGCGTCAAGGATGGGCGCGTGACCGGCGCAGTGGTACCGATCGAGAACACGCTGGCCGGGTCCGTCCATGAGAACTACGATCTATTGCAGCGTTTCGATTTGCCGATCGCGGCGGAAACCAGTGTGCGAATTATGCACAATTTGATTGCGCGGAGAGACGTGAAATTCTCACAAATTCGCCGTGTTTTTTCCCACCCCGTCGCGCTCAATCAGTGCCAGGATTTTTTCACCGAGAATCCGCAAATCGAGCGGGTCTCGTTTTATGACACCGCCGGCAGCGTGAAAATGATTGTAGAGGAGGGGCTTACAGATGCCGGCGCGATCGCCTCCCAGGTCGCGGCGGAAATCTACAAGGCCCGGATTTTGAAAAAATCGATCGAAGACGATCAACAGAACTTCACGCGTTTTTTTCTGCTGCGGCGCCCGAAAGATTATCGGCTGCCTGCGCGAGGTGCTTCGGCCGACGCCCAGTGGAGAACCTCTCTGGTCTTTACGATCCGGGACGTCCCCGGATCCTTGTTCCGCGCCCTAGCCACCTTCGCGCTGCGTGATCTGAGCCTGATCAAAATCGAATCCCGGCCCCTGCGTGGCAGGCCGTGGGAGTACCTCTTCTACTTGGATTTCGTGGGACGAGTAGATTCTCCACAGGCTCGAAACGCGCTGAGCCACCTCGGTGAACTGGCGGACTATTTGCGTGTACTCGGCTGCTACCGCAAGGGTGCGTAAGCGGCGGTTTTCGCAACCCCGCAGGGTACACTGTGGGTAGCCCATGGCCGTCGAAGAAACGCAACTCACTCCGCCCAGCGAATCCGAAGCCGAACCAGCCGAAGAGGTGCCCGTCCTCACGGTGCGCGATACGGTGGTTTTCCCGGGTGCGCTGGCTCCCATTACGGTAGGCCGGCCCGCCTCGCTGGCTTTGGTGCAATCACTCGGCGAGAACCGGACTCTGGCCGTGGTTTCGCAGCTCGATCCACGCGTGGAAGTCCCGGCGCCGGAGGACCTGTACCCAGTCGGCACGCTTTGCGTCCTGCATAAAGCGATCCGCGTTCCCAAAGAAAACCTGCTCTTGTTTTGCGAAGGTGTTTCGCGCATCCGCACTAAGGAGTTCACGGCGCGTGAGCCGTTCCTCAAAGCCAAGGTGGAGCGCATCCCGGACCAGGAGCCGGACGGTACGCCGGAACTGGAGGCGCTGCGCCAGAATGTCGTGGGGCTGTTCCAACAGATCGTCGCTGCTTCGCCCAACCTGTCGGACGATCTGGCAACTACCGCTGAGCACATTACCGAACCCGGCCGCCTGGCGGACTGGGTAGCCGGAACGCTGCCCTCGCTCAGCCCGCAGGAGCGGCAGAAATTATTGGAAGAGCCCGACGCGCGGGCGCGCCTGGAGCAGATCCACCGCCACCTCACGCGCGAGCTCGAAATGATCGAATTGCGGGGGCGCATCCAATCGCAGGTGCAGGGGCAGCTTTCGCAAAGCCAGCGCGAGTTCTATCTTCGCGAGCAGTTAAAGGCGATTCAGAAGGAACTGGGAGAAGGCGAGGATTCGAACCGCGATGTTGAAGATTTGCGGCAGAAATTGGAAGCCGCGAAACTTCCGGAAGAAGTCAAAACCGAAGCGATGCGCGAATTGAACAGGCTGGGGCGGATTTCACCGGCCTCTCCCGAATACGGTGTGTCGCGCACGTACCTGGAATGGATGGCCAGCCTGCCGTGGAGCGTTTCTTCCGCCTCGCAAGTGGACGTGAGACGCGCGAAGGAGATTTTAGACCAGGACCATTACGACCTGGAAAAGGTAAAGGAGCGCATTCTCGACTACCTCGCCGTGCTGCAATTGCGCCCGGTGTTGAAGGGACCGATTCTATGTTTCGTCGGCCCGCCGGGCGTGGGGAAGACCTCTCTCGGCAAATCGATTGCCCGCGCGCTTGGCCGTAAATTCTCCCGGATTTCAATGGGAGGCATGCACGATGAGGCCGAAATTCGCGGCCACCGGCGCACCTATATCGGCGCCCTGCCCGGACAGATCATTCAGGCCCTTCGGCGCGCCGGAACCAACGACCCGGTCTTCATGCTGGACGAAGTCGATAAACTGGGGCGCGATTTTCGCGGCGACCCGGCCTCGGCGCTGTTGGAGGTGCTTGACCCCGAACAGAATTCCACCTTCCGCGACAACTACCTGGACGTGCAGTTCGATTTATCGCATGTCCTGTTCATCACCACGGCCAACGTGCTCGATCCGGTGCCCGATGCCCTGCGCGACCGCATGGAGGTCATTCCGCTCGAGGGATATACCGAACAGGAAAAGGTGATCATCGCGTTTCGCTACCTGATTCCGCGCCAAACCACGGAGAACGGCTTGGACGCGGAGCACGGCATCGAGTTCAGCGACGAATCCGTCCGGTTTCTGATCCGGCGCTATACACGTGAAGCCGGCGTGCGGAACCTGGAGCGTGAGATCGGCGCGATATGCCGCAAACAGGCCCGGCGCATCGCCGAAGGCCAGCCCGGAAAGATGACGGTCACGCCCGACCTGGTGGAAAAGGATCTCGGAGCGCCGCGATACCGCCCGGATACGGAAGTGGCTGAGCGCACACGGCGGCCGGGTGTGGCCGTG
>Ga0070741_10014468_pt1 | contig 13634 bp, 10 predicted proteins | sample Coa_R1_4_FD_66440 | JGI IMG/M metagenome (GOLD analysis project Ga0070741, IMG submission 66440) | Surface soil microbial communities from Centralia Pennsylvania, which are recovering from an underground coalmine fire - Coalmine... | ecosystem: Environmental > Terrestrial > Soil > Unclassified ... | reverse complement strand
AGCGGCACCAAGACGTTCGTGGTCGACACGGTGGCGCCGGCCGTGACGTTGACGACGCCTGCCAACAACAGCAGTGGATCCGACACGACGCCGACGTTCTCTGGCGCGGCAGGCGCGCAGGCGGCGGACGCGACACACAGCGCTGACTCGACGACCGTGACCGTGTACATCTGCTCGGGCACGCCCGGTTCGTGCAATGCCTCGAGTGGCAGCCTGGTGCAGACGTTGACGACGACGGCGTCCGGGAGCAGCTGGTCCGTGGATGCCTCGACCCTCGCGCTCGGTACGTATCAGGCACAGGCCGCGCAGTCCGACGGTGCAGGCAACACTGGGACGTCGAGTGCGAACACGTTCACTGTGACGTCAGGACTCACCATCACCTCGGTGGAGCGAAACACGGGGAACCGCAAGTACGACTTCAAGGGGACCGGAAGTGCGACAGGTGGGACGGTGACCGTGACGATTTGCAAGGTCAACACCTTCCCGTGCCCCACAACGCCGACGAATCAGGTCGCGGCGACCGCAACCGCCTCTCAAGGCTCGACATGGACGACCGGTCAGACCAACAACAACCTCGACAACAGCGGCAATGGCTTGCAGTACTGGGCCCAAGCGACGCAGGGTTCTGCCACCAGTGCCGTGTTCCTCTTCGCATCGACCAGTGCCGAGCCCTCCGCCTTCGATGTGGCCCTGCACAACGGCGGGGTGGCGAACAAGGCCGACGCCGGCGACACACTCGTCGTGACGTACAGCGAGCCGCTGGACGCGACAACCTTCTGTTCGAGCTGGACCAACGTGGGAGTGCAGTCGAGCAGCGCATCGGTTGCCATCAACAACACGACCACCAACGACACGTTGACCGCGGTCACGGTCTCTGGCTGTTCGTTCCACTTCGGCTCGGTCACTCTTGGCGCCGACTACGTGTCGGCAAACGTCACCTTCTCGACGTCGACGGTCAGCTGGGATCCGACCACGGAGCAGTTGACCATCACCTTGGGCGGCGGGACTGGTCAGAACACCGTCGCCTCGAACGTTGCACCGAGCTACACCGCCGACGCCGCCATCAAGGACCAGTCCGGCGCGCCGATCTCGACGGCAGCGGTGAGCGGGACGAGCTCGAGGTTCTGAACGTTCCGGTTGACATCCGAACAACTGTTCGGTAGTGTGTGCTCACACCTTCGTGAGTCGGGGTGCACGACTCTCCTCCGTTGTCCAGCTTCGTCGAGGAGGTGTCGTGCGCGCAGATCTCGTTGCCGTGGCAGGTGCCGCACTCGCAACGCTGCAGCGTTTCGATGTCGACGCGCACTCGCCCTCCGAATGCGCGGGCATCGTGGAAGCGCTCGCCCGACTCGAGAAGGCGTGCGCCGCGGTCCGCGCCATCGCCGCGGCGCGGGCGACCGACGCCGGCGAGCATCGCAAGAGCGGGTTCCACGATCCGCGGGACTGGTTGGCGCGCCAGGCCGGCACGTCGACCGCCGACGCGGAACGCGCGCTCGAGACCGCCCGCAAGCTCGACGAACTGCCCGCCACCAGGGCGGCGCTGACGAGCGGCGAGGTCTCACTCGACCAGGCGAACGAGGTCGTGATGACGGTGGAGCAATGCGGCGGTGCGGAGCAGGAGCTGCTCGACACCGCGAAGACACAGAGTCTGCGCGTGCTCAAGGACAGGGCTCGCGAGCGGCGACTGCGTGCCATCGACCCGAACGAGCTGCACGAGAGGCAGCGCGGCGCGCGGTTCCATCGTCACTGGCGCGACGAGTTCGGGATGATCCGCTACTCGGGCGCCATGATGCCGAGCGAGGGCACCGCGTTCATGAACCGCCTCGACGTGGCGACCGATCGAGAGTGGCGCGCCGCCAACCGTGCAGGGCGTCGCGAGCGGCGTGAGCAGTATGCAGCCGACGCGTTCGCGGGGCTGGTGGCAGGGACCGGCAAGGGTCACGCCACTCGTGCCGATGTCGTGTTCGTACTGGACGTCGGCAGTGGCGCCTGTCATGTCGTCGGCGGAGGTCCGGTGCCGGTCTCGACGGTGCGGGCGGCGGCGAAAGATGCCTTCGCCAAGGCGGTGCTCCACGACGGCACGAAGGTCGACACGATCGCCCATTACGGCCGGAAGTGGCCGGCACTTCTTCGAACGGTGCTCGAGCTCGGCGATCCGCCGCATTTCAACGGCATGGCGTGTGTGGATTGCGGCCGTGTGTTGGGTCTCGAACGTGACCACATCGACCCCGTGGCCAACGGGGGCATCACGTCCAAGGACAACACCGATCCCCGGTGCCGTCCCTGCCACGTCGAGAAGACGAAGCGGGACGTCGCTGCGGGGCTGATCACCGGGGTGCCTCGTGCGAGGGGACAACCGCCTTGACGGCGCCCGAGCGGGCTAGTTGGGCAAGCGTTGACATACGGTTGCCGGGCCAGTGATGCCCCGCCGCCACCATCGGACGTCGTGGCGGGAGGACGGTTGCGTCGGAGGCAGCTCAGGCACGGCATCGGCGGCGCTGATGCCGACGCTGCCTCCGATGGCGAAGCGACGCCGTCGCCCCGACCTGGCGCGCCGCTGCCCTCGGGGCCGCGGCTGGGCGAGTTGTTGGTACGCGACCACGCCCTCGATGCCGACGCGTTGGCCAGGGCACTGGCGGATCAAGCCGAGTCAGGCCGCCGTCTCGGGCAGATCCTGCTCGAGCGCGGCCTGATCACCGACCGGGCGCTGGCCGCCGCGCTCGCAGAGCGACTCGGGCTGCCTCTCGCGGATCTGGGCAGCGCCAACCTCGACGGCGACACCGTCGCACTGCTGCCCGAGGCGATCGCCCGCCAAGCGCTGGCCGTGCCTGTGCGTCGCAGCGGCGACGAGGTCGAGGTCGCGCTGGCGGATCCGACCGACGAGGCACGCGCCGCGGTCCGCGAGGCCTTGCAGGGAACGGCGAAGTTCTCGCTCGCGCCGGAGAGCCAGGTGCGCCGGGCGCTCGACAGCGCGTACCGAGCGACGGAGGACGTGCAGCGTCTCGTGCAGGCATTCGAGGCGTCTTCCGCCGTCGTGCAGAAGCAGGGAGAGTCGACCGATGACCTCGCAGCCGACGCCCCCGTGGTCAAGGTAGTGAACAGCATCATCACGCAGGCACTACGTGATCGCGCCTCCGATGTGCACATCGAACCGCAAGATGACGAAATCCGCATCCGCTACCGCGTCGACGGCGCGCTGCACGACGCGCTGGCGCTGCCTGCGAACATCGGCCCAGCCCTGATCAGTCGACTGAAGATCCTCGCCGGAATGAATATCGTCGAACGCCGGCGCCCACAAGACGGGCAGTTCACCATGACATCGGACGGCCGTGAGGTCGACATCCGCATCGCCACCGTCGCGACGATCTGGGGCGAGAAGTGTGTGCTCCGACTGCTGGACAAGACACGGTCCTTGCGCCGGCTCGATGAACTCGGCATGCCTTCCGATACGCACGGGACGTTCTCGCGGCTGGTCCGTTCACCGTTCGGCATGGTTTTGTGCGCGGGTCCCACAGGTAGCGGGAAGACGACGACGCTCTACGCCTCGTTGGCAGAGATCAATCAACCGCACCGGAACATCATGACGATCGAAGATCCGGTCGAATACGTCTTTCCATCGATCAACCAGATCCAGACCAGCGAAGCAGTCGGCATGACGTTCGCGACGGGTCTCAAGTCGATCTTGCGGCAAGACCCCGACGTGATTCTGGTGGGCGAGTGCCGAGATGCCGAGACGGCCCGCATCGCCGTGCAGTCCGCGTTGACCGGCCACTTCGTTCTGTCGACCCTTCACGCGACCGACTCGGTTGCCGCCGTTCATCGGCTCCTCGACATGGGCATCGAGTCCTTTCTCGTCGCGTCGTCGATGCTGGCTGTCGTCGGTCAACGCCTCGTGCGCCGCATCTGTGACAACTGCAAGACGACCTACCGACCGAACGACGAGGAGCTCGCGTTCTATGCCGAATCGGGTGGGGCGCAGGCCGGGCGAGAGGTCTTCTGGCACGGTGAAGGCTGCAACTTCTGCAGCGATACGGGCTACCAGGACCGTATCGGTGTGTACGAGGTGCTGCGGATCACGCCCGAGCTGAAGCGACTCATCGTCGGGTGGGCGACGCAGGAGGAATTGCGACGGCTGGCGGTGTCACAAGGCATGCGCACACTGCAGGAAGAAGCGGTTCGTCTCGTCGAGAGCGACGTGACGACGCTGTCCGAGGTGATCCGAACGATCTACGCCATGTAGGTCGAGGGGAGGCGGGCTGGTGCGGAAAACGAGATTTCGGTTCACGGCTCTCACGAGCGACGGCGCGCGCGTTGTAGGGATCGAGGACGCCGAAACGATCGGCGACGTGCACAACCTGCTTGCCGAGCGAGACCTCATGCCGATCGAGGTGGGCAGGAAACGAAGCGTTCTCCAGTACGAGATCACCAAGAAGAAGGTCAAGCCGCGGGACCTGATGCATTTCAGCCGTCAACTGGGCGTGTTCATCCGGGCTGGCATTCCGATCATCGAGGCGCTCGAGGTCATCTCATCGGAGATGAACGACAAGGTGTTCAAGCCAGCACTGCAGGACATCATCGAACTGCTTCGTGGTGGTGCCACCTTCTCGGCTGCTGCGGCACGTCACGACGAGTGCTTTCCGGCCTTCTACCTCGGCATTCTTCGCTCCGCGGAGGTGACAGGGAATCTCGACATCGCGCTCGACAACCTCGCTGACTACCTCGACCGCGACATCGATGTCAGGCAGAAGGTGAAGAGCGCGCTCGTGTACCCGTGTGTGGTGATGGTTATGGCGGTCATCGTCGTCATCGTGCTCACGGTGTTCGTGCTTCCCCGCTTCGAGACGTTCTTCAACAACTTTCACGCGAAGCTCCCGCTTGCAACACGCATGCTGCTCGCCGTTGCTCACTTCGCCGGGCATTGGGGTTGGCTGGTTCTCACCGTAATTGTGATCGTCGTCGGCGGCATCGGGTTGTACTTCCGAACCGAGCGAGGCCGTGCGAGCCGCGACAGGCTCGTGCTTCAACTGCCGGTTGCCGGTGACCTCGTGCGTCACTCGATCGTCGAGCGGTTCTGCCGGATCCTTGCCTCGATGCTCAACGCAGGGGTTCCAGTGCCCGAGGCGCTCGCTGTCACCGGTGATGCAACGAACAACGTCATCTTTCGCGAGGGCATCGCCGAGGCGCGAGAGGCGATGATTCGCGGCGAAGGGCTGGCCCGGCCGCTGAACAACACCGAGTTGTTCCCGAGTTCGATTCGGCAGATGTTCCGCGTCGGTGAGGACACTGGCACGCTCGATGATCAGCTGGTCACCGCCGCCGCGTATCTCGATCGCGAACTCGACTACAAGATCAAGCGCTTCACCAGTCTGTTCGAGCCGGCAGTGATCGTGTTCGTCGGTGTCATGGTCGGTTTCGTCGCCATCGCGCTCGTTTCCGCCATGTACGGCATCTACAACCAGGTGAAGATCTGAGTGAGGTCGGGCGTGGCGCGGGCGCGCAATCGCGGTGATGACGGTCTCACACTCGTGGAGATCCTCGTCGCCATTGTCGTGCTCGGAGTCTGCGTGGTCTCGATCGTGGCGAGCACCACGACGCTCACGATCGGTGCGGACGTGCACCGCAAGGACGCGACGGTCGACACGACGCTGAAGCAGTGGGGCGAAGCGGTGAAGGGTGTGGGCTGGAAGCAGGACACGTGCTCGAATCTCGTCACGCGGTTCACCGCTGCGCAGTTGGTGTCGGGTGGCTACCTCCCCAGTCCCTTCCCGGCAGCGGGCAGCGGCCTCACCACGAGCGCGCCGGTCATTCGCACGTGGGACGGCACATCCGCTTCGGCGTTCACGTCCTGTGCGAACAGTCAGCCCTTCGTGCGCGTGAGCCTGTCCGTCTCGTTCGCTGCGCAGAACGCCCGTGCGGTGACGACGACTCTCGACGTCGTGGTGTCGAAACCATGAGACGCGACGACGGAGTGACGCTCATGGAGCTCTTGGTGTGTCTCGTCATCATCACGGTGGTGATGACGGCGCTCGCGACGACGTTCTACGCCTCCACCAAGGCGATCACTGGGTCCGGGTACCGGATGGCGAACACCCACGACGGGCAGGTCGCGGCGTCATGGTTCCTGTCCGACATGCAGAGCTCGGACACCGTCGACACGTCGGCCACGGACGCGTCGTGCAACGGTGCAACTCCAGCCGCATTGATCCGGTTCACGTGGATCGGTTGGGACCAGACGCCACCCATCAAGAAGATCGCCGTGTATCGGGTGGTCACGACCGGAACCGAGCGCCAGCTCGTGCGGGACTACTGCGAGGGTCCTGGTGTCGTGGCGCTGGTGAACACGATCGTGATCGCGCACAACCTCGCGCCGAGCGGGGGAGCGAGCGATCCGAGCGTGAAGTGCGCGGCCACGGCCAATGGCGCCTTGGCCGCGTGCCCGTCGACGCCGACGAAAGAAGCGCTCGCGCAGCTCACGGCCACGGCCCAGTCGATGGCCGCGGACGACATCGCCGCGAACGGAACGACGTACTCGTACGTGATCCGCGCAGTGAGGCGCGAAACATGAGTCGACGCTTCGACGACCAGGGGCAGGTGCTCGGACTCGCGTTGGCCTTCCTGACCTTCGTCGCGATCATTCTCGCTGTCACGCTGTCCGCGTCTGGCGCGAACCTCGACGCGACCAACCAGCTCGCAACTCAGCGCAACCAGCAGTACGCCGCCGACGGCGCCATCCAGGCCGCGGTCAACAACATCCGCGGCAACCCCGCGCTCGGCGCGGACAACGGCCAGAACTGCGACTACACGACACCTGCCGCATTCGCCAACAGCCTGCAAGTCCAGGTCTCCTGCACGCCCTTCCCCGGGAGCGGCACCGGCACCGCTTCGCAGAACCGCCCGCCCTACTCGTTCCTGGCCCTGCCGACGGCCGGATCGACGCTCGAGGGCTTCTTCCAGATCCCGACAAACGGCAATGGGGGCGGCACCAGCGACGTGAACGTCTTCGGCCCGGTGGCGTCCAACGGGATCGTGAACGAGACCGGCAACGGATCCGGTCAGTTGCTGATCGCCGGCAACGTCACGGCCCACTCGTGCAACGGTGACGTCAACGTCACCAACACGACGGTCTACACCAAGGTCTGCAACAGCTCGGCGACCATCGCGGATCCAGGCGTGGCCAACCCGACCGCGTACGCGCTCATGTCCCCGAGCGCCCCCGCCATGGCACAGGCGCCGGCGTGTCTCTCCGGTGCCGCAGAGTTCTTCCCGGGGACCTACAACGCCTTCCCGGCAGCGCCCGGCGGGTGCAGCACCAAGCCGATGTGGTTCCAGCCCGGGGCGTACTACTTCGACTTCACTGGCGCGGGAAGCCATGCCTGGGACCTCTCGGGCAAGACCATCGTCGGGGGGACTCCGAAGAACTGGGATCCGACGTCGGCATCGACGCCGGCACCGCCGATCGGCTCGACGGGGTCGTGCAGAAGCGAGCACGACTTCCCGCCGAACGCCGGGGTCCAGTGGGTGTTCGGCGGTGACAGCCGCATCTCTGTCGGCTCCGGCCTCCTCGAGCTGTGTGCGCAACCGAGCACGACCCAGCAGCAGCTGGCGATCGTGGGCCTGCAGACTGACGCCGCTTCGCCGCAGACCCCGGTCGAGAACCCGACAACAGCCGCCAGCGCGACGAACCCTGCGTACGCGCCCCTTACATCACCGACGATCGACAACACCGACGCGCAGGTGCTCGCGCTCGCGAAGAACAAGACGGTGTCCCTCGATCTGACGGGCTTTGCCGCGCCCGCAAGCGGCCTGCTGGTGAAGCATGTGCAGATGAGCTTCAAGCACCGGGAGACCTCGAACGGCGCGTCGGGCACGCTGCTGCTGAAGGACAGCACCACGGTCATCGCGACATTCACGACGGCGTGCACGACGGGGCAGCTGTGCCTGAGTCCGGACGCAACTACCTACCGGACCGACACCATCGACGTGACGTCGCTGTTCCTGCTGGACCCGACCGTGTTGTCCCGCTTGACCGCCACATGGAGCTACACGACGCCGAACACGAACAACACGACATGGGATACGAAAGTCGACGGCATCTCGTTTGCTGTCACCGCATCGCCGACCCCGGGTGGCTACCGCGCGATGAGCGGGTGCATGCTCGTCACCCAGGACGCGTCGGGGAACGCGATCCCCTGTCCGTTGCTCCTGACGCCGGCACCGAGCGGATCGAACACGAAGCTCATGCTGCAGGGCACGGTGTACGCACCCACAGTCGGCGTCGACATCACGACCGGAGTCGGCGATCCGATCCTCTTCAACCGCGGGCTCATCGCGAGGAACATCACGTTCCGGCTGCATCCGGGAAACGGCAGCCCCTCGGTGAACGGTGCGGGAGCAGGGGCGAACCGGTTCGTGGTCTTCACCGCATCGATCGGTGGGCGCGTCGTCACCAAGTCGTTGGTCGAGTTCGACGACACAACGGACATCACGCAGCCGGGGTCGAGCATCGACTTCCTGTCGTGGGACGTTCGTCGGGGATCGTGAGCGGTTCGGGCGGAAGGAGGAGGCAGCGGGCGGGACATCCACAACGTGACAGCAAGTGACACACGAAGCGGCGAAGCCGCGCAAAGAAGGGAATGCAGAAGTGGAAGCAAGGCGAAGTGAGGTCCGCCGCCTTCACGGCGACGGTGGCTTCACACTCATCGAACTTCTCGTCGTGATCGTCATCCTGGCGATCCTGGCGGCGATCGTGGTGTTCGCCGTCGGCGGCATCACCGACAAGGGCCAGGCAAGTGCCTGCACTGCCGATCGTCGAGCGATCCAGACGGCAGAGGAGTCGTTCTACGCGCAGAACACGACCTACACCGGCTTCGCCGGCCTCGTGCCCAAGTACCTGACCGAGACGCCGACATTGCACACGGTGACCGTGAGTGGTAGCGGCTCCACCGCGACCTACACCATTGCCGGCACGGGACTGAACAACTGCACCACCTGACGTCGATGCAGCTCGAGTCGGGCCGGGGCGTCGCCACCGTCACGGGCGGCGACATCCCGGCCCGCCTCACCTCTCGCGCGCCAGTTGCGACCGAACGGGGTGAGCCTCGGCTACTGCCCTTGTGTGCCGGTGGTCTTGCCTTGTTGTTGCCGGTCCTGACCGTTCGAGTGACGGACGACCCGTCGTTCTTCGGTAGATACGCGCTGCTGCCACTCGAGGCGGCCGTCGGCATCCCGTTGCTCTGGCAACTGCGACATTCATCTTTGCGGCGGCCCGTGGTCGCTGCGTCCGTGACCCTGATCGTCTGCACGATCAGCACGCTATGCAGTGACAACGCCGCAATGTCGTTCTGGGGCACCGCGTACTGGGGCGCTGGTCTGCTCTTCGCCTTTGCTGGGGTCGGTGTGTGGGCGCTCGGCGCATCCGCGGGTGCACGGGGCGCACTGATGATCGAGCGAGCGATCCTGGTTGGCGTCGCGATCAACGCGATCGTCGCGGTCGTGCAGATGTTCGCGGACCTGTCGAAGTTCGGCCTTGCCAACTTCGGCGCGCAACCCACGGGTCTCGTAGGGCAACCCGTGCAGCTCGGCGTACTTCTGCTCGGTGGGATCTGGTTGGCCGGGCGGCGTGACGCCTGGGGACACCCCACAGCGCGCTCGGTGTCGTTGGTGCTCGCCGCCGTCGGGATCGGTGTGTGCGGCGAACGCGCTCCGTTGCTTCTCCTCCCCGCAGTCGCCGTCCTGGCCGCGCGGCGCGCAGGCGTCCGACGGCTGTGTGCGACTCTCGCCGTTGTCATCGTCGGTGCGGGCTTCGGAATCGGGCTGGCCCACACTGCACCGAGCCGCGACACTGTGACGAACCGCTTCTCCCAGGGGTTCGACAACCGGCCGCGCCTCGAGAACTACGAAGGCGCGTTGCGAGCGTTCGCATCCAGGCCGCTGGTTGGCTACGGACCTGGTCGCTACCTCACAGCCGTGTCGCCCTACCGGACGGAGTCGCTCGGTCGCAGCGGGCCCGATCAGTACTTCGCCGACGCGCACGACTGGCCGCTGCAGTGGCTCGTCACCGCCGGCGCCGGGGGTGCCCTCGCTCTCGGCGCGTGGCTCTGGCTCTCGGCGCGCCGCGCCAGCGGCCCGCTCCTCGGCTTCGCGGCCACGGTCGCCGTCATCGGGCTCATCCAGCCGCAGGATCTCGCCGTGACCCCGCTGGCGCTGCTCGCGCTCGGGGCGTCGGTCACCTCGACGAGATCCCTCGTGCCTCGGGGCAGGGTGCTGCATGCGTTGCTCGTCGCGGTTGCGGCCGTGCTGGCAGGCATCATCCTCTTGGGGGGTTGGTACGGGTATCGGGCGGCACGAGGCGACGCAGCCGCCGCACGGCGCGCTGCGCAGCTGCTACCGCACTGGCCGGACCGTGCGCAGGTCGCGGCGCGACTTTCGCTGAGCCAACCAGGTCTGTCCACCGGCGACCGACTCCGCGGCGCGGTGCGATGGGCCGAGTCCGAAGTCGCCCGCGACGAGCACGACCCGCGCGTGTTGGGCGACGCCGGCTATTTCGAGTTGTTGGCGAACGACTTGGATGCTGCGCAGCAGCTGTTCCACGCGACCCTGCAACGCAACCCGTACTCAGCGCATGCCATGACCGGGCTCGGGCTCGTCGAGATCCAGCGTCACCACCTCGACGCCGCCATCTCGTGGTTCCAGAAGGCGCTCGTGCTCGACCCGCACGACAGCCTCACGAACCAGTTCCTCGACGACGCTCGCAGCCAGCGCGGGTCTACCTAACGATCTCCATCCGGAGGCCGAGGTCGTCCCACTCGGGATCCTCGGGGACGCGGTTGACGGCGCGGCCCGCGATGCGGCGGGCGGTCCACAGGCAGGCAGCGGCGTCGAGCTGGTGGTGCAGGCGCGCACCCTTCACTCGCCGGTCGAACGTGGCGCCGATGCCCGGGATGCGCCGTTCGAGCAGCGACCGTCGTTCGTTCACGCCACGGTGGGTGTGCTTGCCGTGGTGGAGCGGCGAGTCCTCGTTGAGTTGGTAGAAGCTCAACTCGGGGTGCACCTCGAACACCGTCCGCTGCCAGTAGGGCGCGATTGCGGCGTCGACTTCGGCGATGCGGGGCAGCAGGGCCCACTGCGGCGGGCTCATCGTCCCGCCGTTGCGCTGCACCGCGTCCTCGTACGTCGCAGCCTCCAGCGCGGCGCGGACGGGCGCCGAGAACACCGCGCCCCGCCGGGGCCAGCCGAGCAGCCGCCGTGCCTCGCGGTCGCACGCGCGCCCGCCCGCCGCGGGCTCGTCGTAGAGGCCGATGTTGCACGCGACCGCGAGAACCTCGTAGGCGGGGCGGTAGTCGAGGATCTCGACGAACGACTCGAACAGCATCTGGTCGGCGGGGTACAGCGTGACGCCTTGCAGACGCCCTGGCGCGAGCAGCCACCGCCGCCCGCACGGGACGACGCCGGCCAGGGGTCGGTAGGGGAGCGCGGGCCCGCGCGTCGATTGCGGCACTCAGGAAATGTCTAGCTGCCCTCAGCGACGCGAGCGGCGGCGGTACGAACCCTGCTCGAGGTCGAGCACGGCCGGGATCACCGGCGCAGGAGGCTTGATCTCCTTCGGGTACAGGCTGACCGCCGTTGCGGCTTCCTCGGTGATCATCCCGTCCGCGACGAGGAGCGACAGCGACGCCTCGAGCGTTTGCATCCCCTCGGTCTGGTGGGTGGCCACGACGTTGCGCAACTGGCGCGTCTTGCCCTCGCGCACGAGGTTCTTCACGGCGTTGTTGCCCACCATGATCTCGTACGCCGCCACCATCCCGCCGCCGACCTTCGGCAGCAGACGCTGGTAGATCACGCCTCGCAAGGTCGCAGACAGCTGCACCTGGATCTGGTCACGGCGGTCGGAGGGGAAGACGTCGACGATGCGATCCAGCGCCTGCGCGGTGTCGTTGGTGTGCAGGGTGGCGAAGACGAGGTGCCCGGTCTCCGCCAGCGTGAGCGTCGCCGCGATGCTCTCGAGATCGCGCATCTCGCCGACGAGGATGACGTCGGGATCCTCGCGCAACGCCGCTCGCAACGCCGTAGAGAACGAGTGCGCGTCGACGCCGATCTCGCGTTGCGACACGACGGCGCGCTTGTGCGTGTGCACGTACTCGATCGGGTCCTCGATGGTGAGGATGTGGCACCGGCGCCGGAGGTTGACGTGGTCGATCAGCGCGGCCAGCGTCGTCGACTTGCCTGCGCCCGTCGGCCCGGTCAGCAGGACGAGCCCGGACGGCATCTCCGCGAGATTCTCCGCGACGGACGGTAGGCCCAGCTCGGCGAGCGTGGGGATCACGAGGGGGATGATGCGCAGCGCGATCGCGGTGGCGCCGCGCTGCACGAACGCGTTGCCGCGGACGCGTACGGCGTCCTGCCAGGTGAGCGAGAAGTCGACCTGGAGCTGGTCGAGGAAGTGGGCGTGGAGCTCCGGTGCGAGGACCCGCTTGACGATCGACTCGATGTCGTCGGCGTGCAGCACAGGCTCGCCATCGAGTGCTGTGTAGTCACCGTCGATCCGGGCGAGCGGCGGTGTGCCATCGGTCAGCAGCAGGTCGGTGCCACCCGCCTTCCAGACGGTGCCGATCCAGTCGGACACGACGGTGGGATCGTTCTTCGCCGGCATGGGCGCGAGTGTGCGGATGGCCGCCCATGCGGGCCACAAGGCGAACCCAATTCGGCCACAACCGGCGAGTTCGCCGGTCGGTTGTGCGGGAGTTGGGTCGACGTTGCCCGGCCGATGAGCGCGCGTCGACACAGTGAGGAGTGTGAACAGCTCTGCACATCGGTACGTGCGCCGGTCACCGACGCACCGGCTCGGTCGCGTCCTGGTCCTCATCGGCGCGCTTGTCATGCTTGCTGCACTCATCCCGGGGCGCGCCGACGCCAAGCCCGCGCCGGGTGGGAACAACGGCACCGTCAAGGTGGACGGTGGCGACTTGCAGGGCCATGACAATGAACCGCACGTCGGTTGCAGCTTCTTCGTCGAGTGGTTCGGGTTCGACGAAGGGACGCGCACGACCACTGTCACGTTCGACGCGCAGCCACCGACGGGCAACACCGAGTTGCTCACCGACACGTTCACGTTCACCGGTCATGGCTCGGGAAACACGCGCGACACGTTCAAGCAGTACGACCTGTCGTCGGCGCTCGAGGGATTCACGCCGCATCCGAAGCAGGGATTCCACGTCAAGCTGACCGTCGAGACGGACGGCTCGAAGGGCAACGACGTCAAGCACAAGGTGTTCTGGGTCAAGGGATGCTTCGCGCCAACGGTGACAGCGACTGCCTGTTCCGGTCCCGGCGGCACCAGCGGCATCACGTTGACGATCAAGAACAACGACGCCGACCAGACGTTCACGGTCGACCAGGACGGCACGACGCAGACCGTCGACATCGATGCCGGTGACACCGCGACGCTGCACCTTCCGCAGCCTGCCGGCGACTCGACGATCACAGTGACCTCCGGTGCGAACCCGGACATCTCCGTCACGAAGGTCGTCGACGCCACGTCGTGCGAGCAACCGCCGCCGGAGACGGCGATCATCACCCTCGACAAGGTGCTCGCCGGTGACGGCGCGCCGCAGGACGATCCGACGTTCGAGTTCACG
>Ga0070741_10014466_pt1 | contig 13635 bp, 10 predicted proteins | sample Coa_R1_4_FD_66440 | JGI IMG/M metagenome (GOLD analysis project Ga0070741, IMG submission 66440) | Surface soil microbial communities from Centralia Pennsylvania, which are recovering from an underground coalmine fire - Coalmine... | ecosystem: Environmental > Terrestrial > Soil > Unclassified ... | reverse complement strand
CACCTTAGAGAGTGTTGTTTCAGGCCGTGGGGTGGCATCCCCGTTACGGCCTGTCTCAACACTCTTTATTTGTTGGTGAAGCATTTTTCAACCTCTCCGGGGAAAACTGAATGGCCTTGCCCCCGTAATTACGACTGCTGAAATCCGGCAGAGACCCTGCTTGATTAATTGGCATTTATCGGCTAGCTTGCTTTCCTCATAATCTGAGAGTCCATCAACAATCAAGGTTGCAAAACAGCAACAGGAGAATGCCATGAAACAGATTCTCTGCACTCTGCGTCTCCACGGGACTGAGACAGGCACCAGTACGTCACCGCTCGCCAGATTCACTGCCACGCTGACCGGAATGATTCTTTCAGTCCTGATCGCTGGCGTCGTCACCGTTTTCCCACAGGCCTCAAGCTCGACGGCTGACTTGCGTGGGCAGGTTACCGACCAGTCGGATGCCGCCATTCCCAACGCGAAAGTCACGCTGACCGATGTCAGCAAGGGCACGACCAAAACCGCCACGACCGACGCTGAAGGCAATTACATCTTTCTGCAACTGCTGCCCAGCACTTATGAACTAAAGGTCGAGGCCGCGAACTTCGCGCCGGGCCGGACGCGCATCGAACTGACCGTCGGCCAGCAGGCCAACATCCCGATCAAGCTGGGCGCAGGCAAAGTCGAAGCCTCGGTTGACATCGTCGCGGGTTCAGAGGTCGTCGAGACCGAGCGCACGCAGCAGTCGTCAGTCGTCGAATCGCGCCAGATTCAGAACCTGCCGATCAGCCGGCGCAATTATCTCGATTACGCACTGCTCACGCCGGGCGTGACCGATTCGGACAACATTGCCGACGCTTCCGACTTCCGCGTCGCGCAGACGCCGCAGACGGGGCTGTCGTTCGGCGGCAACAACGGTCGCGGCAATTCGGTCTCGCTGGACGGCGCGGAGACATTGGGGTCTTCCGGCGGCGTGCGCGGCGGCCTCAGTCAGGAGGCCGTGCAGGAATTCCAGGTGTTGCGCAACAGCTTCAGCGCGGAATTCGGCGGGGCCTCGGGCGGCGTCGTCAACATCGTCACCAGGACCGGCTCGAACGCGTTTCACGGCAGTGCCTTCGGCTACTTCCGCAATCAGCGCTTCGACGCGCGCAACGCGTTTGACTTTAACCCGAAGGGCAAATCGAATTTCGACCGGCAGCAGTTCGGCGGCTCGCTCGGCGGCCCGCTCAGGCGGGACAAGACCTTCTTCTTCACCGCGGTCGAGCGGTTGAATCAGGGCGAGACGACCTTCGTCAATCTGCTCAATGATCCGAATATCTTCCAGCCCACAGCGTCACAAACGTCTCTCTTTAGCTTCCTCGCACCCTCTCCGTTTGCGGCTGCCGGCACAGCACTGCGCGGCGCGTTAACGACAACAGCCACCGTCTATCCGCGCACCGTCAAGCTGTTCACTGATGCGACCGGGCAATTCCCATTTGACTCAAATCAGACGACTTTTTCGGTGCGCGGGGATCACAACTTCAACGACCACAGCACCGGCTATGTCCGCGCCAACATCATTGATTTCGTGTTCCAGAACCAGGCCGCGGGCGCACTGACCGCCGTGTCGCGCGGGCGCACGCTGGACAGTTTCGGCGGCGACATCCTGGCGTCACACAACTATCAGTTCAATCCGACTTTCTTCAATGAGATGAAGTTGCAGTTCGGCTACCAGCGGTTCGGCGTCATCCCGAATGATAAGATCGGCCCGGAATTCAACATTGAAGGGTTCGGCAACTTCGGGCGTGACATCTTCCTGCCGTCGAATACCATTGAGCGCCACTACGACATCTACGACAACCTGACGAAGATCGCGGGCAACCACACCGTCAAGTTCGGCTTCGCGGTGAATCTGACCAGCGTCTTTTCCAACAGCGAGACTTTTTTCGGCGGGCGCTTCAACTTCGGCCCGAACATTCCGCTGTCATCTGTCGCCGCGCCCGCGCTCGGAGCGAATTTTACCCCGCTGAATAACTACCTGCGCGCCTGCGCCCCACCGGCCACTACGCCGCCCACACCCGTTCCGTCTTACTGCGGGTCCACGGGCCCGGCACTCGGGGCGGATACCAACGGCAACGGCATCGCGGACGTTTTTGACGTCCCGATGAATGCACTTCAAGCCTTCAACTTCAACCTGCCGATTGTCTACCAGGCGGGGTTCGGCGACCCGCTTGCCAAATCCTGGACGGATCGCAATTCCTTCTATGTGCAGGACACGTGGAAGATGGCTCCGAACTTCACGTTTAATTACGGCTTGCGCTATTACATCGCCGAAGAGCCGTTCTTCCTGCGCACCTACAAAGGGGATTTCCAGCCGCGGGCCGGGTTCTCGTGGGATCCGTTCAAGAAGGGGAAGACGGCGATTCGCGGCGGCGCCGGGATTTTCGTCGGCCCGATCAACAACGCCGTCGCCAACGTCACGACCGAACTGAGCGGCAGGGGCGATCCGGGCAACATCAACATTGTGCTGGCAACGGCGACTTCGGGCGCGCTCGGGCTGCCCACTTCCTTCACCGTCTATCAGACACTGCTCGCGCGCGGGATCATCGGCACTCGCCCGATCACCGCGGCTGACCTTGCCGGCGCGCCGATCAATATTGTTCCCCGGGCGGGTGCGCCGCTCGAAGTTCGTTTCCGGGAGGACCCGAATTACCGCAGCCCGACCACTTACCAGGCCAGCCTCGGCGTCCAGCAGGACATCGGGGCCGGATTCTCGGTGGAAGCCAGCTACCTGTACACTCGCGGCATTTACATCACCCGCAACCGCGACATCAACCCATTCAAGGCAACCGGCCCGGTCAACCCGCTGAACCCGAACGGCGGCCCGACGTTCATTCGCTTCCCGACTGCCGCACAGGTCGCCGCAGGGTTGACCAGCGATTTCCGCAACCCGCTGCGGTTGCAGGATAACGTTTACGAGGCGTCGGCCAATTCGTTCTATCACGCCGGGACGATTCAGGTGACCAGACGTTTCAGCCGCCACTTCGGCCTCAACGCGCATTACACCTTCTCGAAGACGATTGATGAGGTGACCGACTTCAACAGCGACTTCTCGGCGCAGAACCCGCTGAATGTGCGGCTCGACCGCGCGCTGTCGTCCTTCGATCAGCGTCACCGCTTCGTCATCAGCGGCATTCTTGCCAGCACGTTTGAAAATCTGTTCCTGAAGGACTGGCAGGTCTCGCCGATCTTCATCGCGGGCAGCGGTCGCCCGTTCAATCTGCTGCTCGGCTTCGACTCGAACGGTGATGGCCGTTCGCAGAGTGACCGCCCGGGTCGGGCGGGGCGCAACACCGGCACGGGCGAGCCTTTTTACAGCTTCGACCTCAGGCTGGCGCGGCGTTTCGCGGTGAGGGAGGAACGTTACTTTGAGCTGACGGTTGAAGGATTCAATCTCTTCAACCACACCAACCTCCTTGGCATTAACAACATCGTCGGCACGACGTTCGCGACGGCGACCGACTTCAACGCGCGGGGTGATCGCAGCAAGGCCCCGACGCAGCCGCTCGGGTTCACCTCGGCGGCTGACGCGCGCAAGATGCAGTTCGGCGTGCGCTTCAACTTCTAAGGCAGCCGGTCGAAAATGAATCAACAGCGACAGAGCTGCGGGGTCACTGCTATCGTCAGTGACCCCGCAGCTCTGTCGCTGTTTATACCCATGTTATGATTCAGCCACGCATCATTTCGCTCATCGCCAGCGCGACTGAAATCGTCTGCGCGCTCGGATTTGAAGACTCACTGGTCGGACGTTCGCACGAGTGCGACTACCCGCCCATGGTCAGGCGCCTGCCGGTCTGCACCAGCCCGAAGTTTGAAGTCGAAGGGCTGAGTTACCAGATTGACGAACGCGTCAAGGCGATCCTGCAGGAATCCCTGAGCGTTTACCGCGTGGACGCCGGGTTGCTCGAAGAGCTTCAGCCGACGCACATCGTCACGCAGTCGCAGTGCGAGGTCTGCGCCGTCAGCCTCAGGGATGTCGAGCAGGCGGTCTGCCAGCTGACCAGTTCGCAGCCGGTGATCGTCTCGCTCGAACCGAACGCGCTCGCAGATGTGTGGCGGGACATCGGGCGAGTCGGCGCGGCGCTCGGCGCGGCTGATCGCGCCGAAGAGGTGGTTACTCAGTTGCAGCGACGGATGGATGCAATCGCGCAAAGATCGCGTGAATTGCCCTCACGCCCGACCGTCGCCTGCATCGAATGGATCGAGCCGCTAATGGCCGCGGGCAACTGGATGCCTGAACTGGTCGGGATGGCCGGCGGCGTCAACCTGTTCGGTGAAGCTGGGAAGCATTCGCCCTGGGTGACGTGGGAGGAAGTGGTGGCGGAAAATCCCGACGTAATTTTCATCTCGCCCTGCGGCTTCGATATTCGGCGGACGCTTGAAGAAACACACCTCCTCTCGCAGCGCCCGGAGTGGGAAAGCCTGAAGGCGGTGATTGAAGACCGCGTGTTTGTGGCCGACGGCAATCAGTATTTCAACCGACCGGGGCCGCGGCTGGTCGAATCGCTCGAAATCCTCGCGGAGATTTTTCACCCGGGTGTTTTTCACTTCGGTCACGAGCCGGTGGGCTGGGTGCGGCTCGGGCGCGGGCACAAACCGCAGGCGTCAGACGCCTGCGCTCCCGGAATTGACACTCTATAATTCGCGTGCTACCTTGCGCCTTCGTCAGACGGTTCTTTGTCACAGCCTTCAGGTGCCCGTTGATTCGATCAACGGGAGAATAGGGAAGCGGGTGCGAATCCCGCGCGGTCACCGCCACTGTAAGGCTCGTTCATCCGAGATGACGCGGAAATGCCATTGCGCCCCGCGGGCGTGAGAAGGCGCGTCATCGGTGGGATTGCTGATGACAATCCCGGCGAGCCGAGTCAGGAGACCTGCCTGAAAGCATTCTGCCAGTTCCTCTTCGGCTGAAAGAGTGCGGCGCTCCTGATCAGGCATTTTTCTTTTCGGATCCTGAGGCCTCAGACGCGCGCTTCTTCTTGAAGCCGAATCTGAGGCTTTTGCATTTCCGGGAAAGAATTATGTCCAGCCCCATCCGCACCATTGGTCATCGCCCGCGCGCCCGCCTGCTTACCGCCTGCTGCGCTTTGCTGATTGCCGCGAGCGCCGGCTGCCAGGGGACGCGGCCCGCCACGCAACAAAACGTCGCGACAAATCAGCGCAGCTTCACCGACGGCATCGGGCGCACGGTCGCGATCAAAGCCGATCCGCAGCGGATCATCTCGCTCGCGCCGAACATTACGGAAACGCTCTTCGCGCTCGGCCTCGGCAACCGCGTCGTGGGCGTGACGAGTTACTGCGATTTCCCGGCGGAGGCGAAAACGAAAGAGCAGGTCGGCGACACGATCCAGCCGAACCTCGAACGGATCATCGCGCTCAAACCCGATCTGATCGTCGTCACGACTTCCAGCCAGCTTGAAAAACTCGCGCGACAACTCGACGAACTGAAGATCCCGGTCTACGTCACCAACCCGCGCTCGGTGCGCGAGGTCGTCGCTTCCATTCGCAGTCTCGGCGAAGTGACTGGCGCGGGCGGGCGGGCCGAAGAGCTGGCCGGAGAAATGGACCGCCGCACCCGGGCGGTGCAGGGGCGCGTCAAAGACCTGCCGCGGCCGCGCGTGTTTTACGTGCTGCAAAATTCGCCGCTCATCACTGCCGGGCGCAATACTTTCATCAACGACCTGATCAACCTCGCTGGCGGGCGGTCAATTTCCGGCGAAGAGACAACGGACTATCCGCAGTTCTCGCGCGAAACCGTCGTCGCCCGCGCGCCCGAAGTCATCGTCTTTCCCGCGAGTCACGGAACCGACCTGGTCAATGAAACTGATTTGCGGCGCGATTTCACGCTGACGCCCGCGGTTCGCAACAACCGCCTCGTCCGCGTCACTCCCGATCTGGTTGACCGCCCGGGGCCTCGCATCGTCGAAGGGCTGGAGCAACTGGCGAACGCGCTGCACCCGGCAGGTGAGACAAAGAAAGATACAGCGAAGCCGTAATGATGAGGCAGGCAGAGATCACAGGAAACCCGATGAGCGATGCTCCGGCAGTCAATACGCGCGGCTATCTGACCAGGCGGCGCGCGGTGTTTGTGATCGCGATGCTGGGCATTGTCCTTGTTCTGGCCTGTGTAGTTGCGCTGGCGCTGGGGAGTGAATACGTTGCGCCGAATGAAATTCTCGTGGGGTTGTGGGCGAAGCTCACGGGTGCCGCTTCACCGCTTTCGCCCGAACACGAAGTCATCACTTTCGGCCTGCGGCTCCCGCGGATCGCGCTGGCGCTCGGAGTCGGCGCGACGCTCGCGCTGGCCGGCGCGGCTTTTCAGGCTTTGCTGCGAAACCCGCTCGCCGACCCTTACGTGCTGGGTGTGTCGGGGGGCGCCGCGCTCGGTTCAATCGTGGCGCTCATGTTTTTCAGTCAGGTTGCGTTCGCCCGCCCGCTGCTCGGCTTTGCCGGGGCCGTCGCAGCCACATTCGTCATTTACCTGTTCGGGCGGCGCGAAGACGACCCGGCGCGGCTGATTCTGGCGGGCGTGATCACCGCGACTTTTCTCTCTTCGATTATTGCGGTGCTGACTTCGGTGGCCGAAAACGTCAAGTTGCGCAACATCACTTACTGGCTGCTCGGCGACCTTTCGAGTGGCAACACGCAGGGGATTGTTTTCATCGCCGTTGCTACATTGATCGGCGCGGTTGTGCTGGTCACGCAGGCGCGGGCGCTGAATCTGATGATGGTCGGCGAACGCGACGCCTTCGCGCTCGGAGTCGAGACGGCGCGGGTCCGCTGGCTGGTCTTTATCACGGCCTCACTGCTGACCGGGGCGGCTGTTTCGGCCGGCGGCGCGATTGGCTACGTCGGGCTGACGGTGCCACATCTGGTGCGGCTGGCATCCGGCGCTGATAACCGGCTGGTAATTCCGGCTTCGTCGCTCGCCGGGGCGCTGCTGGTGCTGATTGCGGACACGATTGCGCGGACGGCTTTCGCCCCGCGCGAACTGCCGACGGGGGCGATCACCGCGCTCATCGGCGCGCCCGTGTTCGTGTACCTGCTGCTCAAGAGCAGATAGCGACATTGTGGAAGATGCTTGAACTGAGCGACATCAGTTTCAGTTACGAACGCGAAGTGCTTTCGGGCATCACGCTGGAAGTGCGCGCGGGTGAAGTCGTCGCGCTGTTGGGGCCCAACGGCGCGGGCAAGTCAACGCTGATGGGGATCGCGAGCGGCATGCTCAAGGCCCGCCGGGGCGAAGCGATTTTTGACGGTCAGGCGATCACGAGTCTGGCGCGGCGCGAAGTGGCGCGGCACGTCGCGCTCGTGGCGCAGGCCGGCGAAGTGCGGTTCCCGCTGACCGCTCTGGAATACGTGCTGGCCGGGCGATTCGCGCATGCGAACGTTCTCGGTTTTGATTCGCCGCAGGATGTCAGGGTGGCGATGGTCTCGCTTGAGGCGACCGATGCCGCGCAGTTTGCCGCGCGCCGCTTCAACGAGCTTTCGAGCGGCGAGCGGCAGCGCGTCGTGCTGGCGCGGGCGCTCGCGCAGGAACCGAAGCTGCTGCTGCTCGATGAGCCGACGGCCAGCCTGGACATCGCGCATCAGGTTGATCTGCTCAGGCTGGTCAGGCGGCTGGCCGGCGAAAGGCAGATGGGCGCGCTCTTTGTCACGCACGAAATCAATCTGGCGGCTGAATTCGCCGACCGCGTGGCATTGATCAAAGGCGGGAGGCTGCTGGCCTGCGGCGACACGCCGGAAGTGATGACGGCAGAACTGCTCAGCGAATTGTTCGAAACCCCGTTGCTCGTGGACGCGCACCCGCAAAGCGGGCGCCCGCGGGTGACTTTTGCGAGGACGCCATGAAAGACGAGGACGAAAAGGCAGTGCCTGTTTTGCCGTGCGCTCCTTTCAGCCTGCGGGGCAGGCGGCAGCATAAAGCCCGGGGTGGAGCGCCAGCGCAACCCCGGGGCAGCGTGGCCGATTTACGCAAGCCCGTGAAACGGGCGGCAGAGATTTCGACAGTCAATGTGTCAGTTGGCAGACATGTTCGATCATTCGCTGTCGCCAGCTCCGCAGGCTGGCGTGGTCTGATTGCCCGTGTCCCCGGGGTCCCGCTCCGCTGGCGCTTCGCTCCACCCCGGGCTTTATGCTGCCGCCTGCCCCGCAGGCCGGGGGAGCAGATGCCGGACTCGGTGGTGCTTATCAACTATCGTCCGACCGGCCTTTGCCCGTTGTTTCTCATCCTGCTGACGCTGTTGTCACTGAATGCCTGCGCGCGGCGTCAGACGGTTGCAACGCCGAAGGCCGCTCCGACCGCGCAGACTGCCGCCCCCGCAATGCCTGAGCGTGAAGCGCAGGTGGTAATCGCTTACGGCGGCGAAGACGGGAAGACTGCGCTCGAATTGCTCAAGGCCCGCGCGAAGGTTCGCACCACTTCATCGTCATTGGGCGAACTGGTGACAGCGATCAACGACGTCGCGAGCGGCAACGGGTACAACCTGATCTATTACGTCAACGGCGCGATGGCGAAGACCGGCGCGGGCAGTTACATCACGAAAAACGGCGACCGGATCGAGTGGAAACTGGTCGGGCCGAGGAAACAACAATAATTTTGTCGCCTGCCGAAAACAGGGAATTTGAAGGAGAGAGGAATGAAATCAATCACGAGATTCATCGCGGGCAGCCTGCTGTCCGCGCTGTTGTGCGCGGGCGCATTCGCCCAGTCGCGCGGCGGTGCCTTGCGGGGCACGGTCACCGATTCATCCGGGGCCGCAATCAGCAAAGCCCGCGTCATCGTGCGAACCCCTGGCGGCTTCGTCGTCCGCGAAGGCGTGAGCAATGAGCGCGGAGAGTTCAGCTTCGATAATCTGAACGCCGGGGATTACCTGCTGACGGTTGAAGCCGCCGGGCTGACGCAGACGAATGGAGCAGAGAAGATCAGAATTGAGGAATCACATGAAAAGGGCCTGGCGATCAAGCTTCAGGTCGCCGCGATCACGGATGCGCTAATCGTTTCAGCCACGCGCACCGAAATCAGCGCGAGTGAATCGCCCGCGAGCGCCTGGGTCGTTTCGGCCAGTGACCTCGAGCGCTCGCAGCGCGTGAGCGTGCTGGACGCGTTGCGCGCCTCGCCGGGCGTGAATGTGGCTCAGACCGGGCGGCGCGGCGGCATCACATCGCTGTTCGTGCGCGGCGGCGAATCTGATTACACCAAAGTGCTGATTGACGGCGTGCCGATCAACGACGCCGGGGGCTCTTTTGACCTGGCCGACCTGACGACAGCCAATGCCGAACGGATCGAACTGGTGCGCGGGGCGCAGAGCGCGTTGTATGGCTCGGACGCGATGACCGGCGTGCTGCAACTGGTCACGCGGCGCGGCACGACTCAGGTCCCCGAATTCGAACTCGAAGCCGAAGGCGGCAGCTTCGCTTTCAACCGGCAGGCCGCGCGGCTGGCCGGCGCGAACCGGGGGTTTGATTATTCAATCAGCTTCGCGCACCTGCGGACCGACGGGCGTGACCGCAATGACGATTACCAGAATCGCACGGCTGCCGCGAATCTCGGTTATCGCTTCAGTGAACGCACACAACTGCGGTTGACGGCGCGCAACGAAAATTCGGGTCTCGGCGTGCCGGGTGCGACGGCGCGATTTTTCCCCGACCCTGATGAGCGCGCGAAGCGGCGGCGCATTGCGACTGGCCTGCGGTTTGACGACCAGACGGCGCGCGACTGGCATCAGAGCCTCTCGTTCGTGTTTGCCGAGAGCAATTACCTGAGCTTCGACCCCGCGGCGCAGGATCTGACCAGACCGAATACGCCGCCCGACACGAATTTCGCCTTCAACGATTTCGCCTCGTTCTTCAGCAACCACCAGCGGCGGCGCGGGCTGCGGTATCAGAGTGATCTGGTGTTGCCATTCGGCAACCTGTTTTCAGTCGGGCTCGACTGGGAACAGGAGCGGGCGGTTTTCGTCAGCGGCTTTTCCGGCACGAACCGCAACGCGCCGGAGCGGCATAACGTCGGCGTCTTTTTGCAGGACCAGTTCGCTTACGCTTCGCGGCTGCTCGTGACGGCCGGACTGAGGATTGAAAACGACCGCGCCGACCTGCCCGCAAAATACACGGGCAGCCTGAGCAGTCTGGGTTCGACCCCGTTCACCGGGGAAGCCGGCTTCGGGACAAAGCTTGCGCCGAAGGTTTCGGTCGCAGTCTTTGCGCGGCGCGGCGGCGACGGCGTCGGCACAACGAAGCTGCGGGCCAGTTACGGCGAGGGCATCAAGGCGCCGACACTCGTCGAAGCCTTCAGCCCCAGCCCCTTCTTCCTCGGCAATCCGGGCCTGCGGCCCGAGCGCTCGCGCAGCTTTGATGCGGGCATTGAACAGCTTTTCCTGAACGAACGGCTGCGCGTCGAGGCCACTTATTTCGAGAACCGTTTCCGCGATCAGATTGCGTTCGTCAGCGACCCGGCTACCTTCGGCCCGATCAGGCTCAGCGACGGACGGCTCGCCAGTTTCATCAACAACGACCGCGCCCGCGCCCGCGGGCTTGAGTTGATCATCGCGGCTCGACCGACGCGACATCTGAGTTTCGGCGGCAATTACACGCTGACGGATTCAAAGCTGATCGAAGCCAGGGACGCGGCCGGCGAAATCGGGCTGACGCTGCTGCGCCGCCCGAAGCACGCGGGGGCGCTGAATGTTTCATGGATCGGCGAACGCTTCGATGCAAATCTCGACGCATTTTTCATCGGCAGGCGGCGCGATGTTGACCCGGTGACCTTTTCGCGGGTCGCTTACAACGACGGCTACGCGAAGCTTGATCTGGCCGGCTCCTGTCGCCTCACTCCGCGAGTTTCGGCATTCGCGCGCATCGAGAACCTGCTCAATCAGGATTATCAGGGGGTGCTGGGCTATCCGGCTTACAGGCTGAACTTCTCGGCGGGGATGCGGTTCAGGATCGGCGGGGAGAAGTAGCCCGGCCTGGAAAGGGCGGCGATCCCGGAAGGCATCCGAATTTTCGGACAGATGTCCGGGGATTCGGATGGCGGGCAGAGACCTGGATTTGCTGAAAGTGCGAGCGGCTCACCGGACCAGTTGTTCAAGCGAAGACCTGATTCGCGCCTGAGCCTTTTCGCCGAGGCGCGGGACGCTTTGCAACCCGCCGCCGCGCGTGAATCTGGCGAAGTCTTCGAGGTTGGTGATCCTGAACTGGTGATAAAGAATCTGCGCCGTTTTGAGCCCGACGCCTTCGACCCGGAGCAGGTCGAGGACCGAGTCGGGGATTTCGGCCTTCAGGTCTTCGTAAGCCTTGCAGGTCCCGGTTTCAAGGATTTCGATGATCTTTTTGCTCATCGCCTCGCCGATTGAGGGCAGCTGGCGCAGGGCGGCGGTGCCGCCGTCGGCGGCCATTTTACTGAGCGGCGTCTGCAGATCCTCGATGACTTCCGCCGCGTTGCGGTAAGCGCGCAGCTTGAAGGGATTGTCCTCGCGCAGCTCCATCAGGTCACTGATGCGGCGGAAGATGGCGGCAATTTCCTCGTTGCTCATACGCCGGTCAGAGAAATGAGCGGCGAACACCGGACGTGCCTGCCCGCCGCTTATCACCACTTACTGTTGTCAGGTGCCCTAACCCCTCATTGCGGCAAGCGTGGCCACAATCAACGCATAAACAGCGTACAGCCCTCCCAGCCAGATCGCGGCGGTCGAGACCTTCATCCGGCGTGACACCGCCGAATAGCCGATGGACAGCAGCGTGATGATCCAGATTGAGAACAAGTCAACTCGTTGCGCCAGCGCCATCACAAATTTCGGAAGCGCCTTTTCGCCCAGCGCCAGCGCGAGCAGCGCCCCGAGGTTGGAGCTGACCACATTGCCCAGATTCTCGAACGTGAGTTCGCTCGTATCCTTCAGGTAAAGCAGGATGACAAACACCAGTGAGGAAACAATTGAAACGGCCAGATAGGTGTAAATCGTGACGGCAAAGAGCGATGAAAAACGGTTCTCCGATCCCATCATCATGCTGACCAGCTTGAAAATTCCTGCCACAATCAGCGACATCAGCAGAGAGCCGAGGGCAGAAATCAACAACAGCTGCACTTTCCCGAAACTGGCCGCGAATTTGATGCGCTGGTCGGCCTGCTCCTGAGTCATCTGCCCTTCCGCGACGGCTTTTTCGAACATCCTTGTCATCATCGCCTGCATATCGAGGCGCTGCATCATCACGAAGCCGATGATGAGGCCGAACAGAACCGCCGCGATGATGGGGGCCACCAGGCGCGGCGCGCGGCCCACATCCTGAAACGTTTCGCCGGGCGAAAACCAGACTCCGATCAGACGGTTGAAAAAATTCTGCGGCGCGGCTTCGGGTGCGGGGACGGCGGTCGCGGACTGGGAAGCGAAATTATCTTCGGGGGCCATCGTAATTTCCTCCTTGGCTGGGTAAGTTGACGGAAGCGCTTTGCCCGGGCAAAGCAGTGTTTCAGTAAAAGATGGTTGAGCGACTTCGAGTAACTATGCTGACTGGGATTTTACGCCCGCTTCGTTGAGAAAGCACGCCGCCCAGTGGCCCGGCTCGACCTCGACGAACTGCGGTTCTTCAGTGCGGCAGCGTTCCATCGCGTGCGGGCAGCGCGTGTGAAACCGGCAGCCCGGCGGCGGGTTGAGCGGGGTCGGCACGTCGCCGCCCAGCTTCCGGGCCCCGCGACTGTCTCTGGCTTCAGGGTCGGGGTTCGGAATCGCGGCGAGCAGCGCCTGGGTGTAAGGGTGCAGCGGGCGGCGGTAGATTTCTTCGGCGGGCGCGAGTTCGACCAGCCTGCCCAGGTACATCACGCCGACCCGCGTCGAGATGTGTTCGACGACGGCGAGGCCGTGCGAGATGAAGAGGTAAGTCAGGCCGAACTGCTCCTGCAAATCCTGCAACAGGTTGACGACCTGCGCCTGCACCGACACGTCGAGCGCGGAGACCGGCTCGTCGGCGACGATGAAATCAGGATTGAGCGCCAGGGCGCGCGCAATGCCGATGCGCTGGCGCTGGCCGCCGCTGAACTGGTGCGGGTAGCGGGTCGCGTAATCCGGGTCGAGGCCGACGACGCGCAACAGTTCGGCGACGCGGTCGCGGCGGTCTCCGTTCGATTTGCCGATGCCGTGGACGACGAGCGGCTCGGCGATGATCTCGCCGACCCGCATGCGCGGGTTGAGCGAAGAGTAAGGGTCCTGAAAGATGATCTGCATCCGCCGCCGCATCTCGCGCATCTCGCCGCGGCCGAGCGCGAGCAGGTTCTGTCCGTCAAAGCGCAGCTCGCCCGCGGTCGGCTCGATCAGCCGCAGCAGGCAGCGGCCCACGGTGGTTTTGCCGCAACCCGATTCGCCGACCAGCCCGAGCGTTTCGCCGCGCTCGATGGAAAACGACACGCCGTCAACCGCGCGGACGAAGCGGCCCTTGTCAGCCGGGAAATATTTCTTCAGGTCTTTGATTTCGACGAGAGTCTGATTTGCCATCTTTATCCGTAGGTAGTCATGAAAAAGTAATGCTGAGAGGTTGAAGAAAAAGCAGCGACTCCGTGTAATGGAAAGCGTCACCAACCCAATCACAAGGAGACGCTGCTATGAACAACCTTCGTTGTCCACG
>Ga0070741_10014465_pt1 | contig 13635 bp, 11 predicted proteins | sample Coa_R1_4_FD_66440 | JGI IMG/M metagenome (GOLD analysis project Ga0070741, IMG submission 66440) | Surface soil microbial communities from Centralia Pennsylvania, which are recovering from an underground coalmine fire - Coalmine... | ecosystem: Environmental > Terrestrial > Soil > Unclassified ... | reverse complement strand
CAGAATGTGCTCGCGCGTCTGCGGCATCGGCCCGTCGGTCGCCGCCACCACCAGAATCGCCCCGTCCATCTGGGCCGCCCCGGTGATCATGTTCTTGATGTAGTCGGCGTGCCCCGGGCAGTCCACGTGCGCATAGTGCCGGTTGGCCGTCTCGTATTCCACGTGCGCCACCGCGATCGTAATACCGCGCGCTTTCTCTTCCGGCGCGTTGTCGATCGAATCGAAGCTCCGGAATTTCACCTTCGGATTGTGCTTCGCCAGCGTTTTCGTGATCGCCGCCGTCAAAGTCGTCTTTCCGTGATCGATATGCCCGATCGTCCCTATATTGACGTGCGGCTTGCTGCGGTCAAATTTCTCTTTCGCCATTGTTGCGTCTCCCTCTGGTTATTTCGTTGCGATCCCGCCCTTGTTGCGGTTGATAATTTCCTCGGCTAAGTTTTTCGGAACCTCTTCGTACTGGCCGAAGTGCATCGTAAAACTGCCGCGGCCTTGCGTGCGCGAACGGAGCTCGGTTGCGTAGCCGAACATTTCCGAAAGCGGCACCATCGCCTTGATGATGTGCGTGCCGCCTGCGATTTCTGTGCCTTCCAAACGTCCGCGGCGTGAGATCAGGTCGCCGTTCACGGGTCCCATGTACTCTTCGGGCACTGTGACCTCGACGCGCATGACCGGTTCCAGCAGGACCGGCTTTGCTCTCTCGACGGCCTTTTTCACTGCGATAGAGCCTGCGATCTTAAACGCCATTTCCGAAGAGTCCACTTCGTGATAGCTGCCGTCCCACAGTGTGACGTGGACGTCCTCCATCGGGAATCCGGCCAGAATGCCGCCTTCGAGCGCTTCAGCGATGCCCTTTTCGACCGCCGGAATGTATTCCTTCGGAATGGCGCCGCCGACAATCGCATTCTCGAATTCGAAACCTTTGCCCGGAGCCGGCGCGATGCGGAGCTTGACGTGCCCGTACTGGCCACGGCCGCCGGTCTGTTTTGCGTACTTTTCTTCGCCTTCGGCCTTGGCGCGAATCGTCTCGCGATAGGCAACCTGCGGCTTGCCGACATTCGCCTCGACATTGAACTCGCGCTTCATGCGGTCCACGATGATTTCGAGATGCAGTTCGCCCATGCCGGCGAGAATCGTCTGACCGGTTTCAGGATCGGTGTTGACGCGCAATGTCGGATCTTCCGACACGAGCTTTTGGATGGCCATGCCCAGCTTCTCCTGGTCGGCCTTGGTCTTCGGCTCGATGGCAAGCTGAATCACAGGTGCCGGGAAGTCGATCGATTCGAGCAGAATCGGCGCCTTCTCGTCGCAAATGGTGTCACCGGTTATGACATTCTTCAGACCGACTGCCGCGCAAATGTCACCCGCCAGTACTTCCTGGATCTCTTCGCGTTTATTGGCGTGCATCTTCACGAGACGGCCCACGCGCTCTTTACGGGCTTTGCTGACGTTGTAAATCGATTCGCCCGCGTTGAGCTTGCCCGAATAGACTCGGATAAAACAAAGCTGACCGACAAACGGGTCGGTCATGATCTTGAACACGAGCGCCGAGAATGGCTCGGAATCGCTCGCCTTCCGCTCCAGAATCTCTTCCGGATTGTCGACGGCGGTCCCCTTCACCGGCGGAATGTCTAACGGGGACGGCAAATAGTCGGCCACCGCGTCCAGCAAATTCTGCACGCCTTTGTTCTTAAAGGAAGAGCCGCAGATTACCGGGAAAATCTTCTGCGCGATCGTCGCTTTGCGGATCCCGGCAACCAACTCCTGCTCGGTAACGGGCTGGCCTTCCACGAACTTCTCAAACAGAGCGTCGTCCGATTCCGCCACCGCTTCGACCAGCTTTTCACGATATTCTTTGGCCTTTTCGACCAGGTCGGCAGGGATCTCAACGTCGTCGTACTTGGCGCCCAGCGTTTCATCGCGCCAGATGCGCGCCTTCATCTTGACGAGATCGACAACGCCCTTGAACTGATCCTCGGCCCCAACCGGTAACTGGATCGGAACCGGCCGCGCGTTCAAACGATCGACAATGGTATCTACGGCGTGATAGAAATCCGCGCCGACGCGATCCATCTTATTGATGAAGCAGATGCGCGGAACAGCGTACTTGTCGGCCTGGCGCCAGACGGTTTCCGATTGCGGCTGAACACCCGCGACCGCATCGAACACGGCGCACGCGCCGTCGAGAACACGCAGGCTGCGCTCCACTTCAGCGGTGAAGTCTACGTGGCCGGGGGTGTCGATGATGTTGATGGTAATGTCGCGCCACTGGCATGTGGTCGCGGCGGAGGTAATCGTGATGCCACGCTCCTGCTCCTGCGCCATCCAATCCATGGTGGCGGTTCCTTCGTGCACTTCACCGATTTTGTGCGTGCGGCCGGTGTAGTACAGAATGCGCTCGGTTGTGGTGGTCTTACCGGCATCGATGTGCGCCATGATGCCGATATTGCGCATTTTTTCTAACGGTACAGTGCGGGCCATAATCTATTCCAAAACTTCAGTTGCAAACAATTACCAGCGATAGTGCGCGAAAGCTTTATTGGCTTCGGCCATGCGGTGCACATCGTCCTTCTTCTTCACAGCGCCGCCCCGCATATTGGCGGCATCGTTTAATTCATTGGCCAGCTTCTCGGCCATTCCTTTGTCCGGACGGCCGCGGGCATTTGTAATAATCCAGCGGAGCGCGAGACTCACCCGGCGGTTCTGCGGAACCTCTACCGGGACCTGGTAGTTGGCGCCACCCACGCGGCGGGTCTTCACTTCGAGCAGCGGCTTGACATTCTCCACGGCTTTTTTGAACGCCTTCAAAGGGTCGTCGCCCGAGCGCTCGCGCAGCAGATCCATAGCTTGGTAGAAGATCCGCTGCGAGGTGTTTTTCTTGCCATCCCACATCATCGAGTTGACAAACTTTTCGACGAGCGTGGAATTGTACAGCGGATCGGGAACAACTTCTCTTGGTTCCGGGCGTCGGCGGCGTGGCATTTCGGTCGTTCCTCCTCTTTACTTCTTTCCACCCTTGGCCGGCGCAGCCGCTCCGCCTTTGGGACGCTTAGCGCCGTACTTCGAGCGGCCCTGCTTGCGGTTCGCAACTCCAGCCGTATCGAGCGTTCCGCGCACAATGTGGTAGCGGACGCCCGGCAAATCCTTCACACGGCCGCCGCGGATCAACACAATCGAGTGCTCCTGAAGGTTGTGGCCCACGCCCGGAATATAGGTCGTGACCTCGATGCCATTGGTCAGGCGCACACGGGCCACTTTCCGCAAAGCCGAATTCGGCTTCTTCGGCGTGGTGGTGTACACGCGGGTGCAAACCCCGCGGCGCTGCGGGCAAGCCTGCAAGGCAGGGCTCGCGGTCTTGTAGCGGGTCGGCCTTCGCCCCTTACGCACAAGCTGATTAAACGTCGGCATGCTTTCCTTCATCGCGCACAACGGGCGCATGCCCGCGCACGCTCAAAACTGTCCTCTCTCGAAAACGAAACCTAATCTTGATACTGCCCGTTTAGGGCTTTCCAGCAGGCTCGAACACTGTCGGCTGCTTTGAATTACTGCCAGAAGGCTGATATAGCGTCTTCACCAGCCTCAAACGCGAGGGTAACTGCTTCGGGTAATGGTCCATACCGGAAACAACGTCACTTTCCAGGAAACCTGGGAGCTTATTGCCCCGGCAGCGGGACCCGACTTCCGGCCGGATGCCTATTTCAGGCACGGTAGCACGGAGGCCGAAGAATCAACTCGCCAAAATACTTTATCAGTGTACAACAGGGAGAGTTCAAAAGGTCAAATGTTCCGTGCAGAATGCAGGCGCATGTGGCTGAAAACCAACCACTCCTTGCTGGTCGTGGCTTAGAACGTGCTTCGGCGTTTGAACCTTCGACTGAGCCGCGACCGCGAGGGAGCGGTTTTCACTGCCTCGCCAAATCCGCAGCGAAGGCGTATACGGCGGCGAAGTCCTCTCGCTCAAGCCCGGGATGCTCAGCCGGAATCTGTTCCTCACTCATACCGCGAGCCAATGCGCGCGTGCACTTCGGTCATAAGCTATACTGATTACCGCGCACGGAAGCCGGCCACCACGCCCTACTCCGCCATCTCTCTCCGCAACCACGCCTGCGCCAACCGCAATTCCCGGCGTACCAGATGCACAGACAAAGAAAGCGCCTCGGCCGATTCTTCCGCCGTCATGCCCCCGAAGAAGCGCATCTCAATGAGCTGTACTTTCAAGGCATTCGTGCGCCCCAAACGTTCCAGCGCCTCGTCCAGAACCAGCAACGCGCGATCTGGCTGGTAGCCGATTTCGGGAAGCTGCGCCAGTGCAATTTCCGCCGCCGCGCCTCGTTTTTCCGCCGCTCTCGCGCGCGCCGCGTCCACCAAAATCTGGCGCATCAGCCGCGAGGCAATTCCATAAAAGTGCGCCCGGTTCTCATATAAAGGATGCCGGCTGCCGACCAGCCGCAAAAAAGCCTCGTGAACCAGCGCGGTGGTCTGCAGTGGACGGGCCGCCCGCTCCCGCCGCAAATGCGCCGCCGCAAGCTTTTTCAGCTCGTCATAGACGAGCGGAATAATCGCGTCCAGCGCCTGCCGTTCACCCGTGTGGACGCGTTGCAGCATCTCCGTCAGTTCCATAACTGTTCCGCCCGCAAAGCTTTCATCGCATCCGTATCTATTAAGGCACGTTCGTTGCCAACTGACGCGCCGCGCGCGTTTCCGGGTGGTCGCGGCCGAGCGCGCCCTGCAGATGTTCCGCGGCTGACTCGAATGCCGCGCGCGCCTCTTTATTCTTTTGTTGGGCCAGGAGAGCACGCCCGAGCGCAAAATAAGCGCGCCCCGCGGTGGTCGAAAACGTTCCAGGTTCGGCAGTCGCGCGTACAACGCTGACGGCCCGGCTTGCGTCCGCCGCTGCCTCCGGCGCGCGGCCCAGCCGCAACTCCACCTCGGATCGCCTGGTCAACACAAGCGGGAGCCGGTCACTGCCTTGCCGGCCGGCTTTCGCCAGCGTTTCCACAAGGTCCACCGCTTGATTGGAAAAGCTCAACGCCAGCGGCAAATTGCCCGCTACTTCCGCATTCAGCGCGCGCTCGGAAGCGAAAGTAGCAAAACCGATATGTCCGGCAGGCAGAGTCCGGCGCAGCCGCGGTTCCACCTCGGCGAGCATCTGCGCCGAGCGTTCGAGATCGTGCTGATCCCGGTAAATAGCGGCTCGCAGCAATAAGGATTGATCGAGAGCCGTCTCATCCACGGTCTGCTGCGCTTTCCCATAGCCCTGGTCGGCGTAGCGCCTCGCTTCGTCCAGCCGCCCCAGTTCGCGCAACACCCGGGCATAGTTCACCAGCGGCATAGGCTGAACGGTTTCGTCCGTGTTATCCGTCCGGCTAATCTCGATAACCCGCCGGAATACCTTCTCGGCTTCGAGCGGCCGCCCAGCCAGAATCAGCACAACGCCCCAATTGTTGAAAACCGTTCCGGCGCGCTGAGTGCGGTCCCTGCCCAGCGCAGTTAACAACCCGGCCGCCCGCCCAAACGCGGCGCTCGCTTCCTGATGACGCCCGGCATTACTATACGCCCCGGCGAGCGTGATCAGGGCGTTTACTTCGGTAAGCTCGGAACGCACCGGCAATTGCTTCAACAGGTTTTGCGCGGCGAGCGCCCGCTTCACCGCCTCAGCCGCTGCACCGCGATTCTCTGCAACTTCGCTGCCGCGCTCCTGGCAGAAGATTCGGTCGAGCACATACAGAGGCTGGTTCGGAAGCGAGTCGAGCCCTTCCCGATAGAGCCGCTCGGCACGCGTAGACTCTCCGAATCGAGATAACGTCTGCGCGAGTGCACAGGAAGCGTTCGCGCGAATCGCGGCGTCCGGCACGGTGCGCGAGAGCCGGTAGGCCTGTTCCAATAACTGCCGCGCTTTCCCGTATTCATCGTTCACTGTATATTGCCGCCCGATCTCTACCAGCAAGTCGGCACGCCTCGTTTGATCGGCTGTTTGCCGTTCCACAATGCGCTCGGCGCGTTGGAGTAGGCCGTCTACCGTGAAGGGCTTGCCGGAGGGCGCGGCATCGGAGAGAACAAAGGAATTCAGATCATTAACCGCTTCCGCGCGCGATAATAGCTGTACCGCAAAGTCGCGCTGCACACGCGCTCTGCGGGCTTGCATCAGCGTCCCTGTGACACCGGCAATTAAGGCAAGCAGTGCCGCCGCCCCAAGCACAACCACCGTGCGGTTGCGTCGGACAAATTTTGCTGTGCGATAAGCAAGGGTATCGGGCCGCGCGGAGATCGGCTCATTCCGGAGATAGCGGCGGACATCGTCCGAAAGAGCCGCAACGGAGGCGTAACGCTCGCGTGGATCTTTCTTTAATGCCTTCGCGACAACCGTGTCGAGATCGCCGCGAAACTGACGCCCGAACGCTGGACTCGTCCTGGCCGTGATGTCCGACGGCCGCGGAGCCTCCGTGTCGGTGATGGCTTTAAGCAGATCCGCATGGGAGCGATGGGCGGACCCCAAGGGATGTTGCCCGGTGAGCAACAGGAACAGGAGCACGCCGAGCGCATACACGTCGATTGCCGTGGTGATCGGCCCGCCGGATACCTGTTCAGGAGCTGCGTACTCTGGCGTCAGCATCTCGCCCCATTGGCGGGTCAGCATGGTCGCCGCAGCGGAGGGCTCTTCCGGCTCCAGGAGCTTGGCGATGCCGAAATCCAGCAGCTTCGGCTGCCCCGCCGAATCCACCAGGATGTTCGACGGCTTAATGTCGCGGTGGATGATCAGATTCTGGTGCGCGTACGACACCGCTTCGCAGACCTGGATGAACAGCTCCAGTGTCGTTCGCAGATCCAATTTCGCTGCATAGATATCGATGGGAGCTCCGTCGATGTAATCCATCGCCAGATACGGCCGCCCATCGCTGGTATGGCCGGCATCTAGCAAGCGCGCAATGCCGGGATGACTAAGCGTCGCGAGAATCTGCCGCTCTCGATGGAAGCGATCGAGGAATGCAGGCTCATCGCCGCCATAGCGAAGAAATTTAATTGCGACGCGCTGCTCGACTTCGCCATCGACGCGCTCTGCGAGATAAACCGCTCCCATACCGCCGCGGCCAAGCATGCGTACCAGCGCGTACGGTCCACAACGTTGCTCTGTTTCCGCCTGGTCCGGATCGAGCAGGCGCGCCGCTGAGTTGCCGACAATCCGGCTGAAATCGTCTTCCGGCGATGTATCGTGATCGAGAAGACTCTCTACTTCGCACCGGATCTCCGCAAGTACACCGTGTTCTTCGAAATAGCGGTCCCGCGCGACTGGCGCGAGATCAGCGACTTCGTGGAACAAGCGCTCTATTTCGGGCCCGATGTCCATCCAGGGTAAGGTTTGTAGTTGCTCCTAGTATAGGTCTTGTCGTGGCGCGGACTCTCAGTCTGCCGCGTCCCGAATCATCGGGACGCATGGTTGATGACATGCGGCTCCGCTGCCCTGTGGGGCGGACCCCTGGTCTGCGCCGGGCGCCTCGCCCGGCTGAACGGGGTAGCGATTTATTCTGCAAGCCAAGCCGCTGCTTCCTCCCACGGCAGGTATTCCTCTTGCCGTTGTGGTTTAGCCTGATAACCGCGCCGGTCGCGCTCCTCAAGATCACGGATGCGCAAACGCTTTACGTGCTCTTCCAGAGCCTGACGAATCAGAGCGGATCGATCATCTTTTCTCGCTTAGCCGCGTTGTCGACGGCTTTCAGAAGCTTCGCGTCAAGCACCACTTGTATGATTTCCACTCTGGACTCTCTTCCAGTATGGCCACACATCCAGGGTTCCGCCCATTGACGCCAACACTCGTTAGTACTACAATGCGATAGTAATCATGCTCGGCGAGTTCGAATACCTGCTCCTCACAGCCGCCGCTCGGCTGGGCGAAGATGCCTACGGCGCGGCGATCCGTCAGGAAATCGCCGACGTAACAAACCGGCAATGCTCCATCGGCGCCCTCTACACCACGCTGGATCGTTTGGAGCAAAAGGGTCTGGTCAAGACCTGGATGGGGCCCGCTACACCGGAACGGGGCGGACGGCCCAAGCGCATGGTTCGCGTGACGGTCAAAGGGGCGGAGGCCGCGGCAGCTTTCTACGAGGCCGTAACGCAATTGAGCCGGGGCGTCTCCTGGCAGGCATCGGCACAGTCATGACGCGAATCTGCTGGCGATTAGCGGAGTTCGCATTTCAGGCCTTGCAGCCCGACGAACGGGATGCCGTGCTCGGAGACTTCGCCGAGTCCGGCGAGACCGGGGGCCAAGCCTTACTGGGCGTGTTGGGCTTAGTCGCGCGCTCACCCACCGCTTCCATAAAGAGAGCACTACATGAAAGTCTCAGCCCTACTCCTTATCTCCGCTACACTCGCCTTCGCAGCCGGTGCATCCGGGACCCATGCCTCCTTTGCGACCCGCAAATGAGCGCCAACCCGCGCCGCAGTTCGCACTACAAGACAGCTTCGGAAGAACAATTCATCCAAACGAATATCGCGGCAGAGTGGTCCTACTGGATTTCTGGGCGACCTGGTGTACCGGATGCAAAGAGGAGATCCCCTGGTTTTCCGCCTTCCAGAAAACCTACGGAGAACAAGGTCTCGCGGTGGTCGGCGTTTCCATGGACGAAGGCGGCTGGAACGTGTTAAGACCGTTTCTGGCGAAGAACCCGATCCCCTGCACGATCGTTCTCGGCGATAACACAACCGCCCAGCGGTATAGCATCGACAGCCTGCCTGACACCTTCCTGATCGATCGAAATGGAAAGATCGCAGCCGCTTACAAAGCCGGCTTAGTGGACCGAAGCGACATCGAGGCAAACCTCAAAGCCCTACTCGCGAATCACTAGCGAACCGGCCACAGCTCAATGTCTTCGCTCGCTGCGACGATTTTTGTGGGGCGGCCCCTCGGGCTGCGCCGGGCGCCTCGCCCGGCATTCTTCGGCTGCGGCTTCGCTGCTGCGGAAATTAACGTACTGCCAACTGCGCCGCATATGCGAGCAGAACCCCGACCGTGAGGGAGGGGCGTTCATACGCTTTCTTCCGCAACTTAGAACTAGCAACCCTCATCCCACATCTCGCAGAGTGGCGGCAGGGTCTGCGCGGGCCGCGCGGTTGGCCGGCAGAAATCCCGCGAGCAAGCCGATCAGCAGCATGACGATACACGCAGCCGCGAGCGCGAACGGATCGAGCGGCGACACTTCGAACAGCAAGCTTTTCATAACTCGTGTCAGCGCAAGAGCTCCCAGGAGGCCCAGGAGAATAGCCACACTGACCGTCGCCAGAGTATCGCGTAAAATTTGCGAAAGCACATCATTTGGGCGTGCCCCCAAGGCCATGCGGATACCAATTTCGTGCCACTGCTGCGTCACAGAGTGAGAGATCAGGCCGTAAAGGCCAATCGCGGCGAGAAGAACAGCAATAAAAGCAAAAGCTCCGATAATCCAGGCGGGGCGGCTGGCGGGTAGCAGGGTATCGTCCAACACTTGTTGCATCGTGGCAATATTTCCAAGCGGCAAATTGGGATCGATTTCGTTCACCGCTTTACGGATCATCGGCACAAGGGCGAGACCTCGTTCAGGGGTGCGGACCAGCAATTTGACATGCGGGTTTGGCGATTGAGCAAGCGGCACGTAGACAACCGCGGGATCGGGTTGGCCTGGAGAAGCCGTGCGCTCGCTTCGGATCATCCCCACGATCTCGACCTCCAACATGCGCGGATTATTTTCGTAATCCGTCGAGCTCAGGCGCACCATTTTTCCGATCGGGTTCTTCAAGCCGGCCTCGGCTAACCGCAAAGCCAGCGCCTGATTGATAACCACCACCCGGGCCGTCCCCTCGCGATCACGGTCTGTGATCCCGCGGCCGGCCAGCACGGGAATATCCAGCGTGCGGAAGTAGCCCGGATTAACACGCTTGAAGCGCACGCGCACAGGCTTTTCGGCGCCCGCTATTTGGATCGCCTCGCCGTTGCTGATCCATTCGAGAGGCAGATACGTCGAGAGCCCGGCGCTCCTGACTCCCGGAATGGTTTGAAGCCTTTCCCTGAGGTCCTGATAAAACAAGGTTGCTTTCTGAGGGGTCGGATAGGCGTTCGCCCCAAGATCGAGCGAGGCAGTCACGACATTTTCGATACGAACACCAGTCTCAACTTGTTGGAGCCTCACCAGGCTCCTCATCAGAAGGAGGGCCCCGCATACAAGCACCAGTGACACCGCAAGCTCGCCAATGACAATGGAGCGCCGCACCCGGACTGGCCCGCCGGATGAACCGCGAGCCGATTGCTTCAACGAGTCCACCAGGTTACCGGACGCCGTGCGTAGAGCCGGCAGCACACCGGTAAGCAGGAGAACTCCCAAAAGCACGGCAAGCCCGAAGGCAAGCACGCGGAAATCGAGGACCGGCTCAGCCGTAAATGGGAGAGACCGCGATAGCACAGGATTGGCGAGGCGGATGAGAATATCCGCAAAAACAACGCCCGCCGCGCCTCCGACCAGGCACAGCACCAGGCTTTCCACTAATAATTGCGCGACCAGTCGGGCGCGTCCCGCCCCGAGCGCGGCCCGGACCGCCAGTTCCGTCCGCCGTGTCCCACCTTGCGCGAACAGGAGATTTGCTACATTGGCGCAGGCAATCAACAGGACCAAAAGGACAGCGCCGAAGGCCACCGAAATCGAACGTTGGAGATCGGCACCTACCAGCAGCCGCGCCAGCGGTTCCATCGCGATGCTTCCTCCCTGGTCCGCTATCGGCTCGGTCTGTACCAGCGCGGCATAGATCGCCTGCATGCGCTGGCGGTCCTCGGCTAGGCTCACCGACGCGCGAAGCCGCCCGTAAACCGTAAGCCAGTGGGTGTCGCTCGACTTCTGAGCGGGGGTGAAAACCAATGGTGTCCAGAATTGACTCTCATCGCGATCGAAGGCGCCCGGCCGGAGAACCCCGATTACCTGATAGCCCTCGCCGTCCAGGAACACGCGCCGGCGCAGAATGTCTGGATCGCCTCCGAAGTAGGTTTTCCAGGCAGCATGACTCAGAACGATCGCCGGCGCCGCTCCGGGCTGATCTTCCGTAGACATGAAGGTGCGGCCGAGCGCCGCATCTGTGCCGAACACTTTGAAGTATTCCGCCGTGACCAGTTTGCCGGAGAGCCGCGTTGGTCCACTCTTTTCGTTCAGAGCCGCCGATATGGATTCTTCCGCCGCAAGTGCATCGAACACTGTGGCAGAACGCTTCCAGGCGAGAAATTGTGCAACCGTCGTCGCATTGACAACGCCGGGCCGCGGCGCTTCCCAGACGCACACGATGCGGTCCGGTTCCGGAAAGGGGAGTGGCTTCAGCAGAACCGCATCCACCACACTAAACATGGCGACCGTTCCTCCGATGCCGAGAGCCAGCACCGCGATGACGACAATGCTGAATGCGCGCGCGCGCCGGATCGAGGCCAACCCGTACCGAAAATCCCGGAACAGCGTCTCCAACAACGGAATACCCCGACGGTCCCGATGTTCTTCCTTCATCTGCTCAATCCCTCCAAAACGGAGCCGCGCCTCCCGTCGAGCTTCTTCCGGAGATAGATCCCGGTCCATAGCGTCTTTTTCGGCAAGCTCCAGGTGCGCGAGGATCTCGTTCTCGAGTTCCCGGTCGAGATGGCGCTTGTGTGCCAGCGCCAGCAGATTCGAAAACACTCGCCGGGCGCTCACGTGGCCGGCTCCAAAAACCGGGCAACCAGGGCCGTAGACTTTTTCCAGTTCTCCACCTCCGTCGTGAGCTGCCTCCGTCCTGCTCGCGTCAGAGAATAGAACTTTACTTTGCGGTTGGTTTCCGACATTCCCCACTCCGTGCGAATCCAGCCTTCTTGCTCCAACCGGATCAGTGCCGGATAAACCGAACCCTGACTCAAACGCAGGCCCTCACCCGAAACCTGTTCGATCCGCCGCGCAATCGCGTATCCGTGCAGAGTGCCCACAGTCTCCAGGGTCTTCAGGATCAGAAGGTCCAGAGTTCCGTGAGGTATATCGGGCTGCGCTTTCGACATGTCTATATCCGACAGCTTACGCCTGCTTGCAGCTTTGTGTCAATAAATACGGTTGAACACCACTCCAGAGAGTTATTGGCCGCGCTCTGCTGCTCTGTAGGGCTTGCAGCTTGCCGGCAAATCGGCCGCCTGGCCAGCTTCGGCGCGGTCCCCGTACCTTTTGGCTGCTTGCGGTTTGAGACCGGCTTTCGAGAACTCAGGCGCCCTCGCGAAAATCGCGGATGCCATTCTCGTCCGCCAGTTCCGACATCCCTACCCGCGATCACGTTCGTGGCGCAAAGGACCCATTTAGAATTAGAAACGTTTGCCTTCGCTTTCTCAGCAAGATGAGGTATGGTGTGCGATGACGTTCAGCCCCAATCTGCATATTTTGCCCGCCCCGCAACGCGCCCTCTGGGCGGAACTCGGTGAAACGCCCCACAATTTTACGCTCTATGGTGGTACGGCTCTGGCGCTGCGGCTCGGCCATCGAGCGTCGGCCGATTTCGATTTTTTCTCAAATGCCTCATTTGATCCCGATGATCTGGCGAGAAGTATTCCATATCTCAGAGATGCAGAACGGGTACAGCTAGGGCCGAATACATTAACCTGCCGGGTTGAGCGCGGCGGTCCGGTGCTGGTGTCTTTCTTCGGGGGACTTGGACTGGGACAAGTCGCTGCGCCGGGACAAGCGGGGGATACGTCGCTGCATGTTGCCTCGCTGCTCGATCTCGCTGGAACGAAAGCGGCAGTCGTGCAAAAGCGGGCAGAGGCCAAAGATTATATCGATATTGACGCGGTCTTGCAGTATGGGGTTGATCTGTCGACTGTGCTCGCGGCGGGCGCGGTCGTTTACGGCCGCAAATTCAATCCATTGATTACACTCAAGGCTCTTAGCTTCTTCGATGATGTACCAACATTGCCGCATGACCTGCGAGCGCGGCTCGCGCGGGCCGTCGAAGCCGTCGATGTTACGCAATTGCCGGTGTTGACGCCCTACGCCAAGCGCCCGGAAAATGGGATTAGGCCATGAAACCATTGCCGCAAACACCCGAACTTCTGGCTGTAGCTGAGCGTGTCGTGTGGTTCAAGCCGCCCGCTGAGACGCTGGCCCACCCGGTGCATTTCCTCGCTCATGTGATGACGTATGGAACTGTCGAAGATTTGAGAGCGCTCAATGGCCTCGTCGGACTGAATGATTTTCGGGAAGCGCTGGATAATGCCCCGCCCGGTGTATTTGATGCGCGTTCGTGGGCCTACTGGAATCTGAGATGCGGTCGGGAACCCGCCCCGCCTCTGCCGGTTCGCCGCGGCTTGGAGCCTGTTCGGCCTCGTCTTTGAAATCCTCAATTTCACCGGTGCAAGACTGCGCTGATCGTCCACTTCGCGGCGTCCGCTGCTGCCCATTCACAAAACCGAAAATAATTTCTTCTCAATCCGCTCAATAAGCTACCGCCAATTTTTCGGTCCGGCGGCACGGCCCCCGTGCGACGCTCGGGCCGTATCATGACCGCACGTCAAGCACGCAAAGCGCGCCGCGCCGCCGAGCGCGAAGCTCGCAAACTCGCTGAGAAGCAGCAGCCAATCTCCGAAGCCAAACTGGCCGCCAATCGCGCGAATGCCGAAAAATC
>Ga0070741_10014464_pt1 | contig 13636 bp, 8 predicted proteins | sample Coa_R1_4_FD_66440 | JGI IMG/M metagenome (GOLD analysis project Ga0070741, IMG submission 66440) | Surface soil microbial communities from Centralia Pennsylvania, which are recovering from an underground coalmine fire - Coalmine... | ecosystem: Environmental > Terrestrial > Soil > Unclassified ... | reverse complement strand
GCGCTCACGCTGCGCCTCGAGAAGCGGCAGCTCGTACTCGGCTTCGATGTCGCGCGCGCTCAACCGGATCGTGGCCAGCGAGGTGAGCCTCGCCTCCACCTCGTCGTCGCCGAGCGACTCCGGATGGAGTTGCTGCTCGATGTAGCGCTCGAGCCCGAGGCCGCGGACACGCTCGACATCCCCCGGCCTCGGCCCGAACGCGATTCGATTGAGCACGTGGACGATGGCCCCGTCGTCGGCCGGCAGGCCGACCGCCCCGATGGGGGGCGTCGCCACAACGGCGACGGCTGTCAGGGCCGCGCACGCGAGGACGAGCTTGCGCATATGCCCCCTTAGACAGGCTCCCGGCGTCGGGTGTTTAAAGAGCTGCCACCTTTCGGACAGCTCGGCTGCGCAGAAACCGCCAAGCTGGCACAGTCATTTCCGCGGGTGGCAAGGAATGGAGCATGGCGCGGTGCAGTACGGCGCCCTGGCTTTCCCGCCCCCCCGGCTGGGTTACGTTGAAGTGGCCATCCTGATCGGGGCGCTCTTGCGAGCCGCAGCCGCTATCGGATGCGGACGCGGCTCTGTTCGCGCATGAACTGCTGGACGTAGTACGGCCCCCCCGTTCCGCGGCCGGTCGATCCGCTCGCTTTCCAGCCCCCGAAGGAGTTGATGCCGGGCCACGCGCCGGTCGTCGCGCCGGCGCGGCGGTTCGCATAGGTGACGCCCGCCTGGATGCGATCGAAGAACCGCTGGATCTCCTGCTCGTCCTCCGAGAAGATGCCGGCCGTGAGCCCGTACTCCGTCGCGTTGGCAAGGTCGATCGCCTCGTCCAGCGTCACGACCTCGGCAATGAGCGTGATCGGCACGAACAGCTCCTCGGCGAAGAGTGGGTGGTCGGACGGCAGGCCGTCGATGATGGTCGGCTCCACGTAGGCGCCGTAGACGAAGGGACCCTCCGTGAGCCGCTGTCCGCCGACAAGGATGCGCCCGCCGTCGGCCTTCGCCTGGGCGACGGCCCGCTCGAACGTCCGGGCGGCGTCTTCGTTGATGAGCGGGCCGAGATAGACGTCGCGGTCGAGGGGATTGCCGATTCTGATCCGCTTCGTCTTCTCGACGAGCAGGCGCACGAACTCGTCGCGGACGGCCTTGCTGACGTACACGCGCGAGCAGGCGGAGCACTTCTGTCCCTGCGCGCCGAACGCCGAACGCAGCACGCCGTCGCTGGCCTTGTCGAGGTCGGCCGACTTCATGACGAGCGCCGGGTTCTTCCCGCCCATCTCGATGATGATCGGGCGCGGGATGGGACGCGCCGCGTTGTCGCGGATCAGGCGGAGGCCGACATCCTTTGACCCGGTGAACACGATGCCGTCGACGCCCGGATTGTCCACCAGCTCCTGTCCGGCGGTGCTGCCCGGACCCGTGATGAAGTTGAAGGCGCCGGGCGGCACGCCGGCCGCGGCGACGATCTCATAGAGCTTGAAGCCGAGGAGCGGCGTCGCCGAAGCGGGCTTGAAGACGACCGTGTTTCCGGCGACGAGCGCGGCGCCGGAGGGGCCGGCGGCCAGTGCGAGCGGAAAATTGAACGGCGAGATGACGGCCCAGACGCCGTACGGGCGCAGCAGGCTCAGGTTCTCCTCGTTCGGTCCGAGCGTGCCGAGGCGCGTCACGAACCCGTCGTGGCGCTCCATCTCGCTGCAGTAGTAGTCGATGAGATCCGCCGATTCCTCGACGTCGCCGACGCACTCGAGCCGGTTCTTGCCGGCCTCGAACCCCATCAGCGCGGCCAGCTCGAAGCGGCGGGCCCGGATGCCGTCGGCGACCTTTCTGAGCAGGGCGACCCGCTCGCGCCACGGCCGGCCGCTCCACGCCGGAAACGCCTGCGTCGCCGCGTCGATTGCCGCGCGGGCCTGCTCGCGCCCGCCCCGCTGGAACCGGCCGAGGAGCATCCGCGTGTCGATCGGGCTGCGATCGTCGAACTCGGCCTCCGCCTTGACGGCGCTCCCGCCGATCATCAGTGGGAAGCTGCCACCGAAGGTCGGCCGCACGCGGGCGATCGCCGCGTCGAGCTCGCGGTGGAGATCCTCCATCCGGTCCGCGCTCATCGTGGCGTAGGTGATCTTTCCCTGCGCGGATTTCACGTTGGCCATGCGGGCACCTCCGCGCCTGCCCGGCGACCGTGCCCGATCGCGGCGGGTCCAGGCAAAGGCGCGCCCGGGCCGCGGGCGAGTGTCGGCGCGGCGGGGGCGCTACGGTTGGCCATCGAACCGGCTCTTCTCGGCGAGCAGCGGCTCGTTGAGGAACTGGGCGAGCGGCGCCACGCGGCGAAAGACGTCGAGCACGCCGCGATAGAACCGCGGGCTCGTGGCGAAGGCCGCCGGATATTCGCGCCCGGCGAGGAACTGCCGGTGCTTGAGATACTCGGCCGCCTCGTGATCGCGGGGGAAGCCGCGCGGCACGCGCTCGAGCCGCTCGCCGGCGAGGGAGCCGAACCGCCGCCTGAACGCCGGCGCCTCGACGAGGCGGCGAAACCGGCGCCAGTGGGCGGCGATGTGCTCGCGGACCCGCTGCAGCTGCGCCGGCTCGGGCCCGTACAGACCTCCGCCCACCCAGACCCGCGACGACGCGACCTCGAGATAGAGGCCGGCGCCTTGATGCCTGGGGAGGCCCCGAGCGGGGAACACGGCGGCGATGTGCGTCTTGAGCGGCGACTTGTCCGCGGAGAACCGGGTATCGCGGTAGATCCGATAAAGAGAAGTCCGGGGATGGGCGACCAGGTCGGGGGCGAACGCGCGAAAGTCGGCGGCGAGCCGCTCGATGAGCGCCGTCATGGGCGCGCGCAGCAGCTCCTCGTAGCGGTCCTTGCGTGCCTTGAACCACTCGCGGTCGTTGTGCCGCTCGAGGGCGCGCAGGAACGCGAGGGCCGCAGGCGTGAAGCGGGGAGCCGTGCGCCCGGCCATGATCGGCGCCATCGCAGCCGGCGCTACGCCCGCGCCTGAGCGGCCTGGAATCTCGCCATGCGCTCCTGGAACTCCCGCGTCAGGTGCGGCACGATGCCGAGCATCCGCTCGATGAGCATGAGCTGCCCCCGATGGTGCATCTCGTGCTCCTTGGGGCTGAGCAGCATCTCGAAGCGGCTCTTGGTCGGCGGCTCCGATCCCGGCATCATCGCCACCTCCTCGGCGAGGAACGATTCGGAGAGCCCCTCGAGGAACGAGGCGAACGCCTCCCCCTCGGCCTCGAGCAGCCGGATGATTTCGGCCTTGGTGCGCGGCTTCGCCTGCTCGGCGGCGAGCTGCGCCGTCAGCTCCTGGAAGTTGACCGACCGCATGTCCGAAATCCGGTTCGTGTGGATGTGGCTGGGGATCCTGGTGGACAGCGCGATGTGAACGAGCGTCTCGCGCACGCTTCGCGTCTCGGGTGATCCCTTGAAGTCGTACTGATGCTCCGGGATCTCGTTGGCGATCTTCACCGTGTTGCCGCGCACGGTGCGAAACGATCGGGCAAGCTCGCGTCCTCCGTAATAGGTCATCGGATGTCTCCCTCCATCAAGCGAGGAGTCCATGCTCCGCTCGGTCGTAGACACCCATCGCGGTCAGGCCGGCCCCTGCCCCCGATCGCCGTCGGCCGACCGGGCCGCCGCGGGGGCCGTCGCTTCGACGGTCTGCCCGCCCGGCGACCGGCGACTCCCCGGCGCGGGCTCACGATGGGGGCTTACGATCGCCCCGGCCACCCGATGGGCTCCTCCGACAGATTGATGTAGACCTGCTTCACGTTCAAGTACTCTTCGACGCCCCACTTCCCGAGCTCGCGGCCGAAGCCGCTCTGCTTGCAACCGCCCCACGGCGCTTCGACGCAGGTGGGCTGCATGTGGTTGATCCACACGATGCCGGCGCGCAGGCGCTTCGCGGCGCGCAGCGCGCGGAAGATGTCGCGCGTCCAGACTGCCGCCGCGAGCCCGTAATACGTGTCGTTGGCCATCTCCAGCGCCTGGTGCTCGTCGTCGAAGGGCATCACGCAAGCGACCGGCCCGAAGATCTCTTCGCGGGCGATCCGCGACGCGTTGTCCACGTCGTAGAAGATGGTCGGCTCGACGAAGAAGCCGCGGTCGAGCCCCGGGCCGGCCGCGCGCCCGCCGCCGAGCGCGAGCTTCGCCTCGGTCTTGCCAATCTCCTGGTACGCGCGCACGCGCTCGAAGTGCTCGCGGCTGACGAGCGCGCCCATGCGGGTCGCGCGGTCCGTCGGCGGCCCGACGCGGATGGCGCGGGCCTTCTCGACCATCGCCTCGACGAACCGCCGATAGATGGAGCGCTCGACGAGGATGCGGCTGCCCGCCGAGCAGACCTCGCCCTGATTGATGAACACGCCGAAGAGCGCGCCGTCCACGGCGGCTTCGAAGTCCGAGTCGGCGAAGAAGATGTTCGGCGACTTACCGCCGAGCTCGAGCGAGATCTTCTTGAGCGTCTCGGCCGCTGCGCGCATCACGGCCCGCCCGGTGTCCACGCTGCCGGTAAACGCGATCTTGTCGACCAGCGGATGCGCGACGATGGCCGCTCCCGCCGGCTCGCCGGCGCCGGTGACGATGTTGACGACGCCGGGCGGGAGGCCGGCCTCGGCGAAGCTCGACGCGAGCGCGAGCACGCTGAGCGGCGTCTGCTCGGCCGGCTTGAGCACCGTCGTGCAGCCGGCGCAAATCGCGGGGGCGAGCTTCCAGGCCGCCATCAGCAGCGGATAGTTCCACGGCACGATCTGCCCCGCGACGCCGATCGGCTCGCCGAGCGCGAGCGCCATGGCGTTGTCGGGGACGGGGAGGACGTCGCCGTGAATCTTCGTGGCGAGGCCGCCGTAGTACTCGAAGCACGTCGCCGCGTCCGCGACGTCGAACTCCGCCTCGACGATCGGCTTGCCGCTGTTGCGCGTTTCGATCTCGGCGAGCTCGGCGGCGCGGGCGCGGACGATGCGGGCGAGCTCGAAGAGGACGCGGCCGCGGTCCTGAGCGGTGGCTTCCCGCCAGGGGCCGTGATCGAAGGCGGCTCGCGCCGCGCGGACCGCGCGATCGACGTCGGCCGGCCCCGCGTCCGCCGTCTGCGCGAGCAGCTCGCCGGTTGCGGGATCGATCACGTCGATCACGCCGCCCGATTGCGCGTCTACGAACTCGCCGTCGATGTAGAGCGGCCGGCGCGTCATCCAGCGTGACACTATATGCAGCCGTTTCGAAGCTTGTAAAGTTCCGCCGGGCCGCGACGGGCGGCCGGGCGCGGCGGCGGCCCGCCCCAACGGGCGCTTCGCGGACCCAGGCCGCGCAGTCGGGTTTCCGCGCTCGAGCGTCGAAGACGCGGTCGCCCGCCGCTCGGCCGGCGGGCGCGCGCATCTCGCCGCGGCAAAGAATCCGTTGGGAGTTCTGCGACGGTTCGACGTAAGATCGTCAGCTTCGAAGGAGGTCCATATGGCCACAGGGATCGTTCCTGAGGTTCTGGTTTCAACCGATTGGGTCGCGCAGCACGCGCGCGACACCGGCGTGCGGGTGGTCGAGGTGGACGTCGACACGGCCGCGTACGACCAGGGCCACGTGCCGGGCGCCGTGGGCTGGAACTGGACGACCGATCTCTGCGACACCGTGGTGCGCGACATCGTCCCCGCCGCCAAGCTCGAAGATCTGCTCGGGCGGAGCGGCATCGACAACCAGACGACCATCGTGCTCTACGGCGACAACAACAACTGGTTCGCGGCGTGGGCGTTCTGGCAGCTGAAGATCTACGGCCACCAGGACGTGCGCATCATGGACGGCGGGCGCAAGAAATGGCTGGCCGAGGGCCGGCCGCTCAGCACGGACAAGCCCGATGTCCCCAGGAAGACCTACAAGGCGGGCGCTCCCGATCTGTCGCTGCGCGCCTTTCTCCCCGAGGTCCAGAAGGCCGTCGACACCAAATCGGCAGTACTGGTCGACGTCCGAAGCCCCCAGGAGTTCACCGGCGAAATCCTGGCGCCGCCCGGACTACCCGAGACCTGCCAGCGCGGCGGCCATATTCCCGGCGCGAAGAACATCCCGTGGGGCAAGAACTGCAACGACGATGGGACCTTCAAGAGCCCCGACGAGCTGCGAGCCCTGTATGCGGCCCAGGGGGTGACGCCGGACCGTCCGGTCATTGCGTACTGCCGGATCGGCGAGCGCTCGAGCCTGACGTGGTTCGTCCTCAAGTACCTCCTCGGCTTCCAGAACGTGCGGAACTACGACGGCTCGTGGACCGAATGGGGCAACCTGGTCGGCGCGCGCGTGGAGAAGCCGTAGGCGTCACACAGCGGGGCGGGGCCCCGTGGCCCGCCCTGCGACAGGTCGAAGGACTGGCCCGCTTGGATGGCGGATTCGGGTGGCGGCTATGGAGATGAAGCCGAAAGACTACTCGCGCGACGAGCGCGAGCTCGACGGGTGGCCGGTGACGATCGAGACGTACCGGCTGGGCGACGTCTATCACTGCTCGATTGCCAACGTCGACCCCGGCGCCCGCGTGGCGCGGGCCGACGGCGCGACGCGCAGAGAGGCGGAGGAGAAGGCGATCGAAAAAGCCAGGCGATACCTGCAGCAGACGCGCCGGTTTCCGACGGGCGTGTAGCGGGACTCCGCCTCGAGGGTGCCCGAGTCTTCAACCCGCCCTCGCCCGGAAGGCCTCGAGCGCCGCCCGCCGCGTGTCTGCCGCCACCAGCGGAAACGTCTCCAGCACGCGCGCGAACTCTTTTTCGCGCAGCTGATAGAGCGCCGCGACGCGGGCCTGCAGTCCGGCGAAGATTCGATCGTCGTCGCGCCGGGCCAGCAGGCGCGCAGCTGCCGCAATCTCCCGGCGCGCCCGCGGCCGGTGGTCGCGCGGCGGGATCGGCAGCTGCTCGACCACGCTCGTCGTGACGTGCGTCGTCACGCGGAGGCGGACGAGGTAGTTCACCACGAAGCTGTTGAAGAGCCCGCACAGGAAGTGCTGATCGTGCGCGGGCAGCGGCGTCCGGAGACAGAAGACCGTGTGCGTTGAGACCGCGCCGCGCGGGAGGAGCGCCGCGACGAGCGTGAGCCGGTTGGTCGACGCCGCCACGTCGCGATAGGCGAGGCGGTCGCGCCCCCACCGCTCGCGGCCGAGCAGACGTGCGGCGGCGCCCGGCTCGATGCGGAGCCGCACGGCGCCGACGTCGACCCTGAAGGGGTGAATGTGCTTGCCCTCCACGACCGGCAGCCCCGCCCCGGCCGCGCGGAGATGGGGCCGGTGATCGGTCGCGTTCAGCTCGCGGCCGAATCGCGCCCTCCAGCCTCGATCGCTGCCGAGCGGCGGGAAGAGCGCGGCAGCACGCTCGAGAATTGCCAGGTCGAGCGGGCTGCGGATGTCTGGAATCTGCAGGCTCTCGCCGGAGACGCGCTCGAGGAGCGCCGGGGCCAGCCGCACGGGGAACGCCGGCGATCGGTCGGCGGCCTCCTCGCCGATGGCCTCGAGCGCGGCGGGGTCGTGCTCGCCGAGCCGGCAGGCGATCGCGCGCGACGGACCGCCGCGCGAGGCCGTGATCAGGACGAAGCGGACGCTGCGGTGGATGGGGAACACGCCGCGGCGGTTCTCAAAGCCGACGAGCGCCTCGACGTCGCACTCGCCGAGGAGCCGCCGCCGGAGCCGCGCGCTGCCGTGGTCGGTGAGTAGCCCGCCCGGCAGCACCATCCCCAGCCGCCCGCCGGGCCGCATCAGGGTGATGGCGCGCTCGAGGAACAGCTGGTACCGGTTGGCGTGCCCGCCCGATTGGGCGGTGTACGCGCCCGACTCACGGGCGAACCGGACGAGCGCCGCATCGCGCGAGCCGGCGTGCGGGTGCCGCCCGGGCGGCGCCTGATCGGCGCGCAGCATGTCCCAGGGCGGATTGCCGATGACCGCGTCGAAGCCGGCGTCGCGCCGCCGCACCCCGCGCTCGTCGAAGAACACTTCGGGAAACTCGAGCTCCCAGTGGAACAGCCGCCTCGCCTGCGCGATCGCCTCGGCGCGGGCGAGGAGCAGGTCGGCGGCGTGTGCCGGGAGCGGCCCGGAGCCGGCGAGGATCGCGTCGGCGAGCGCCGTGAACGCGGAGGGCGGAACGGCTTCGTCGCGCGAGCCGCGAAACCACGGCGCGCACCAGGCGTCCGCGATCCGTTTCCATCGCGTGAGCGCGCTGTCGCGCGCTTCGAGCGCTCGGAGCGCCCGTTCCTTGGCCCGTACCGCCTCAATCGTGTCCGCCTGCATCGCCAGCTGAAAGCGAATCGGCACCGCGGCTCGGAGCGCGTCGCCCGCCGCCTCGAAGATCGGGAACAGCGGCCCGGTTCCGGCGGCCCCGGCCGGGCGGCGCCGGGGCGAGCCCCGCAGCTGGACCAACCAGGCGCCGGCCAGGCTATCGCCCGTCCGCAGATGATGATCGAGGAAGGTCAGCGGCCGATCGGCGGCGAGCGTGGCGAGCCAGAGAGACAGGCGGGCCAGCTGCACGGCCATAGGGTTCAGGTCGACGCCGTAGAGACACCGCTCCGCGACCAGGCGGCGAGCCGCGGCGCGGTCGCGGTGGTCGAGGTCGCCGGCCCGGCACACGCCGGCGCGAACGAGCGCCTGCTCGTACGCCTCGGCGAGATACCGGCACGCCGCGACGAGGAACGCGCCGCTGCCCGCGGCGGGATCGACGACGCGCAGCGCCAGGATTTCGTCGGGGGCGGCATCGCGGACGAGCGGCGCGAGCGCGCGGCGGACGAGGTACTCCGCGATGGGCGGCGGCGTGTAGAACGATCCGGTCGTCTTGCGCGCGCCCGATCCGCGCACGAGCACGACCGGCGGGCAGCCCGGTCGCGCGCGCGCGGGCGGGGCGCCCGCCGTCGGCAGCGGCTCGATCCGCGGCGTGTACTCGAGCAGCGTTTCGTACACCGCCCCGAGCTGTTCGACCCCGAGCTCGCCGTACGCGATCGGCTGGCGCCCCGCCGGCCCGGGCCGGGTCGAGAGCGCGAGCAGCGCCTGCCTGGCCGCTTCCTCGTCGAGCCCGCGCCGATCGGCGAGCGGCGTCCGATGCGGCGCAAAGAGGCGGCCGTTGAAGGGCGTGACGCGGAGGTCGCCCGCGCGGCACCCTGCGTGCGCAAGCCGGGTGATCGCGCCGAGCGCCTCCCAAAGGCCGACAGCGCCCGGCTGTTCGGCTGCGGCGCGCAGGGCGTCCACGCTGTAGCTTTCCCGGTATACGGGATGCCACATCGGCACCAGGCCGCGCGCCTCGGCGAACAGCAGGAACAGAATGCGGTAGACGATGGTGAGCGACTGCTCGAAGGCCGGCGCGAGGCCGTCCGGATCGGCGTGAAGCTTGTTCCGCCGCACGAGCGCGCCGAGGAGACTCGCCGACGCCGCGAGCACGCCGTCGCGGAGCGATCGCGAGACGGCGGCGGCATGGCGATCGCTGCGCGCCACGACGACGGACAGACGGGCGTCGCCGGCGGCGCCGGGCTCGAATGCCGATGCGTGGGCGAGGCACCAGAGCGCGGCCAGCGTCTTCTCGGTGCGGCAGGAGATCTCGAGGTCGAACTCGACGTGCCGGCGCGCGTAGGTCCGGCCGGCATCGACGAGGCGGAGCTGGATACCGTTGAAGAGGAACGCCCACCGGGCGCCGCGATCGAGCGCGTCGACGACCGCGCGCCGCCAGAAGGGGTCGAGTCCCACGCCCCACGCGGTAACGAGCAGCGCGAGCCGCGCCCCTCCCGCCGTCTCGAGCGTCGCGGATGCGCAATCGCCGGCGAGCGCGAGGCGTGACGACGCTGCAAATCCGATGGCCGCCGCCAGCGGAGCCGCGGCGGCCTCAAAGAGGGTGCGGATCGACGAGGCCGGGCCGAGCGACCGGCACGACGCGCGCCACCGCTCGAGGCGTTCCCGCAGGTCGTTCACAGCCTGCGGCGCCGCCAGCGCGGCGAGCTCCGATTCCAGGAAGTCCTCGGAAACGAGGCGGCCGCCGAATCCCGCGAGCATCGCAACGGTCAGCGCGTCTCCGCGCCGCCGGCGGCTTCCGACGCCGTTGCGGGGGCGCTCAGGCGCGGCACGAGCAGGAGCAGCAGCCGCGGACGATGCGCGGTGATCTCCGCGGCTTGATGGAGGCCGGCGCGCGCCTGCAGGTCGTCGATCGTCTCCCGTTCGGCGCGCTGCCGGACGTCGGACGCGCGCCCGGGCCGGCGATCGAACAGCGGGAGCTGATGCAGGCGGCCGGCATCGATCCGGAAGGCGGCCGCGATGCGCCCGTCGCGCGCGGCGCGCGCAAGAAAGGGCGCGAGAGCCAGCTCGGCGACGGCGCCGAAGGCCGGTCGCGCGAAATCGGTCGCCCAGGCTTCGAGCACCGAACCCGCCCTTCGGGCGAACGCTCGAAGATCCCGTGCCCGGCGCGGCGCTTCGCTGGCCGCCGCGTGGAATGAGAGGGGGACGAACGTCGAGGCGCGCCGACGGCCGGCGGCATCCTCGTGATCGATGCGGACGAGGGCCAGGCATCGCCGGCCGACACGGCTTCGCTGGCGGCGCCCGGCCGCGATCGTCACCCAAGGGGCGGACGCGGCGAAGCCGTCCAGCAGCGGTGGGCCGGCCGCACCGGCCAGCGCGAGGGCGCGGGCGAGCGAGAGGCGCCGGGCTTCCGCCGCTGCCTCGCGGCGAAGGTCGACGATGAGCCGCCCCGGCGCGGCGCCCCTGTCAGGGGCCTCGCGCCCCGCCCCGTCCGACCGCGCCGCCGGCGCCCGGCCGCCCGCCAGGGCGCGGGCGATGGCGCGCTCGTCGTCGATCGGGTTCGAGGGCGCGATGTCGGCCGCCGCCCGCGCCATCCGCGCCTTGAGGTGGGCGAGAACCCGCGCCTCCCCGGTGCCGCGGCCGATCAAATGGGCGATGTGCACGGGGCGGCGCTGTCCAATCCGGTCGACGCGCCCGATGCGCTGCTCGAGCCGCATCGGATTCCACGGCAGCTCGAGATTGACCACCAGGCGGCAGCGCTGCTGCAGGTTGAGGCCTTCGCCGGCGGCATCGGTGGCGAGCAGGAGGCGCCGCGATCCGGCGGCGAACTCCTCGAGCGCCATCCGGCGCTCCTCGCGCGACAGGCCTCCGTGCAGCACCGCCGCCGGCTCGGGGAGCGACGCGCGCACATGCGCCAGCGTGTCGCGGTACTCGGTAAATACGATGACCGGCTCGCGAACGCGCCGGAGCAGCCGACAGAGAACGCGCAGCTTGGCCTCCTCGCGCACCGCGTCGCGCGCGGCTTCAAGAAGAGCTGCCAGGAGCGCGCGGTCGCGGCGGGCGTCGGCGAGGGCGAGCGCGGCCAGGCAGTCCGGCGGCTCGTCGGCGGGATCCAGCTCGTCAGCGCCTTCCATCGGCAGCCGCAGCTGGTCAACGCCGCTCTCCGCTCCGGCTCGGGACGCGATGCGGCGGGCGATTGTCAGCTCCAGCGCGCGCGGGCTCGAGAACGCGCGCTTGTAGAGCACCGAGAGCGCCAGCCAGCTCTCGGGCGAATCGTGCTCCGCGCGGGCCGCCGCGGCGAATTCGGCCAGCCGCACGTACATGCGCCGCTCCGCGGGGCCGGGCGCGACCGTCAGCCGATGAATGCGCCGCCTGGCCCCGACGTGCACGTCCGCCCGTGTCCGCCGGAACACCAGCACCGGATCGTCCTGCGCGCCGAGCCCGCACAGGGCCGCGAACGCGCGCGCATCACCCTGGTGGGGCGTCGCCGTCACGAGCAGGACGTACGCGGCGCGCGCAGCCAGGCGCGCCAGCGCGTGGTGGCGATCGGTCGTCGGCCCCGCCTGATGCGCTTCGTCGATGATGACCGCTTCCCAGCAGCAGGCACTGGCCGCCTCGAGGACCTCGGGCCGCTTCACGTAGTCAGCCGAGACAATCGCGATCGGCGCGCCCAGCCACGGATTGAGCCCCACCGGAAGCGACGCGACCCTCCGCCGCACCTCCGCCGCGTCGACGACGGTCGCCTCGAGGCCGAAGCGGCGCGCCAGCTCCTGCCGCCACTGGTCGCGGAGGCCCGGAGGCGTGACGACGAGCACGCGATCGGCGAGCCCTCGCGCCCGGAGCTCCGCGACGATCAGGCCCGCCTGCACCGTCTTCCCGAGCCCCACATCGTCGGCCAGGAGCACGCGGGTGGCGAGGCCGCGAACGACCGCGAGCGCAGGCTCGAGCTGGTGCGGCAGGACGTCGAGATTGGCGGAGAGCGCCGCGGACAGGCCGCCCGCCGTCAGCGCCTCGGCGAGCACCGATCGGCAGACGCGGCGCCACGACTGCGGCCGCACCACGCGGGGCGTCGGCCGGCGCTCGACGGGCACCGCTTCGTCGAACGGCAGGAGGAAGCGCCGGCGGACTCCGGCGTTGCCCGATCCGACGCCCGCGAGCGTTGCCAGCTGGCAGGCCTCGTACGGCCGCAGATCGAGCACGCGCCAGCGCTGCCGCCGGAGCTCGATGAGATCTCCGTCGCGGATCGATTGCAGACTCTGCACGCTCGTCCGGCTGTGAGTGAGCGCGAACTGCCGCCCTGCCGAGGGCTGTCGCGCAGAACCTTCGAGAATCGAGGCGTTTCGAAGATTCGGCGCCGTGGGCAGGGCAAGCGGGATGCCAGCCCAACCCCCGCCGGCCTCAGGATTGGCGTGCAGGCGTTGTGAAGATGGCGTTGAACAGAAGGCGGAAGGTCGCGAGCGACTGGCCGCGGTGCTGGACGGGAAACCCCAGAACGACGACGCGTCCGGCGCCGACGGGCACCGTGAGCGCAGCGGCGCGGCCGGCGATCAGGTGTCCGCCCTCGAGCGCGCCGCTGACGAGGAGGTCGCGCGACGCGTAGCGGGCCGCGACGTGCGCGCCGGGCGCGGCCGAGGCGTCGTAGGCGGCGCTGTCAGCGAAGAAGCCCGCGGCCCTGGGGCTCATGCCGAAGGCCAGCGGCTCGGACGGGTCGACGTCGAGCGCCAGGATCGAGCCAGGGCAGAAGAACGCGTCGGGCGCGGCGCCGTGCGCGACGTCGTGGAGCGAGGGCGCGAGGCGTGCCGCCGCGAGCGCGCAGCTCTGATCGAGGCAGACGAGCGTGCCGCCCGCGCGCACGAACGCGTCGATGGCCGCGGCTCCCGTCTCGGACCAGCCGCCCACGAACTCGGGCGGCTCGCTGCCAGGTGCGTGGCCCGACAGGAGCTGCGCGGGCGGCGCCGAGGGCACGACAATCGCGTCGTAGCGGCTGCGGAGATCGCCGGCGCGAATCGCGGCGTCCGAGAGCACGGTGTACTGGAACCCGTACCGGTCGAGCACCCACCGCGTCCAGCCGTCGTCCGGGTTGTCCATCCACGACTGGTAGAGGCCGAGCCGGGGCCTGCCCACCGCGGCGAGTGCCACGGACGGCGCGCGGCGCGCGGCGGTCGCTCGGAGTCCGAGATCCTGCGCGAGGCTCGTCACCAGCGGATCGATCGAGGCGGCGCGCGGCACGACGAGCGAGCCGGGAGCATACGTGGAGCCCTCGACCTCGACGGGGCCGAGCGTCCAGCTCACCGCGGCGCCGGCGTCCAACAGGCGGTTGATGGCGAGCGCTCCGGCCGTGCCGGGTGCGTCGATCACGTAGTGCGATGGCCGCTCATTTCCCGAAAGATGCCCGGCGGCAATCGCGGGGGTCTCGACGCGCGACATCGCCG
>Ga0070741_10014463_pt1 | contig 13636 bp, 9 predicted proteins | sample Coa_R1_4_FD_66440 | JGI IMG/M metagenome (GOLD analysis project Ga0070741, IMG submission 66440) | Surface soil microbial communities from Centralia Pennsylvania, which are recovering from an underground coalmine fire - Coalmine... | ecosystem: Environmental > Terrestrial > Soil > Unclassified ... | reverse complement strand
GCGAGCTTCAGCCCTGCTGGTGGCGTACTCGGGCCTCGTCAGAGCGTACGTATAACCGTGACCATACGGCGCAGTGGCTGCGGTGTCGGTACCCTCTTTTTTGTAGGACCGCTCAATACCCATACCATTGCCTGGAACTGTCATTCTTAGTTAAGAAAGGATTGAAATGGTGCGCTCTACCTCCTTCCCGCCGACAGCTCGCACTTCATGCCCGTCCGTTCGTCGCGGGCGGCGCATCAATATCATGATTACTATCCTGAGCGTTATCCTTGCCTGTAGTATCCTGGCCGCCTGCGGTGGCTCGACGCCAGCGACATCAGCTTCTACGCCGACTTCAGCGGCCATAGTCGCCACGCCGACCGATACGCCCACGCCCACCCCAACGCCTACGGCGACGCCCACGCCGGTACCAACTCCAATCCCACCTCCGCCTGCGCCACCGACACAGCCACCGCCGTCGCCCGCTATCCTCGGCTTGACTCCGGCATCAATGTTCATCGGAGGGACTTCTTGCGCTCAAAATGCTACGTTCTTCTTCTGCTCTCAACCCGTGGTGACCAATCTCTCAACCAATCAAGATATGAGATGGTCTGCCTCCTCTAACTTTGGGGCGAGCTTCAGCCCTGCTGGTGGCGTACTCGGGCCGCAACAGAGCGTGCGTATAACCGTGACCATACGGCGCAGTGGCTGCGGTGTCGGTACCCTCTTTTTTGTAGGACCGCTCAATACCCATACCATTGCCTGGAACTGTCATGGTTAACCAGACATCGTAAAACGGTGAGCAGACGAGGATGTCTGCTCACCGCTTTACGATGTCTGTACAACTTCATCTGAGAGAGAGGCTTTCGCGCTTCAGTGGTCAGGCTATTGCTTCTCGCTCCCTCCTGGCCCCAATCTTATCGGTCTCCACTGCCTTTTCTTGCTGGGCGGCAAGCACGCCTATGTTTACGCCGGCATCGCGGCTAAACTCTGGCTCTAAAGGCAACGGTCCCTGGCCTGTTAGCCACTGGCTCTGTCCCACGGAGCTGGTAAACGCCCTCATGACATGATAATGCCAGAGATCGGGGTACGCGCTCGTAGTCGGATTTGCGCTGAGTTCTTCAAGCAGGCGAGCAGCGATGGCGCTGATGATCGGCGTGGCGAAGGACGTGCCGGACCAGTAGGCCCAGCCATGATCATTGGGCGCCTGGTACTCGGAAGGCACATCATCGACCGAAAGCGAGGGATAGCAGCCCGCTGTGTAGACGCCCACCAGGGCATCAATCGTGCTGAGATCAACGCTGGTCATGCAGTCGGCATCGAACGGCGTGCAATCAGCGGGCGCGGGATCGCAGGGTCCGGCGACGGGGAAAATCGGCGTCGGAATGCCACCACCCCAAGTTGCCACACCATTATGCTGCATCGAACCGGCTCCCACCGGATCGTTGCTATATAACGCGGCATGCCCATTGCCATCCACCGCACCCACCGAGATGACCTCGGGGAAGGCTGCCGGATAGCGCGGATGCATGCGCTGCGTGGAGACAATCATCCTGGTTGGATGAGATGGCGGCAGGCACTGACGAACATCCGAATCATTGCCCGCAGCACTGACGATGACAGCTCCCAGGGCCGAAAGGCTCTGAATGATCGCATGCAGACCATTTTTTAATGGTTCAGTATCGTCGGTCGCCTTCACCTCGTCCGAGAAGCCGTTAGCCGACCAGAGCTGCACTATTTCTTCCTGGTGAGGCATCGTCACCATACTCATGTTAATGATGACCGGCCTGTTATACAGATCGCCCTCTCTACCTGTATTCGGGTCCAGTGGAGACATACGATGATGGATCGCCTCCAGCGCCTCTATGAGCACGCTGGCTGTGCCAACGCCAAAGTTATTGAGCACACGGATGCACTCGATGGTTGCTGCAGGCGCAATATCGCGAATGATGCCGGCAACGAATAAACCGTGGTCCCTCACATCATAGCCGGATAGCTTCCCACAGAGATCGCGTCCCGTTGCGGGCTGCTCGGGGTTGTCCGTATCCAGAATTGTTGGCAGTGCCATCTCCGGGTCATTCAAGATGAACGCAGGGGAAGCGCCATTCATCTGATCAACAATAGCTTGCAGCAGCAGATTATGCTCTCCGGCTCGCTGCGCCGCCTCGATAATTTGTGCGGGTTCAGGGCAGGTATCCAGCACAAATATGGTCACACCCGCCCCCGTCTTCTCTTGCATTGTCGAGGAGAGAGCAGGCAGGGTAATACGCCATAAGGGAGAGGGATCTTCAACTGGCACAGGTGGCGTGAGCGGGCAGCCATGCGTCAGACAGCCACCAACGGGCGTGCCTCCGCAGAGCCAGTTGGGCGACGCGGATACAATCGATATTTGCGCCTGCCGCTTTAGCTCGGCTCGATTGCTATTAATCAGGTTCACTACAGCCGATACCGCGCTCGACATCCCCATACTACTTCCACCCCCTGCATACATGCCGCCCATTCCTGCTCCCATGCCACTCATTACGGGCGAGCCAGACATGGAGTAGCCGGCAGTCTGCTCAACGTGGAAAAAACATTTTACCAGCGTTCTCTGACCAGAAGGATGCAAAAATAGGTGCTTCCCTAACAGGCTGTTCAGATTGCCGTTTTTGCCTTTATGCTCAAGTTCTGCGGCTTCAGTTGCTGCATCTGTCTTCATCACATGGCGCACATCATGCTCGCTGAAAGAGCTTAAACGGTAGCCATTCATGCCCAGAAACCTGTTCAGGCCATCCAGGTTGAGAGAAGCGATGATGTTCGATTTTTCCGCCGCGAGGGGCAGATCCGAGAGGAAAGTAATCGCCACCTGATCCTCCAACCAGTAAACCACCATTTTGCTCCACCAGGGAGCATATGTCTCCTGTTGATTCTTTTGCGGATTCATTTGCATTTTCGCCTCCAGGTCCTCTAATGGATGTAGAGAATTCATTAAGTCAACACAAATTACTTATCTTAACGTCGAGGCTAGCAATTTTTCGCGGATCGATTTTACTATAATATGGTCTGTTCGCTTTTTTATTCAGAAAGCAATTGAGAGAGGACCCACTTCTCCAACGAGGCGAAACGCGGCCCAGAAGTAGGGGTGTCTGTAACTGGCAGGTTCCCGGTTCAGGAAACTGCATTGCGCGGCTCGTAGCGCCTGCACTTTGCTATCTCCGCTCAAAAGGCGCTGGTAAAATTGCGTCATTAAGTCGCTTGTCGCTCTATCCTCCACGGGCCAGAGGCTCATCACCAGCGAGGAGGCGCCAGCAGCGAGAAAGGCACGACCCAGGCCCAGTTGCTCATCGCCGCCTCCGCTGAGCGCCAGGCCGGTTTCACAGCCACTCAACGTCACCAGTTCGCAGTCCTCCAGGTTCAAACTAAAGGCGTCGATAGCATTCAGCGGGCCATCAGCCAGGCGCACATAGGAAAAATTGGGAGCATCCAGCCTGCATTGTCCATGTGTCGCCAGGTGAATAATGGAACTGCCCTGAGCCTGCTCTATCAAACGGGCAATGGTAGCTTCTTCCTCAAGACTGCAACGGCCCTGCATCATCTCTGCCACGATTTTCGCCTCGTCAAGCGCGCGTTGCAATTCGCCATTGCCTGAATAGCCAAATACCAGTGGCCGACTGACAGCATGACTATTTCCGGGCTTATCCAGATGAGCCAGCAAGCTGCTCGTTGGCAGATAGCTTACCTGAAAATCTTCAATCAGGAAGCGCGAACCGTTATAGAGCGTATGAAATGGTAGGGGATGCAGCAGCCCGTAAGGGACAATAGTAAGCAGCCCGGAGGGAGGAGGCAGAAGATCGGCCACCGGAGCTATGAGCAGATGATAAAGCTTCTGCAACAATCCACGAATGGCCTGCTGTGGGGGTTGCTGCTGGTCGGGCCATCCCCTAGGTTCCAGATGGGCATAGAGCGGCGGCAGCAGACGCTCCAGCAAGGCTCCCCCTTGCGGATTCTGATGGAGAAACACCTTCTCAGCAGTAACCGCAAAAATAACCAGTTGACCTTTGTAGAGGAAATAAGACAGGAGAAGCTGACCCGGCAAAAGATAGCGGCGCAACTGAGCAACATCAATGGCCTCTCGCTCAAGCGAGTTATCCACCGAGAGGGAAGCCTTTTCTCCACGAACAGTATTGGTATTGAGATCAATTTCAACCTGGGCAAGATGCAGGCGCTCAAATAGTTCACTGATTTTCGCCTCGGCCTGGTGGATCTCTGCCTTGAGGACCGCGCTATCAACCGACGGAGACGCAGAAGGATCAAGAGAGGCCAGTTGAGCGCTATATTGATGATAGGTCTGCTGCCACAGGCTGAGGTCGCTCTGTATCCGCAACACGGCGGCATTTTTTGCCCGCAACACAACAGAGGCCTCATCCTCCTCCTCCTGCTTCTTTTCAGTTTTATTCAAATACTGCCGCAATGCCGTTGAGCGAGCACGTTCAAGATAGCTAAAAGCTTTCTCAATTTTTCCCTGCTGTAGACACAGGGCAATCATATCTTCATAGACGACCCAGGTCGTATGCAAAAAAGAAGGCTTCAGATCATGCACCAGATCTTCGAGAATACGTTCGATTTGCTCAATAGCAGCCGCAAAATGCTGTTCGGCCTCGTTGAGTTGATCCTGGATGAGAGAAATTTGCCCCAACAGATACAGGCTCTTATACCCCTGCTCCTGCAGGTTACGCTGCCCAGCCATTGCTGCTGCCTGTTTGCATAAGGCGGTTGCCTCCTGGAACAACGCCCTGTGCTGTTCCTGCTCTTCCTTCCGCTTGTTGTGCTGCACATTTTCAACCAGCGCGCTCGCCATGACTAAACAAGATTGAGCCGAACGGGCAACAAGGTTCTGGGCGTCAAAATTTTTTTTGAGCTGAGCGGCTTTGTCATAGGCTGCCATCGCCTCACCCATTTCAAGCAGGAGTTCTGCTTGCTGCAATGAGGCCGATGTCGCATGATGAGTGAATCCTCCTTGATTAAACAACATCGAGGCTTCATCAAGGATCTTAACTGCTTCTTTTAATCTATTAGAGGCTATCAGCGTGGCGGCATATTTGCATAAAGCCTCTCCAGTATCAAGTAAATTACCCAGTTGTCGATAGACATCAACGGATTCGGCAGCGAGTCTGGCTGCCTCCTGCGCCCGATTCAACTTCACAAGGCAACTAGCTATCTGTAACGTAGTGCGGGCCAACATGCTGTTATCAAGTTTATGCTGGACAATACTATCGCGGCTCTGATAATAGTGGCGCAAAGCAGAACCATAATATCCCTGAACGTAATCTAGATCGGCAAGACTTCCCTCAACTTTAATCACCGTCTCTACTTGCCCCAAAGCAGTAAAGCTGGCTTGAGCTTTTTGGAAAAGATGATAGGCCCGTTCAAAATCGCCCAGCCACATCAGATTGCGGGCCTGGTTGCACTCCACCATCGCAATCGCCTGCTTAATAAAAGTCTCGCCGCGATCAGTCAAAGTGGGGTAAATGGCTAATGTGCGATCATAGATGTCCAACGCTTGCTGATATTGCCCGATTTGCGAGTAAATCACTGCTGTGTTATGGTCGGTCACACAGACCCAGGAGAGCTCCCCCTGGCGTAAAAACACTTCACGCGCACGAGCCGCTTCCTCTAACGCCTCATCCACACGACCCAACCAGGCGCAGGAAATAATCCAGGGAACGCGGGTGCGCGCCCACTCGGTCTCCTCACCCAGTTCTAGAAACTGTTTGCCAGCAGCATCCAGGCAATCCATCGCAGCTTGCTCCTGGCCTACGGCAGAGAATGCACTGCCTTTAGCCGCCAGACCGAGGGCACGAGTAAGCGGCTGCTGCACAAAATCACCGAAAAAGATGAGCAATTCGGCCAGTTTGAGCGAAACAAAGGGATGGACATATTGCTGATGGAGCGCCTCGCCTTTGAGCAAGCTGATAAAAGCAGCTAAATCGGCCAGCTCGCCACTATGCTGCTGGATGTAAATATATCCCTCTTCAAGGGGTAGTTCGCGCAATTGTTGCAAAAATAGTTCGTTATCCATGTTCGCGATAGGTCAGTCCCCCCAATGAACTAACGTACGAGACAGGTATTAACAGACAAAAGATAGCTATCTATTTAATCACGCTCGATGGTTAACCCCTCAACCACTAATTCCGCCTCTTGCAGGCAGACGATCATCACGTATTCCCCTTCAGGCACGGCAATGAAGGCGATATTGCCCAGGTCATCAACCTCGGTTGACATAAATGCCTCTTTCTCCTTATATTGCCCGTTCAGGGGGAGCGATGGAACGGAAGCTTGATAGAGCTTGACCGGCACGCCTTGAAAGGCATCCACGCTGTCATCTGGTCGGGCGCTGGTAAATAAGCCCAGCAGCATAATTTCTCCATTGCTGGAGCGAGAGAGATGCAGAGAGAGGTTTAATGACTCGGCTCGATACTGGCGCGGCCATGTCGATTGCGCTGATATCTCACTGCGCAAGCTTAGTTGAGGCTGCCAGGGAACCAGGCTGGCGATAATGCGCCGAATAGCAGCCTGTGGAGCAAACAGCGGTTCAGATGTTGGGAAAGGATCGAAGTTTGCCAGGATTTTGCGGATATCAGCAACCTCATTGGTGCAAAGCGGACAAAGTTCCAGGTGGTGCGTAATATCAATAACCTCATCCGGTGACAGCATGTTTGCACAGTAGTGATTCAGCTTTGTAGCCTCTGGACACCGGCTCCGGTAGAGTCGTGAAACGAGAAAGGTATCGACATTCTGATATCTGGCAAGCCGTCGCTGGCAGATAGAGCAACCCGCAAGATGCTCTTTCGCTTCTTGTAACAACGGCTCATTATCAAGCGCAAGCTTGATAAGTTCCTCGTCACTGGGAGCCATTGCGTGTACACAGTCCATCATAAGCTATCCCTCGTCATTGAATAGTTTCTTAGCGCCACGCCTTTCACGGTTTTATGACATCGCGCTTTACCTCGACTGCTGTATAAACGCTGGACATATCAATTTTCGCATCCCACTTTGCTGATATTTTTCGGAAGGGCAGTGTTAAGAGCAATACCCTCAATAGCCTTACTTGCCACCATCAAGTCTCCAGCGGATCTTATCGACATTACGTAGAATACGCTCCATAATATTACGCTTGAGGCGATAAATCTCTTCTTCACTACTAAATTCGGCAGCACAATAGCGCACGATCTCTCGCGGCTTGAGGTTACAATAAAATAGCAGGTAAGCAAGGCGCTTTTCCTTCTCACCCGGCAGGAGAGACTCGATCACCTCCCAAAGTTCCTCTTCATGATAGCGGTCTTCAATGCCCGGCCCTTCAAAATTCCCTTGCATATACTCAGGGATTGGCTCTTCTTTTGGGCGGGAATACGCCCGCAGCGTATCCATGATAGCACAGTTCAAACAGAGATGTAAGTAGCTCAGGGCGCTGGCAAGGGTAGCAAATATCAGGTGCTGGTCCTTAATGGCCTGCCAGAAGCGGCGAAAGGCATCGTCTATATAACTCTGATCAACCTCGTAGCGCAGGGCCGTTTCCCGATAGGGGTGGCGGGCCAACCATAAACGTATGTTCTCATTAAACTGTTGCTGCAACACAGCCCACGCCTGATCATCCCGCAGCACCACCGCACGACGCAGAATTTCCAGGCAATATTGGTCGCTCGATATTTCCTTGCGGCGGTACTTGCTCATCTCCTGAGCGCAACACCTGGTTAGCTCTGCCAGGCTCATCTCATCAAGCCGCTTATCCATTCTAATACCCATTGCTCTTTACCTACTTCCCCTTCAGCCTCCAGGCCAAAGAATGCTCCAGCTCACTTTTTACGTTCCCTTGCTAAGTTAAACGTATAATGTCGCCTCACCTCACACTTTCTCGTCAAATGGTCATACAGTGGAAGATTTGTCAGGCCATAACTGAGAATAGCAATTTTTGGTATAGAATAGGTTCCTCCAACACTACGTAGCTTAGACGAACTGACCATGAAAAGTCAAGTCAAACTCAAACATTCGCCATTACGCCTATTATTTTACCAGTATAGCCGGACCTCGACAGTCTTTCCTAGTGTCATTTGTCCCTTTTTTCCCTTTTTTGTCTCTTGTCTGCAAAATATATAGCCTGTATGGAGTTTGTATCTATACACCAGAATACCTTTTTCTCCCCTCTCGTACAATGCCATAGATAACTAAGAAAAAGTGAACAGATACACAAAAAGACCGGTGCGATTACGCATTACAGCTTGTTCTCGCTCCCCGAGAGAAATAATGTGAACGCGTCGTCGGGACCCGGTTTACCGCCAATCCTCGCCTCAGCACCAGTACGACTTCAACGACAAAATCATATTGAGAGAGAACGCGACCAACATCCAAATGGATTCCCAGCTTCATTTGTTTAAATCCATCAGTTCATCGCTGCGACGCGTTTGCTGTTGGGGAGAAGAGGCCAGGAGCTATAGCCCCTGAACCCCCACTACTGTTATAATAACTGCTCAAGTTCTGTGGACGAATTGACAGGGGTCTGGCAGGCGAAGTTTTGACATACATATGCCGTCGCCCGGCCATCTTTTAACGGGCGATCAGCCAGCAACGCTATCGTTTGCATTGCCTTTGTATCGTCAGGTGAGCAGCAGGCAAGCACACTTGCGGGCAGATAACGCGTGTTGACAACCTCTAACAATGCACGCGTGTCCGTAGCGCGCGGATCTCCGATGATGGCAATCTCCTGGCTCGATGAAAGTGCAAAGTCCAGGGCGCTGATAATATGCCCGAAGGTCAGAGGATGCTCCACCAGAATATCGCTTATGGAGCGCAAATAGTCGTCGGCCCGCTGGCGGTATGCCTGTTCTCCGGTGAATGCCGCTAACCGTAAGAGCACGTCAATGGCAACGCTATTGCCCGCGGGGGTGGCGTTATCCATGATATCTTTCGGACGGCTGACCAGTTCCTCGTGATCGCTGCCGGTATCAAAGAAGCCGCCGTTTTTCTCGTCAGCAAAGAGCACGATGGCCTGATCCATCAGCGCGCGCGCCTCGGCAAACCAGCGCGGGTCGAAGCTGGCTTCGTAGAGCGCGAGCAGGCCATCGGCCAGGAATGCGTAATCTTCCAGATAGCCATTCAAGCGAGCCTGACCATCCTTATAGGTACGCAGCAGACGTCCGTTTTTGCGCAACTTCTCCAGCAAGAAGTTCGCGTTGTTGATGGCGACCTGGAGATAGTCGGGACGGGCGAGATAACGAGCCGCCTCAGCGAAGCTGCGCAGCATCAGACCGTTCCAGGCCGTCAGTATCTTCTCATCGCGGCCTGGTTTGATGCGTCGCTCGCGCCGCTTAAAGAGGATTTCACGACCGTGAGCCAGCGACGCCTGCAATTCCTCCAGGCTGATCTGCATATCGTCAGCTACTTTCTGCGCGTCTTCCGGCACATAGAGGATGTTCTTTCCCTCAAAGTTCCCCCCCTCGGTCACGCCATAATAGCTGATAACATTGGCGACATCTTCGGGCAATAGCGCCTCCTTGATCTCTGCGGCGCTCCAGAGGAAAAACTTGCCCTCTTTGCCCTCGCTATCAGCGTCCTGGGTGGAGTAGAAGCCACCTTCTGGCGCAGTCATTTCACGCACGACATAATTGAGCGTCTCCTCCACGATACGACTATAGGAAGGATTGCCGGTCACGAGGTAGGCATGCAGGTAGAGACGACTGAGCAGGGCATTATCATACAACATCTTTTCGAAGTGGGGCACCAGCCATTGAGCATCAACCGAGTAGCGATGAAAACCGCCGCCCAACTGATCGTAAATACCACCGTTCGCCATATGGTGCAGCGAGGATTCTACCACCTCCAGCTCGGTTGGCACGTCTTTCTTCCTGCCAAAATGAAGCTCGCCCTTGAGGCGATGTAGATGGACGCGCAGCAAAAATTCCAACGCCATTGCATTGGGAAACTTGGGAGCCCCGCCAAAACCACCATGCTGGGGATCGAAATCAGCGATGATCCCCTGGCCGGCTGTTCCCAAAAGATCTAACGTAACCCCACCACGCGGGCTGGCTCTTCTGGCTCGTAGGGGCGCATCGCTGCTCTGACGTAAATAATCGACGATCTGGGTGGCCTGCTCCTCAACCTCCTGCCTCTGCTGCCTATATGCATGGACGATGCTCAAAAGCACGCGCGGGAAGCCAGGCATCATCTGTTGACCATAATGTCGATCCTGAGGCGGGAAATAGGTCCCTCCATAGAAGGGGCGTCCGTCAGGCATGAGAAACATGGTCATCGGCCACCCACCCTGCTGCGTTATCGCCTGGACTGCCCGCATGTAAATACTGTCGATATCTGGGCGCTCTTCGCGATCCACCTTGATCGAGACGAAATGCTCGTTCATGAGTTGCGCGATCTTCTCGTTCTCGAAGGATTCCCGCTCCATTACATGACACCAGTGGCAGGCAGAATAGCCAATGCTCAGCAAAACAGGCTTATCCTCCTGTCGCGCCTTCTCGAATGCCTCTTCACTCCAGGGGTACCAGTCCACCGGGTTATGTGCATGCTGCAACAAGTACGGGCTTGTTTCATGGATGAGACGGTTCGTGTGCTCATGCTGTGCCTGTGTGTCTGACATGTTTTTCTCCAGTGTGTTCTAACGCGCGTAGTCCGATAGCATTGTACGACATCGGACAAAAAATAAGAAAACACAGGCATTCTATCTGCCAGATGAACAGCATCCATGAGTCATCCCCAATTGTTCTAGCACTCGAAATGCTGCATATGCCCGTCCTCCGAGTGGGAGGGCAGAGGGCAGCCGCCCCCGCCGGGGTTCGGGGTCCCCGAAACACGCTTTTCTTCTCCTCTCGCCGCCTGCGGCGCCGAAAAAAGGGAAAAAGTGGGGAGACCCCACCCCCCAAAGGGGCTGGCCGCCCCTTTGAACCCCTCATGAGATGTTTGACGGGCATCTCAACAAGTCGGGATGACTCATGGTACTATAAAGCAGGGGGGAGAAGAGTGGCTGCCCGTTTCAGGCGAGCCGCAGACTTCTTATAGAGGAACACATCTTTGACACACTTTAAAACATTGAGCCGGGCAGAGGAGAGCGATGCCTGCAAGAGCACCTTTTCCGACTTCTCCACCGGCCATTGCAGCATTGCCACATTTTTGTGACGCTGCTCAAAGGCATCTTCAAGCTGCGCGAGATTGTCAACGCGATCCCGCAGCGAGCAGACCATCACACGCTGCTGGCGCTCGGACAGGCGGATCACGGCCTCAACGACCTCGCTCATACAGATCTCGGCCTCGACCTGCTGCTCCACCACTTCCGCAGGATCGGCCATGCCCTCGCTCACCGTAATCAGCATATTCCCCTGGTAAAGCTCGCCCTCCTCATCCACCGGCAAAGGCAGGGAACGTTGCGGCTTTTTGCGGCGCAGCATATCAACGAACTCGCTATAGATGATGCGCTTGATATACGCACTGGAGTACTCAATCTGCCTCCCCTCCTTCAACACCTGCCAGAACTTGATCCGCACGCATTGAATCAGCTCATCTATCTCCAGTTCCAGCACGTCTGCATGAGCAATATGTGGATTGCGACGCATTAGCTCCCTGGCCTGCGAAATAATAAATTGTTCGTTATGCTCCAATAGCTCTTCGATACTGGGACACCTTTGTTCCATCCCTGTGCTCCTAACTCGCTCCTCTCAAGAGACTGGCTACTAATCCTTTCCGCAAAGATACTATAGAGCATAGGATGTGAATCTCCTTTACAGATTCGTGCCAATTTCCTGCCAGAGTATCAGAAAAAAAGAGAACCACTCCAAACTGGAATGGCTCTCTCAGATGTGCTGTTGCTAACAGCCGGGTGAGAAGGTATCGAAGGAGCCGAGATAGCTATATTTCCCGTCGATACCAATCGAAGGATTCTGGCGCGCAAACCAGGAGAAGAAAGCCTCATCTTGCAGGTGATAACCGTTCACATTGAAGCCAACGCCAACGAGGGGATCGCCGGTCTCAAGGAATTGCGAGCAGCCATATTGAGGCTGTGAAGGCACGCTCCAGGCCGGGGTCTCGTTGTTGGTAAACGGATCGTTCAGCCATTCGGCAAGCTCGTGACTCAACGCATCGGTATTCGCAAAGAGCGTAGGATTGGTGGTCGAGAGGCCCAGGTCTCCATACTCCGCATACACATAGGTCTGGATTGCCGTATTGCTGCTATTTTCAACGGCGCTGTGGTAGCCGCCGATGCAGCAGGCCCCGCCATCCAGCCCGAACGTATTGGCGGTCAGGAAGATCGGCAACGCCCAGGGCGAGATGTGATAGGTCGCCATATACTGCTGGAATTGATCGTCCAGGTAGTTAATATCAACGCCCGCAACAACTTTACCGGAACGCAGCGTCAGGAGCTGGCCTTCGTCCGCCGGGACGTTCAACGTCAAGGTAGGGAAGCGCAGAGGAGGAGCCAGCCAGACATGGTAGAAAGGACTTTTTGTCGATACCGAGTTCCAGAATTCCGCCCGCTGAATGGCGTCTCCATACTGGGTGAAGCCGCTATCAAACTGGGCAAAGCGGAAGAGGGGCGAGTCGGCGACGGCATCGGCCTTTGTGGACCCATCATAGACTGAACCATCGGCCAGCACCAGCTTTATCGGAATGAGAAAAACAGGTACAACGCTCAGAGATGAGCCTTTCGCCGGGTCCTTCCCCACCATGCTAAAAGGGTAGGTTGCTCCCTGATAATCGAAGGAAGAAGACCAGAAAGGGATGGTGGCGATCTTATGCTTCCTGGCCTGAGAAGCATCCTGCGTCAATTGGGTCAAAGCGTGGGGATCTGGGACCGGTGCCGCGTTCTGAATCTCTTGCTGCGTGATCCCCGAAGCATGCTCCCAGGACCTCGCCTGCAAATCTACCGCCAGCGCGCTGGCATTCGTTGGACGAAAAAAAAGGAAAGTACCAGTAATAGCCAGTAAAAGGCTAAGGGCTGCAATCCCGCGCAGCCGCCATGAATGTATAGTCACAGAAGACTATTCCTTTCATTATAAGGAGAACGATATACTATTCCCATTATAAGGATGATAAGAGCTAAATATGGTTATTACTCTATTCCAGTGGGGAACCGTAACTCATCAGCAGGTGTGTTCTGTGGCAGAGCAGGTGGTTCCGAAATCTTTCCATACCATCGCCTTCTTTAGCTCCCTCTCCGCTATCAAGTATGCCAGAATGGTTCTCAAATATGATAGCGAGTAGGCATTAAATACTACATTTATACTAGAGTTAATAACCGTTAAAGACTAACAAATACATAGATGAATCTGGAGAAAGCATCAGAGGGGAGGCAGGGCTTTTCAGTTTTCCTCTGACTCCTGCCGCCTGGGTTCGCGCCCCGAACGGGGCGCAGGGTAAGAGGAGAGAGGTGCAGGCAACCCCGCGACGCGGGGTTGCCTGCACCTCTCTCCTCATGCTCGCAGGGCTTCGCCCTGCGAGCATGACGAAAACTGAAAAGCCCTGCTTCTCTCTCAGGGCTGTTGCAAAGTCGGGAATACCGTCTGCCAAGCGGGGGTCAAGGGGGCGGCAGCCTCCTTGCGGGGGGTGGGGTGTCCCCACTTGTTCCTCTTCTCCCCGCCGCCGAAGGCGGCAAAAAAGACTTTGCAACAGCCCTGGAGAG
>Ga0070741_10014462_pt1 | contig 13637 bp, 15 predicted proteins | sample Coa_R1_4_FD_66440 | JGI IMG/M metagenome (GOLD analysis project Ga0070741, IMG submission 66440) | Surface soil microbial communities from Centralia Pennsylvania, which are recovering from an underground coalmine fire - Coalmine... | ecosystem: Environmental > Terrestrial > Soil > Unclassified ... | reverse complement strand
CGCAGGTATTCATGAATGCCGATCAGTCCGAATGCCCAGGCCCGCGGAGACGTAAAACTCGGCAGGGAGGGCAAAGCCTGCGCGAAGAGTTGTCCGGCGATCATCTGAAAACTGCGGAACGGCGATCGTCCCACGCCCACGCCGAGCGCCCATAGCGCCCGCCCCTGGCAATCCTCCGAACCCTGTTGGTCCAGCCACTGCCGGTCAAAGCTCAGATGGTTGTGGAATCGCTTGGTCCGCAAATCAAAGGCGTGATGAAGGAACGCCGCAAACGTAGTGGCCAGCGCCCGCACTTGTTCGGAATCGTCGCCCAACTCGCCGAGCAACACCGACAAAATGAAGGCACGCGCGTTGTCGTCGGTGCAGTAGCCCTCGGAAAAGTTCGGCACGCTGAAGACGGCGTGCTGGAAGACCCCGGTCGAATCGGTCATGCGCTCGAGATGGCTCAGCTTCAGCGGCGGCAGTTCCCGAGGCTTTTGATCGAGCGTCCTGGTGGCCAGGAATTTACGTGGCAGCGCTGCCACTTGAAGCCGGGAGCACTCGAAGGCGCGCATGTACATCTGGGCCACGTTACTCCAGACCATCTCACGGCCGATCTTGTAAGCGTTCTTGCGAATCGCATGCCGGCGGGTGTCGTCACGGAGCAAGCCGATCACTTCGCGAGCTATGGCCGGAGCGTCGCCGAACGGCACCAGCACACCGCGGTCGTCCGCAAGCAGTTCGGCGGCATGCCAGTATGGCGTGGAAACCACCGCTTTGCCGGAACCGAACGTGTACGCCAGCGTGCCCGAGGTAATCTGGGCTTCATTGAGATAAGGCGTTACATACAGGTCCGCCGCCCCGATGAACTCCTTGAGACTATCCAGGTCGACGAACTGGTTGTAGAAGATGACGCTTTTGTCGACTTTGTTCTTCTTGGCCAGAATCTCGAGACTGAGCCGGTAAGTTTCACCATGCTCCCGCACCTCGTTGGGATGGGTAGCCCCGAGAACAATGTATACGACTTCGGGAAACTCTGCCAGAATCTGCGGTAGAGCATTCAGAACGTGTTCGATCCCCTTATTCGGCGAAAGCAGCCCAAAAGTGAGCAGCACCACCTTCCCCTCTACGCCGAACTGGTCCTTGAAGTAGGTCGGATCGACGAAGCCGACATCGGGAATACCGTGGGGGATCAGATCGATCTTGGCCAGGGGAACGTGGTACAACCCATGCAGCATCTGCCTGCCCCGCTCGGCCATCACCACGAGGCGTGTCGAGAGCGAGATCAGACCTTCCATGACGCGGCGCTGGTCGGCCCTCGGCTCACGCAGAATCGTGTGCAGCGTGGTAACCACGGGCATTCGCAGTTCACGCAGGAGTGCCAGAACATGACCACCGGCTGGCCCGCCGAAGATACCGAATTCGTGCTGGAGGCACACCACGTCCACGTTGCTGATGTTGAGGAAGTCCGCGGCCCGTAGATAGGAAGACAAGTCCTGTTCTTCAACTTCGAAGCGCACCACCTCCGGGTACTCGTAGCCATCCGGAATGTCGTTGACCGACACAGCCAGGCAGCGGCTTTCCGGATGCGCGCGCTGGACAGCAGCGAGCAAATCAGATGTGAACGTGGCGATGCCGCACTTCCGCGGCAGATGGTCGCCGATGAAGGCTATCTTCTGAATCTCAGGGGGTTCATTCATAACGGATTCGCGATCTCCTCACGACGCCTCAATCCGGCGGTACTCCGGCTGCCACATCGCGTCTTGCACCTGTTGCACAATGTCGCCGACCTTGACTGCGGCAAGGCCCTCCGCTTCGGCCGCCTCCACCACGGCCATGGCTACGGTGGCGGATACGCTACGCAAATCATCGATATGCGGGAGGAGTGACGCGCCGGGCTGGCGCACGGCCACCAGGCTGGACACGGCGGCCGCGGCCGCGGCGAACATGCCGTCACTGATCTTCCCGGCGCGCGCGACAATTGCGCCTAGGCCGAGACCCGGGTACAGCATGGCATTGTTCACCTGAGCTACCGCGTACGTCACTCCCTTGTACGTGGTCGGCGCGAACGCGCCGCCGGTGGCCACGAGCGCCCTCCCCTCGGTCCAGGTAATCAAATCGGCCGGGTTCGCTTCCGCCCTTGCCGCCGGATTGGAGAGCGCGAAGATGATCGGCCGATCAGCATGCGCCGCCATATCCTTGACGATTGCTTCCGTGAAGCTGCCGGCGGCCGTCGATGCGCCGATTAGCATCGTCGGGTTGACCCGGCGCACCACTTCGGCCAGACCAATACCGTCCCCGTTCCCGTCGCGATGCCAGTTCTTGCTTTCCCCAGCCGGTCGGGCATAGATCGCCTGGTAATCAGCCAGTTCCCCCGCCATAGCGGTAGTGATGAGGCCATGACGGTCCACGCACCAGAAGCGGTCGAGCGCATCCTCTTGGGACAGGCCCTCGCGCACCATGGCCCCGCGAATCTGGTCCGCAATCCCGATACCGGCTGTGCCCGCGCCGAAGATAACCACTCGATGCTTTCGCAGCGTCGTGCCACAGACGCGAACCGCCGAGATCGCGGCCGCGAGCGTGATGGCGCCGGTGCCCTGCATATCGTCGTTGAACGTGCAGATGAGGTCGCGGTACTTCTCGAGGATGCGCCGTCCGTTTGCGGGTGCGAAGTCCTCCCACTGCAGAAGCGCGTGTGGGAACAGCGCGGTCACCGCTTCGACGTAAGCGTGAATGAAGGCATCGTAGCGCTTCCCGCGAACTCGCGCGTGCCGGTTGCCTACATAGGTCGGGTCGTCCAGCAGGGTCTGCCGGTTGGTCCCGACGTCGAGCATTACGGGGATGACGCGTGTAGGATCGATTCCCCCAGCCGCCGTATAGATCGCGAGTTTGCCAATCGGCACCTCGATGCCGCCGACGCCCCAATCCCCGATACCCAGGATCTGTTCGGCGTCCGTCGCAATGATAAGATCGATACCTCCGGCCGCGGCACCGAGGTTCGCGAAGGCTTCTTTGATCCCCTCATCGTGGTTGATGGAGAGATACACCCCACGCGGAGGCCGGCATTCATGATGGTATTGCTCCATCGCCATGCCGACGGTCAGGTCGTTCACGATAGGGATCATCTCGCGCAGGTGCTCGGAGAATAGACGATAGAACAAAACCTCATTGCGATCATGCAGAGCGGTCAGGTAAATGTTTTTGCTGAGTGCGTCCGGGAGCCGCTCGTACTGAATGTAGGCGCGCTCCACCTGGGCTTCCAGGGTGCTGATGTCCGGCGGGATCAGACCGGTGAGCCCCAGAGACTTTCGCTCTTCCGCCGTGAACGCCGTTCCCTTGTTCAGGCGCGGGGTATTGAGTACGGCCAAGCCTCGAGCCCTGGTCTCATAGCACCCGTCGCCGTGTTGATGTCTGGTCGTATCCGCCAACAGAGGAACCACCCTTTGCCGGATGCCAGTATTCTTCTTTTTCAAATCAGTTCTCCTCGGGCCGGCCGGTGCCCACCGCTGCGGGGCCTGAGGCACGCTTCGAGCGTGGTCACTACGGGGTTTAGCAGCGGCATTTCCAGTGCTCCTCGCCCATTGAGGGAGCAATCGGCTGTCCGATCTTCAACCTTGCGAGAAAGCTCGCTGTAACGCGCCTGCGAGGCGATCTCCGGCCGTGCGATATGGCGGCGATGGGTCATGTGACCGGATACGGTCAGGCGGCTCTGGCGGATCGATGCCGACGCGATCGGCGAATCCACCGCAGTCCCGGCTCGAAGCACTGACCGCGCTGCGTCAACTGACCACAAGCGGTCATGCACTTCTGATCGAAATCAGGTGGATGGCCATTGGGGTCAACAAATGCCAGGTTGGCTCGATCCGTGCACTATTCAAGGAATTGGAGGATCGGCGTGTGAACCGGCGGTCTCCGGCGAAGCACCAGCACGGATATCGGGATCTCACGGACCTCTAGGTAGTCGGGGCCTACCCGTTCCAGGGGACCGGCGGGCAACTGCCAGGCCCCACGGCCGCTCGCCGCCCCGGGTAAAGAAGGGAGAATTGAATGATCACTTCAGGTGTGCTTCTCATCGAAGGGGATGCATTGCGCCCGCGATGCTTTGAGCCCGAAGCCGGTTCGCATCCGAATGCTTGGATCTCTATCAAACACACCCTCACTCCTCAGGAACTCGAAAAGGAACTCTCGGCCACCGGCTGGACATTCTTTTTCATGGCTGGTCCCATCCGGACGACCGCCTTAGGATTCAATCGAGAGAAAACGGTCTACGCGGCGCTGAATCGCGCCATCAAGGCGGTGAAACGGCTCAGTTGCAATTGTATTCAGATCGAAAGCGTGGAGATGCGCTCCTTCCTAGGGATTCCGTACGTAAGCTTGTCAGTCCGCCCCCGTCACATCCAGAAAGGAACGCTCTTTGCAGCTTCGTCGGTTGGGGATGGAGCGAGCATAGCCGCACACGATCTGCGCCGCAACGTAGCTGTTCGCTTGACGAAATAAGGTCAATCGGGCCACCCGAAACGCGTCAGATGGTAGCATGGAATCAGTGGCCCGGTTCGGCGTTGACCAGCCTGCAATACAGGGCCAACATTGGGCGCCTCACCAAGGTGATTTGTGCCGGGACAGGGCCCAGGAGGAGCGTTGAGCTCTGAAGTCCACCGGGCACGGTCGGCCAGTTCGGTTCTGAAATACGGTCCCCCGCAACTGCAGTTGCTCGTTCAGACAATCCTCTGCCATAGTGTAACTTCAACAGAATCGGACAGTTCGGCCGCAAGGAATGCTGCCGCTTTAGACCGGGACTTGGCACAGTTCCTGTTGGACGCGGAAGGCCATATCGTCACGTGGTCGCCGGGGGCAGCGCACATCTATCTCTTCAGCGAAGATCAGGCTGTTGGCAAACACGTCTCCGCTCTCTATTTCATGGACGAGACCAACGGTTCTGAGCCGCAACGCGAACTAAGCCGGGCCGCGGCCGAAGGCCATTTCGGAAATGAAGGCTGGCATGTAAGGAAGGACGGGACGCGTTTCTGGGCCAACGTCATTACGCTGGCATTACGGGATGAACAGGGAGAACTGCAAGGATTTGCCCGGATTGTCCGCGATTTCAGCGAGCGTCACGAGCGCGACGAAAAATTGCGCCACAGCCGCGCGCTGGTTCGACCGATTCCTTTGAGATCTACCATTGCCGGCATTGTATCCGGCGAGTTCAATTGGATTCTCGAAGCCAACGACGCGTTCTTGAACATACTGGGGTACAGCCGCGAAGATCTGCTTAATGGCGCCCTGCGTTGGCCGGATCTGACACCGCCGGAATTCACCGCGCTCGATGATCTCGCACACGAAGAAGCACTGCGGTTCGGCGCCTGCACGCCGTACGAAAAGGAGCTCCTCCGAAAGGACGGCACCCGCGTTGCCGTTTTGATCGCCACCGCCGTGTTGAAACTCGCTCCCTTCCGGTGGATCACATTCGTCCAGGACCTGCGTGACCGCAACCGGCATGAAAATATCGCGGACGAAGACGTCGAGAGCAAGCAGGATTTCGAGGAGATGGTCGGGAACAGCGCGGCTTTGAGGCGAATCCTGCGCCACATCGAGGTAGTGGCTCCTACCGACGCGAACGTGCTGATCGTCGGAGAAACCGGCACCGGGAAGGAACTGGTCGCACGTGCGATCCACCGGCTCAGCCCTCGCAGGAAGCAGCCTTTCATTACCTTGAACTGCGCGGCGATCCCCACCGGCCTTCTCGAAAGCGAGTTGTTCGGTTACGAAAGAGGAGCCTTTACCGGCGCCTTGGGACAGAAACTGGGCCGTTTCGAGATGGCGCACAGGGGCACGCTATTTCTGGATGAGGTTGGTGATATTCCGCTCGACCTGCAACCCAAACTCCTCCGGGCGCTCCAGGAGAAGTCGTTCGAGCGGTTGGGAGGGACCCGGACGATTCCCATCGACGTCCGGCTCATCGCCGCGACCAACCGCAACCTGACCCAGATGATGGGCGACAAGCTCTTTCGAAGCGACCTCTATTACCGCCTCAAGGTGTTCCCGATCACCACACCGCCTTTGCGCGATCACCCGGAGGACATTCCCATACTCGCCCGGCACTTCACCCAGAAGTACGCGCGTCAAATGAACAAAGAGATTGAGAAAATACCATCGGACACGATGCGGGCGCTCGTGAATTGGTCGTGGCCAGGCAATGTTCGGGAACTTGAGAACTTCATTGAACGGGCCGTCATTCTTTCAAGAGGTCCTTATCTGCGCGCCCCTTTATCGGAATTGCAGTCCAGTGCGTTGCAACCCGCCGGGGATAGCACCCTGGAGCACGTGGAGAGGGAGCATGTTATCCGCGTGCTCCGCGAGACCGGCGGAGTCGTTAGCCGGGCAGCGGCCCGGCTCGGCATGCCTCGGACGACGCTGAACGCCCTCATGCGCAAGCTCGCCATATCGCGAAAAGACCTGTGATGCCTGTTCGGGCCGGGTTAAAGCTCACCCCCAAGCGATCACAAAGGAGTGCCAGGCGGCGTCGATCGCTGCCTGGCAGAAGGCCCGCCTCCAATCGATGGCGACCCGATTAAGAAACTCCGGCTGCGTTCGGGCCCAATTCTGCCGCGCGGCGCCGGGAGAAGTAAGACTCGCGACGTCGGAGGCAAGATACCGATTGACCGTCTTACCCGTGGGTCACGTCTTCCCCATCAGCACCGAACCGCTGATAAGAGTGCCAGAGTCAGGCAGTTGCCTTGAAGTAAGCTGCCCTCCGGACCTTCATAAGAAATCGGGAGCTTTATGGCGAACCACTGTACAGCCTTGGATGACAAATTCCAATTTCGCATGCGCGCTTCCTCTGGCTTGTTTGAGCCCCAGACGCCGGAGCGCGGGAAGGGCTGCGGATTTCGGATTTCCCCTTCGCGCGGGAGAGCGGCGACATTTGCTTTGGTCCCCACAAGAAACGGAAAACTGTATCAACCCATCGAATCGCCATGGAAAACGTGACCGCATGTGGTCACCTGACCGCATATCGTTACGCCCGGACACCCCCTCCGCCCGCACAAATTCCAGCCGCCGTGGTCCTGAGCCAAATCGGCTCAATGGAAAGGGTCGTTGGTAGGAGCCGTGCGGTTTCCATCGCTGGGTTGTAGCCTCAGATGAACGGACCCAAACGTTCGCAAAGATCGATTCGAAGCCCGGGGCCCAATTCCTAAATCAAACATGCAAAAACTCAGCATTGGCATCATCGATATCGTCTCCAAGGGCCCCACGCGAGCGCTGTACGCCCGCATCATGAATGCGAATCTTGCCAGCATCATGCCTCAGGTAATCGGCGTTTGGTGCCGGCAGGCAGGGCACGATGTCACCTTCGTTTGCTACACCGGATTTGAAGACTTATTAGGGGAGTTGCCGGGTACTCTCGATCTGCTGTTCATCGGCGCTTTCACCGAAGCGGCCCACACCGCGTACGCGCTGAGCAACCTTTTCCGCGCGAGAGGGGCGATTACGGTGCTGGGCGGGCCTCATGCCCGGTGCTACCCCGAAGACGCTGTGAAGTACTTCGATTACGTGCTCGGCTTCACCGACCGGAGGATGCTGCTCGATGTCTTGCAGGACTGCTCTCAACATCGACCGGTTGGCATGCACATCTCCGCGCAACGGCAGCCGTTAGCGCTGCCTGGGGTAAAGGAACGCTGGGAGTTCATTGAGCCGACACTTAGGAAAACGCCGCTCCTCAAAATGGTGCCGATGGTCGGTAGTTTGGGGTGTCCATACACCTGCAGTTTCTGCATAGATGCGAACGTTCCCTATCAGCCCATGGATTTCGGAGAAATCCGGGACGATCTGAGATTCCTGCGAAAGCAGTTCCGGCGGCCACTGGTGGCATGGCACGACCCTAATTTCGGTGTCCGGTTCGACGATTATCTCGACATGATCGAGGAGGCTGTGCCGCCGGGATCCGTCGCCTTCGCCGCCGAGAGCAGTCTCTCTCTGCTTTCCGAACCGCATTTGAGACGGCTCAAACACAACGGCTTCAAAGCGTTGTTGCCCGGCATTGAGTCATGGTTCGATTTGGGAGGTAAGTCGAAGACCGGCGCGTTGCAGGGCATTCGCAAGGTTCGGCAGGTATCGGAACATGTAAACCTGATTCTGAAATACATCCCATACGTACAGACCAACTTCGTCCTTGGACTCGATTCGGACAACGGCGAAGAACCGTTTGAACTGACCAAGGCGTTTCTGGACCTGGCGCCCGGCGCATTTCCCGGATATTCGCTGTTGACGGCGTTTGGCCGCGCCGCGGCGCTCAACCTGGATTACCAAAGCCAGCATCGCGTACTGCCGTTCCCCTTCCACTTCTTGAACAACAACCAGGCGATGAACGTCAGACCGCGGAATTACGATTGGCGATCCTTCTACGATCACGTCATTGAGCTGACGCGTTACTCTTTTAGCGCACGAAGTATAGTTCGCCGTTTTGGCGCTACGCAAGGAATGACTTCGCGCTGGCTAAACTTTGTGAGGGCGGTTTCGACGGAAGGCTCTGGCCGGTTGAAATATTACAGGGAGATCCGCAAGCGCCTGGATACCGATCGTCAGTTATCATCATACTTTGCTCAGGAGTCCGATGAACTGCCGAAGTTCTATTCGGATCAGGTGCGAGGCGATCTGGGGACACTAATGAATTGGCTGCCGATTGGCGGAATAGAGCATGACCCGTACAGCTACTTGAAGTCCGAGCGGAGCGCGACCGCCTTGGTCAACGCTCCGCTACAGTCATTGGTGCGGCTCTGAAGAGCGGCGGCTTGCCGTGTAATCGCCATCGAGAAACCGTGACCGTCGGCGGTCACCTGACCGCATATCGTTAGGTCCGGCCCCCCTCCGCCCACCCAAACTCCATCCGCAGTGGTCCTGAGGCGAATCGGCTCAACGAAAACGGCCCGTTGGCATGATTCGTGCGCTTGTGATACTGCAAATGGGACGGCTATCGAGGGCAATTCGCGTACCGGCCGGCGCCGGACCACGACTGCCAGTCCATTCGCAAGATGCATGTGGAGGCGCTGGAAGTGCCAGCCCGGGGCGTAGTTACGCGGGACAACGTGACTGTGAAGGTCAATGCGGTGATCGGCTCCGTGTTCTGGATCCGCGTTCGGCCGTGCTCGAGGTCTCCAATTTTCTTTACGCCACTTCGCAGCAGGCCCAGACCACCCCGCGCAGCGTTCTGGGCGAAGCGGAACTCGATAGTGTTGGGCCAAGTGGCAAGCTGAACCTCCGGATGCAGCCCATCCTGGATCAGCATACAGGCTGCTGGGCATGAAGGCCGCCCTCGTCGAAGGCAAGCAGGTGGACTTGGCTGAACAGATAATCCGTGCCATAGCACGAAAGGCTGAGGCTGAACGAGAGCGCCGGGCGAAAGTCATCCATGCGGAGGGCGAATATGTGGCAGCGGAAAAACTGGCCATGGCTGCCGCGGTGATCCAGCAACAACCGGCCGCCATCCAGCTGCGGTGCCTGCAGACGCTGGTGGAAATCGGAGCCGAGCACAACACGACCATTGTTTTTCCGTCGCCGATCGATTTGATCACGTCGATGACGCAGGTGCTGAACGTTCGCAGCGAATTGAGGCTCCGGTCGCATGAAGGGAGCCGAGTCAAACCTCGGCGAGAAATAGATGCTGAAGGGTCAGAAAAGAGGAAAGTACATGTCCGATGCAGTTGGAGTGAAGGGGCCGAGTACCACATGGGAAGCGCCCGCCGTCAAACCGCTTGACGAAGCCGTCTGGCAAGCCTGGATAGCCAAGGGCCGCGCTCGAGACAGGCAAGCCCGCGAGACCCGCATAAAGGCTCTGAAGTGGGGTTCGATCGTAGCGTTGCTTGCCCTAGCCGGGTTGTGGTCTCAGCTAACGTCTTATGACATCGTCATCCGCTGCATCCTAGCAGCTGCCGGAGTCGGCATGATGTTCGAGGCATTCAACAAACGGCAGTACGCGCTCGTCGCGGTTTTTGCGGCGCTTGCAGTGCTTTATAACCCGGTTGCGCCAGTGTTCAGTTTTTCGGGCAACTGGCAGCGCGCACTCGTCGTCGCGAGCGCCATTCCTTTTGTCACATCACTCGCCTGGCACGACCTTAAGGCGGCCCGCATTGACTAAGTTGAGTTTGATTGTTTCGAGAACGGCACTCGTGCTGCTCACAGCCGCGTCCCTGACCGCGCAGGCCCAGGACCTTTCCAAATACCGGGATTTCCAGTTCGGCGCCGACGTGGCGACGGTAGCCAAAGTAATGGGCGCGAGCCCATCCCAAGCAAAACTAATCCACAGTAGACCGGCGCTCTTGCAAGAGCTGGTATGGCGTCCACAGTCGTTAGGCCCGTCACCCAAAGTGGAATCGGCTCAAGAGGTGGTCTTCAGCTTCTTCAACGGCAGTCTGTTTCGGATTGCAGTCAAATATGAGCGATATGCGACCGAAGGCCTCACGACCGAAGATTTCATCGAGGGCATCTCGGGAATGTATGGCACACCGGCGAAGCTTCCCGCTACCGTAAGACCCCCGAAGGAATCCTACGGCGATCAAGAGGAGGCCGTTGCGAGATGGGAAAATCGGCAGTACCGGTTCGACCTGCTCCGCGATTCGTATGGCCCCACTTATACTCTGGTTGGAATCCTAAAGAACCTGGAAGGGCCCGTCCAGGCCGCTACTGTGGAGGCTAAGCGTCTCGACGATTTGGAGGCGCCCCAAAGGGATGCCGCCCGAATCGCGACCGAGCAGGATGCCAAGGCCGCCGGTCTTGAAAAGGCCCGCATCGTAAATAAGCCGAAATTTCGTCCGTAGTGCCGCAGCGTTGGAAAGAAAGGAAATTCAATATGGCTCACACCGGACGGGTCAGCCCCATATTTCATGAAGGCGACGAGGTCGTACTTGTTGAAGGCACGTATCAGGGTACTCTGGGTGTCTTCGTTCGATTCAGAGATGATGATGCCGCTTGGGCAGACATAGTGGAACGCAACGGCGCCATCCGAAGTCATCCTGTGGCATGGCTTGGCCACCCTGTGGAGAGCGCCCGGGATTCAGCGAACAGGGCCGCCGCCAGCATGGAACCTGCAATCGAATGAGCACCTTTCTCAACCAACAGCTCGAGGATTGGGAAGGCGAGGGCGGAGCGGCGCGCAGTCCGGATCGCACCATGACGTCTCTCAAGGGCACAGAAAACCAGGTTGAATGGGCACTCCGCATCAAGTGCCGGGTGAACGAGGAATTCGATCGAGTAGCGGCAGCATTCAGGGTGGTAGCCGACCGGCAAACTCGTGGGCGGCGTGCGGAGACGGAGACGATTATCACCATCCTCGAAGAGACGCTCAGAGGTGGTGAGCAGAGAAGAGGCCGGCTATTTCATTCACGGATGAGGTCGACACTTAGCGTCTGTGTGGGATGGCCCGGCAAGGAGCCCGATGAACAAGAGACTGTTAAAACGCCACAAGCGCCAGGTTGCGCGCGCCAAAGAGAGGATCAGGCTCTCGGAACCCGACGTTCGAACGCCGGAACAGATCAGGGCGGCAAGAGAGGCAAGCCGCGCTGCCACCGATCGGCGTACCGGTGCTCGTCCACGTTACTCTATCCCGCCGGCTCAAAGCCAAGCCGAAGCTGCCACAGATGCCCGCTTGCAGCCGGTACCCGAGCGCGGCGTATCGACTGCATCGGACCCGGGCGCCGCTGCAGACCGCGATGGTAAGGCCGACGGCGGCCCAAAGACGCCATTTGAACGAGGCAAGGAGGTCCTGTGAAGAACATTTTTGTGGGCAACCTGCATTCGGAGACGACGGCGGAATCAATCCGCTCCTTCTTCGAACCAGTGGGAACCGTTCGCAAAGTCAAGTTGATGCTGGACAGGAAAACGGGCCTGTCTCGCGGATTCGCTTTCATCGAAATGGGCGAGGCGGAAGCTGAAAGGGCCATCGCCACGTTACACGGCAAGGTCCTTGATGGCCAGATAATCCATATCCATGAAGGTCGCCAGAAAGTGCACGGACCCGGATCGCCGGAGCGCGTTACTCGGGAGGACGCAGCCCCGGACAACCCGTAGTGCCGAGGCTGCAAGGTGCCCATATTGCCGATCTGTCGATTTCAGTGGCGTGGGCGACCGGAACCCAGCCATGCCGAACCGATCATCCCGAATGTACCCGCGGCCAGTTTCGACTCAAACAACCAAACAGACGCGACCGAACCGGTAGGAATCGCTGAGCAGGCGAGTACGATCAAGGTCGTAGTAATGCCGACGAGCGCCGTAACTCGCCATCCGGCCTTCCAGGTGCTCGCATAAATATAGAGGAAGGGCAAGAAGCTGCCCACAGCCATCAGGGAGACGAGCAATTGATAGGCTGCTCGCAGGCTGTCGCTCATTTGGATCGCGATCAGAATCAGTGAAGAAACAAGTCCCAGAAGCAAGATGGAATTGTGCGGGGTTGCCCAACGAGGATGCACTCGGCCAAATGCCGCGGGTAGCAGTTTATCCACTCCCGCGGCCAACGGCAGACGCGAAACACCGGTACCACAACTCCCGAGCTGCCCGAGTGCGTTCCCCAGAATCAACACCGCGACGAGCGGCCTTAGAAGTGGTGCGGAGAGCAATCGGGCGGCAACGCTGCCACCTTCGGCCAAGCCGTATAGTTCACTGATTTTCTCCGGCCTGCTGAGCACGAGAAGGGCGAGAGTCATGACGATATAGAAGACACAGCCAAAGGCACAGGACGCCAAAGTGGCCCTCGGCACGTTCCGTTTCGGATCCACGATTTCATCACCCATCATGCCCAGCAGTTCTATGCCGGTGACCTCAAACGCAATATTTGGCCAAAAGCTTGCGTTTCCCAGTCCCACTTCGGGACTATCTGAATGGGAGTAGCGCTGCCACTGCGCCTCCAAACAACCAATGCTGCCACTCCCAACACGAGCAAGAGGAGCCATGCACAAATCGCTCCCAAGATTCTCCGTCCACTTACCAATTTTCAAACCGACCAGATTAGTTCCAAGCGCCACCCAGATCGTCACCACGGAAGCGATCAGCACGCACGACCGGTCGTCCACAAGATGTGCGCACCTCGCACTCAACCCGTAAATGGCAACGCTCGCGTACATCATTGTCGCTGCGGGGAACCAAAAAGCGATCCCAACCCAGTACACCCAGAAGCAGAGAAAACCGTGCCAGGGTTCGAAATTGTTACGTGTCCACACGTAGAGTCCGCCGCAGCCCGGATACCGAACGGTCAAGGCGACACAGGCAATGCCGAGCGGCATTAGCACCCCCGCGACAGCGAGAATCCAAAGGACAACGGATGACGGACCCGCATGAGCTGCTTCTGCAAGCGGCCGTGTTCCGATCACGGAACTGATCGCAAAGAGAGTCAGATGACGCGGGCCAAGCTCCCGCCGGAGGGTTGGACCCTTTCCAGTCGGAAGACATAAGTTATCGGATTCCATCGAGTTAATAGGTTTAAGCCGCACAACACTCAGAGTGGGCCGCCAGTGGATCTTGCGCGGCCTCATGGTGATAGTCTCAGCGGATGTTCACGGTTACCCGGTTCGAATCCCATCCATCGATGCCGAGTGCAATTTCAACCTGGCCGCGGCCGGCCAGACTTCGTGGGAGAAGCATGTTAACTTGATCCAGGCCGTCGAAGTCCGCCT
>Ga0070741_10014461_pt1 | contig 13637 bp, 14 predicted proteins | sample Coa_R1_4_FD_66440 | JGI IMG/M metagenome (GOLD analysis project Ga0070741, IMG submission 66440) | Surface soil microbial communities from Centralia Pennsylvania, which are recovering from an underground coalmine fire - Coalmine... | ecosystem: Environmental > Terrestrial > Soil > Unclassified ... | reverse complement strand
TGCGGAGGGGGTGTTCGTGGGGTCGGGGATTTTCAAGTCCGGTGATCCGGCTAAGCGGGCGGCGGCGATCGTGCAGGCGACCACGTTCCATGATGATCCGGATGTGGTGGCCAAGGTGTCGCGCGGCCTGGGTGAGGCGATGGTGGGCATCAACCTGGACGACCTCGCGCCGGAACAGCACTACGCCGCCCGCGGCTGGTAGCTCCGGCCCCTGGCGCCAAGAATTCCGCATAGTCCCGAATTCTTTGCTAAAAGGCGCCAGATGGGATGGGCTCGTGTCTGTTTCTGACCTTAACTCGCGCGGCCGGCGCCTCTTCGGTGATCTAATTCCGGGCGGAGAGAGTTGCCTGGACGCGATATTCCGGGCGAGTCCGTCACTGGGCGAACTGGCTGTCGGTGTCGTGTACGGACACCTGCACGCCCGCCCGGCCCTGGACCCCACGATGCCTGAGGCGGTTGCGATCGCGGCGATCGCCGCGGCGGGGATGGTGGACGTGCCGCTGCGGGTTCATACCCGGTCGGCGCTGGCGGCTGGGCTGAGCGCGGGGGAGATCACCGAGGTGCTGCTCGAGGTGGCCGCGTTTGGCGGCTTTCCGCGCGCGGTCCAGGCCCTGCAAACCGTCGCGGAGGTGCTCGAGGAGGGGCCGGATCGTGATCGTCGGTTCGGTCGCGGGCATCAGGAACACGCCCGGCAATCTTTACTCGGTCACCAAGTGGGCCGTGCACGCCCTGGCCGAGAACGTCCGGCTCCTGGTGGCCAAGGATGGCGTCGGCGTCACTCTTGTCGCCCCGGGAGTCGTGAACACCCGTTTCTGGGAGGAGCGCGGCGGACGCCCTGAGGAGGTACCGGTACTGACCGCGGAGCAGGTCGCCAGCACGATCGGTTTCGCCATCAGCCAGCCAGAAGGCGTGGACGTCAACCACCTCGTCGTCCGGCCCGCCGGCAAGCTCGGCTTAAGCTCGCGGCTTACACCACTATATTGCCTGGGACGCAGGGAAATGGCGGCGTGGCCGTGTCGGGACGGTTCGCGGGTCCGTTTGCTGGCGTTGTGCCGGCTGCCCGCAATGCCCCGGTTTGCTCCAGTATGGGCCTTGCCGTTCAGCGGTCTGCCGGGCTCGGCGCGGCGCTCGAAAGTTATTGCGGACAGCCACCCTCCCGGATCGGACGCGGTTGGCGAATTGCGCGCGCGTGGCCGTGCCGGCTGCCGGCCGCCGGGCCTGGCCGCGGACGCGCAGCCTGTGCCTGGAGTGCAGCGAGCGGCTGCCGGGATAGGTGCGCTCCGGTAGTCCGCCAGCAACGTGGATGATTGCCCCCTTGTGGTAGATCGACCCCCGTAACCGAGGGACTGGTTACCACGAGGGGAAAATCCGCCACGTTATCCAGGCGCGCCCGGCCTACCGCGCCCGCCCACTGACCCGCCGGCGGCCAGCGAACTAGGCAAGCCTCCGGAATAGACCAACGGGGTCCGGATCGGGGGTAACTGTCCGCAATGATCTGGCCCGCTCGGTCTCGCGCCCCGGATCTGCCGATATGTCCAGGTTCGAGCGGGCGGGCGGCCCCAGGCGAGCTTCCGCGGAGACTGCGGAACGGCAGGCATCGTCAGCTGGGTTGGAAGAACGCGAGCAGTTTCTGGGCGGCGTCGGGCGACATCAGCAGTTCCTTCATGTCCGCGGACGTCCGGGCGGCAGCGCTGGTGCGCTCGAACATCTCGCGTTCGTATTCTTCGACGGCGGCGGGGAGGTCGTGCGGGTGCGCGGCCAGCGCGAGAGCGAGCAGGGCGCCGTCGAGCAGCGCCATGTTGGCGCCGTGACCGACCGGCGGCATCAGATGCGCGGCGTCGCCGACCAGCGTGATGCCTGGCGTCCGCGGCCAGGTCAGGCCGGCCGGGAGGGTGGTGATCGACCGCGGCACGACCGTGTCGTCGCAGGCCTCGATCAGCGCGGTGATCCGCGGGTCCCAGCCGGGGAGGAGGTCGATCAGCCGCGCCCGGGCGGCTGCCGGGTCCTCGAACGGGATCCCGCTGGTGGCGAACCAGTCCTCCGCGGTGTTATAGAAGCTCACGCCTATGCGAACGCGGCCATCGCCGTTGCGTTGCGCCGCCAGGGATATCCCGTTGCCGACCACCCAGTAGTTGCCGCGCCCGACCATCGCCGCGAGGCCGGGGTAAGTGCGGTCGATATCGGGAATGCCGATCTCGACGACGTTCTGGCCAATGTGTGCCGGGCGGGCGTCGGTAACCAGGCCGCGTACCCGGGAGGTCGCGCCGTCGGCGCCGACCAGCAGGTCATACGTCGCGTTGCTGCCGTCGGCGAAGTGCAGGAGGCCGTTGCCGCCGGATGCGAATGCGTGCCCCCAGCGCACCATGTCTTCGGGGAGGGAATCGAGCAGCAGGTTGCGCAGATCGGCGCGGTCGACCTCGGGTCGCTCCAGCGGGGCGTCGTCGGGCGTGTCCTCCTGGAGCAGCAGAGTGCCATCCGGGGTGAGAAGACGCATGTCCTGGCCTTCGCCACGGGCGATCGCGTAGAACTGCTCGATCAGGCCGGCCTCGCGCAGCGCCCGCTGGCCGGAGTGGATATCGAACATGCCGCCTTGGCCGCGCGCATCGCGCGACGGCTCTCGTTCGTAGACGACGGCGTCGATGCCCTTGACGTGCAGCACGCGGGCGAGGGCCAGGCCGCCCAGGCCCGCTCCGACGATGGCGATGTCCATGACTACCCCGATTCAACGTATCGATCGATACATTGTATTGAACGATGTCACTGTACCAGCCGGGCGGGTATCGTCGGGCGCATGCTGGTGTGGGAGCGGCCAGAGCCGCCGGATCGGCCGGTTCTGGCCCCGCTGAGCCGGGAGCGGATCGTGGCGGTGGCGATCCAGCTGGCCGACGCGGACGGCCTGGGCGCGGTGTCGCTGCGCAAGGTGGCCGCGGCGCTGGACGCAGGGCCGATGCGGCTGTACGGGTACATCGCCACCAAGGAGGAACTGCTCGACCTGATGCTCGATACGGTCTACGCCGAGATCCGGCCGGCCGGAGACGACTGGCGCCAGGTATTGCGCTCCCTTGCCGAAGCCACCCGGCATGCCGCCCAGCGGCATGAATGGCTCGCCGACCTGATCGGCGGGCGCCCCCAGCCCGGGCCGAACACGCTGGCCACCGGGGATGCCGTGCTGGCCGCCATGGGCGGTGTCGACCTGGACATCGTCGTCCCGGCGGTCGCCGCGGTCAGCGCGTACGTGGCCGGCACGGTACGCCGGGAGATCGCCGAGCGACGCGCCGAACGGGCCAGCGGGATGGATCTCAAGCAGTTCCAGGCGGCCTACGGGCCGTACCTGGAACGGACCTTCGCAACAGGCCGGTTCCCCGCGCTGGCCACGGTCGTACGCGACGGTCCCCACCTGAGCGCCGACCAGACCTTCCGAACCGGCCTGGAGCTTCTCCTCGACGGCATCGAAGCCCGCATCTCAGGCTGACGCGCGAGCGCGGATCACGGGCGTACGGCTGCTTCTCTGGAGGTGACCGGTGCAGAACTCGGGCCGGAAGCACCGATGTCGTTCAGCCAGATCTTCTAGCTTTCGCCGTCCCGGCCGGGTGTCCGCAGCCGGATCGTCGCCCGCATTCCGCGCAGCTCACTGAGCAGCGGTTCCGCGCCCTCGGTGACGGCGTCGGTGTCGGTCAGCACGTAACCGAGACCGTTGCGCGTCGCGAGGGCCTGGCCCCTGATCGAGACGCCGCGCTGCGCCAGCGCCTGGTTGACGGCGGCGAGCACGCCGGGCACGTCCGCGTGCAGATGCGCGAGCCGGTGCGTGCCGTCCGTCCAGGGCAGCGCGATCTGCGGGAAGTTGACGCTCAGTTCCGTCCCCCCGGTCCTCGTGTAGTCGAGCAGTCTGGCGACGACGAATTCGGCGATATTCCGCTGGGCCTCCTCGGTGGAGCCGCCGATATGCGGGGTGAGGATCACGTTCGGCAGCCCGCGCAGCTCGGACAGGAACGGATCGCCGCGCAGCTTCGGCTCGGTAGCGAACACGTCGAAGGCAGCGCCGGCGATGTGCCCCGACTCGATGTGCCGGCGCAGCGCCTTCTGGTCGACGACGAAGCCGCGTGACAAGTTCAGCAGCAGCGATCCCGGCCGCATCGACGAAAGCTGCGCCTCGCCGAGCAGCTCCTGGTTCTCTGCCCTGCCGTCCACGTGAATGGAGACGACATCCGCCGACTCGAGCAGCTCGTCGAGCGTCGCGCACTGGCGAGCGTTCCCGACCGGCTCCCTGGGCACCACATCGTAGAAGCACACCGTCATCCCGAGCGCCTCGGCGAGCGTGGAGAGCCGCGAGCCGATGTTGCCGTACCCGACGATGCCGAGAGTGCGCCCGCCGATCTCATGGACGCCGTCCGACGACTTGTCCCAGATGCCCGAGTGCATGTTCGCGTTCGTTTCCGGAAGCCGGCGCGCCAGCGCGATCATCTCAGCGATGGCCAGTTCGACCACGCTGCGGGTGCTGGAGAACGGAGCGTTGAACACCGCTACCCCGTGCCGGCTCGCCGCGGCCAGGTCGACCTGACTTGTGCCGATGCTGAACACGCCCACGACCAGAAGGCTCTCCGCGGCGGTCAGCAGCTCTTCGGTAATCCGGGTGCCCGACCTGATGCCGAGCACGCTCACCCCGCGCAGTGCCTCGCGGAGTACCTCCCCTTCCAGCCGGCGTGGCAACGCCTCGACTTCCCACCCCGCGTCGGCGAGCAGCGCGGTCGCGCGCGGGTGGATGTTCTCCAGCAGCAGAGTACGCACAAGCCCTTCTTATTGGATCTCCTGACGCCGGTCTAGCCGGCCGGGGAACCTCATGAGCGTCCGGACGCCGGGTCCGGACCGGGCGCCGGCGCGAACGTGGCTGCGAGCGTGGCCGCTATGAGCTCGATCGCGTGGTCGCCGGCGGACAGCGCCCCGCAGAAGTTCAGGAAGGCATGCATGGTGGCCTCGTACTCCACGTGCGTAACGTCCACGCCGTCGGTGTCGAGGCGGGCAGCGTAGGTGCGGGCGTCGTCGCGCAGCGGGTCGCGCCCGGCGCCGATTACCAGGGCGGGCGGGAGCCCGGCCAGGCTCGCGGCCCGCAGCGGGGCCGCATAGGCGGTAACGGGCTGCCCGGCGAGGTATTGATTCTCTTCCCAGCTGCCGGGTTTGATGCTGTGGAACGTCCCGTCGAACAGCCGGGCAGATTCTGTGTTCTGGCCGAAGTCCAGCACGGGGTAACACAGCACCTGGCAGGCGGCGCTGGGCAGGTGGTGGTCGCGGGCCAGCAGGCAGGCCCCCGCGACCAGGGCCGCTCCGGCGCTTTGCCCGCCGGCGGCGACCCGCCCATCGCCGCCAATGGCCGCGCCGTGATCGAGCAGCCAGTGCAGGGCGTCGCAGGTATCGAGCATGGCCGCTGGGTAAGGATGTTCGGGGGCAAGGCGGTAGTTCAGTGAGACCACGGTCAGGCCGGCCAGGTGGGCGAGCCGGGTGCACACGTAGTCGAGATCGCTGGCGTCGCCGCCGGTGAATCCGCCGCCATGCAACCACAGCAGCACCGGGCCGGGGCTGGCCGCGGCGTGGTGCCGGTACCAGCGCGCGCCGACCGGGCCGTGGCGGGCCGGGAGGTACAGGTCCGCGATGTGCACCGCCGGATCGGGGTGGCCCGCCAGGTCCGGGTCGGCCGGTTCGGCGCGGGCGGCCAGCAGCGTGGCGTAGTCGCTGATTGGTGAGTCCGCGCCCAGCCGCGCCAGCAGCGCCGTTGTCTCGGCCGCAAAGCGCGGTCCGGTGACGACGCGGGTGCTCATGGGTGGCAGGTCCGTTCCGGCTCGGTCGGCTTCATCAGCCGAAACGATGGTCACACCGCACTCAACCACCGCCTGGCCCGCTGCGGCGAGCGGGCTGACGGAAACGGTCAATCGTGGTCAGCGCAGCAGCAGCGCCAGCAGGTCGGTCCCGAGCTGCTCGATCACGCCGGCGTCCAGCTGGTACTGCACGAACCGTCCCCGGCGGGCTGTGCGGGCCAGCCCTGCCGTGGCCAGCGCCCGCAAGTGCCGGTTGACGAGCGTCGGGTCGATGTTCCACAGCGCGGAGATCTCACCCCGCGGTCCGCGGTTCGGTGGCGATCGCCCGCGCGACCTCCAGCCGGCCCCGGTGCGCCACTGTGTCCAGTCGCCGCAGCAGATCCGCGGCTGACGGCACCGATGGACCCGCTTCCGCCGGGTGAATCAGCAGCAGCGGGTGCCCGGGCACGTTCGCCACATACAGGTGCGGCCGGATCAGGCTGCTAGGGGCAACCAGCAGGCCACGGCCAGACACGTCGTGGCGGGCATTCTGGACCTTGGCGATGCTGACCGAGCCGGTGGCTGTCACCGTGACCGACGGGTCGATAGTGGCCAGCGTCGCCGATGCACCCTGGGCCGCCGCCGTGTCGGCGAAGCGGCGGGCGCGCGCTGCCAGCACCGGCGCGATGGCCGCCCACTCGGCGGAGAACCACTCCTGCCAGCTCCGCTCCAGGAACTCGACGAAGCCAGCGGCGGCCTTCTCGGGCCGCAGCGCGAGCCCTTCCACGACCGCGGCCACCGCCGGTTCCCGCGAGCCCGCCCAGTGCCGGGCCGCACGCACATCGCCTGACCGCGACACGGGCCGCAGCAACTGGCTGGCCAGCCGCGATGCGGGCATGGCGCGCAGCCGCCTGAGCGATGCTTCCCAGTCATCGGCCGGCGGAGCGGCCGGCGGAGCGGCCGTGACAAGCTGAGCGGCCGTGACGAACGGCGCCGCCCTGATGGCCTGGGCCGTCCACCACCATGCCCGCGTCCACTCCGCCAGGCGCCGGCTCATCTTCGCGCCGGTACTTGCCGCCCACCCGGTGCGATCATGATGGCCTGGATCACGAAGCACGTGCAGCGCCGAGCCGAACTCGATCAGCGGCGATACGACCGGCACCGGCCGTCCTCGACCCGCCTCGGCCAAGCCAGTGATCACAGTAGGCATGAAAGCAGTCTGCCCCGGCGACCTCGGCCCGCCAGTATCTATCAGAGGTCGGGCAGGTCACAAACCGGCCGGCAGGCCGGGGTACCCGGCGGTTGCGTAGCGAGGAAGAACAGCTCCGTGAGAGGGTTGCGGTGGCGGGCTGAGCAAGGATCACACCATTGGCGGAAGCAGTGCCATCTGAACAGCAGCGTTCCGGCGGCTATCCCGTTGATACTCCGGCACGCGCGCGGCATCGTGTTGCTGAGGCGGCTTCGGACATGATGTCCGGCGAGGTCCGCGATGGCAGCGGCAGCTCCGGGGCGGCTGCTGCGGCCGGCGTCTGGCCGGGGGGCGCAACGGGCGGTCATGCGGCCGCGGACTTCTATCTGGCGATGCTGCAGGACCGCTTGCCGGTGTACGTCCATGCGCTGTCCGCCGCGACGGCGCGAGCGGGGGATGGCAGCGTCGATGAGAACCTGTCGGCGGCGGCCCGCGCGACGATCGACTTCTACGCCGGAATCCTTCCGGTCAAAGTGTCAGTGCTGGCGGTGCCCGCGCAGCTGATCGAGCTGCGCCATGCGATGAAGGCGCGCGGGCTCGGTCCGTACCGAGCCGAGGACGCGGTTGCCGGGTACCTGCGCGAGGAGCAGCAGCTCGGCCAGATAGCGGCAGACGCGGATCCCCAAGCGAGTGCCCGCCTGCTGCTGGGTGCGTGCCTGAGCTACTCGTTCAGCGCGATGCTGCTGGGCGATGACAGCGTCCCGCCGCCGGGCGAGTACGCCATCGGCCTCGTGCGGGGGCTGCGGCTCGCCCCCTGACCACGCTGCCTCCAGGCCGGCCAGGCCGAGTGTGGCGCGTGGGTGACTTGTGGGCGATGTGTTGGTTCTGGTCCGCAAGATCGTGTCCAGACGGGGCACAATCCTGCGCTTCGTCCGGGAGTTCCGGAAGCTTACTGCGAAAAGGAGCCAGTCATGCGCGTGCCCGCACACTGGTCAGCAACCGCCGGGCGTTCTCCAGCCAAAGGTCTGGTGGGCTTGACCGCGGTATTCGGCGGTGTGGCGATCGCCGGACTGATGGTGGTTCCGCCCGCCAATGCGGCCACCACCACCGCGGCAGCGCCACCGCGCACGTCTTCCCAGGCGATCCCGCGAGAAATCACCGGATGTTTCGTAGTCCCTGACGGCGACGACGCGGTAGAGGCATACTGCGGCGGCTCGACACCGTCAAAGTTTCGCGCCTGGGTTATCTGCACCGGCGGCGAAGGACTCCGTTACGGACCCTGGCGGATCGCGGGCGCGGGAACCACGTCTTACGTGGCCTGCGGCTTCAATCATTTCGTCTCCGATGACGGTGTGGAAACCCAGGGATGAGGATGCGCCGGGCGGATGCCATTTCCGCCCGGCTGGTGTGCCTGAGGATCGCCGATTTCTTCCAAGATGGCCTGCGCCGCGCGCCAGCGGGCGAGGAAGTTTCCCAGGTCAGGGCCGCAAAAGCGCGCCCGGCAGGCAGCCGAGACGGCGCGACCCGCAATCGTGCCAGATGAGCCGTGCACAGCACGCAGAGCACCCAGTTCTGGCTCCTGCTGCCGGGGTGCCGTGCCTCAACGCTGCAGATCCGGATGCGCAACCTGAGGCGGGCTGCTTACTCCTCACCCCCATGTCAGGACGCCGACGCGACCTTGCCGTTGACCGTGGCGCCGACTACGAACGTAGCGCGCTGGCAGTCCGACGACTCAGCCGACGCCGACGGTCTGTCGCTCGGATCGCCCTCGATCCATTCGACGACTCGTCCACGGACGACAACCGGCATGAACGGGTTGTCGGCGGGTGCGATGGACAGCGCCATGCGAGGGTCGCGGCGCAGGTTGCGGGCCTTGCGCATTCCTGGGCCGGTGAAGAAGACGACCCGATCGCCGTGGGTGCCGACGTAGACGGGGGTGGTGTGCGGCGAGCCGTCCGGGAGGATAGTGGCGAGGTGGGCGATCGAGGCGCCGTCGAGGACTCGGCGCACGTCGGGGTCAAGCATGGGTTGCTCCTTTTCAGCGGGGGTTGCCGGCGCGCCACGTGACGTAGTCGGCGACCGCCGTGTCGCTGTCGAATGCCGGTGTGAAGCCGGTGTCTTGGGTGAGCCGGGTGATGTCGAGGTAGGGGTCGGCGCCGGGGCCGTTCTGCCGTCCGGGTAGGAGGTCGAGTTGCAAGCCGGGGGTGATCGCCTGCAGGGCGTCCGCGAGACTGCGGTTTGTGAACATCCGGCCGCTGGAGATGTTGTAAGTGTTGTGCCGCAGGGTTTCTGCGGTTGTCAGCAGGGCGATCGCGCGTCCGGCGTCGGGTGCGTAGCAGCAGTCGCCGCCGTCGTCGGCGTACAGGGGCCGCGGCTGCTCACCGCGGAGTACCGCGCTGATGTACGGCGGGATGCGGTTGAACGGTGACTCCGGGTCCATCAGAGGTCCCCAGATGCTCCCGATCCGCAGTACGACCGGCTGCACGTCGGTGCCCTGGAGACTGTGCGTGGTGAGGGGCTCGACGGCCTTCTTGAAGGCGATGATCAGGTGCGGCAGGTCCGCGGCGGGCAGCGCGAGGTCCTCGTGCCAGGGGATCTCGGTCTGGCCGATGTACACGCCGAGGCTGCTGGCGACGGCGAACCTGCGCACGCCCCACGTGCGAGCGGCGTCGAGCGCGTTGAGCAGGCCGCTGGTATCCGTTCGGAAGAATTCGACCGGATCGGCGCCAGGGATGCTGCCGGCGAGGTGGACGATGCCGCTGATTTCGTAGCGATCGCCGAGGGCCAGGAACGCTTCCCGGTCGGTAACGTCCAGGCGTTCCACGCTGACCTTGCCGGCGAGGAACGACGGGACGTCGGTCCGGCGGTGAGAGGTGACGACGACGTCGTGTCCGAGGTCGACGAGTGCGCGGGCAGTATGGGCGCCGATCATGCCGAGCCCGCCGGTGACGAGGATCATCGGACCACCTCGTAGTGCAGGTGCGTCACGCCGGACGCCGGGATGACTTCCAGCACACGCAGCTGCACGTGCTCCGGGAGTTCCTGGAAGAAGCTGCGACCGCCGCTGAGCAGGATGGGCACCTGGTGCAGGATGAGCTCGTCGACGAGTCCCGTCCTGAGCGCCTCGGTGACCAGACCGCCGCCCATCAGGGCAACGTCCTTGTCGCCGGCGACCTCGCGGGCCGCGGCGATGGCGTCCCCGACGCCGGTGGTGACGAGAGTCTGCCGGTCGCTGATCTCGGGCGCGGGCCGGCGGCTGACCACAAACAGTGGCGCCGTCGGGTGCGGGCTTCCGCCTCCCCAGTGGCTGGAGTGCTCGTACGTGGTGCGCCCCGCCACCGCGGCTCCCACCCGGGCCGCGATGGCGTCGAAGAACCGGGCGCTGGGCTCGTCGAGCTTGAACCCATCGAACAAGCTGCTCGGCGTGTCCCCTTCGAAGTACCAGTCGAAGAGCATGGGCGCGTCCCCCAGGCCGCGTCCGAACTCCTGTGCACCGCCGGGCGTGCGGCCGCTGATATAGCCGTTGACAGAGACCGCGTGGGCGCTGAACACCTTGCTCATCTCTCTCCTTCGCAGTTTCTCAGATGGCTTGCGGGAAGTCGAAGAACCGGTGCGGGTCGTAGGCGTTCTTGACCGCCACCAGACGGCAGTAGTTGCCCGCGTGGTAGGCCGCCGCCCAGTCGTCGAGGGCGGGGTCGGGGAAGTTAGGGTAGACACGCCCCGATCCGTCGGCGTGGGCGGTCGCCCAGGAACGATCGATCCACGGGTCGGCCGGGTCGCCGATGTGTTCGAGCAGGAAGCGCTCGCCGCGGTGGGCGAACGCGGTAGCGTCCTCGGTGACCCTGTTGTAGGCCCCGCCCATCGCGGTGAACGTGAGCCGCCGCCGGCCCTCGGTCCTCGCGGCGCCGAACTGGCTCAGGAGCGACGCGAGCGCGAGGTCGGACAACCCGTGGGAAAAGAACTCCGACCGCGTCCGCTGGGCTCGTTGGGGCAGATCCGGCGGATCCAGGGCGGCGAAGGTCTGCTTCAGGCGGTGGTAGGGCAGCCCAGCCCGCAGCTCGATCGCCCGATCGGTGAACTCCCGTAGAAGGTCCTGGGTCGGTCCTTCCTCGAGGGTGGAGGCGCCGAACAGGGTGGCCTGGACCGGTGCGCCGGGCTCGGACTCGAGGGTGAGGCTGACGGTAAGTTCGTCCGGGGCGCCCGGCGCCCAGGCCTGCCATGCGGCGACAAGGTCCTCGGGCGCGACGCCCGGCCAGCGCGCCTCTATGCGGGTGGTCTGCGGCTCCGGGACGGTGTCGAACCGCAGTGACGTGACCACGCCGAACTGGCCCCCGCCCGCGCCGCGCAGCGCCCAGAACAAGTCAGGTTGCCGGTCGTTGTCGCAGTCCACGACGGTTCCTTCGGCGAGTACGACCTGTGCGCCGATGAGGCGATCGCAGGTCAGGCCGTGCTTGCGACCGAGCAGGCCGATCCCGCCGCCTAGGGTGAGGCCGACGATGCCGACGGTGGGACCGCACCCGGCGGGCAGGGTCGAACCGTGGGCGTGCAGCGCCGCATATACCTGGCGCAAGCGGGCGCCGGCTCCGATCCTGGCGACCCCGTCGTCCGCTACGGACACGCCGTCGAGGCCGGACAGGTCGAGCAGGATTCCGTCGGTCGACGATCGGCCAGCGAAGCAATGCCCCCCGCCGCGAGGGACGAGGCGCTCCCCGGTGGCAGTGGCGTAGCTCAGGGCACTGACGACGTCCGAAACCGAGCGGCACAGCACCACGAGCCGCGGACGGATGTCCCGGTAGGCGGGGTTGGCCGGGCGGCGGATCGCGTCATAACCCGGCGAGTCAGGCGTGAACATCTCGCCGTCCAGTGCAAGGGCAGGCATGTGTTCGACGCTATGCCCAGGTGTGACGACGAGTCTTGAACGAAACGCGCAGGCTCAGACCCGCAGTAGCGGCCTGCTCCGGGCGGCGAGGAAGGGTGCGTAGGAGGCGGAGTGCTCGTGACCGCAGGCGCAGCGATCGACGGTCCCCCCGAGGAGCTGGCTCGGGGTGAGACCGGTCAGGCGCAGGCACTCACGGCTGAGGTGTGCCTGGTCGGCGTACCCCACGTCGACCGCCAACCCCGCCACGCCGTCCGCGCCAGGCCGGCCCGAGGCCGTGGCGCCGGCCTGAGCCAGCGCGAGAAATCCCTGAAACCGCAATGTCCGCTGCAGGACCTTGGGACTCACCCCAACCGCCTGCAGGCAACGGCGGCGCAGCTGGCTGGCGGACAGCGCCAGGCGGGTGGCCAGGGCGTCGATGTTGACCGGGTGCCACGGCATCAGCGCCTGCACGGCTTCGCGCACCAGCGGATCCACGTGCGCCGTGCCTCGGAACTCCTGCAAGAGGTGGGCCTGCAGGCCCGTGAGCGCCCGCTCGGGCGTCTCGGCCCGGGCCATCGCCTCCACGAGGCGGTCTGCCGAACGTCCCCACAGCTCCGCCAGGCTCAGGCGCTGGTCTACCAGGTCGTCGAGCACCGCCGGCAGGGGCGGCGCGGTCCCCGGCTGAAACCGCACGCCCACGATGGTGGTGTGCGGCGGGATGACCTCGATCTCCGGACCGGTCAGCGGACCAACCAGCTGGGGACGGCCGCCGATTGGAAAGTGGATCTCGACCCCGCCCGTGGGCAGGTGCCGTTGCACATACGCCACCGCGCCGGTGCGCTGGATCCAGACCGTCCGCACCATACCCGCCAACCCCGGCAACGGCGGACGCTCAATGTAAGAGTCCATCGCGGCCATCCTGGCACTGAAGCGAGCGCCCTGTTGACGGAGCTTCGCGACCGATGCCTATGGAGGGAGTTACGAACCGCGTCCTGAAATCGGACCTTCGGCGAGCAGTTCCCGCACCCGCGCGGTGATCTCGCGTGCGCTGGGGCCGGAGGGGACCCTGGCCAGGGCCACCTGGGCGAGTCCGCCGTGGCCGCTGGCGGCGCCGGACGGGAGCGAAGCCACGGCACTCACCTCCACGGTCCGGCCGCTGCGCCCCGGCCAGCCCATCGTCCTGGGCGCCGAGGGGCCCGGGAACGTCGCCCTGGCCAGGGAGATAGCCGACGGCTGGATCGCCACCTACTACTCGCCGTACCGGGACAGTCATTACCGCGACGCACTAGCCCTGGGCGCCGCCCGCCCGGGAGCACGGCGCGCGGGCGGGGACTTCGAGGTCATCGGCACGGTCCCGGTCGTACTGGGTGACGATACCGAGGCCGCGGCCGACCAGCTCCGCCCGGTGTTCGCCGCCTTCATCGGCCCTGCCGGGCGCAACTTCCACGCCCAGGCGCTCATTAGGATGGGCCACGAGGACATCGTCTCCACGGTGAGTGCCCTGTGGACCGAGGGCAAACACAACCAAGCAGCCGCCGCGATCCCGACCTGGCTCGTGGAGCAACTCGCGCTCATCGGCCCGCGGGGCAAGATCCGCGAGGAACTGCCCGCCTGGCGGGACTCACTGCTCACGACGCTGGTGGTCTACGCGCCGCTGCGCGCGCAGATCCTGGGCCAGGTCGCCGAACTGATCCTCGGCTGAGCCCCGCTATCGCCTGAGCGCCGCCAGCGGAAAGGCCGGGACCGGTCCGCGATCGCGCCCGCTCTGCGGCAGATGGTGCAAGATCAATTGGACCTGCGCGCG
>Ga0070741_10014460_pt1 | contig 13637 bp, 11 predicted proteins | sample Coa_R1_4_FD_66440 | JGI IMG/M metagenome (GOLD analysis project Ga0070741, IMG submission 66440) | Surface soil microbial communities from Centralia Pennsylvania, which are recovering from an underground coalmine fire - Coalmine... | ecosystem: Environmental > Terrestrial > Soil > Unclassified ... | reverse complement strand
GTGATCGTCAGCCTGTTCGGGATCGTCAACACGCTCGTGCTGACGATCTTCGAGCGGACGCGCGAGCTCGGGATGCTGCGCGCGGTCGGGATGACGCGCTGGCAGGTGCGCTGGATGATCGGGCTCGAGAGCGTCGTCACCGCGCTGATCGGAGCCGTGATCGGGATCTCGCTCGGGATCGTGCTCTCTGTGCTGCTGATCGTGCGCGTCGACTTCCTCGTGCTCTCCTGGCCGGTCGCCTCGCTGCTCGTCTTCGCCCTGGTCGCGATCATCGCGGGTCTCGTCGCCGCGATCTTCCCGGCGCAGCGCGCGGCGCGCCTGAACGTGCTCCAGGCGCTGCAGTACGAGTAGCCACGGGAGCCGCCGCCAGGCCGGCGTCTGGAGAATGTGGGCGTGGAGTCGCTCAAGGGTCAGCTGCTGCTCGCCTCGCCGGCGCTCTTCGACCCGAACTTCCGCCGGACCGTCGTGCTCGTCACCGAGCACAACGAGGAGGGCGCAGCGGGTCTCGTCCTCAACCGGCGCTCCGCCACCCCGGTCGCCGAAGCCGTCCCCGCGCTCGCGCCGCTCGTCGAGGACGAGGAGCTCGTCTACGTCGGCGGCCCGGTGCAGCAGGAGGCGCTGCTCTGCCTCGCGGAGTTCGACGACCCGGACGACGCGGCGATGCTGGTCGTCGACAGCGTCGGCTTCGTTCCGGGCGACGGCGACTTCGGGCTGATCGCGGGCGGGACGAGGCGGGCGCGCGTGTTCGCCGGCTACGCCGGCTGGGGCCCGGGCCAGCTGGAGGCGGAGCTGGAGGCGTCGTCGTGGATCGTCGAGGACTCCGCGCGCGCGAACCTCTTCGCCAGCCCGGAGGCAGATCTGTGGGGCTCGATCCTGCGCGCGAAGGGCGGCGTCTACCGCCTGCTCGCGCTGATGCCCGAGGATCCCTCGACCAACTAGACGCGTCCGCTTGGGACGTGACCCAGGGACAGTCCCTGTAACGATTCGTCCACAGGCTCGGCCGGGGCCGCCTCGGCGCTGTCAGTCGACGAGCTTCCGCTGCATCGCGTAGATCGCCACGCGCCAGACGATCAGCGCGAACAGGACGAGCGCGCCGACGCGCAGGGGATCGGTCGCGTGCCAGCCGAAGGCCGCGTGGCGGACGAGCTCGACACAATGGTGGAGGGGGTTGAGCTCGGCCAGGACGCGCGCCCAGTGCGGCAGCCGGTCGAGCGGGAAGAAGGTGCCGGCGACGAGGAAGAGCGGCGTCAGCACCGCGCTGACGATGTAGCTGAAGTTCTCGATCGACTTCGCGAACCCGGCGACGGCGATCCCGAAGCACGCCCAGCCGAGCCCGGCGAGGAACGCGACCAGGGGGACGACGAGCATCGAGAAGCGCGGATCGAGCCCGAACGCGATCGCGACGAGCATCGGCACGCAGCCGTACACCCCGGCCCGAGTCGCCATCCACAGCGCCTCCGCGGTGACGAGCTCCTCCGTGTCGACCGGGGCGGCGAGGATCGCGTCGTACGTGCGCTGGAACTGGTACTTGACGAACGTCCCGAACATCGCCGGGAACGCCGACGAGAACAACACCGCGGTCGCGACCGTGCCGGTGCCGACGAACTGGACATAGTCGTAGCCGCCGATCTTGCTCACGAGCGAGCCGAACCCGAAGCCGAACGCGAGCAGGTAGATCGTCGGCTCGACGGTCGAGGAGAACGTCGCCGACCGCCAGTAGGAGGAGTAGTTGATGATCTCGCGGACGAGCACGCCGGCGAGCGCCGGCCGCTCCAGGCGTCCGAGGCGGGGCGCTCGCTGCTCGATGGCCGCCATCAGTCGATCTGCTCCCCCGTCAGGAGCACGAACACGTCCTCGAGGTTCGCCGGCCGGCGCTCGCCGTGCGGCACGTCGCCGTCGACGCTGTCGGTACCGAGAACCGAGACGCTCGTGCCGGTGCGGCGCGTCCGCAGCCCGGCCGCACGCGCGGCGACCTCGGTCTCGGCGAGCTTGTCCGGTGGCCCGTACACCTCGACCGCCTCCCGCCCCGCGTGCTCGGCGACGAGCTCGGACGGCGGCCCGGCTGCGACTGCGCGGCCGTGGGACACGATCAGCACCGTGTCGCAGAGCCGCTGCGCCTCCTCGATGTAGTGCGTCGACATCAGGATCGTCGTTCCCTCCGCCCGGAGCGCGTCGATCAGCGCCCAGAGCTCCTGGCGAACCTGCGGGTCGAGGCCGACCGTCGGCTCGTCCAGCAGGAGCAGCCGCGGTCGGTGGACGAGCGCCCTCGCGATCAGCAGCCGGCGCCGCATCCCGCCCGACAGCTTGTCCACCCGCGAGTCGCGGCGCTCCCTCAGGTTCGCGATCTCGAGCGCGCGCTCGATCGCCGCCTGCCGCTCGTGGCGGCCGACGCGGTACAGGTGGGCGAAGACGAGCAGGTTCTGCTCGACGGTCAGCGTCACGTCGAGGTTGTCGAGCTGGGGCGAGACGCCGCACTGGGCCCGCGCCTGCTTCGACTCCCCCGGCAGCTCGAACCCGAGCACCTCGATCGCGCCCTCGTCCGCGATCGCCTGGGCGGTCAGGAGCTTCATCGTCGTCGACTTGCCGGCGCCGTTCGGGCCGAGGAGGCCGACGCACGTGCCGTACGGGACGTCGAGGTCGAGGCCGTCGACCGCGGTGATCGACCCGTAGCGCTTCACCGCGCCGCGGATCCGGATCGCGAGCTCGCTCATGTGGCCGCGGAGAAGGCGGCGAGCGTACGGTCGACGTCCCGGTCGTCCGTCTGCCAGTTGCTGACCGAGAGGCGGATCGCCTGCCGCTCCTGCCAGACGGTCCCGCTCATCCAGGCCTCGCCGCTCTCCTGGACACGACGCAGGATCTCGAGCGTGCGTTCGTCGGTCTCGTACCGGAAGAGCACCTGGTTGAGCACGACCTCGTTCAGGACGTCGGCGCCGGTCGCCGTGATCTCCTGCGCGAAGCGTGCGGCGTGGTCGCAGCAACGCTCGATCATCGCCGCGATCCCGGAGCGCCCGAGCGAGCGGATCGCGGCGTACACGGCGAATCCGCGGGCGCGCCTCGAGAACTCCGGCGTCCAGTCCAGCTGGTCGCGCGGGCCGCCGGTCTCGGCGTGGACGAGGTACTCCGCCTGGGCGCCCATCGCACGCCGGTGCGGCTCGGGATGCGCGCAGAGCACGATCCCAGAGTCGTACGGCACGTTCAGCCATTTGTGTGCGTCGACCGACCAGGAATCGGCGCGCTCGGCGCCGGCGACGAGGTGCGCGAACCGCGGGCTCGCAGCCGCCCAGAGGCCGAAGGCGCCGTCGACGTGCAGCCACGCGCCGGCCTCTGCAGCGGCGGCGGCGATCTCTGCGAAGGAGTCGAACGCGCCGGTGTTCACCTCCCCGGCCTGGGCGCAGACGATCGCCGGCCCGCCGCCCTCGGCGAGCGCCTCGCTGAGCGCGTCCGCCTGCATCCGCCCCTGGTCGTCGACCTCGACCCGGTCGACCGAGCCGGTGCCCAGCCCGATCAGCCGGAGGGCCCGGTACAGCGTCGAGTGCGCCTTCGCGCCGGCGAGGACGCGGATCCGCGGCGCGCCGGTCAGGCCGTCTCGCTCGACGTCCCAGCCCACGCGCTCGAGGACGTGGTTGCGGGCAGCGGCGAGCGCGGTCGCGTGCGCCATCTGCGTGCCGGTGACGAACGCGAAGGACCGCGCGCGAGGCAGGTCGAGCAGCTCGACGAGCCAGCGGCCGGCGACCTCCTCGACGACGGACGCCGCCGGCCCGCCGACGTACAGGCCGGCGTTCTGGTCCCAGGCCGACGTCAGCCAGTCCGCGGCCAGCGCCGCCGGCAGAGCGCCGCCGATGACGAAGCCGAAGTAGCGGCCGCCCGCCATGCCGACGGCGGCCTCGCCGCCGGCGGCGGCGAGCTCGGCGACGACCTGCCGTGGCTCGGTCGGCGCTTCGGGCACGGGGCCGCCGAGGCGCGCTCGCAGCGCCTCCAGCTCGACGGAGGGAAAGACGGGCCGCTCGGGCAGCGACTCGAGGAAGTCCGCAGCGAGGTCGGCGGTCTCGTGCAGCAGGTCCCGCATGGGCGAGACGCTACCGGCAGAGCCCCTCAGCGCCGGAGCTGGGACAGCGTCGCCCGCGGCGTGATCGCCTCGGGGTCGACGCGCAGCTCGAGCAGGGCAGGCCGCCCGGCCGCGAGCGCGTCTTCGAACGCGGCGGGAAAGTCCTCGTTCCGTTCGACGAGCGCCGCATGGCACCCGTAGGCGCGGCCGAGCGCGACGAAATCGGGGTTGACGAGGTCGGTCGCCACCCCGCGCCCGAACTGGCGCTCTTGGTGCATGCGGATCGTCCCCAGCATGCCGTTGTCGACGACGAGCACGACGATCGCAGCGCCGTACTGCATCGCCGTCGCAAGCTCGTGACCGCTCATCAGGAAGTCGCCGTCGCCGGAGACGCAGACGACGACGCGGTCCGGGTGGAGCAGCTTCGCGGCGACGGCGGCCGGGATCCCGTAGCCCATCGCGCCGGCACACGGCGCGAGCTGCGTCCCGTAGCGGCGGAACTCGTAGAAGCGGTGGCACCAGACCGTGTAGTTGCCCGCGCCGTTCGTGAGCACCGCGTCGTCCGGCAGGCGCTCGCGCAGGTAGGCGAGCACCTCCGCGAGCTCGAGCTCGCCCGGCAGCTTCGGGTGCTCGAGGTTCGCCAGGTAGTCGCGGCGCGCCTCCTCGACCCACGCCCGGCGAGCGCCCCCCGCCACCGGCCGCAGCGCGGCCGCGAGCTGCGGCGAGCCGGAGACGATCGGCAGCTCTGCCTCGTAGACGCGCCCGAGCTCGTCCGCATCCGCATGGACGTGGATCAGCGTCTGCCGCGGGCGCGGCGGCTCGAGCAGCGAGTACTGCTGCGTCGCGATCTCGCCGAGCCGCGTGCCGAGCGCGAGCAGGACGTCGGCGTCGCGGACGCGCTGGGCGAGCTTCGGGTCCATCCCGATCGTCAGCGGCCCGGCGTACACCGGCGAGCCGTTGTCCACGTAGTCCTGCCGCCGGAACGAGGCGGCGATCGGGATCTGCGACGCCTCGGCGAACGCCAGCACGTCCCGCCCCGCCTGCTCGGTCCACCCCCCGCCCCCGACGACGATCAGCGGCCGCTCCGCCCGCGCCAGCAGCTCGAGCGCGCGCTCGACGTCCGCCGCCGCGGGCGAGGGCTGCGCGGCGCGGTACGGGGCCGCGTCCTCGACGTCCGCCTCGTCCGCCTGCACGTCCTCCGGCAGCGCGATCACGACCGGGCCGGGCCGTCCCGAGGTCGCCGTGTAGAAGGCGTTCGAGAGGAGCTCCGGCAGCACGGCGGCGTCGTCGGCGACCGTCACCCACTTCGCCATCTCGCCGAACATCCGCGCGTAGTCGAGCTCCTGAAACGCCTCGCGGCCGAGGTGACGCCGGGGAACCTGGCCGACGAGGAGGACGAGCGGCGTCGAGTCCTGGTAGGCGGTGTGGACGCCGACGGAGGCGTGCGTCGCACCGGGCGCGCGTGTGACGAGGCAGACCCCCGGGCGCCCCGTGAGCTTGCCGTAGGCGTCGGCCATGTTCGCGGCGCCGGCCTCGTGACGCGTCGTGTAGAGTCTGATCGGCGAGTCCGCGATCGCGTCGAGGACGCCGAGATAGCTCTCGCCCGGGACGCAAAAGGCGGTGTCGACACCGTGGACGACCAGCTGGTCGACGAGGATGCGCGCGGCGGTGCGGCGCACTAGAACGCGATCGGGTACTCGCCGAACACGGTCGGCCGCTGAAGCTTCGGCCTACCCTCGTCGGCCGGGTCGACGTAACGGATCGTGCGCGTGCCCGCCCATTCCGGCGGCAGGAGCATCACCCGGACGAACGCCGTCGGCTCCGACTCGGACGCGGTCGCGAGGACCGGCTCCGGGCCGCTCTCGAACCACGGCTCGCCGGGGCCGTAGGCGTGGTTCTCGCCTTCGGTCTCGATCCGGAGCCGCCCGTGCAGCAGGTAGCGGATGCCCGGCCCGGGATGCGTGTGCCGGTAGGCGATCCCGCCAGGTGGAAAGTCGACCCGGTCGTGCCGCATCAGCCAACCCGGACGGACATCGACCCGCGCCGCGAGCAGTGCGTCGGCCGGCGCCTCGTCGAGCAGCTCCCACACGATCGTCGAGCCGTCCTCGAGCTCGTGCACGACCGCGTTCTGCGCGCCGTGCGTGGTGCGCGACAACGCGAGGATCAATGGAAGTACTGGCCGCCGTCGATCACCATCGTCTGCCCGGTGATGAAGTCCGCCGCCGGCGTGCAGAGGAAGACGACGGCGCCGACGACGTCCTCGGGGACCTGGTCGCGCTGGATCGTCCGCGCCGCGATCGACGCGTCGCGCAGCTTCTCGACCACCTCGGGGTTCGCCTTGACGCCCTCGCTCATCGTGAACCCGGGCGCGACGCAGTTCACGTTGATCGAGTCCTTGCCGAGCTCCTTCGCGAGCGCGCGCGTCAGCGCGACGATCGCGCCCTTCGAGGCGACGTAGTGGAGGAGAAACGGGACGCCCCGAAACGGGGTGCCCGACGAGATGTTCACGATCTTGCCCCCGCCCCGCTCGCGCATCACCGGCACCGCGGCCCGGCACGTGAGGAACATCGAGGCCACGTTCACGTCCATCACCTGCCGCCACTCCTCGAGCGGGATCTCCGTGAAAGGTCGCATCGCGAGCGACGCGTAGAGGCCGGCGTTGTTGATCAGGATGTCGAGCCGGCCGTGGCGCTCGACGGTCTCGCCGACCATCCGCCGGACGTCGTCCTCGCGCGAGACGTCCGCACGGATGCCGTCCTCGGACGGGCTCAGGTCGGCGACGACGACGGCGGCGCCCTCCGCGCGGAGGCCGTCCGCGATCGCTGCGCCGATCCCCTGCGCGCCGCCGGTGACGACGGCGACCTTCCGTTCCAACCTCACTGCAGCGGCGAGAAGGAGGTGGGGATCAGGATCCGGTTCTTCTGGGTGTGCAGGAGCGGCTGCAGCCGGGCGAGGAAGTCCTTCCACTCGTCGTCGGCCTGCAGCTCGGCACGGCGACGCTCGCGCTCGGCGTAGCTCTCGTACCCCCAGAGGCTCGTGTACGTCGACAGCGCCCCGACGTCGGTCGTGAAGGCGCCGATGAACCCGCCCAGGTACCGCTGCTGGAGCGGGATTCCCTCCGCCTCGTACAGGCGGAGCACCTCGGGCAGCTTCCCGGTGTGGACGTGGTAGTCGCGCTGCTCGACGATCACGTCGCCGATTGTATTCAGGCGTGCTCGCGACACCGGTGTAAGCTGTTCGCCGGTGATAGGCGGCGCGACCTGGGCGGCGCTTCGCGTCTCGGCGGCGAGACTGCGTGCCCGGCCGCTGCGCCCTGCGCTCGTCGTCAGCGGCGTCGCGCTCGCCTTCGCGATGGTCGTCGCCGTCGTCGGGGGCAGCCTCGTCGCGCGGCAGCAGGCGCTCCGCCAGGGTCTCGCGTCGCTGCCCGCCGACTCCCGCGGGTTCCGCGTAGATCGCTTCGGACTGCCGCTGGAGGAACGGGCGTACCGGCGCGAAGACCGCGCCGTCCGTCGCGTGCTTGGGACGCTCGCCGCGGGTCAGGCGCGGCGCGTCGTCTTCTTCCGCCAGCTGCGGGTCCACGGCCGGCTCGTCGAGATCGCCGCAGTCGACCGCCTGTCGGAGATCCTCGAGCTCCAGCGCGGCCGCCTCCCGCGGGCGTGCACGAGCGCGGCCTGTGAGGTCGTGGCGATCGGCGGCAGCCCGGCCCGCCTCGCCGAGGGGGACGTCCGCCTCGACCTGGTCGGCTCGGCGCAGCTGCGCGACCGGAACCTGTTCGGCTACATCTCGGCCGCGGGCTCGAGCCCCGCCGCACCGCCCCTGCTCTTGCTCGCGCCGAGCGTCGAGGCGCTGCTGCGCTACCCCGCGCTGTCGCCGTACTACCGGGTCTACTCCTGGCTCTCGCCGCTGCAGGCCGAGCGCCTGCACACCTGGCAGATTCCGCGGACCCTCGCCGCCGAGTCGCGTGCGCAGAACAGTCTCTACGCCGCGGACTCCGCCTTTCGGCTCAGCAGCCCCGACGAGGAGCTCCTGACCGCCGACCATCGCGGCCGGGTCGCGGCGCGGCGGCTGATGCTCGTCGGCGGCGAGACGAGCGCGCTGCTGCTCGGCTTCGCGGTGATCGCGGCGATCGGCCTGCGGCGGGGTCTGGCGAGCGAGCGGCGGCGCCTCCTCGCCCGCGGCGCCCGGCGCTGGCAGTCGTGGTTGACGCTCGGCGCGGAGGTCGGCGCGATGACGCTCGTCGGCGCGCTCGCCGGGATCGGCGGCGGCGCAGCGGTCGTCGCCGCGATCGCCGCGGCAGCGGGACAGCCCGCGGGCGCGATCCTCGCCCACTCGCTGCTCGCGCCGTGGACGATCGCGGCGCTGCTCGCCGGGGCCGTCGCCGTCACGCTCGTTCTGGCCGCGACGACGTTCACGCGCGACGAAGAGACGGGTCGGCGGCGCGTGCAGCTCGTCGACGTCGCCGCGCTCGGCGCCGCCGTCGCCGTCGCCGTCGGCCTGAGCCGCGGCGCGCTCGACCCGGAGCACGTGACGAGCGGGAACACCGTCCTGCTCCTCGTCCTTCCCGCGCTCGTCTGCTTCGTCGCCGCGGTCGTGCTCGCACGCCTCCTCGGGCCGGCGATGCGCTTCGGCGAGCGGCTGACGCGGCACCGCGCTCTGTCGCTGCGCCTCGGCGTGCTCGCGCTCGCACGGGCCCCGTCGCGCACAGTCGTCAGCTGCGCCTTCATCGCGGTCGCGCTCGGGCTCGCGCTGTTCGCGGCCGCATACCGGGCGACGCTCGCGCGCGGCGCGGCCGACCAGGCAGCATTCCAGGTGCCGCTCGACTACTCGCTCACGGAGAGCTCGAAGCTCGTCCTCCCGCTCGACGCCGCGCCCCTGCGCGCGTACGCGGCGACCGCGCCCGGCGCCCGCGCCTATCCGGTCGTGCGGATCGGGGCGACGACGCCGGGGACGGGCACGGCCGTGCTCTCGCCCACCGTCCTCGGCGTGCCCTCCGGGGCGGTTCGGCGGATGCACTGGCGCTCCGACTACTCGCGCCTCTCCCGCAACGAGATCGCGCGCAGGCTCGCGGCGCAGGGCGAGCCGGCGCTCGAGGGGGTCACGCTCCGGCCCGGAACGCACCTGCTCTCCACGACCGCGCGCGTGCGCGGCGCGGCCGTCGTCGTCAGGCTCGCCGTCCTCGACGGCCGCGGTCGGATCTCGTTCGTGCGGCTCGGCCGCCCCCGCACCCGTGCCGCCGAGTTGTCGGCCCGGATCGGCAACGACCGGCCGGTGCGGCTCCTCGGCCTCGAGCTCGCGCTCCCCGAAGCCGAGGCGTTCACGCTCGCCCACCAGGTCGCCGAGGGTGAGGTCGCGATCGTCCCCTCCGGCGAGCTCGACCTCGGGCCGCTGCTCGACCGCGGCCGCGAGCTGACCGAGTGGCAGGGCTGGCGGCTGTCGACCGGCGGCGACGTGCTCGCGCACGGCGGCGGCGCGCGTGTCCGCTACGCCTTCCAGGACACCGGGCGCCACCTCGTCCTTCGGCAGCCGCAGAGGACCGACGACGCGCCGCTGCCGGTCGTCGTCTCGCCGGAGATCGCTCGCGCGGCGGGAGGCGTCGGCGGGACGACGACGCTCGACCTCCAGGACACCCAGCTCGAGGCGCGGGTCGTCGGCATCGCGTCACGGTTCCCCTCCGTGCCCGCGGACACCGGGCCGTTCGTGCTCGCGGACGAAGCCTGGCTCTCGACCGCGATCGACTCGAACGCCCCGGGGGAGGGCACGCCGCGCGAGGTCTGGATCGACGCTCCCGGCGACGGTGGGCGAGCGGGAGCGGCGCTCAGCCGGCCGCCGTTTGCGGGCCTCGACGTCGCCTCGCGCGCCGCCGAGGAGGACCGGCTCGCCTCGGACCCGCTCGCGCACGCGACGGCGGTCGCGCTCGGCGCCGCAGGCCTGCTCGCGCTGCTGCTCGCCGTGCTCGGCTTCTGGGTGGGCGTCGTCAGCGAGCTGCACGACGAGAAGAGCGATTTCTTCGACCTCGAGGCGCAGGGGCTCCCGCCGGCGGCGATGCGCCGGCAGCTCCGCCTCCGCGGCGCGATCCTTCTTGTCGTCGGGCTGGCCGGCGGGCTCGCCCTGGCCGCCGTGCTCTCCCGGCTGGTCGTCTCGCTGATCCGGGTCTCGGCGACGACCGGCGTGCCCGAGCCTCCGCTTCGGCTCGACCCCGACTGGCTCGCGGGCGGGCTCGGCGTCGTCGCCCTGCTCACCGCCGCTTTGCTCGTCGCCGAGGGCGCGTCGCTCGCCTCCTTCCGCGGCGCCCGCCCCGAGCGCGCGTCCTGGAGCCTGGAATGACGCTCGCGATCGACGTCCGCGAGGCGTTCAGAATCCACCGGCTCGGCGGGGCGACCTCGGTCGCGCTGCAGGGTCTCAGCCTGCAGGTCGAGGAGGGCGAGGTCGTCGTCGTGCTGGGGCCGAGCGGCTCAGGGAAGACGACGCTCCTGCGCACGGTCGCCGGCTTCGACACGCTCTCCGCGGGCGTGGCGCGCGTGCTGGGTACCGACGTCGGCGCGCTCGGCCCCGGCGCGGCGGCGCGGTTCCGTGCGCAGAACCTCGGCCTGCTCGACCAGCACTACGCGCGCGCGCTGTCACCTGACCTTTCGTGCGCCCACACGGTCGGCCTCGGGCTCGAGCTGCTCGGCACCCCGCGTGCGGAGGCGGGAAGCGCCGCGGCGGCCCTGCTCGAGCGCGTCGGGCTCGGCGACCGGCTCGACGCCCGGCCGGGCTCGCTGTCGGGCGGCGAGCAGCAGCGGGTCGCCCTGTGCGCCGCCCTCGCCCACCGCCCACGGCTGCTGCTCGCCGACGAGCCCGCCGGCGAGCTGGACGAGGCGAACGCGAAGACCGTCTACGCGCTGATCGACGAGCTCGTCCGCGAACAGGGCACGACGGCGCTCGTCGTCTCGCACGACGAGGCGGCCGCGTCGATCGCCGACCGGCTCGTCTACGTGCGCGACGGGCGGGTGGTCGAGGAGGGGCGACCCGGGCGGCGCAGCTCGCTGGTCGTGACCGCCCCCGGCTGGGTGCGGCTCCCCGACCCGCTGCTCGACGCCCTCGGTCACCCGACCCGACTGCACGCCGAGGCGCGGGAGCGAGAGCTCGTGCTCGCGAGCGACGAGCTCGACCGGAACCTCGAGCTGCCGGCGCCTGCGTTGTTCCACGAGCACGCGGCGGCGCCGGGAGAGGTCGTCGCCGAGCTGCGCGGCGTCGTCAAGCGCTTCAACGGGCGGGCGGTGCTCGGTGACTTGTCGGCGTCGTTCCGGAGCGGCACGCTCACGACGGTGGTCGGCCGCTCCGGCAGCGGCAAGACGACGCTGCTGCACCTGCTGGCCGGGCTCGACCGCCCGAGCGAAGGGCATGTCTTCGTCGCAGGCGACGCGATCGACGCCCTCGACCGCGCCGCTGCAGCCGCGCTCCGGCGCGAGCACGTCGCGCTGATCACGCAGGAGCCGGGCCTCGTCCCGCACCTGTCGGCGCGTGAGAACGTCGAGCTCGGACTGCTCGTCCGCGGCCTCGCGGGCGACGCCGAGCACGCCCTCGTCGAGGTCGGGCTCGGCACCCGTCTCGACCACCGCGCCGACCGGCTCTCGGCCGGCGAGCGACAGCGGGTCGCGATCGCCCGCGCGCTCGCGGCGCAACCCTTGCTCCTCCTCGCCGACGAGCCGACCGCCCGTCTCGATCAGTCGAACGCGCGAGCGGTGGCGGAGCTTCTCGCCCGACTGGCACACGAGCACCGCACCGCGGTCGTCTGCGCGACGCACGACGCCGTCGTGATCGAGCAGGCGGACGAGACGATCGAGCTCGCCGCCGCCGGCCAGAAGGCCGTCGCGGCGCGCCGCCAGGGACAGGCTTAAGCCTGTCCCGACTCGTGGCGGTGACGTACGAGTGCCGGAAGTGGAAATCTATTCGTGTCTGTGCAGCTGCGGCTGGCCGGGACGGCCTCGGGACAGGCCTAAGGCCTGTCCCTGATTCCGCCGAGCGCCAGGTACTTGAGCTCGAGCCATTCGTCGATCCCGTACTTCGAGCCCTCGCGGCCGATCCCCGACTCCTTGACTCCGCCGAACGGCGCCACCTCCGTCGAGATGAACCCCGTGTTGATCCCGACGATTCCGTATTCGAGCCCTTCCGAGACGCGCCAGACGCGGCCGACGTCGCGCGAGTAGAAGTAGGCGGCGAGCCCGTACGGCGTGTCGTTCGAAATCCGGATCGCCTCCTCCTCGGCCGAGAAGCGGGCGATCCCGGCCACGGGGCCGAAGGTCTCCTCGCAGCTCATCGACGCGTCGGCGGTCACGCCGATGATCACGGTCGGCTGGAAGAACGTGTGTCCGAGCTCGTGGCGCGAGCCGCCGGTGAGCAGCTCGCCGCCGCGCTCGAGCGCGTCGGCGACGTGCCGCTCGACCTTCTCGACCGCCGCGTCCTCGATCAGCGGCCCGACCTTGACGTCCGGATCGGTGCCGACCCCCACGCTGAGGTTGTCGACGGCGCGGACGAGTCCCTCCACGAACGCGTCGTAGACACGGTCCTGGACGAGGATCCGGTTCGCCGAGATGCAGGTCTGGCCCGAGTTGCGGAACTTGCACAGGATCGCGCCGGCGATCGCCTCCTCGAGGTCAGCGTCGTCGAAGACGAGGAACGGGGCGTTGCCGCCGAGCTCGAGCGAGACCCTCTTCAGACCCTTCGCGCACTGCGCCATCAGCAGCTTCCCGACCTCGGTCGAACCGGTGAAGCCGAGCTTGCGGACGAGCGGGCTCGAGGTCAGCTCGCCCCCGACCTCGGGCGCGCCCGCCGCGTCGGTCGTGACGATCGTCAGCACCCCCTCCGGCAGCCCCGCCTCCTCGGCGAGCACGGCCAGCGCGAGCGCGGACAGCGGCGTCTGCTCGGCCGGCTTCAGCACCATCGTGCAGCCGGCGGCGAGCGCCGGTGCGGCCTTGCGGGTCACCATTGCGGACGGAAAGTTCCAGGGCGTGATCCCGGCGGTGACGCCGACCGGCTGCTTGAGGACGACGATCCGGCGGTCGGCCAGCGGCGGCGGGATCGTGTCGCCGTAGACGCGCTTCCCCTCCTCGCCGAACCACTCGAGGAACGAGGCGGCGTACCGGATCTCCGCGTACGACTCGAAGAGCGGCTTCCCCTGCTCGAGCGTGAGCAGCAGCGCGAGATCGTCCTCGTGCTCGAGCATCAGGTCCGCGAACCGGCCCAGGATCCGGGCGCGCTCGCCGGCAAGGAGGCCGCGCCACCGTGGGAGCGCCCGATCCGCCGCCTCGAGCGCGCGCCGCGTCTCTTTCGTCCCCATCCGCGGGACGTGCGCGAGCACCTCGCCGGTCGCAGGGTTCGTGACGGGAAAGGTCTCGCCGGAGTCGGCGCTGGCGAGCAGGTCGGGCCGGCGCAGTCGCAGGCTCGAGACGGTCGAGCTCACGAGGCCGAGTGTAGGCAGTCGCGGAGCTCATGCGGCGTCAGCGTGCGCCGCCCGAGCTCCTCGGCGCTCGGGACGCAGTCGCGGACCGCGCGCAGGACCGTTTCCGGCGTGTCCGAGAACGGGCTGAGGATCTTCGTCCCCTTGAGCAGG
>Ga0070741_10014459_pt1 | contig 13637 bp, 11 predicted proteins | sample Coa_R1_4_FD_66440 | JGI IMG/M metagenome (GOLD analysis project Ga0070741, IMG submission 66440) | Surface soil microbial communities from Centralia Pennsylvania, which are recovering from an underground coalmine fire - Coalmine... | ecosystem: Environmental > Terrestrial > Soil > Unclassified ... | reverse complement strand
GCCAACACGAGCAGAAGAGCCCCGGCACGCAGCATCCAGGCCCGGCCCTGCCACGCCTGCGTCGTGTCCCGAGACGGTGCCAACGGCTGCGCGGATCCCTCGCCCGGGAGGCGATCAAACGGCGGACGATCGCGGGCGATCCACGTGACCGCTTCCGCTGGCCCGTTGGGGAGGCCTACCTTGGGTTCCGGATTTGCACCCACCTGAGTTCCTTCGGGTTCAGCCGCTGCCCGCGTGCCGTTTGTTCCTGGGTTGGAAGCGCCTGACCCGGATAAAGTTTAACGCCCTGAAAACTATTTCCGGGCCCTGACGCGCCAGGCGGACCGGCCCGGGCGGTGGGCCGACTCGCGTGACAAAAACGTTGCAGTCGAGCAGTGGCGGAACGAAGACAGTCCGCCTGCGGGCAGGCTCATTTGCCGGCTCACGGACTCGAACCGTGGACCCCATCATTACGAATGATGTGCTCTACCAACTGAGCTAAGCCGGCCCCGAAACGCGCGATTCTATAGGCTGCAGGCAGGCCCGTCATCCGTAAAGCTCGCACCGCGGGTTACCCGGACCGCGGCCACGTCTGACCCTCCAGGCCCGCCCGGAACAGGTCATGAGTCGCAAACTCAAGCGCCGGCGGGGGGCGGGAGCACCCGGCGCAGCCAGGCCGCGATATCGGCAATCTCCTGCTGACACACCGCATGGGCCATCGGATAGGTGTGCCATTCGACCGGATGCCCGGCCGACTCGAGCAGCTCCCGGCTCAACAGGCCGGCACGCAGATCCACCACTGGGTCCTGGCTGCCGTGGGCGAGAAACACCGGTGTCGTGCGGTTGGCCGTGCTGCGCTCGGCCGCGAAACGCGACTCGAGCAACAGATAACAGGACAATCCCATCATGCCGGCCAGGCGCTGCGGATAACGGACCCCGGAGAACAGGGAAATGGCACCGCCCTGGGAGAATCCTGCGAGCACGATGCGCTCGGCGGGAATGCCGCGCGAGCTCTCTCTACGGATCAGCCCGCCAACGATGGCATCGGATGCGCGGATCCCGGTCTCGTCCTGAGGCGTCTGGCGGTCAAAGGCGAGGATGTCATACCAGGCGCGCATCGCCATGCCGCCATTGATCGTCACGGCCCTTACGGGGGCGTGGGGAAAGATGAAGCGCAGCGGACGCTCGCCCGGTCGCACGAGCTCGGGCACGATGGGCTCGAAGTCGTGGCCGTCCGCCCCCAGTCCGTGCAGCCAGAGCACCGTCCCGGTCGGGTGCGGACCGGTCTCGATCTCGATCGCGTCTATGACTTCTTCCGCAGGCGGATCACGAGGTCGATGCCCGCCACTTCGGTGCCTGCCGGAGGAGCCGGCAGCCTGCTGAACTCGACTGCGGGGACCGGCACATCGATGAGAGCTCCGCTGCTCAAATCGTGGAAGTGATAGTGGGCATCCACGTTGGAATCGAACCACGCGCGCGAGCCATCGATCGAGAGCTGGCGAATCAGGCCGTGTGCGGCAAACAGGTTCAGGGTGTTGTAGACCGTGGCCTTGGACACCCGCGCCCCTGCCGATCTCAAGCTCGCCAGGATCTGCTCCGCCGAGAGGTGTTGGGGTCCCGAGAGCAACAGGACGGCGATCTGCACGCGCTGCGCGGTGGGTCGGATGCCGCACTCGCTCAAGCGCCGCTCGCAGCGATCGGCTGGCGGGAGACCTGACTGGGCGTGCAGCTCCATGTTGGCGATTATAGCCGCAAACGAACGGAAATCCGGAAATCTGCGGCTTCGGGCGCAAGCCGCCGCGCCTCAGGCGGCCAGACGGCTCTCCAGGTGTCCGGCGAGCTCCACGATGGTGGGAAAGTCGAACAGCTCGGTCAGGTCCACCAGGCCCGGGTACTCGCGGTCGATCTGCTCGTGGATCTCGATGAGCTTCAGCGAGCTTGCGCCGATCTCGAACAGGTTGTCATGCACATCCACCCGCTTACCCTCGAGTGCCGTCTCGCAGATGACTTTGAGCTTGTCCTCGATCTCGGTCCTCGAGGCCGACTGATCGCCGTGCTGCGCGGTGCGCAGCGCCGCCAGCTCGCCGCGCTCGGCATCGAACTCGCCGTCGGCATACGCAGCCTCCAGCAGGTGACGCTGGATCTTGCCGCTGGTCGTCTTGGGAATCCGCTTGACCGGGATCACCTCGGCGACTTCCAGACCCGCCTGCTCGTTGACGAGACGGGCGACCTCGAGTGCCACCGGCAGGAAATCCTGCATCGAGCCACGGTGCAGAACGAACACGACGAGCTGCTCCGTCTCGGCATCACGTGTGCGCACACCGGCCGCCACCACCTTGCCGAGCTCCAGACCCTGCACGCGCTGAGCGATCGACTCGATATCGTGTGGGTAGTAGTTCTGACCGTTGACGAAGATGATCTCCTTGGCGCGTCCGGAGATGTAGAGATCGCCTTCATACCGCAGCCCGAGATCGCCGGTCTTGAGCCAGCCGTCCGCAGTGAAAGCTTCGGCATTGGCCTGCGGGTCCTCGAAATAGCCGCGAGTGACGTTCTCCCCCCTGATGTGGACGTGGCCTATGTGGCCCTCCGGTAGAGTGCCGTTGTCCTCCCCCGCGATCCGTACTTCGCAGTAAGGAATGGCCTGACCTTCGGAGAGCAGCGCGACCGAATCCCGCTCGGATGGCGCGGTCGGCGCCACCGGATCGCCGACATTCATGTGATGGCGATTGAGCGTGAGCGTGCGCAAACTCGCCCCCAACGGTGGAAAGCTGACCGCCAGCGACGCCTCGGCCAGTCCATAGACGGGCAGCATGGCGTTACGGGACAGCTTTGCGGGAGCCAGACGGTCGAGGAACTGCTTGCACAGCTCCGCCGAGATGGGCTCGGCGCCATTGAAGATCAGGCGTACGGGAGCGAGATTCAGACCCTCGACCGGCCGCTCTGCCAGCACCTTGAGGTAATGCCGGTAACCGAAATTCGGTGAGCACAGGAGGGTGGCGCGAATCCTGGAGGCCAGTGTCAGCCACAGCAACGGGCGGCGCACGAACACCTCGGTGGGCATCAGGTACGTGTGCACACGCGCGGCGAACATGAACAGGTGGAAGCCGATGAGACCCATGTCGTGAGTCAAGGGCATCCACGACAGGCTCACGTCATCCTGGGTGAGCGCGGCGGCCTGGTTCGTGCCGCGATAGTTCGCAATGATGTTGGCATGTGTCAGCACCACGCCCTTGGGCTCGCTCGTCGAGCCGGAGGAGAACTGGATGAACGCGATGTCATCGGGGCGCGCCTTGTGCAAGCGTCCGGCGCGCGAGATGTCATCGAGGTCATCGACCAGAAATGCCCGCGAGCGCAGTGCCGCCTCGATTTCCCCTGCGCCCACCTGCGTTGCGAGCAGCTGGATGCGATCGAGTGACTTGCGCTCCGTGTAGAGGTAGGGATTGCCGAGCCTGCGGGCGATGCGCAGCAGCTTGTGCCGATGCTCATTGCTGATACCGAGCGCGACGGGCACGGGGATGATGCCACCCACGATGGCGGCCCAGAATGCATCGAGGAACTGCTCGTTGTTGCCCAGATACAAGATCAGCTTGTCGCCGGGCCTGGCACCCATGCGCTGCAGGTGATACAGGATGCCGAGGGCACGCTCATGCAGCTCGCCGAAGGAGACCCGCCGCGCCTCGTTCTCGCCTTCGAGGTAGGTGACCGCGCGGTCCACCGTGCGATTGCTTTCGATGAGGTCCGTGAGTGTCGTGGCTTGCATCATCAGCGGCGTTCCAGCCTCATGTGTAGGGGATGGCGCGTGCGCAGGTTGATCTGCGCTTCGAGCTCCAGGGGCTTGTCAGGCACGTAGATCAGGCGAAAGCGCCGTGCGACCTTGTACAGGTGCATCAGCATCTCATAGAGCGCGAGAGTCTCGCCGATGCAGTGGCGCGGGCCCGCCGCAAAGGGCATGTAAGCGAAGCGCGGCCGCCTTGTCGGATTGCCGGCAGACGCCGCCGGCGCTTCCGATCCGCTGGCGAAAGGCGCGACGTCCGCGAGCTCCTCCTGCTCCGGTGCGAAGCGCTCGGGCCAGAACCGGTCTGGATCCTTCCAGTAGCGCGGATGCCTGTGCAGCAGATACAGCGGCAGCAGCACGTTGCTGCCGGCCGGGATGTCGTAGCCGCCGAGCACGTCCGCTTCGATCGCACGGCGCGACAGCAGCCATCCGGGGGGATACAGCCGCAGCGCCTCGTTGACCACCTGCTGCGTGTAGGCGAGGCTTTCCATGCTCCCGAGACTCGGCGCCGCCTCGATCGGGGCAGCATCGATCTCCTCGTGCAGGCGGGCCTCGGCCTGCGGATGCTGCGAGAGCAGGTACCAGGTCCAGTTGAGGCCGCTGGCGGTGGTCTCGTGCCCCGCCACGACCAGCGTCATGATCTCATCGATCAACTCCCGCTCGCTCATGCCCTGGCCGGTATCCCGGTCGCGGGCACTCATCAGCATCCCGACATAGTCGGCGTGCTCCTCGCGTTGCTCGCGCCGTCGGTTGATCACCCCGGCCACCAGCCGCGTCAGACCGCGGAACTTGTAGGCAAACTGCAGATCGCGCGCGGGCTCGCGCGTGACGAGATCGAAAGCCTCGGCGAGGGCCGGCAGATCGGCGCCGAAGATCGAGCTCAGGACGATCTCCAGGGTCAGCTCGCTCATCTCATCGGTGAGGTTCACCGGCTCGCCGCTCCGGGCAACCTGCTCCCAGCGGGTCAGCAGCCGATCATTCGGCTCCGCCACGGTCGTGGCGAACTGGGTGATGACCCGCCGATGGAAGAAAGGCTGCATCATGTATCGCTGCCGCCTCCACAGCTCTCCCTCGCTCGTCATGATGCCCTTGCGCAGGAGGAGCTTTACGCGGTCGATCCCGAGGCCCTTGGTATAGTTGCGATGGTTCGAGACGAGCACCCGCTTCACATCATCCGGATGATGGATGACATAGGTGTAGGACTTGCGCCCTGGTACAAGCACGCGGTAGATGTCCCCGTGCCGGGCAAAGAGCTCCGTCATGCGCTCCAGGGAGTCATCCGTGGAGCCGATGTCGAACTGAAGCGGTACCTCGGGTGGGTGTCGCAGCTCGGACTCGGTAGCGGTCATGCAGGCGCCAGATGGGCAAAACCGTAATCTTATCTTACCCGCAACCGCCCCGTGGATGGCCCCCTGACCGACCCGTGGTGGGCCGCAGGCAAGGCAGCGCGCATGAGTGATCCGGGGCCGGACGGCGAGCTTCGCAACACTCTCTACCGCAACACGACGCGCTCCAGCCGCCGCATGACTCGCGCGCGGCGCCTGCTGTATCAGCTTGCCGTGCCCGTGGGATTGACGCTCATCCGCAGCTGGATGGGGACCTGCCGGGTGGTGAGGATCGCCGGTGTTGAGTATCTCGAGCAGGCGCTCGCGCGAGCCTCCTCGCTGGTGCCGTGTTACTGGCACCAGCATCAGCTCTTTTGTGCCCGCTTTCTGTTGGACCAGCGGGGACGCGGACTCGCTCCCGGGTGGCTGATCAGTCCATCGGTCGATGGCGAGCTCGGTGCGATGATGGTCCGCCGCATCGGCGGCCAGGTCATTCGCGGCTCATCGACTCACACCGGTGCGCGCGCCCTGCGCGATTATTACCAGGCCCTGGTGCGGGATGGGATCTCCCCGGTGATCACCCCGGATGGTCCGCGGGGGCCGCGCTTCAAGTTCAAGCCGGGCGCGATCCTGCTCGCACAGATGTCGGGCCGCCCGATGTTACCGATGGCCTACGCGGCCTCGCGCGCCTGGCTCATCAAGTGGGACAAGTTCGTCATTCCCGCGCCCTTGGCACGAATCGCAGTCGCTGTCGGCCCGCCGCGGTATGTGCCGCGGGTCACCGACGCCGCGACGCTGCAGCAGCTGCAAAGTGAGATGGAAACGGAGCTGAAAAGACTGTACGCGCAGGCCCGGGGCATGCTGTCAGGGACCGACTCGTGAGTCTGGCGCGCCCGCTGGTCATGCGCTTCGGGGCGTTCGGCGACATCGTGCTGCTCACTGTTCTTCTGCGGCAGCTGCATGCGCGCTTCGGGGAGAAGGTGGATGTGATTGCATCCGGCCCCTGGACGCGACCGCTGCTCGAGCCGCAACCGTGCCTGGGCGAGCTGTTCCTGGTCCGCAGCCGGCGCATGCCTTACTGGCTGAGCGCCGATCAACACCGCCTGGTCGCCTGGCTGCGCCGCCGCGGGGCCGGCCCGACCTGGTTCTGCGATCTGGGGCTCGGGACCGAGCTGCTGCAGCGGGGAGGCATTCCCGCGAGTCTCATCTGCGATTCGCGCCAGTTCCCCTGGCAGCCGGGTGAGAGTTTTGCGGACCGCTACGTGCGGCTGGGGAACGAGACCCCTTGTGCATTGACGGGGCAGTTGCCCGCTCCGATCCCGGCGGTGTCGCGTGCGGCACATCTGGTCATCGACGCGGCAGCGCGGTGTGAGGGGGAGCTCTGGTTGGCGGGGCGCGGTTTGCGCGATAGGCCTTTTATCGTCGTGCATCCTGGCAGTCGGCATATCGCCCGTCGCGGGCTGCGGTCGCGCTCGGGTGCCTCGAAGTACTGGCCCGAGCAGAGCTGGGGAGCCGTGTTGCGGGGTTTGCACGAGCGATGGCCCGAGCAGGCGATCCTGCTCTCGGGGACCCCGGCCGAGCATGGACTGAACGAGGACATCCTCGCTTGTGCGGGTGTTCCGGACGCTCAGAATGCGGCAAACGAGCTGCCCATTCGCCGTCTGCTGCCGGTCCTGGAGCGTGCGACGGGCATGATCGCCGTGGATACCGGGCCCGCGCACGCCGCTGCCGCATTGGGCTGCCCGACGGTGGCGCTCTTCGGCACTGCCGGTGCGGATCTTTATCGTCCCGGCGGGGCCACCACACCGGCGATCGCGCTGACCGGGATGGTGGAGGGCCGGCAGAACATTCTCGGTATCACTCCGGAGTCGGTTCTCGAGGCGTGGCAGAAGCTGCTCGGCACCCGTGAGATTCCGGCGCGACACATTCTGTTAAGTCCCTAACCTCCGCTCGAACAGTACGTTAGCCTGTGTTCTTGTGTTAGTGTGCGAGAACCGCGCGCAACCCACTAAATTCTAGAGGGGCCTGAGACTTCTTGCAGACGGCCGAATCTGCAAGCTAACCCCTACAGCGTCACATCGGAGGGGTTGCCCAGTCAGGTAGGCTGAGCGGGTCGATTCGGGAGGTTTTCAGGTACATGTCCTCTGTCCCCACGGACAAGCCAGCGGAATTCACCGCGTCGGACATCCTTTCCGCAGATGCCTGGACGGGACGCCTTCCCAAACCCGTGCTCGGGCTGGATGTCGCCTGCACGAAGATCGCCGTTGATTTCCAGAACATGCGCCGGGAGCAGATCGATGAGTGCACGCGGCGCAATCTCGAGTTGCTGCGCGAGGCGACGGCCACCGACTGCGCCTTTCTGATCGTTTTCGGACCCGATGAGCTCATCATCGAGGATGTGCGGCTGGCTCGCAGTGCCTTCGCCCAGTGTCAGCCCGAGGGGCTGCGCGAAGCCCACATGGATTCCTTCCCCTGGCTGAAGCCACGCCTGGATCATCTGCGTCTGTCCGAGCTGCGCGATACGAGCGCGCCACGGCGCGAGCAGGCGGCCGAGGCCCAACGCTTCGCGGAGTTACAGATCGGCTCGGCCCTGCTGGTCAGCCTGCGGGTGCAGGGCAGGCCGGCTGCGATCCTCGGGCTCGCGCACACGATGCCGCGTGGGGCCTGGGACGTGAATCTGCAGCTGCTCATGAAGCTGATCGGCACGAGCCTCGCCACGGGGCTCGAGCGCATCCGGATCGAAGCGCGGCTCGCGAAGCTCGAGGAGCGCACCACTCTCGCGCAGCTCTCCGCCAACGATGGGCTGTGGGACTTCGACGTCCAGAACAACGAGGTGTATTTCTCGCCGCGCTGGAAGTCGATGCTCGGTTATCAGGACGATGACATCCGCGGCTCGCCGGACTGGCGCAGCCTGGTGCATCCCGATGATCTGTCGCGCGTCCAGGCAGCGATCCGAGACCATGTGGCCGGCAAGACTGCCGCTTTCGAGAGCACGCATCGCATGCGCCACCGCAATGGGGAGTGGCGCTGGGTCATCAGTCGCGCCACGGCGCGGGTGGACAAGCACGGCCGGCTGCTGCGACTCGTCGGGGTGGAGCTGGACATCACCGAGCGCAAGATCTACGAGGAAGCGCTGTTCCGCGAGAAGGAGAGCGCGCAGATCACGTTGCAGTCGATCGGCGATGGGGTCATCACGACCGATGCCACATCCACCATCGACTACATCAATCCGGTCGCCGAGGAGCTCACCGGGTGGCGGCTCGAGGATGCGATGGGGCGCCCCGTCGAGGAGATCTTCCGGGCGTTCCATGAGGAGACTTGCGAGCCGCTCGAGAATCCCCTGAGTGTCTCGATCCGCCGGATCCGTCCGATCAAGTCCGTACGTCCGATGCTGCTCATCCGCCGCGATGGCAACGAGCTGTACGTGGAGAGCACGGCAGCACCGATCCGTGATGGCTCGGGACACGTGGCCGGTGGGGTGCTGGTGTTTCACGATGTCAGCGAGTCGCGCGAGCTCAATCGACGCCTGTCCTACCATGCGAGCCACGATCTGCTCACCGGTCTGGTGAACCGCCGCGAGTTCGAGAGCAGGCTCGAGCGGGCGCTGAAGAGTGCGAAGGCGCGCGAGGCCTCCTACGCGCTGTGCTATCTCGACATCGATCAATTCAAGATCGTCAATGACACCTGCGGCCACAGCGCCGGCGATGCGCTGCTGGGGCAGGTGGGCGCGCTGCTGAAATCCAAGGTCAGGTGGCGCGATACCCTCTCACGCCTCGGCGGAGACGAATTCGGAATCCTGCTCGAGAGCTGCTCGCTGGATGAGGCGATGCGCACGGCCGAGACCCTGCGCGAGGGTGTCCGTAACTTCAGGTTCACCTGGGAAGATCGGGTCTTTCGTCTCGGCGCGAGCATCGGCGTGGTCCCGATCACGGCTGACAACGAAGACGTCGCCTCCATCCTTTCGGCAGCCGACAGCGCCTGTCAGGCGGCCAAGGAGGGCGGGCGCAACCGGGTGCACAGCTTTGCCGAGAACGACATCGAGCTCATGCGCCGGCGGCGGGAAATGCAATGGGCCGCGCGCATCAATGCCGCGCTCGAGGAAGGGCGCTTCGAGCTGTACCGCATGGCGATCCAGCCGCTGCAGCGGATCGAGACCGGCGCACATTACGAGCTGCTGCTGCGCCTGAAAGACGAGGCCGGCCGCATCGTCGCGCCGAACGATTTCATCGCAGCGGCCGAGCGCTACGGCATCACCCCGGCGATCGACCGCTGGGTGATCGAGAATGCCTTGCGCTGGCTCGTGTCGGAGGCCGACGAGCGCGAGAAGCTGCACATGTGCTCGATCAATCTTTCGGGCCAGAGCCTTGGGGACGACAAATTTTTGCCGTTCGTCATCGACCAGTTCCACCGCAGTGGGCTCGATGCATCCAAAGTGTGCTTCGAGATCACCGAGACGGCGGCGGTGGCGAGCTTCTCGCAGGCGAACCGCTTCATCCAGGCTCTGCGGGAGCTCGGTTGCAAGTTTGCGCTCGATGACTTCGGAACGGGCCTGTCCTCGTTCGGCTACCTGAAGCACTTTCCGGTCGACTTCCTCAAGATCGACGGCAGCTTCGTGCGTGAGATTCTGCGCGACCCGATCGATCGTGAGATGGTGCGCTCGATCAACGAGATCGGCCATCTCACGGGCAAGCAGACCATCGCGGAGTTTGCCGAGAACGCCGAGATCATCCAGATGCTCACGAGCCTCGGCGTCGACTACGCGCAGGGTTATGGGGTCGCCCAGCCCCAGCGCGTGTTGAAATCGGCTGTTGCCTAGGCGCGCCGCGGCGCGAAACCCGCGCCGGCTTCCGACTGATCGAATCTCATCGAGAGATCCACCGCGCGCACGTGCTTGGTGATTGCGCCGACGGAGATGTAGTCCACGCCGGTCGAGGCGATTTCGCGCACCCTCTCCAGGCTCACGCTTCCCGAGGCCTCGATCTTCACAGGATGTGCCCGGGCCCGATTGATCTGCACTGCGGCCTTCATGTCTGCGAGGCTGAACTCATCGAGCATGATGATGTCGGCGCCGGCATCGAGCGCGGCCGAGAATTCCTGCAGCGATTCGACTTCGACCTCGATCTGCAGCTCACCGCCGGTCCGGCGGCCGGCCGCCACGGCCGCGGGGATCGATCCGGCAGCGGCGATGTGGTTCTCCTTGATCAACAGCAGATCGTACAGACCGATGCGATGATTGCGGCCGCCACCCTGTCGGACCGCGTACTTCTGCGCCGTGCGCAAGCCCGGCAGGGTCTTGCGCGTATCGAGAATGGAGCAGCCGGTGCCGGCGACCGCATCGGCGAAGCGTCGGGCGGCTGTCGCGGTTCCGGACAGTAACTGCAGGAAGTTGAGCGCGGTGCGCTCACCGGTCAGGATCGGGCGGGCGAGCCCCTCGATTTCGAACAGTGTCTGATCGGGGACGATCCGAGCGCCTTCGGCCACCTTCCAGTCGAGGCGTATCTGGGGATCGAGCTGCCGAAAGGTCTCATCGACCCAAGGGCGGCCGCACACAACGGCTTCCTCGCGCGTAATCACGTGCCCGCGCGCGCGCTGGTGAGCCGGCAAGAGCTGGGCCGTCACATCTCCCGTGCCGACGTCCTCGCGCAGAGCCTCACTGACCTGTGACTCCACATCCGCCGGTACATCATCGAGCGCGAGCGAGTCACGCCAGCTCAGAATGGCCTCCTCACAAGGGGAACTGATGGAATGCCGAGGCCATGCACAGCAGCATCGGAATGGAGAGAACGAAGTTCACCCGCGAGGCAAGTCCAGCGGTCTTGCGCGCCTTCGCCTTCTCCTCGTCCGTGGCCGCAACGATGCCGAGAATCCTTTTCTGGTTCGGCCAGATCAAGGCCCAAACGTTGAACAACATGATCGTGCCCAGCCACGCGCCGATTCCGATGGTGAACCCGTAGCGATCCTGTGCGCCGTGGCCCAAGGTCAGCGCGTTGACGAAATTGCTCCCGCGCGTGAGGTACCAGGCGCCGGTGAGCCAGGTCGCCACCGCGCCCCAACGGAACCACCACAGTGCCCGCGGGGCAATGTATTTACTCACGCCGGCTCCGCCGGGTCCGCCCTTGTCGGCTGCAGCCACCGCCATACCTGGAGTCTGCACCAGGTTGAAGTAGTAGAGCAGACCAATCCAAGTGATGCCGCTGAGGATGTGCAGCCAGCGTGCAAGCGTAGGCTCGAAGAACGAGCCGGTGTTCATGTGGACCGCCATGGCAATGAGGAGCACGATCACCGCCAGGATGAAACCCGTCCAGATCGAGCCCGAGACCGAATTGAGGGGATTCATGTTCGCTCCAACTTGTTGTTCTGACTGGGTGAAGCTACCGCCGCGCCCAAGTTTGAAGAATAGGTGAGGACCCCCCATAATTCAATGGCAATCCGGCGCGGCCGCGGTGGCAGGGTCGCAAGGGTGCGCTAGGCGTTGCGCGCGGGTGCGGCGCCCAAGCTGGAGCGGCACCTAAGGTGGAACGAGTGCATCACAGTGGCGGGCCCGAGGATGGCCAGCGGCCCCCCTCTCCCTGCGTGAATATCTGCGAGCTGGATGATGCGGGCTTCTGCATCGGCTGCCTGCGCACCGGGGATGAGATTGGTCTCTGGAGCGCCATGAGTCCGGCGCAACAGTGGCGGTTGATAGCGGACCTGCGCGTGCGGAAACTGCGCGCTGCGGGCTCGGTCTGAGTAAGCTGGCACGGCGCCAGCGGAGGTATCTGGATGGATGTCGTCGAGAGAATCAAGACGGAGCTCGCCTCGAGCCCGGTCGTCCTGTTCATGAAGGGCACCCCCGATTTCCCGCAGTGCGGCTTTTCAGCGCAGACGGTAGCGGCGCTGCGCGCCCTGGGAGCGGACTTCAGTCATGTCAATATCTTCGAAGATCCCGAGCTGCGCGAGGCGCTGAAGCGATTCTCGAACTGGCCCACCTATCCGCAGCTCTATGTGCGGGGCGAGCTGGTCGGCGGCTGTGACATTGCCCTGGAGATGTATCGCAGTGGCGAGCTGAAGCAGCTGCTCGCGGACGCGGGCGCCGTCGCCGCCTAGTTCATCGGAAAAGCAGGCGCGGGCTCATTCCAGCGGCCGATCTTCGACGAGGGCCTCATCGGGTGGCGTGCTGAGCCATCCGAGCAGGCACGCGCGCTCGTGCGCGTCACGGAAACTGTCGCGCAGCCGATTGCAGATGAGACAGAACAGCTCCGCGCTGCGCTCGGCGTCGTACGCCGCGGAGTGCGCGCTGCTCGGATCCCACTCCAGACCTGCCACGGCGAGCGCTTTCGCGAGGACCGTCTGGCCGAGAGCCGCGCCGGCGAGCGTTGCCGTGTCGAAGCATGAGAACGGGTGGAAGGGATTGCGTTTTACATCCGCACGCTTCACCGCGGCGTTGAGAAATCCCAGGTCGAAGGCCGCGTTGTGACCCACCAGGATGGCACGCCGGCAAGCGTGTGCCTGCACGGCGTGCCGGACCTCTCGAAATACTCTCCCCAGTGCATCCTTCTCCGGAATAGCCGGCCGCAGCGGGTGATGCGGATCGATGCCGGTGACGGACAGCGCGGCAGGATCGAGCCGCGCGCCCTCGAATGGCTTGACATGGAAGTGATGAGTCGCACCGCGCCCGAGTGTGCCCTCGGGTGTGATGTCTATCAGCACGGCAGCAATCTCCAGCAGCGCATCGGTCTCGGCGTAGAATCCGCCGCATTCCACGTCAATGACCACGGGCAGGAATCCCCGGAAGCGCCGCGCCATCAGGTTCGCGGCCGCGGAAGGCGGTGGCGAGGCGGCGGGACCCGCGGCAGGCGTGGCGGGCGCATCGCCCTGAGCTGCTGGCGTTGCGGTCACTGCATCCCGGACACTCAACTATGCGTACCTCATTGCAGCCGGGGTAACTACGCGGACGCGGGTGCGAGTCGCCAGGAAAGGCGCTCGCCGCTGCGCAGCGGAATGAGCTCGTCCGCGCCGAAAGGATAGCGGGAAGGGACGTGCCACGGTTCCTGCACGAGCGTGATGCGATCCTCGTTCACCGGCAAGCCGTAGAACTGTGGCCCGAACTCCGAGGCGAATCCCTCCAGCCTGGCGAGCGCGCCGGCGGCCTCGAAGATCTCCGCGTACAGCTCGATGGCTGCATGGGCTGAGAATATTCCCGCGCAGCCACAGGCATTTTCCTTTGAGTGTCTGGCGTGCGGCGCGCTGTCGGTGCCCAGGAAAAATCGGGGGTGTCCGGCTGCGACCGCCTCGAGCAGGGCAAGGCGATCGGGCTCGCTCTTCAGCACCGGCAGGCAGAAATGGTGTGGCCGGATGCCGCCGTTGAAAAGCGCATTGCGATTCATGGCGAGGTGCTGTGGAGTGATGGTCGCAGCGATGCGGGCGCGCGAGCCAGTCACGAATCCAACGGCCTCGCGTGTCGTGATGTGCTCGAACACGACGCGCAGGCGCGGCAACCGCTCCAGCAGCGGCGCGAGCACCGACTCGATGAAACGGCGCTCGCGGTCGAAAATGTCCACACTCGGATCGGTGACCTC
>Ga0070741_10014458_pt1 | contig 13638 bp, 15 predicted proteins | sample Coa_R1_4_FD_66440 | JGI IMG/M metagenome (GOLD analysis project Ga0070741, IMG submission 66440) | Surface soil microbial communities from Centralia Pennsylvania, which are recovering from an underground coalmine fire - Coalmine... | ecosystem: Environmental > Terrestrial > Soil > Unclassified ... | reverse complement strand
GTTCGTTCGTTTGCTTGGCGAACGACGTTCACGCTTTCTCTCTCAGAGCGCGGGTGCGGCCCCACGTCTTTGCTTTTACTACACGTTGTGAAAAAGGTGTGCCACACAACGCAATTTTCCAGAGGTTATGGCCTAATTTCGTTTGTCCGTGCGGCCAGCCAAAGCTTCGAGCCCTTTTACGTTTGTATTCCGCCCCGAGAACCCCAACTCATGGCGGGTTCTAGCGCATCTACTGGAGGCGGCGGTTTGCCATGGTACAGCGCGGGATCCGCAATCCGAAGCCACGTCCGCGATTCATCGAACCCATGGAGTGCAAGCGCGTGCCGTCGCTTCCGGAAGGCGATGGCTGGCTGTACGAGATCAAGCAAGACGGCTATCGCGCGATTGCAGTCGTGGACGGGAAGACGGCGATGCTCTACTCAATGTCAGGCCTCGACTACAGCCGCGACTTTTCGCACATCACTTTCGCTCTTAAGAATCTTCACGCCGGCGACCTAGTGCTGGACGGCGAGATCGTGGCCCTGGATAACGCCGGGCGGGCCAGTTTCCAGGAGCTGCAAAACCGCAAGAAGACGAAACAGCCAATCGTGTTTTATGCGTTCGATGTCCTGCACTGGCAGGGCCGCGATACGTTCAATTCGGCTCTGAGTGAACGCAAAGAAATGCTTGATGAGCTCGGAAAGCATTTCACGGGGCCGCTGCGGATCAATCCTTACTTTCGTACCCAAGTGGGCGCGCTGGTCGCGCAAGTAAAAAAGATGGGACTAGAGGGAGTCGTCGCGAAGCGCGCGGACTCAATTTACATTCCTGGCAGGGAGTCAGATGCCTGGCAGAAACATCGATTCAACCAGGAAGGCGAGTTTGTGGTTGGCGGCTACGTTTCTGCGGGGAAGAACTTTTCATCGCTGATTGTCGGCGAATATCGCGGCCGAGATCTTTACTACGTCAAAAGAATTGCGGCGGGCTTCACACCGGGGTTGCGGGCAAGAGTCTACAAAGAGCTGAAGGCCCTGGAGACGCCCGATTGTCCATTTGTGAATTTGCCGGAGCCAAACCGGTCGGGCCACGGGTTGACGGCGGAAAAGATGCGAGACTGCGTGTGGCTGAAGCCGGAGCGCCGGTGCGAGCTTGAATTTGTCGAACGCACCAAAGGAGAGCGACTGCGGCACGCGGTATTTCGACGGCTGATCAGCTGAAGTGCAATTAAGGCCATAATATCTGCGGGATACGCGTTGGTGCACCCGCCGCGCCTGTGTCGAGCTCTGCGCACAAAACAACCAACTCTGAAGCGGGCCCATCCAAGCAACGGGAAGCAAGCCTGGTGCGCGCCCCGTTCGCATCCGGAAAAAGGACTCCCTGCAAGGAACATGCGCGCCCTCCGTCGTCCAAGATCGTCGCATGTGCGGCACATCGTCGAAAGTAAGAGATCCGCGGTTCAAGGAGAATTCATGAGAACAACAATCAGCCGTTTGCTTTTGTGCGTGATGTTAGTTGTGTTTGGGGCATCGTGGGCGCTGGCGCAAGACGCTACCAGCGACAAATCAAAGGCCGACACCCGGACGATCACGGGCTGCCTGTCCAAGGGTGACAGCGCCAACGAATTTCTGCTCACTGCCAATGACGGCAGCACGTGGGAAGTGCGCAGCAGCCAGGTTTCGCTCGCCGATCATGTTGGCCACACGGTCAGCGCTACCGGCGTAGTAAAAGACGCCAAAATGCACAACCTGAAAGAAGACGCAAAAGATGCCGCGCATGATTCGGGCATGAAGAAGAACAATGCTGAGCATGGCCACATGACAATTACGGATGTGCAGATGGTCAGCGATTCGTGTAAGCAGTAAGTTAAGTTATCTTGTCGCGAGGTGTGGGTTTGTGCCCACACCTTTTTCTTTTGCAGGCGAGTTTTTCGTGAGCGCGCACAGGATAGCGATGAGCGCTGCGGCCGATGAGCGCAGTCGAAGATCAACTGCGATATTCTGCACAATGGTTTCCAGCAAAGCGAATCCTTCGGCAAAGACGGTTCCCGCCGGCCTGTGCGACCGTTGCACCCACGCGGAACGGATTCAGTCCGACAGAGGCACGGTCTACATCCGGTGTGCACTGGCGCGGGTGAATCCTGCGTTCGCAAAATATCCGCGCCTGCCGGTGTTGCAGTGTGAAGGGTACGAGGAAATGAAGTTGTCCTCGGGACAGGAGTGATGATCGATTCGGCGGAATCGTCTTCATCCCTCGATTTGCGGTTTGCTCTTGCGCCTGAGAAGGTTCGACTGTCGCTCCCATGACATAAGCTACCGCGCGCAACTTACCTGAGCCAACCAGCGTAAGCCAACCAGGAAAGCTCGTCGGGTGAAGCGTTTCCAGACGCCGAGCCGAGAATTCCTGCCGGGAAACAGCCGCTTTGCCGAGGGCCGCATCGAAACAGAAAAGCCCCAACTTTAAAGGTCGCAACAGCTTTGGACGGCTACATTCCCATATTTCCGAGTCATGAAAGCTCCCGCGAGGATGGGCAGCGGCGGTATTCCGTGTTGTGCGCGACCGTGCTTGCGGTCCTACTCGGGACCGTTTTCAGCGGCAGCCTCGCCGCGCAAGGCGGAGCGCCCAATCCGTCCTACAGCGACGCTGTCCAGCGCCTGCAACGGGATGGGTTTACGGTGGCGATGGAGCAGTTTGCGACCAGCACCCCGGATACAGCCCGCAGGCGGGACGCAATGGAGTGGCTGATCTGGGCATACCGCAAGGCCAAAGACAGTTACCGCGCCCAGGCCTGGGCCCGGCAGTTGCGCAGCGTGGATCCCGAGAACCCCATCGCGGCGGCGGAGATCGAGGATGCCGGTCATGAGCTCTCATTCATGACTCCGGCCGACCCAACCGCGGAACAACGGCTGACCGCGGCTAAAAATTCGTTGAGCAAGATGGATACGCTGAGCCCTCCGGAGGACATGCCGGCCAGTCAGTTTCAACAGTTCAAGCAGGAACTCAGTCGAAACCTGAATGCAGCGGTGGGTTACGCCTACTATGGTCGCAAGGACTACGCGACCGCTCGGCCGTACCTGCGAAACACGCTGGCCACTGGTCCGGAAAATCCGCAATACGTTTACGCTCTGGCAATTGCCGATCTTTATGGCAAGAATCCCGAGGAGACCGAAGGTTTCCGGCTGCTGGCGCGCGCCGTGAATCTCACACGAGGATCTCCCGCGAGCCAACAATTGGACGCCTTTGCAAGGCAGAAGTATCTGGAGCGCGGCGGATCGAGTACCAACTGGGACCAGTACCTGGCGGCCACACGAGTGTCCATGCCCGGTGCACCAGCGACTGCGACGGTCGCGGCGAATCAGCCGAGCATGAGTCCTTCCCGCGCCACCTCGCGGCAAGAGCCGGCCGAAACCGCACGCCCACATCAGACTCCGCAAACAGCGCAGAAAACGGCTAGCCCGCCGGTTTCGAATCCTCCGCCCGCGCCGGCCAATCGCAGCGAACCCACGACAATGGCGAGCGCCACCGGGCCGAATATTCCCATGCATTCGACGCGGGAACTGGAATCGTCCGGCGCGCCTTTCTCGCTTGGAATCCTGATCGAATCGGATAAGACATCACGCGATAGCCGGCGGGCCATTCTCAATAGCCTCACGGACCTGGTGCGGCGGCTCAGAGACAATGACGAAGCATTTTTAATGTCGTTCTCCAAAGGGCTCGTGTTCGAAGAGGACCTCACCAACAATTCCCAGGCGCTGGAGAACGGAATGGAGAACATCCATCCGTCGGAAGGCACAGCGCTCTACGACGCAGTGGCTTTCGCATCGGGCCACTTGCACCGTATCGCACGCAATCGCAAGCGCGTGCTGCTGGTGATTTCGGACGGAGAGAATCGCACGTCGCAAATGTCGCCGCTGGAACTCTCGGGCGAGCTGGACGTCAGCGAAGTCCAGATCTACTGCATCGGATTGGGCGCAAGCACGTGGGAAGATCAGTACCGTTTGAAAGCGCTCGCGGAACGCACGGGCGGCAAGGCAATGTTCATCTCGGAGTCGCAGCAGTTCCGGACCGCAGCCCGGCAGGTGGCGATGGTGCTGGGAATTGACCTGCAGTGAAGATCCCTGCTGAAACTTCAGCTCCTAGCGGCCGCGGAATTCATGCAGAACGGTGCGCAGAGAACTGTGCGCGAAGGGAGCGGGAGTGAGTGTCAGAATCAGCATCAGCAATCCCGCCCAGGCAAGCCAGGTTCGAGCGCCTGAAATGCGCGGCCAGTCCGCAACTTGCGGATGCCGCATGCTGCTCAGTTCCAACAGGACCGCCCAGAGCAACCAGCCCGCCCACTCGTAAACCGCCAGCGGAATCAGGATCAGGATGGTCACGCGTGAGATGATGCGATGTGCGCGCGGGGCTATAGAGAAGATGATGTGCCCGCCATCCAATTGACCGCCGGGGAGCAAGTTCAACGCGGTGGCAAACATTCCAACCCAGGCTGCCACAGCGACAGGGTGCAGGTATACGCGGCTCAACGGCAAGGCCGCGATACTGTGCGCGGGAGCGATGGTGGCGAGCAGACGGTGGACCAAGAGAAATATGAGCGGATATCCAAATTGAATGTCCGATTGCCCGGACGCGCCGCCGAGCGGCTTCGAGAGACCCAGTGACACGAACAGCACGGCGACGGCAACGACGAAGCCTGCAATCGGACCCGCAATGCCGATATCGAAGAGCGCGGTGCGGGAGCGGATGGGCGAACGGATACGGATGAACGCCCCGAGAGTTCCGATCAGAGTGGGAGCCGGAATAAAGAATGGCAAGGTTGCGTACACACCGTAGTGCTTGCAGTAGAGATAGTGACCCATCTCGTGCGCCAGCAGGATCAGCATCAGGGTGAAGGAGAACGGAAGTCCCAGCAGCAAGCGGGAGGGCTGGGAAAACGCCCAGGAAACCGGAAAGAAGGAGAGCGTGTCGTCGGCCAGCGAGAACACCGGCTGATTGTTCATGAAGTTGTACTGCATGCGAGCGCCGACCACGAGCGTGGTGAAGAAGGTCAGCAGCAGCAACAACACGTGAAGCCAATAGCGTTGGCGCGGCGGGTGGGCCACCCAGACCTGCACCGGAGGATAAAGTTCCGCAGTGGACGTGAAGGAAGCGCCAGGATCAGACATCGAGGTTCACTAAGGTTCAGTATAAGATGCGGGCGTTCAGGATTGGGCGCAGGGGCTTACAGGAAAGAAGCGGGCCTCATGGCACGTCAAGCCCAGAATCCGGCTTAGTCGATGGATTGCAACTCCTTACCGGGTTTAAATCGAACCGCCTTCCCAGGCGGAATGGAAACTTCGGCTCCGGTGCGAGGGTTGCGGCCTATGCCGGTCTTTCGCGGGCGCACATTGAAGACGCCAAAGCCGCGCAGTTCAATGCGATCGCCCTTGGCCAGCGACTTTTTCATGCTTTCAAACACGGTTTCAACTGCCAATTCCGCCTTTGTCTTTGTAATTCCTGTTTTGTTCACTACTTCATTAATGATGTCGAGTTTGATCACGCCGCCGCCCCCCTCAGTTTTGCAGTGTGAGCACCAAGTGGTTGATGCTAAGGAAGATATGAGAGATTGTCAACGGGACAGTGACTCCCGTAAGATGGCAGGCACCCTCAGTATCACCAGCCGGAATGCAAAAACTTTCAACTGAGTCTTTCGCTAATGAGCACATCCCTGGCTTTTGCAAGGAGCAACATGCTGAAGAGTGACCGCTGGATCCGCCGGATGGCCCTGGAACATGACATGATTAACCCTTTCTCTGAGAAGCAGGTGCGAGAGGGCGTAGTGTCGTACGGGCTTTCCTCGTACGGTTACGATCTGCGCGTGGCGGATGAATTCAAAATCTTCACCAACGTAAATTCGAGCATCGTGGATCCCAAGCGCTTTGACGAAAAATCCTTTGTCACTATCCAGACCGAATGCGCGATTGTGCCGCCCAACTCTTTCGCCCTGGCACGGTCGGTGGAGTATTTCAAGATTCCTCGCGATGTGCTCACCATCTGCGTGGGCAAGAGCACGTACGCGCGCTGCGGGATTATTGTGAATGTCACGCCGTTTGAGCCGGAGTGGGAAGGTTTTGTGACCCTGGAAATCTCCAATACCACGCCGCTGCCGGCGCGTATCTACGCCAATGAAGGGCTGTGCCAGATCATTTTCTTCCAGTCGGACGAGGTATGCGAAACCAGCTACGCGGATCGCAAGGGCAAATACCAGGCGCAAAAGGGAATTGTTTTGCCGAAGCTGTAGTCGCGGTGCGGCGCCGGAATCAGCCCTCGGTCACGCTTATTTCCGGCTGGGCCCAGGCGTCCTGGAAGGTAAAGGTACAAAGCCGCGCTTGCCGCACATTGGTGACTAGTGCGGGACGAAAACAAGCGAGGCACGTGCCGCCGCGGTGACGCACGCTGGGATAGACCACGCCGGCCGACCCCAAGTTCAAGAGTTCGCGGGCAAGCCGCTGCGAAGCTACATAACTGTCCGGATCAAGGCAGGCTGCGTACTTCCTGGTGCCGCGCAAGTCATGAAATTGGGCACGGAAGTCCGCGAGGTACTCGCGATAATCGACGGTTTCGAGCTCTTTCCAACCGACTTCCCGCAGGCCTTCCGCATAATGGAAGGCTACTTCTTTCAGAGAGGTTTCCACCGCGAAGCCCGCGTACCAGGCGCCCCGCTCGGGACCGCTAAAACGGCTGCCCGTGGGGTTCGCGTGTGTAAATGAAGCATTGATGATGTGAAAATTAGGCACGCCGAAGACCAGCTCGTGGACAGTGATGCCGGGCAAGCGGTTGGCCTCTCCCAGGAGGCGTTCGTTCGTCGCGCCATCGATTTCGAAGAGATCGCGTAGGTGGCTTTCGTTCTCGGCAATGCGCGCCAGGACGCTTTTTCCTTCTTTGGTATAGCGGGTGGGGATCAGACGGTGGGTATCGTCCTGGTGAAGATGAGTGCTGCGCGGGGGCATCAATTGCCGCCCCGGCGCGCGTCCAGAAGTTGCCGGACACGCATCATCGCGGGAACTCCACCGTGCAACATGAACGCAAGTGGCGTTTGACCATTGAAAGCCAGGTTGGTGTTGGGAAGTTGCACCCAGGCGTCGGCCAGCTTGCGGCTATAGAGAATATTGAGCGCTTTGAAAATACCTAGAAGCAGGGAAATGCGGGTAAGCCGGTCCTGGTCGAGGGTACGCGTGGGACGGCGCTTGAGCTGGTAGTAGCTGCCGTTCGACATACCTCCGAGTAGGCCTCGCGCATCTTCGTCGCGGAGCTTCCATGCCTCGGCGAGACGGAGGAATCCCTTGATGGCCGCGGGACTAAGGCGCTCCTGCACGGAGCGGTTGGAAAAATCGGCGGGGCGTTCCCAGGAAATTCCGGGCAGTTGGGCGCCCTGCGATGCGAGAAACCGTTCCAGGTTCTCCATTTGTACTGTATTGTACATACAAAAATGGAGAAGTCAATGCAACCATTTTGGAAACCTGCCGACGTTGTTGCGAACCAGATATCCTCAACTCAGGAAGCGGCGGCAGGTTTCGAGAACGTGTTAGATTCTAAGTTCGTGTCATGAAGCAGATCGCTGACTGGGCTCTTAATTTGGCTAATGTCCGGGGCGCCACATATGGCGATGTGCGGGTAGTGGACGCACGCGCCCGCGCGTTAGCGACCAAGAATGGCAAGCTGGGGAGCGCGTCGGATTCGGAATCGTTCGGCTTCAGTATCCGGGTGATCGCGGACGGCGCATGGGGCTTCGCGGCTTCTGACGATCTGAGCCGCGCGGGAGTGGAAGCCGCGGCGGCCCTTGCCCTGAATATCGCGAAAGCGTCCGCGCAGGTGAAGCAGAGCAACGTGCAGCTCGCGCCAGAAAAGCCCGTCACCGCGGAGTGGACTACCCCCTGTCAGATCGACCCGTTCAGTATCTCTGTCGAACAGAACCTGGACTTGCTGACGAAGATTGACCGCGAGCTGTGCTCCGTAAAAAGAGTGACGCTGGCCGAGACCAACCTTAATTTCCATCGCGAGGAACAGTGGTTCTTCTCCTCGGAAGGCAGCAACATTCATCAGACGAAGTACTCGACGGGCGCAGGCTACTCGGCCTACTCATTCACGGGGAGCGAGATCCAAAAGCGTTCGTATCCGAATTCCTTCGGCGGGCAGTGGCAGAACAAAGGATATGAGCTGGTCGAAGAACTGAGATTACTGGAGAACGCGCGGCGAATTGCGGAAGAGGCGGTTGCGCTGCACCAAGCCGACCAGTGTCCGGAAGGCACGATGACCATCATTCTTGATGGTTCGCAACTGGGGTTGCAAATCCATGAGTCGATCGGACACCCCATCGAACTGGATCGCGTGCTCGGCATGGAAGCGAATTTCGCCGGTACATCGTTTTTGACTCTGGATAAGCTGCGCAATCTGCGTTACGGCAGCGACCTGGTGAACGTAGTAGCGGACGCCCGCCAGGAGCATGGTCCGGGGCTGGGTACATTCGGCTTCGATGACGAGGGGGTTCCTGCGCAGTGCACGCCAATTATCAGCAATGGCTTATTTACGGGCTATCTGAGCTCGCGGGAAACGGCGCATGCCATTGGCGCCCACCGGTCGGGCGGAACGCTTCGCGCCGAGAACTGGAACCGGCTGCCGATCATCCGCATGACCAACATCAGCATTCTGCCCGGAGAAAAGCCACTGAGCCTGGAACAGTTGATCGCGGACACCGACAGGGCAGTCCTGATGCAGACGAACAAATCGTGGTCGATCGACGACAAGCGCTACAACTTTCAGTTTGGGACCGAGATTGGCTGGGAAATAAAGCATGGCAAGCGCCTGAGAATGCTGAAGAACCCTTCGTATTCGGGCATTACCACGGAATTCTGGAACTCGCTGGATGCGATCTGCTCGCGGGAGGAGTGGAATTTATGGGGAACGCCCAACTGCGGCAAGGGGCAGCCGCAACAGGTGATGGGCACCGGCCACGGCGCAGCCCCGGCGCGGTTCCGCAACATCAAGGTAGGGAGCGCATACAAGGGAAACTGATTTCCAAATGCTAGACCAATCCCGCGCCGGCGATATCTTTTCGAAAATCTGCAAGCGCTCCAGCGCCGACGAGGTGGAAGCGCTGTTCTACGGCGGGCACTCCGCGCTTACCCGTTTCGCCAACAACACTATCCATCAAAATGTGGCGGAAGAAAACTACGGCGTGTCGGTGCGCTCCGTATTCGGCGGACGCACGGCGCGCGCGACGACCAATAAGCTGGATGACGCGAGCCTGGGGCGCGTGGTGGAAGCAGCGGAGAGCATGGCCAAGGTACAACAGCCAGATCCCGACCTGCTGCCCATGCCAAGCCCGGCGGAAGCCGCGGCGCAGCGGCCCGGAAGCGACACGGTTTACGTCCTGCCGAAGCGGCACTTCGATGAAACTGCGTCGATCACGCCACAGCAGCGCGCAGAGGTTGTGGCAGGAATAGTGGCCGCGGGGCAAAAGCACAAGCTCACGACCGCGGGCATTTATTCGACATCGCAGTCAGTGGAGGGGATCTTCAACTCCCGCGGAGTGAGCGAGTGGCACCGGCAAACCTCCGCGGAAGTTTCGGTGACGATGCTGGGCAGCGACTCGTCGGGCTGGCAAAAGGCGAATTCGCCGAATGTCGCACACCTCGACCCGGAGACCCTGGCGCAGATTGCCGCGGCGAAGGCGTTCACCTCCGCGAGGCCGCGCGAGATTCCGGCAGGGAAGTACACGGTCATCCTGGAGACGCCTGCCGTGCTTGACCTTGTAGGATTCATGTTTTTCGATTTCGGCGGGCTGGCACTGCTCGATCAGCGTTCGTTCCTGAATAATCGAGTTGGCACCAAGCTGTTCGGCGACAACATCGAGATCTGGGACGATGTTGCGCACCCGCTGCAATCCGGTTCTCCGTTTGACGGAGAAGGAGTACGGCGCGAGCGAGTGCAATTAGTCGACCGTGGGGTAGTGAAACGACTGGTGTACGCGCGCGCCACCGCACAGAAGATGAAGGGATCGGAATACCGCGACAAGGTCGGTCCCATCGGTACCACGGGTCACGGCTTCCCGATCCCCAACGAGGTGGGCGAAGCTCCCATGAACATCGTATTCGGCATTCCGCGGGATCCAAAGACCCTGGAACAGATGATTGCCTCGACCGACCGCGGAGTGCTGGTCACCAGGCTGTGGTACATCCGTGAAGTCGATCCTTACGAGAAGATCCTGACCGGCATGACGCGCGATGGCACCTTCTATATCGAGGAAGGAAAGGTACGCCACGGCGTGCGCAATTTCCGGTTCAACCAGAGTCTGATTCACTTACTGTCGAACGTGGAAGAGATGGGGATGCCCATCCGCGCCAGCGGTGAAGAATCGTTCGACATGGTCTGTCCGCCCATGAAGGTAAGGGACTTCAATTTCACAGAAGTGACGAAGTTCTAAGGCCGGCACGGGTGCAGCCTGGACAATATTGTGTGCCCGCCATTCCGACGGCTTGGCTGTCGAGCGCCAGAGCAATTAGGAAAGGCTAAGTTGAGCTCGTGCGGCGATCCCTGGTTAAGCGCCTAACCCACTGATCACGCGCAAGTTCCACGCTTCCGTTCCATGACTTCGGTAACTTTCCCAGGCTGGTTCACGAGTGTCATACTGCGTTCGATGTCCAACCACGGCCAATCGGCAGAGGGCGCGGATAATCACGGCAAGGACGTGCGCGATTCCGGCCAGAATGCGAGCGGTGAATCGGGCAAGAGGCGCAAGCATTACCAGGATATGCAGAGCGCGCCCCGGTTCCCGCTGAAACTTGCCGTGGCGGTGAAGTCCGAAACTGGAGATCGCCAGGCGGAAACGGAAAACATTTCCGCCAACGGGGTGCTGTTCCAGGTGGACGCGGACATGCCGGTGGGTTCGATGGTGGACTTCACGATCTCTCTTCCAGCTGACGTAGTAGGTTCCGAAGCCGATGTGCAGCTCGATTGCCGCGGCCGGGTGGTGCGCAGTTTTGACGAAGGTGGCCGTCACGGTGTCGGGGTGGTAATCGACGAATACCGTTTCGACCGCCGCTAAAGGCGCAAGGAAACGAATGGGAACGATTCCGGTCAGCGCGGAGAGTCATCTCGAACGTCCGCAGGAGGGGAGCGAGACGCAATTCCTACGCATTATCCTCGCCGACTCGCAAGCCATCTTCCGTGCCGGATTGCGCAAGATATTCGCGGTCGAAGACGATATTCGCGTCGTAGGCCAGGCTGAGACGCTGGCGCAAGCCATGTCAGCGGCCAAGAAGTTTTCCGCCGATGTACTGATCTTTGAAGCGGCGCTGGCTCCGAATCCAGCCGATGCGGTGTCCGATCTCCTCAAGCAGGGCCTCAAGTGCAAGTTGGTGGTGGTGATCCAGGAACCCAACGAAGAACTGACGCTGGAACTGTTCCGGCGCGGGGCAAACGGGATCGCGTCGCGCGAAGTTGAACCCGAAGTACTGGTTGATTGCCTGCGAACTGTTGCCCGCGGCGAGCCGTGGCTGGAGCGCAGAGCGGTTAACTGGGTATTGGAAGCATACCGGTCGCAGGGAGGGCGCACGCCCACCGCACGCAGCAAAGTGCAGCTTACGCCCAAAGAATCGCTGATCGTATCCTGCGTCACCCAGGGCATGAAGAATAAGGAAATCGCCCTGCGGGTTGGCACGACCGAGCAGGTAGTCAAGAATTATCTGCGCAAGGTCTATGACAAGCTCGGAGTGGCAGATCGCCTGGAGCTTGCACTGTACTGCCTGCAACACCGCGTGGTGGATAATGCGGCTGCTGCGCCCACGACCGAGCTTGCGAATGCCAGTCCTGCCGCTCCCGCCAGCGGTTCGGCGGAGACGCCAGCCGATCGCCCGGTTGTTCCCGCGGCGAATGTCGAGAAGCCTTCCTAATCATCATCTTTAAGTTTGCCTGCCGCCCAGTCGCCGGACTATAGTCATTCCGTTCCACCTCATCATCCGCGTGATGCATTCGAGCGCTTGGCGCTTGTGCCGGTGTGCTGAATGGTGAGCGAACGTTCTTTCGGCCAAATATCCCAAATACATACTGTGAGGCGCACTGTGAAAGGTGACCCGAAAGTCATTGCCCTTCTCAACCAGGTGTTAAAGGCGGAGTTAACGGCGATCAATCAATATTTTCTTCATGCCGAGATGTGCGAGAACTGGAGCTACGAGCGGCTTGCCAAGAAAACCCGCGCCGAATCGATCGAAGAAATGCAGCATGCCGAGAAGCTGATGGAGCGCATTTTGTTGCTCGACGGATCGCCCAACATGACCGACTACTTCAAGATCAACATTGGGCAGAACGTAAAGGCGCAGTTGAAGAACGACCTGGACCTGGAGTACGCGGCGGTGAAGCGCCTGAACGATGGAGTTCATTTGTGCCGGCAGGCGGGCGACAATGGCTCGCGCGAGTTGCTGGAAAAGATTCTCATCGACGAAGAGCATCACATCGATTGGCTGGAAGCCCAACTGCACGCCATCGACGAAATGGGCTACGAGAATTACCTGGCCCAGCACCTGCACAAGGGGGAAGAGGAAGGGGATTAAGCGGGGTGTATGCGGGCGCGCCCCGGGGCTGGCGCGCGTCGGGCGCAATGCGCGTACGGTAGGGTGGGCGCAGGGTTGCGATTCCATTCACTCCCCCATAGAATCGCTGATAAGGCGCGGTTCAGAGGACTGCCCGTCCCAAGGGTAATGTGCTGAAGTGCGTGCCGAATAAGCTCCTCAAACAGTGCGCGGGAGAGATGGCCGAGTGGCTGAAGGCGCACGCTTGGAAAGCGTGTTTACTCGAAAGGGTAACGTGGGTTCGAATCCCACTCTCTCCGCCATGTTTTCAACCAGCCGGCCTTGCGCAACCATCGGCCACTGCACACGATATCTTTGAGCGGATTTGCAAGGAGCGGCCGCCTTCTTGTTGTTGCGATGTTCTTCGGGGCTCTGCTTGGCGGCGCTGGGCGCCCATCTCAGTGCAGTCTGGCTTCGACGAAGGTTACATTCTTGCGCTGCTGGTGCTCGCCGCCGCCAAAATGCTCTGCTCATCCTCCAGAGTACACACCATCTTGACTGCTACTTTACCGTTTCAGTCGTCAGCACATTTAGAGCACGCAGTGCGTCCTCAATTCTCTCTCTTTCCCCACGATGGTCGCTGTCACCTTTCATCTCTCGCAACCGTCCCGCAATCGCATCACGTGCGGCCGAAATCCGTTCCGGCATCTTCCGACTGTCCACTTCCAGCACAGCGAGTCTATAAGACTCTTCCCAATTTTCGTTGTTTTGGTTCGGCACGTTCACCGCTACCTCGCTTCCTGCCAAGGACACATCATTGAATTGCTGAGCGCAATAGTCGTGGTCTAGTCGACCGCGGTCCCGATTCGGTTTCAGTCCGACTATCTAGCAAATTTCGGTGACTCTCGTTCTTGAGTTGCTGTTTCTGTCTTGGTTCAGCGTGAAATGGAGAAGCGACGTTCTCCGTTAGTGTAGATTCCGCCCCTGCGGGGCGGGGATTTTCAAGGCATGAGGGTCTATCGTCCGATGACTTCCCCCCTCAGTGTGCAACGCGGGAGCAAGACCTCCCGCGGTGCTGAGCCTCGGCTCGATGAGCCCTCCGGGTTATCCCTCAGCATGG
>Ga0070741_10014457_pt1 | contig 13639 bp, 8 predicted proteins | sample Coa_R1_4_FD_66440 | JGI IMG/M metagenome (GOLD analysis project Ga0070741, IMG submission 66440) | Surface soil microbial communities from Centralia Pennsylvania, which are recovering from an underground coalmine fire - Coalmine... | ecosystem: Environmental > Terrestrial > Soil > Unclassified ... | reverse complement strand
CAACGTGCCCGCGACGCGCAGCGCGACGATGTCCGCGCCTGCCTGCAGCTCGATCGTGTCACCGGGATTTCGATGCAGCGCCTGCGCCGCCGCGACGCTCAGGAACACGACGTCCGGCCGCAGCATGTCGAGGCGATCGTGGGTTGCCGGCAGCAACGACGGCTGGATCGCCGCGGCGCGGAAGAGATCCACGCCGACGACGTGCAGGCTCTCCTCGCGACCGGCGATGCGCGCATCGACTTCCACCACCGGGCTCGCGGCGGCGACGTCCGGATGGCGCGCGAGCTCGGGATAGAGCGTCTCGTCGAATCCCGATCGCGGTCCGCGCACCTGCAGATCGGCCTCGCCGGCAAGGGCCTGCACCGAAAGCTCGAGCTCGTTGACGGCGGTCGCGTTGATCATCTGCACCGCGAAGCCGAGCGCAACACCCAATGCGATCGCGAGCACGGCCAGGCTCGTGCGCAACCGATCCTGACGCACGGCACCGGCCACGACAACGCGCAGCAGCGTCAGGAAACGCATGCGTCGCGCATGGTTGGCAGCGCTGCGAGCCCGCTCGCCGTGAGCAGCAGCGCGCGATCCGTGGTCGCTGCCGCCGCACGGGAATGCGTCACGAGTATGCCCGTGGCACCCGAGGCCTTGATGCGGCCACGCAGGAGCTCGGCGACTTGAGCCGCGGTGTCCGGATCGAGATTGCCGGTCGGCTCGTCGGCGAGCACGAGTCGCGGCGCATGCACGAGCGCCCGCGCGATCGCCACGCGCTGCAGCTCACCACCGGAAAGCTCGCGCGGCATGCTCTGGATGCGATCGCCCATTCCGACCTCGCCGAGCATCATCCGCGAGCGCTCTTGCGCTTCGCTTTCAGCCATCCCCTTGAGCACGAGTGGCAACGCGACATTCCAGCCGACGGTCAGATACGGCAGGATGTGAAAGGCCTGGAATACGAATCCGATCTTCTCCCGCCGCAGCAGCGTGCGGCCGTCCTCGTCGAGCTGCACGAGATCCTGGCCGTCCAGGACGACGGATCCGCAGTCGGGTGCCTCGAGACCTGCAATGACGTTAAGGAGCGTCGATTTGCCGACCCCCGATTCGCCCATGATGGCAACGTACTCGCCGGGGGCGAGCTCGAGGTCCAGCCCGACGAAGAGCTCGCGACGCGCATGGCCCGCGCCGGGCACGGACTTGGAAAGAGAGGAAACCGAGAGCACGGAGGCACGGCACGGCCGAGCGGAAGGTCCGGCGGCGTGCGCTTCTGGATAAACGGTGAGGGTAGCGGGCGCGAGGCCGCGATGGCAACTCTTGCCGGCGATTGCAGTCTCACCAGTAAGCTAGAATGCGCCGCGCGGTGAAGGTGACACAATCACCTGGAGCCGCGAACGTGCCGCTGCGCGATCGAGCCTTCCGCCTTTCGACGCGGCGTCGTCCGACCAAACACGATTTGGAGTGACTGCATGTCTTCTGCCGTTGCATTGCGCGAGGTCTCGCTCGACGACAAGTACGCTGTGGAGACCGGGCGCGTGTTTCTCACGGGCGCCCAAGCGTTCGTCCGCCTGCTGATCCTGCAGCGCCAGCGCGACGCCCTGGCGGGTCTCAACACCGCGGGCTTCGTCTCCGGTTACCGCGGCTCGCCCCTGGGCGCGCTCGACCAGTCGCTGTGGAAGGCGCAGAAGTTCCTCGATCGCGCCCACATCAAGTTCCAGCCCGGCTTGAACGAGGACCTCGCCGCGACCGCGATCTGGGGCTCGCAGCAGGTCAACCTGTACAAGGGTACGAAGTACGACGGCGTGTACGCGATGTGGTACGGCAAGGGGCCGGGCGTGGATCGCTGCGGGGACGTGTTCAAGCACGCCAATCACGCGGGCACGTCGAAATACGGCGGCGTGATCGCGCTCGCCGGCGACGATCACGGGGCGAAGTCCTCGACCCTGCCGCATCAGTCGGACCACATGTTCTCGGCCGCGATGATGCCGGTGCTGTATCCGTCATCGGTGCAGGAGATCCTCGATCTCGGCCTGCACGGCTGGGCGATGTCGCGCTACTCCGGGTGCTGGGTCGGGTTCAAGTGCGTGGCCGATACCGTGGAAAGCTCGGCCTCGGTGTACGTCGACCCGACGCGCACGCAGATCATCGTGCCGGACGATTTTCCGATGCCGCCGGATGGGCTCTCCATCCGCTGGCCCGATGCGTTCCTCGAGACCGAGGCGCGCATGCAGAACTACAAGATCTACGCCGCCCTGCACTATTGCCGCGTCAACCAGCTCAACCGATTCGTGATCGGCTCGAAGGACATTCCGGCGCGCCTTGGCATCATCACGAGCGGCAAGAGCTACCTGGACGTGCGCCAGGCGCTCGACGATCTCGGCATCAGCGAGCAGGATTGCCTGGAGATGGGCATTCGCCTCTACAAGGTGGCGATGCCCTGGCCGCTCGAGCCCGAAGGCGTGCGCAGCTTCGCCGAAGGACTCGAAGAGATCCTGGTGGTCGAGGAAAAGCGGCAGGTGGTCGAATACCAGTTGAAGGAGCAGCTTTACAACTGGCGCGACGACGTGCGACCACGCGTGGTCGGCAAGTTCGACGAAAAGGGTGAATGGGTGCGCCCGCATGGCGACTGGCTGCTGCCGGCGCTCTCGGAGCTGACCCCCGCCATGATCGCGCGCGTGATCGCGCAGCGCATCGAGCGCCTGAACCTGCACCCGCGCCACATGGAACGCGTGCGCGCACGTGTGGAATGGATCAACGCCAAGGAGCAGGCGCTCAGCAAGTCCCGCATCATGCTCGAGCGCAAGCCGTGGTTCTGCTCCGGCTGTCCGCACAACACGTCCACGAACGTGCCGGCGGGCAGCCGCGCCACCGCGGGCATCGGCTGTCACGTCATGGCGATCTGGATGGATCGCTCGACGTCGACCTTCACGCACATGGGCGGCGAAGGCGTGCCGTGGATCGGCCAGGCTCCGTTCACCGAGGAAAAGCACATCTTCGCCAACCTGGGCGACGGCACCTACTATCACAGCGGCATTCTCGCGATCCGGGCTGCGGTCGCTGCCGGAGTCAACATCACCTACAAGATCCTGTACAACGACGCCGTTGCGATGACCGGCGGCCAGCCGTTCGATGGTCCGCTCAGCCCGCGCGACATCGCACGGCAGGTCGCAGCGGAAGGGGTGTCGAAGGTCGTGGTCGTCACCGACGAGCCGGACAAGTATCCGGGCGGCACCTTCTCGCCGGACGTCGAGGTGCATCACCGCGAAGATCTCGACGACGTTCAGCGCCGCCTGCGCGACACGCCCGGATGCACGGTGCTGCTCTACGACCAGACCTGCGCCGCGGAAAAGCGCCGGCGCCGCAAGCGCGGCAAGTTCCCCGACCCCGCCAAGCGCGTCGTCATCAACGACCTCGTGTGCGAAGGCTGCGGCGATTGCGGGGTGAAATCGAATTGTGTTTCGGTCGCGCCGCTGGAGACCGAGTTCGGCCGCAAGCGCACCATCGACCAGAGCTCGTGCAACAAGGATTACTCGTGCGTCAACGGGTTCTGCCCGAGCTTTGTGACCGTCGAAGGCGGCACGCTGCGCAAGCCGAAAAAGGCCGATGCCACGGAGTTTCCGGAATTGCCGCAGCCCGAGCCGGTCGCCACCCGAGAGCCTTACGGCATCGTGGTCACCGGCATCGGGGGCACCGGCGTAGTGACCATCGGCGCGCTGCTCGGCATGGCCGCGCACCTCGAAGGCAAGGGCTGCAGCGTGCTCGACATGACCGGCCTCGCGCAAAAGAACGGTGCGGTGGTGTCCCACGTGCGCATCGCCGACCGGCCCGAGACGCTGCACGCCACGCGCATCGCCGCCGGCGACGCGAAGCTCGTGCTCGCCTGCGACATTCTCACCGGCGTCGGCCACGAGCAGCTCGCAAAGATGCAGAAGGGCGTCACCCGCGCCGTGGTGAACACCGCGCTCGTGATGCCCGCCGGCTTCACGCGCGATCCCGACCTGCAATTCCCGCTGGGATCCATGGAGCGCGAGATCGAGGATGCCGTCGCGCCGGGCGATGCCGAGTTCCTCGACGCCACGAAGCTCGCGACCGGCCTCATGGGTGATTCGATTGCGACCAACCTGTTCATGGTCGGCTACGCCTATCAACGCGGCCTGCTGCCGGTGTCCGACGCGGCGATCCTGCGCGCGATCGAGTTGAACGGCACCGCGATCGAGCCGAACAAGGCGAGCTTCCGCTGGGGCCGCCTCGCCGCCGTCGATCCGGAGCGCGTCTCCGCCGCGGCCATTCCGCGCGAGAAGCCCGAGTCGCAGCGCCTGTCGGCATCGCTCGACGAGATCATCAGTCGCCGCGCCGCATTCCTGACCGACTACCAGGACGCAGCCTATGCGAAGCGCTACACCGACCTCGTCGCACGCGTGCGGGCTGCCGAATCGAGCAAGATGCCGGAATCGACTGCGCTCACCGAGGCGGTCGCGCGCTCGTATTTCAAGCTGCTCGCGATCAAGGACGAATACGAGGTCGCGCGCCTTTACGCGGAGACGGACTTCGCGCAACAGGTGGCGCAGCAATTCGAAGGCGACTATCGCCTGGTGTTCCACCTGGCGCCGCCGCTCACGACGGCCTCCGCCGACGGCAAGGAACCGAGGAAGAAGCAGTACGGGCCATGGATGATGCAGGCCTTTCGCGTGCTCGCGAGGATGCGCAAGCTGCGCGGCACGCCGCTCGACATCTTCGGCCGCACTGCGGAGCGCAGGCGCGAGCGTGCGCTCATCGGGGAGTACGAAGCGCTGGTGGACGAACTCTTACGCGATTTCTCTGCGCACAATCACGCGATCGCCGTGGAGCTCGCGCAGATCCCGCAGCTCATGCGTGGCTATGGTCACGTGAAGGAGCGCCATGTCGCGGAGGCCAAAGCGAAGCAGGCCGAGTTGCTGGCGCGGTTCCGCGGCGCCGTTCCGACCAAGCCGATCAAGATCCTGGCGGCGGCCTGAGCCGCGCCGCACGCGAGGTCAGCGTGCGCCGATGCGCCGCCGGCGGTGGAGCATCCCGCCGCCAATGAGCATGACGAGCACCATCATCGCGGCGAGCATCTCGGCCGAAGACGCCGGGACGGCGGGACGCGGAAGCAACGCGATCGCCGCCGGCGCGTCGCGCGGGCACGCTCCAAACGCGCCGAAGCAGCGCAGCAGCACCACGCGCGTGCTGCAGTTATAGAGCACGAAGAACTCGATCGCGGTCGCGGGCGTGGGCGGGTTGCTGCCCACCCAGGTATAGCTGCCGATCAACGAATTCGGCGGCTGCTGCGTGGTGATCGGGATTTGGTAGGTGCCCGAATAGTCGTTGTTCGCGCTGCTGCTCGGGCCGAAGGTGCCGATGTTGTTGCCGATGCGATCGGTCGCCACGCCGAATTCGTCGTGCAGGCCCGCGCTGCTCCACGACACGTTGAGGTCGGCCTTCGAGGTGCAGTTGGCCCCGGGGTCGATATCCACGGCAAGCGCAGTCGCGGCCTGTGCCGACGAGACTGCAAGGACGAGCGCCAACAGGCTCGCACCGAGCCACGCCAACCTACCGAAACCGAACCGCTTGTGCATGTGAAGACCTGAAATTCGACGAACAAGGCCGCCAGCGGCAGCCTACCGCGATTCTATCGTTTGCGAACGCTTTCATGCCGATTATCGCAGCAGCAGCCGCCGGTTGGATACCATTTGCGTCGTCACAGCGCAACACGGCCGTGGCCGATGACCGCATCGCGGCGCGACATTTCGCGCGAAAATAGGGAAATGCCTGTGTTTTTGTCAGTTTCGTCGCCAAACGGCGACAACCCGGCGTCGTCGTCCTGCGACGGCGACATGACTTCTCACGCGTTGCAGCGCGCGCGGGACTGGTTCGCGCGCCAGAGCTGGACACCGTTCCCCTTCCAGGACGAGGTCTGGGCGGCCTACGCCCGTGGCGAAAGCGGCCTCGTGCACGCGCCCACCGGGATGGGCAAGACCTACGCCGCGGCGATCGCGCCCATGGTGCTGGCCGGGCGCGCCGCCGAAGCTGCGCCGCTCACGCTGCTTTGGGTGACGCCGCTGCGTGCGCTCGCGGCCGGTACCGGGCTTGCGATTGCGCGCGCGGCAAGGGATCTGCAGCCGATGTGGACCGTGGACGTGCGCACCGGCGACAGCCCGGCGAGCGCGCGCGCCCGTCAAGCCGAGCGCCTGCCGAGCGTGCTGGTCACGACGCCGGAAAGCCTCACCCTGCTGCTGTCGCGACCGGGATGGCGCGAGCGCTTCAGTCAACTCGAGGCGATCGTGGTCGACGAATGGCACGAGCTCTTGTCGACCAAGCGCGGCGTGCAGGTCGAGCTCGCGCTCGCACGCTTGCGCAACGCGCAGCCACGGTTGCGGACATGGGGGCTTTCGGCGACGCTCGCCAATCTCGAGACGGCGCTGCACGCGCTGACCGGAAACGGCGCAAGCGGTCGCATCGTCAAGGGCTTCGATGCCAAGCAAGTGGTGATCGACACCCTCCGGCCGAAGACGATCGAGCGCTTTCCGTGGGCGGGTCACATCGGCCTCAAGCTGCTGCCGGAAGTGGTGCGCGCGATCGAGGGCGCCAAGAGCACGCTCGTGTTCACCAACGTACGCTCGCAATGCGAAGCGTGGTACCAGGCGATCCTGGAGGCGCGGCCCGATTGGGCCGGCACCATCGCGCTGCATCACGGCTCGCTCGAGCGCGACGTGCGCGAGTGGGTGGAGGACGGGCTGCGCAACGAGCGCCTGCGCGCGGTGGTTTGCACGTCGAGCCTCGATCTTGGCGTCGACTTCGCGCCGGTGGAGCAGGTGCTGCAGATCGGCAGTCCCAAAGGCGTGGCGCGCTTGCTGCAACGGGCGGGGCGCAGCGGTCATCGTCCGGGGGCGATCTCGCGCGTGAGCGTGGTGCCGGCGCAGGCGATGGAGCTCGTTGAGGCCGCGGCCGCGCGCGAAGCCGCGACGGCGCGCGACCTCGAGGCCCGCACGCCGCTCGCCTGCCCGCTCGACGTGCTCGTGCAGCATCTCGTCACATGCGCCTTGGGCGATGGCTTTCGCCCCGAGGCGTTGCTGGCCGAAGTGCGCGCCACTCGCGCCTATGCGACGCTCACCGATGCGCAATGGCAATTCGCGCTCGATTTCGTGGTGCACGGCGGGGCGAGCCTCAATGCGTATCCCGAGTACCGGCGCGTGGTGATCGAGGCCGATGGCGTCGCGCGCGTGCCGGACGCGCACATCGCACGCCGGCATCGTCTTTCGATCGGCACCATCCTCTCGGACAACAGCGTCGTCGTGCAATTCCAGAATGGCACGCGACTGGGAACGGTGGAGGAAGATTTCGTCGCGCGCCTTGCGCCCGGCGACTGCTTCGTGTTCGCGGGACGCGTGCTCGAGTTCATCCGCATCCGCGAGCTCACGGCCTGGGTGAAGCTCGCGCACGGCAGGAATGGCGTCGTGCCACGCTGGATGGGCGGCCGCATGGCGCTGTCGTCACAGCTTGCGACGGGCACGCGCCGCCTCATCGCCGAGGCGCGGCGCGGCCACTACGACTCGCCGGAACTGCAGATCGTGCGGCCCTTGCTCGAATTGCAGGCACGCTGGTCGGCGCTGCCGCTCGAGCACGAATGGCTGATCGAGCAGATCACCACCCGCGAGGGTCACGGCCTGTTCTTTTACGCCTTCGAAGGGCGCCTCGCGCATCTCGGCCTTGCGACGCTGTTCTCGTATCGGCTGTCGCGCGACACGGCGCGCACGTTCTCCATCACGGCCAACGATTACGGTTTCGGCCTCGTGTCGCCCACGCCCGTGCCGCTGCACCTCGGCGATATCGGCAAGATGGTCGCAGCACCCGATGTCGATGCCGAGATCCTCGCCGGCCTCAATGCGACCGAGCTCGGGCGCAGGCAATTCCGCGAGATCGCGCGCGTCGCCGGTCTCGTCTTCCAGGGCTATCCGGGACAGCCGCATCCGCAGCGCCAGTTGCAGGCTTCGAGCTCGCTGCTGTACGACGTGTTTGCCGAGTACGGTCCCGACAACCTCCTGCTCGCTCAGGCCATGCACGAGGTGCTGGAGCGCAGGCTCGAAGCGACGCGCTTGCATGCGGCACTCGCACGGCTGCGCAAAAGCCGCGTGCTGCTGATGCGGCCGAAGCGACCTACGCCTTTCGCCTTTCCGCTGCTGGTCGAGATGTTTCGCGACAAGCTCTCGACCGAAGCGCTCGAAGCGCGCGTCGCGCGCATGGTGAGCGAGCTGGAGAAAGCGGCGAGCTGAAGGCATAATCGCGCCAGTCCTGCATCCCACCCGAATCCCGCATTGCGCTCCCTTCTGCTGCAGCTCGCGTCCTTGGTGCTTTGTGTCGTGCTGGCCGGTTGCGCCGCGCGCGTCGATGTCGCCGCAACCAGCGGCAGCGCGCAACAGGTCACCCTCACCTCGACGGTGGCCGTCGTCTCGTGCAGCGACAACGCGCAGGGGACGATCGTCACGCAAACCTGCCGTTTCGCGGATGTGGGCGGCGCCGCGACCACCACCGTCGCGAATTTCAGCGGTCTTTCGCCCGAAGACGACGTGCAGTCGATTCCGGTCATCGTGCTCGAGCTGCCGCAGGGTGCGACCGACGTCGTCGCCAGTTACGACAACGGACGGGGCAGTGCCGGACGCATGCTCGTCACGAGCGCGCTCTCGGTCCTGCCGCTCGATTCCGTGTCGAGTCTCGTCGCCGAGCCGGGGATGCAGCTCGTCGTGCTGGAGCTGCCGGGTGGAATCGGCGCCGACGTGTACACGATGACGGTTTCCTATCAGGCGCCTTCGATGCAGCTCAAGACGCTTGCAGCGACGAAGCTCACGGCGAGCGGCAGCACGTATTACGCACCGATCCTGCCGTGCGCCCGCGGCTTCGAGGCATTGCCGCTCGTTCCGATCACCGGCACGGTGCCCGCGCTGGACGTGCGCAATATCGCCTCGGCGTTCATCGCCTGCTCGGGCGACACGTATACCTACACTTCCCTGCCGCCGCCGCGTAGCGTCAAGGTGACGGTGTACGAGTATTACAACCGCAGCCTCGACCACTACTTCATCACCTGGGTGCCGGCCGAGCTCGATGCACTCGACGGCGGCACGATTCGAGGCTGGCAGCGCACCGGCGCCTCGTTCAGCGCCTACCTCACGCCGGAGGCGGGCACGTCAGCCGTGTGCCGCTACTACATGCCGCCTCCGTACGGCGACTCGCATTTCTTCGGCCGGGGCGCAAAAGAATGCGCCGACACCGGCGCGCGCAATCCCGCATTCGTGCTGGAGGATCCCGCTTTCATGTACATCGCACTCCCCAATGCGGGTGCATGCGCGCCGGGAACGCAACCGATCTATCGCGTGTTCAGCAATCGCGCCGATGCCAATCACCGCTACATGACCGATCCCGCATTGCGCGATGCGATGGTTGCAAGCGGCTGGATGGCCGAAGGCGACGGGCCCGATCTGATCGTGATGTGCGCTCCGTCGTAACGGCATGGCGGGCACACGGCTTCGGAGTACGATGACGCCACATTTCGCGTTGCCGGAGTGGGAGATCGTCATGGCGATTCTGCGGCGTGCGGTTTGGGCGGCTGGTGCGCTTTGCACCGTGCGATGCGCTGCTTGCGCTCATGCCATGCGCGACGCCATCGTGGCGGCGGGATGGCTCGCGGAAGACGATGGCCCGAATCTCGTCGTCATGTGCGTGCCGACATGAGTGCAACGCTCTTCGATCTCACCGGTCGCGTCGCACTCGTCACCGGTGCGTACCGCGGCCTCGGACTCGAGATCGCGCGCGGCTTCGCGCGTGCCGGTGCGCACGTCGTGCTGAATGCGCGCAATCCCGACGCGCTGGCGATCGCGCGCGACGAGCTGCGGCGCGAGGGCCACGACGTCGACGTGGCGCTGTTCGACGTGACCGACCAGGAAGCGATCGCTGTCGCAATATCGGACATCGAGGCACGGCACGGTCACCTCGACATCCTGGTGAACAACGCGGGCATCCAGCGCCGTGCACCGATCCTCGAATTCGCGCGCTCGGACTGGGATGCGGTGATTGCAACCAATCTCACCGCACCCTTTCTGGTGTCGCAGGCGGCGCTGCGCGGCATGGTCGCGCGCCGGCGCGGCAAGATCATCCACATCGCATCGCTCTTGTCCGAGCTCGGGCGTCCTACGATCGTGGCGTATACGGCAGCCAAAGGCGGGGTGCGCCAGCTCACGCGCGCGATGGCGGTCGAGCTCGCGCCGCACGACATCCAGGTCAACGCGATCGCGCCCGGCTATTTCGCCACCGAGATGAATCGCGCACTGATCGACAATGCCGAGTTCGATGCCTGGGTGTGCAAACGCACGCCGGCGGGACGCTGGGGCGACCCTGCAGAAATTGCCGGGCTGGCGATCTTCCTCGCCTCCGCGGCATCGGATTACATGACAGGACAGGTGCTGATGCTCGACGGCGGCATGAGCATCGCGCTGTGAGGCGCACGCGGCGGAACTCGCCCACGCATGCGCCTGCCCAAAGATTTTTGACCCTGCCACGGGAGAAAACATGGCAACCATCGCGGGCACGCGCTTCGCTGAAGACGCGCTGTGGCCGGCGCGGATGCTGAGCATCCTGCGCATCGTCACCGCGTTCCTGTTCTTCTGGCATGGATCCGCCAAGATCCTGCACATTCCGTTTCAAGCGCAGTACACGAGCCTTCCCACGTTCTCGCTGGTGTGGTGGGCCGGCATCCTCGAGCTCGTCGGCGGGGCGCTGTTGTTGCTCGGCCTGTTCACGCGGCCGGTGGCGTTCATCCTGGCCGGCGAGATGGCGGTGGCGTACTGGATGGCGCACGCGCCGCGCGCGTTCCTGCCGCTTCTCAACCAGGGCGACTCGGCCGTGCTGTATTGCTTCGTGTTCCTGTACTTCACGTTCGTGGGTGCGGGACCGTGGAGTCTCGACGCGATCTGGCGCGGGGAAGCACGCAGCTGAGCAAACCCGATTCGCTCGAGGTATCGCTCTGCGGCGAGCGGGTGCAATTGCTCGTCGAGCGCGCGCTGTACTGGCCGCGCGAGCGCGCGCTTTTCGTCGCCGATGTTCATCTCGGAAAGGGCGCCTCCTTTCGTGCCGCGGGTGTGCCGGTGCCGCGCGGTGCGACCGCCCATGACCTGCAACGCCTGAGCGCGCTGCTCGCGCGCACGGGTGCGCAGCAGCTCTTCGTCCTGGGCGATTTCCTGCATGCAGCGAGCGGACGCGTCAGTGCGCTCGATGCCGCCTTTCGGACGTGGCGCGCCGCGCACCGCGATCTCGCGTTGACCCTGGTGCGCGGCAATCACGACGCCAAGGCGGGCGATCCGCCCTCGCAGTGGAACGTCGCCGTGGTCGCCGAGCCGCATCCCGTGGCGCCGTTCCTGCTCTGTCACATGCCGCAACAGCCACCGAGCGGCCACGCGTTGTGCGGCCACGTCCACCCCGGCGCCTGGATCGAGGGCGCGGGCTTCGAGGCGGCGCGCCTGCCCTGCTTCGTACTCGGCCGACGACGCACGATCCTGCCCGCCTTCGGCCGCTTCACCGGCCTTGCGGTGGTCAAGCCCGCCCCGGAAGAACGGCTCGTCGCGGTGGCCGGCAGCCGTCTCTTCACGCTGCCCTCGGTTGCCTGAATGCCTCGGCTGCATCGCTTGCTGCATCGCAGCAATTTACCGGAACCACGATAATTGCGGCCTGGCAGCGATTTCACGCTTAAAAATTGAGCAAATCCTAGCCAGCGATTGCTGCGGTGCGCTGTTTGAGACAGGGTTTTGCCGTTGCGGCTGCCTGTCGCAAATCTGCAACGTTGCGCCCGTTCATCGTGCTGAATCTCGCTGGTGGATAAGCCGGTGAACAACCGGTGCACCCAGCGTGGATCGATCGGCAAATTTTGCACAACCGCCTGATTCCATTGGCGTTTGCGCCGCCTTGTACTGTGCACGAAATAGTGCTTGCCATTCCCTGATGCGGCCACTATTCTTTGTGTACGCCACTAGCCCAAGCACAATATCTAGTAGATTTGGGGGTGGAAGAAAGGTGGCGCCGCGACGGGTGGGAAGGCCTGGCGAGGCGCGGGGAAGGGAGCTCGGGAGGACAGGCCAAGCCGCCGCCGCCGATGCCCCACAGGGATGGCAAGGGCCGGTGAGATCGATGATTTAGCCCAAAAGCAGCTCACCCGGCCACAAACGACAGGAAACAGGAGAGCACCCCCATGCAAGTAGCGAGCGCTTCCACCGGCAGCCCCCAGCAACCACCGCGCGAGATGCTGGCCGGCGAGCCCGGTAGCGCGACGGCCGCCAGCGCCGATCCGCGGTTCGCGCAGTACAAGGTCATCCGCCGCAATGGCGCCGTGGTGGGCTTCGAGCCCGCCAAGATCTCGATCGCCATGACCAAGGCGTTCCTCGCCGTGAATGGCGGCCATGGCGCGGCGTCGGCCCGCATCCGCGACGAGGTGGCGAAGCTGACCGATCTCGTGGTGCATGCCCTCATGAAGCGCAAGCCCGAAGGCGGCGCGATTCATATCGAGGAAATCCAGGACCAGGTCGAGCTGGCGCTGATGCGGGGGGGCGAGCACGAGGTCGCGCGGGCCTACGTGCTCTACCGCGAGAAGCGGGCACAGGAGCGTGCGCACGAGAAGGCGGCGAAAACCGCTCCTGGCCAGACGACGATCACCGTCATCGACAACGGCGTGCAGAAGCCGCTCGACCTCGCGCGCATGAAGTCGCTCATTGCGGACTCCTGCGCCGGTCTTGCCGATGTCGATTCCGAGCGCATCCTGAAGGCGACGCTGAAGGATCTCTACAACGGCGTGCCGATGGACGAGGTGCGCAAGTGCGTCGTGCTCGCCGCCCGTACGCTCATCGAGAAGGACCCCGCCTACAGCTTCGTCACCGCCCGCCTGCTGCTCGACAGCGTGCGCTACGAAGCGCTGGGCGAGGAAGCCACGCAAGCGGAAATGGCGACGAAGTACGCCGAGTATTTCCCGCGCTTCGTGAAGCACGGCATCAAGATCGGCCTGCTCAACGAGACGCTGGCGCAATACGACCTCAAGAAGCTCGGCAAGGCATTGAAGGCCGAGCGCGACCTGCAGTTCGGCTATCTCGGCCTGCAGACGCTCTACGACCGCTATTTCCTGATCGACCAGCACGACGGCAATGGTCGTCGTTTCGAGCTGCCGCAATGCTTCTTCATGCGCGTGGCGATGGGCCTCGCCCTGAACGAGGTCGATCGCGAAGCGCGCGCCATCGAGTTCTACAACGTGCTGTCGACCTTCGACTTCATGTCGAGCACGCCGACGCTGTTCAACTCCGGCACGCATCGCTCGCAGCTCTCGTCGTGCTATCTCACGACCGTCGCCGACGATCTCGACGGCATCTACGAAGCGATCAAGGAAAACGCGCTCCTGTCCAAATTCGCCGGCGGTCTGGGCAACGACTGGACCAACGTGCGCGCGATGGGCTCGCACATCCGCGGCACCAACGGCAAGAGCCAGGGCGTGGTGCCGTTCCTCAAGGTGGTGAACGACACCGCGGTCGCGGTCAATCAATGCTTCGCACCCGACACGCCGGTGTACACCGCGCGCGGCATCCTGCCCATCCGCCAGGTGCAGCCGGGCGACCTC
>Ga0070741_10014456_pt1 | contig 13640 bp, 11 predicted proteins | sample Coa_R1_4_FD_66440 | JGI IMG/M metagenome (GOLD analysis project Ga0070741, IMG submission 66440) | Surface soil microbial communities from Centralia Pennsylvania, which are recovering from an underground coalmine fire - Coalmine... | ecosystem: Environmental > Terrestrial > Soil > Unclassified ... | reverse complement strand
CATCGTCGGCGCCGGTAAGATTCCCACGCCTGTAGACGAAGCCGAAATTCGCGCTATTCAGACCATTATCAAATCCGGCCTCCCCGCCGAGCCGTGGCCCTTTCTCCGCGTGGGCCAGTTGGTTCGAATCGAGGCGGGACCTCTCGCTGATCTGGAGGGCATTCTGCTGGACATCAAAAACCGGCGCCGGCTCATTGTCTCGGTGACCATTCTTCAAAGGTCCGTCGCAGTAGAAATCGAGCGTTTCTGGGTAACGCCGATTCGAGGGCTCCGCCGCCCTGCCGCCAGCACTGCTTCGGCCTTCGTCCCGGACGTCAAGTCCGCTTAGAATCCCGCTTTCTCAACCGGTCGTTTGGTTATTAGGCGGGACAGCCGCAGGAGCACCTAGCATGACTGTACTAAAGCGTAGAACGCGAATGGTCAATTTTCGTCTCTCCGAAGACGAATACAAGGAACTGAAGAATCTCTGCATCGCCAACGGATCCAGAAGCATTTCCGACTTTGCGCGGGCCGCCGTATGCCAGTCGCTCGGGGGCAATGGCAATGCGGAGAAATTCGAAGGCACAGTGCGAGAGCTGCATGGGAAATTCGCCGAGCTTGACCGCGAGGTCAAGAGATTAGCGCAGCTGTTCGCAGAGGCAGGGTCTCCCGCAGTCCCCAAGAAGAACGCCGCCTCCAGCCCCGGCGAAAGCGGCGCCGCTTCGCGCAAAGTAATCAATGGAGATAAGTTATGCGGATCAGTCTCTTGATTCTAGGTATGACATGGCTGGCAGCGGCCGCTTCGGGCGCGCCGCAGCGAGAGGTTACATCCGCGCCGCCAGTCGCCCCCGTGTCCCCAAGCGTCCATCCGCAGGAGAGCGAAACCAAGACTGTGGAGCCTCGTCCGGCGACGGAAGAAGCGCCTTCCTCGTACGTTCTCGGTCCGGGCGACCAGATCGTCATCCGCGCGTTCGATGCAGAAGAAATTTCCGACAAACCGACTCGAATCTCGAGCAGCGGTTACATCAATCTGCCGCTGGTGGGCCGTGTGCGCGCCGCCGGGATGACGGTCGAGCAGCTCGAAGCCGATCTAACGTCACGGCTGCAAACCTACATTCAATCTCCTGAGGTTTCGGTAAGCGTCAGTGAGTTCCGCAGCCAGCCGGTCTCCGTGATCGGCGCTGTCAATGCACCGGGTGTTCACCAATTGCAGGGCCACAAAACTCTGATCGAGATCCTTTCCCTGGCCGGGGGAACGCGCACTGATGCGGGACACACGGTCAAAATCACCCGCCGGCTGGAATGGGGACGGATTCCACTGCCGAACGCCAAAGACGACCCCACCGGGCAGTTCAGCGTTGCCGAAGTCAATTTGAAATCGGTCCTGGACGCCAGAAACCCGCAGGACAACATTCTGATCCAACCCGAGGACGTCATCTCGGTGCCGCGCGCCGAGATGGTCTATGTGGTCGGCGACGTGCCCAGGGCCGGCGGCTTTGTTCTCAATGAGCAAGAAAGCGTTACCGTGCTGCAAGCTCTCTCGCTGGCCGGCGGCCTGGGGCGCGCTGCCGCTCCTACCAAAGCCAAGCTGTTGCGCGCAGGGGGCAAAGGGGCCAGCCGGACTGAGTTGGCTGTGAACCTGAAAGACATTCTGGCGGGAAAAAAGGACGACGTTCCCATGCAGCCGGAAGACATCTTGTTTATCCCGAACAGCGCGAGCAAGAGCGTTGCTCTCCGGTCCTTGGAAACGGCGCTGGGCATGGGAGCGCAGATCGGCGCGGGCATCGCGATTTACAGCCATTGAGCTGGAAGAAGGAGCGGCCATGGAAAACTCAAATTTGATTCCCAGCGATCGAGATCCCGCAGAAGGCCCCTCCGGCGACCACGGGAATCTGCATTACGACGTCGCAAGACTAGAAGCCCGGATCGAAGAATTGTGCCAGAGCGCGAGAGAGCACATGCCGGGGCGCCTGCAACTGGTGGAGGCCGGCGATCCGGAGTTGGCCGATTCCGAAATTTCGAGCAGCCTGCTTGTCTACTGGCACATGCTGCGCCGGCACAAAAGCACCATCGTGATTATCGCCTTTTTGGGGGCGGTGGCCGGGGTTCTTTTCAGCCTTCCGCAGACGCCGATTTATCAGGCGCAGACCTCCCTTGAGATCCAGGGCCTGAACGAAAACTTTTTGAACATGACCAATATGAACCCGACCACTACGTCGGGTTTTTATCCCGAGTACGACATTCAGACGCAGATGAAGATTCTGCAAAGCCGCACGCTCATCGAGAGAGCGGTCACCAAGCTAAAGGGGGAGGAATCCGCAGATCCGCCGCCGCCTCTGGGGCGGCTGGCCGCTTGGCGCAAAGCCTTGGGTCTCGGCACAGGCCCGAGTATGGATCCGCGCCAACAGGCTTTGGTGACGGCTGCCAGCACGGTCCGGGTCCGGAATACAGGCCAAAACCGGATCGTCGATATTACGTGCGATTCGACAGATCCCAAAATGGCGGCCGATTTCGCCAACACTCTGGCCAGCGAATTTATCGAGCAGAATCTGGAATCCCGCTGGAACTCATCCCAGAAAACCGGAGAATGGTTGACCCGCCAGCTTCAGGACCTGAAGATCAAATTGGAAAAATCCGAAGATCAATTGCAATCCTACGCCCGAGCGTCGGGCCTGATGTTCACTTCCGAAAAGGATAATGAAAACGTCGACCAAGAAAAGCTAAAGCAATTGCAGCAAGAGCTCTCCAAAGCGCAAGCCGACAGGGTGAGCAAGCAATCCCTCTATGAAATGGCTCTCTCCAGCCCGCCTGACGCGCTGCCCGAGGTATTGGACAGCGAGTCCCTCGCGGAGTATCAGATGAAGCTGGTGGATCTGAAGCGCCAATTAGCTGACCTCACTTCGTCCTTCACGCCGGCTCACCCGAAGGTGAAACGACTACAGGCGCAGATCGCGGAGATCGAAGCGTCCATCAAGAAAGAGCGCGGCAACATAATGACTCGGATCCGAAACGAATATGATTCCGCCCAGCGCAGGGAGCGCTTGCTCGCAACCGCGTACGCCACGCAGGCCAAGATCGTTTCCGAGCAGGCGGAAAAAGCAATTCATTACAACATTCTAAAACGTGAGGTGGATACTAACCGCCAGCTTTACGACGCCATGCTTCAAAAGGTCAAGGAGGCGGGTATTACCTCGGCGATGCGGGCCAGCAACGTACGCGTGGTCGATCCCGCCAGGCCGCCCGGAGGGCCTTATAAGCCGAATCCGAGCCAAAACGCCGCGCTGGGACTGCTCACCGGCGTTTTCCTCGGGATCGTCTTTGTGCTGGTGCGCGAGCACGCGGACCGGAGCCTCAGGGCGCCCGGCGAAGCCTCTACGTACCTGAACGTGCCCGAACTCGGCGTGATCCCCTCTACGCGCGCTGATTCCGGCAAAGCCCCCTCCAGCCGCGATCTGACTCTAAGAATCGGAAGTCCTGCCGGCGACAACAGCGGACCCAACGGAACGGAGGACGGCGCCGGCGCCCGCGTCGAGTTGATTACCTGGCAGCAGAAGCCGTCGCTGCTGGCGGAATCGTTCCGGGCGACGTTAGCCTCCATCCTGTTTTCAGGACAGAATGGCAACCGTCCTCGCGTCCTGGTCGTGACCAGCCCAAGCCCATCGGAAGGAAAGACGACGGTCATCAGCAACCTCGCGATCGCGCTCGCCGAAATCAGCCGACGCGTACTGCTGATCGACGCCGATATGCGAAAGCCTCGGCTGCACGATGTATTTGATGTACCCAATAGCTGGGGTTTGAGCGACCTGCTGCGCGAGCGAAATCCGATTGACGATTGCCCGCGAGAGGCGCTGGCCCGGGAAACCGCGATACCGGGTCTGTATCTGCTGCCCAGCGGGCCGGGCACGGTTAGTATCTCCAACCTCCTTTACTCGGCCCGAGTCCCGGAGCTGCTGCGGCGGTTCCGGCGTGAGTTCGATACCGTGCTGATCGATACCCCGCCGATGCTCCAGATTTCCGACGCCCGAGTGCTCGGCCGCCTGGCTGACGCCGTGATTCTGGTTCTTCGCGCGGGCCAAACTACGCGGGATAGCGCAATTGCCGCGAAGCAGCGCTTCGCCGAGGATGGAACGCTCGTGCTGGGAACAGTGTTGAACTACTGGAACCCCGCGGCGTCAACGAATGGTTACGGTTATGGCTACGGTTATGGTTATGGCTACGGCTATTACGATGCCTACCACAGCCATTATGCAGGCAAAGGAAGTTAGCGGAGATGGCTCATTATCTTGTCACTGGGGCCGCCGGGTTCATCGGCGCCGCAGTGGTGGAACAACTCCTCGCAGGCGGCCATCACGTCACCGGCATCGATAACCTGAACGACGCTTACGATGTGCGGCTCAAAGAGTGGCGGCTGCGCCAGCTTTTGCCTTATCCAAGGTTCGTGTTCCAGCGCCTGGATATTTGTGACTGGAAAAAGCTGTCCGAATTCTGGCAGGCCAGCCCTCCGTTTGACGCCGTGCTGAATCTGGCTGCCCGGGCAGGCGTGCGGCAAAGCGTTGAAAATCCCTGGCTGTACACGGAAACCAACGTAACCGGCACGCTGAACCTTCTCGAACTCTCGAAGATTCACGGCGTACGCAAGTTCATCCTGGCTTCGACTTCCAGCCTGTATGGGTCTCATAATCCCATGCCCTACGCCGAGGATGCGGATACCAGCCGGCCGCTTTCCCCGTATGCGGCTTCTAAGAAGGCTGCGGAAGCGCTTTGCTATACCTATCACTACTTGCACGGCCTGGACGCGACAGTGCTGCGGTACTTCACGGTTTACGGTCCCGCCGGGCGGCCCGATATGAGTCCCTTTCGATTCGTGCAGTGGATCAGCGAAGGGCGCCCCTTGGTGGTGTACGGCGACGGGCGCCAGTCCCGGGACTTCACCTATGTCGCCGACATCGCGCGGGGAACCATCGCTTCTTTGGCGCTGCGTGGGTACTCGACCATCAACCTGGGGTCGGACCGGCCAGCGCCGATCCTGGATTTGATTCGCATGATTGAACAGCAGCTAAAACAGAAAGCGCGGCTTGAGTTCCATCCGCCCCACGCTTCTGACGTTCCGGCCACCTGGGCCGATATCACACGCGCGCGCCGCTGCCTTGGCTGGGAACCCACAGTCGGGCTGGAAGAAGGAATCGCATCCCTGGTCGATTGGTACAGAAAAAATCGAGACTGGGCTCGCGAAATTGAGACTTTTGCCGGCGCGCCCGCCGCCACGGCAGAGCGCAGGGCCTTGCATCCCGAGCCTTCGCCGGCTGCGCAGTAGAACTGGATTTCTCTGAACCATGAGCGCGAACGCCAATATTTCTGCTGAGCTCGGAGCCAAGGCGCCCGCCGGCGCCACCCCAGTCTTGCGGATCGAGCCCACAAACGGTTGGGTGTCTCTCAAGTTAGGCGAGCTTTGGGAATACCGGGAGCTGCTTTACTTTCTGATTTGGAGAGATATCAAGGTCCGGTACAAGCAAACCGCTTTGGGGGTAGCCTGGGCTATCCTTCAGCCTGTTTTGACCATGATGGTGTTCAGCTTGTTTTTTGGCCGGCTGGCGAAGATGCCCTCGGACAAGGTCCCGTATCCGATTTTTACCTTCACCGGGCTCGTCCCCTGGATGTTCTTCGCCACGGGCCTGAGCCAGGCTTCCAACAGCCTGGTGGGCAGCGCGAACCTTATCACCAAAGTGTATTTCCCCAGGCTGGCGATACCTATCGCTACGGTGCTTTCCGGCGTCGTAGATTTCGTGCTCGCGTTCGTTGTTCTTCTGGCAATGATGCTCTATTACGGACGCCTGCCCACCATACATATCCTCTGGCTGCCGCTTTTCCTGCTGCTTGCCCTGGTTACATCCCTGGGCGTCGCGCTATGGCTTTCGGCTCTCAATGTGGAATACCGGGACGTCCGTTATGTGATCCCCTTTTTAACACAGTTCTGGATGTTCGCTACGCCGATCGCCTATCCCAGCAGCCTGCTCTACCGGCCCTGGCGGAAGCTTTACGCGTTGAATCCGATGGTCGGCGTTATCGAAGGCTTTCGTTGGGCTTTGCTGAATACGGAAACGAGGCCCGGCCCGATGATTGTGGTGTCGTCTCTGGCGGCGCTGGCCATTCTGGCCGCCGGCGCGTTCTATTTCCGGCGAATGGAGAAAACTTTTGCGGACGTGGTGTGACAGCGGTGGTTTCCGCTGCAAGGTCATCGCCGAGGTGGCGCAGAATCACGACGGCAGCCTGGGAACCGCCCACGCGTATATTGACGCGATTGCAAAGACGGGCGCGGATGCGGTCAAGTTTCAGACGCACATCGCCAGCGCCGAGAGCACGCCGCAGGAACCCTGGCGCGTCAAATTCAGCCGCCAGGACGCCACGCGCTACGACTATTGGAAGCGCATGGAGTTTACCGAGGAGCAGTGGCGCGGCCTCGCCGAGCATGCCGGGGAGCGGGGGCTGATTTTTCTCTCTTCCGCTTTTTCTATGGAGGCCGTGGATCTGCTCGAGCGCGTTGGCGTTCCCGCCTGGAAAGTAGGCGCCGGCGAGATTGGGAACCTGCCCATGATTCGCCGCATGGCGAGCACCGGAAAACCGGTACTGCTCTCGAGCGGCCTGTCAGGCTGGGACGAGATCGGCGCGGCCGTAGCCTGCGTTCGCCGGGAAGGCGCTCCGGTGATTGTACTGCAATGCACTACGGCGTATCCGTGCCCGCCGGAGAAAGTCGGATTGAACGTGTTGGGCGAGATTCGGGAGCGGTTTCACTGTCCTGCGGGCCTGTCGGACCATTCCGGCACGATCTTTGCTGGCCTGGCGGCGGCGGCCCTCGGAGCGGAGGTCATCGAAGTGCATGTGGCCTTTTCGCGGGAATGCTTCGGCCCGGATGTGCCCGCGTCGATTACTACGGCCGAATTGGCCGAACTGGTGGCCGGCGTGCGCTTCATCGAGAAAGCAGTCAACAGCCCGGTTGACAAGGAGGCCGCCGCGTCCGCGCTCGAGGGCCTGCGCCAGATTTTCTCCAAAAGCATCGTGGCGGCCCGCGACCTGCCGGCGGGACAATTGCTCACCGAAGGGGACCTGGCCCTCCGGAAGCCAGGCACCGGGATCCCTCCGGCGCGGCTGGGGCAGGTGGTCAACCGCAAGCTCAAGCGCGCCGTGGGCGCGAACACACTGATTGCCGAGGCGGACCTTGAGTAGCGCACCGCGCCGGAAGGTTTGCGTCGTTCTGGTTGACCGCGCGAATTACGGACGCCTGAAGCCGGTGATGCAGGCCATCGCCGAGCGCCCCGAGTTGGAGCTTCAAGTGATCGCCGCCGGCACTATGGTGCTCGAGCGCTTTGGTTTCCCCATCGACGTGCTGAAACGCGATGGATTCCGCGTGGACGGCGAAATCTATATCGAGCTGGAGGGCTCGACGCCGGCCACCATGGCCAAGTCCGTCGGCTTCGGCGTCGTGGAGTTCGCCAGCGAATTCCAGCGGCTCAAGCCGGATATCGTCCTGCTGATCGGCGACCGCTACGAGGCGCTGGCCGCCGCGATCGCCGCGGCCTACATGAATCTTTGTATTGCCCATATCCAGGGAGGCGAGGTATCGGGCTCCATCGATGAGAGCGCGCGGCACGCCATCACCAAGTTCGCGCACTATCATTTCCCGAGCACCCGGCAAGCGGCGGAGTATCTGGTTCGCATGGGGGAGCGGCCGGAAGCGATTCTCGCGATCGGTTGTCCGAGCAGCGACATCGCGCGCACGCTGCGCCGCCATCTCGACCCGGCGGTGGTCAACCGCGCCGGCAGCGGAGCCTGTATCGACGTCGAGAAAGACTTTCTGCTCGTTGTTTTTCATCCGACTACCACCGAATACGGGGGCGAGCGGGCGCAAATGCAGCAGGTGCTGGAATCGCTGAAGCGCCTTCAGATCCAAACCATCCTTTTGTGGCCGAACATCGACGCCGGCTCCGACCACATCAGCAAGGCCATCCGCACCTTCCGGGATATGGAAAAACCGGCCTGGCTGCGTACCATTATCAATCTTACGCCGGAGGACTATCTGAAAGTTCTGGCCAATGCCGCCTGCGCTCTAGGAAATTCCAGCAGCTTCGTTCGCGACGCCAGTTACTTTGGTACGCCTGTCGTGCTGATCGGCAGCCGGCAGGACGGCCGCGAGTGCGATGTCCACGTCACCCGCGTCCCGCCCCTGGCCGATGAAATTACCACGGCCGCCTGGGCGCAAATCGCGCATGGACGATATCCGCCGAGCACGCTCTACGGAGATGGGCGGGTTTCCGAGCGCATCGCAGCGGCCCTGGTCCGGCTGGAGCCTTACCTTCAAAAGCGGCTGTACTACGTTGAAGAGCCGTTGCCCGAGACCGTGGGGGCGGATTGAACCTGGAGCGAACCGGCCGCACCCGATGCCATGGAGTTCTCGAATCCTCAAAAACAGGCTTTTGAGAGGGCGCCCGCATGAGCGGGCTGGATTTCCGGGTGCTCGGCGTGATCCCCGCGCGCGGCGGCTCGAAAGGAATTCCGAGAAAGAACATCCGGCTGCTCCATGGGCGCCCGCTTTTGAGCTATACGGCGGAGGCGGCCCTCTCGGCGCGGCTGCTCTCGCGCGTCATTCTGAGCACCGATGACGAAGAGGTTGCGGAAGTGGGCCGCCGCTGCGGCCTGGAGGTCCCTTTTCTGCGGCCCCCGGAATTGGCCACTGATGGGGCGCCTACGCTTCCGGTGGTGCAGCATGCAGTCCGCGCGCTTGCGCAGAACGGCGGCCGTTTTGACGCCGTGTGTCTGCTCCAGCCGACCAATCCGCTGCGGCGGCCGGAACACATCGACGGCTGCATCGAGCTGCTGGTCAACAGCGGCGCAGATTCCGTAATCACCGTGCTTCCTGTGCCGCCAGAATACAACCCGCACTGGGTTTACTTCGCCGAAAGCGACGGGACCCTTCGCTTGAGCACCGGCGAGGACGCGCCCATTTCGCGGCGCCAGGATCTGCCGCCGGCCTTCCACCGCGAAGGATCGGTCTACGTGATCCGAACAGAGGTAATTATTGACGGCAACAGCCTGTACGGCCGCCGCATCGTGGGCTATCCGGCCGATCCAAAGGCCAGCGTGAATATTGATGTCCCGGAAGATTGGGAACGGGCGGAGGAATTGCTCGCCGCTGGCGTAAGATGACCTCTTTCGAGCTGCTCTATATTTGCGCGGAGCCGCTGATGAGCCCCCTGTACTTCCTGGTGCGCAGAAGGCTGCAAGCCATAATCCGAGAATGTGGCGGGCAGGCCTCCATTCTAGACGTCGGCGGGCGAAAGTCTCATTACACGGCAGGAGTTCCAGCAGCCGTCTACATCACTGATCTGCCCAGGAAAACTGCCGTTCAACAGAAACTCCACTTGGGAGTTAACTCTCGAATTGTGGGACAGATCCGGCAAAGAAGAAGCAATGTGCGGGGCTTTGTTTACGATGACATGACGCACTCCGCGCTTAGAGAAAGGGCGTTTGGCTGCGTCGTCGCCGTGGAAGTTCTCGAACATGTGGAGGACGACGTTTGTTTCATCCGGGAAGTGCACCGGGTGCTGCGGGGCGGCGGCGTCTTTTTGATGACGACGCCCAACGGCGATGCCGTGCAGAACACCAACCCGGATCATAAGCGCCATTACACAAGAGCGCAACTGCAAAGCCTGCTGGCCTCGCATTTCGAGGCGGTCCGCGTGGAATATGCCCTTGCCGGCGGACAATTCCGGCGCTGGGGTCTGCAATCGTGGTCGGTTCAGCATCCCGTTCAGACAATGCGTAGCGCGGTGGGAAATCTCGTCACTCTAATTCAGTCAAGCGCCAAACATATAAGAGAGCGGCCGAATGGCACGCGGCATTTGTTGGCGGAAGCAAGGAAGTGAAAACATGTGCGGCATCGCTGGGATCTTCGGTGTGGGTTGGAACGAGGCGCAACTCGGCGCTATGCTGGCCAGCCAAAGGCACCGGGGTCCCGATGACGAGGGATGCTACATCAGTCCCGGCGGCCTCGCCGGCCTGGCCCACAATCGTTTGAGCATCCTTGACCTTTCTCCTGCGGGCCGACAGCCCATGAGCAACCGCGACGGATCGCTGTGGATTGCATTTAACGGCGAGATCTACAACTATCTCGAGCTGCGCACAGAGCTGCGCGGCTATCCCTACCGCAGCAATACGGATACGGAGGTGATTCTGGCGGCCTATGAGCGCTGGGGAAGGGCCTGCCTCGAACACTTCATCGGGATGTTCGCCTTTCTTCTCTGGGATGAGCGGGAACAAACGCTGTTTGCCGCCCGCGATCGATTCGGGGTGAAACCTCTCTACTACCACCGCCAACGCGGCGGCACGCTGCTCGCCGCCAGCGAAATCAAGGGCCTGCATGCCGCCGGCGTTCCCGCAGCGCCCGACGCCGGAACCTGGGCGACATATCTGGCTCGCGGCCTGTATGACCATTCCCAGAGGACGTTCTGGGACGGCGTGCAATCGGTTCCTCCCGGCCATTTTCTCACCTGGCGGCGCGCGGAGACGAAACTCACGCGCTGGTACGACTTGGCCGAGCGCGTACCGCCTGATTTCGACAGCCGCTCCGCCGAGGCCGCCGCCGAAGAATATCTGGACCTCCTGCAAGAGAGCGTGCAGCTCCGGTTTCGCGCCGACGTCCCCGTGGGCATCAATCTCAGCGGCGGGTTGGATTCCTCCACGCTGCTGGGCCTGATCCAGCGCCTCCAGGGGGCGGCGAGCGAAGTGCGGGCCTATACGTTTCTCACCGGCGATCCCCGCTATGACGAGCTTCCCTGGGTCGAGCAGATGCTCCGGCGCACGAGGCATCCGTTGGTTCCCTGCCGACTGGAGCCAAGCGATGTTCCCCGCCTGGCGCGCTCGGTCCAGATGCACCAGGACGAGCCCTTTGGCGGCTTGCCCACTCTCGCCTACGCGCGGCTGTTTGAACGGGCGCGCGCCGACGGAGTGAAGGTGCTGCTCGATGGCCAGGGCATGGACGAGCAGTGGGCCGGATATGATTACTACCAAGACGTTCTGAACGGGAAAAACGGAGCCACTATCCAGGGGGCGGCCGATTCGCCGGTCCGGCCCGAGTGCCTCGCGCCGGAATTTCTTGCGCTCGCCGAAAACTGGGAGATGCCGCGCCCCTTCGCCGATAACCTCCGCAACTGCCAATATCGCGATGCGCGCCACACGAAAATCCCGCGCGCGCTCCGCTTCAACGACCGCATATCCATGCGGGCATCGACCGAGCTGCGCGAGCCCTTCTTGGATCACCGGCTTTTCGAGCTGGCGCTGCGGCAGCCGGCGGACCGGAAGATCGCCAATGGCACACGCAAGGTGCTGCTCCGCGCCATGGCGAGAGAACTGCTGCCCGAGGGAGTGGTGGAAGCTCCCAAGCGGCCCTTGCAAACGCCGCAGCGCGAGTGGCTGAGAGGACCTCTGAGGCCGTGGGCCGAAGAGCAGATGGAGGCGGCAATTTCCGCCTATGGCGGATCGTGGCTCAAACCGGAAAAGGTGAGGGCTGCGTGGCAGGCATTCCTGAATGGGGAGTCCGATAACAGCTTCTTCGTGTGGCAATGGCTGAGTCTGGCCATGATTATGGACGGGGTATCGGCATTTACGGCATGAGTGAACTGGCAATCCGGGTAGCGGGCCTTTCGAAAAAGTACCGAATCGGCGGCCAGCGCGAGCGGTACAAGACGCTGCGGGATTCTCTCGCCGACGCGGCTGCGGCGCCCTTCCAGCGCCTGGCTTCACTAATGGCCCGGCGGAAAAACGGGAACGGCTGCGGCGAGAGCGAGATATGGGCTTTGTCCAACGTGGAATTCGAGGTGAGCCGAGGGGATGTCGTCGGCGTGATCGGCCATAACGGGGCCGGCAAGAGCACGCTGCTGAAAATTCTCTCTCGAATCACGGAGCCGACCAGCGGCCATGCGGAGATACACGGCCGGGTGGGGTCGCTGCTGGAGGTTGGCACCGGCTTTCACCTCGAGTTGACGGGACGGGAAAATATCTACCTGAATGGGGCGATTCTCGGCATGAAGCGGGCCGAGATCGAGCGAAAATTCGACGAAATCATCGCGTTCGCCGGGGTGGAGAAGTTTGTGGATACTCCGGTGAAGCATTACTCGACCGGCATGCATCTGCGGCTGGCCTTCGCCGTGGCCGCCCACCTGGAGCCGGAGATTCTCCTGGTGGATGAAGTCCTCGCCGTCGGAGACGCCGCATTTCAAAAGAGGTGCCTGGGAAAAATCGGCGACATCGCCGCGGAGGGCCGAACCGTCCTGTTTGTGAGTCATAACCTGGGCGCGGTGAAGGAGCTTTGCAACATGGGTCTTGTCCTGCGAAACGGTTTGTTAGCCTTCCGCGGATCTGTTGCGCAAGCATTGGCCTTCTACGGCCGAACGCTCACCGAAGCGGCTAATGACGAGCACTCCGGACATGCTACAGGGTGGCGTTACATTTATCTGAATGGCTGCTCGGATGGCTCGCTCGCGGTCACCACTCCCGAAGAGCCGTTGCAGATCCACGCCGGGCTTGAACTGGATCAGAATTGCCAGGGCGGCCTTGTTTTTCTCCTGATCGAAGATTTCATGGGCCAGCTTGTTGTGCATCGCCGGGCCGCTCTCTCTACCATGTGTTCTGAGCCCATAGGGCCGGGCCGTTACCGGGTAACTAGCAGGCTTCCTGCCGTGTGGCTGGCTCCCGGAGTTTACACCGTCTATCTGAAACTTATCATCGAGACTTTCGACGGCCAGTATATGCGCTACTTATCGGAAAAGATATTTCTAGAGGTTGATGGCGCTACCGCCGGCCTGAGCCGTGCCTTACTCGCTCCTCCGTGCGAGTGGTCGCTGACTTCTTGGCAGGCTCCGCCGACCTTCCATCAGGTTGCTAGTGGCCTGGAAACGCGGTCCCTCGCCCGCCCGCTCTGACTCTCCGGCGCCGATTCCAGGCCACACACGACCGCAATCTGCTTGGCCGTTGGTCAAGGTTTTATCCCGTGAGTGCATACAGCGATACGTTTTATGCCAGGCAAGGCGAGGGCTCGATCAGCTCTGCCCGCCGTATCGTCCCTCTGGTGATTGACCTGATCGCGCCGAAATCCGTGGTTGACGTCGGCTGCGGTCTCGGTTCGTGGATTGCGGTGTTTATGGAATCCGGAATACGGGACGTCCTAGGCATCGATGGCCCGTGGGTTAGGAAAGAGATGCTTCATATCTCGCCTGAGCATTTCCAGGAGGCCGATCTAGCGCGCCCGCTTACTCTAGACCGAGGGTTCGATCTGGTCGTGTCGCTAGAGGTGGCAGAACATCTGCCAGCTTCAGCGGCTCAGACGTTTATTAATTCTCTCACAGCTATGGGGCCGGCGGTTTTATTCTCGGCGGCCATACCCTTCCAGGGAGGAATTTACCACCTGAATGAGCAATGGCAATCATATTGGGCGGAAATGTTCATGGGAAGAGAATATGTCCCAGTCGACTGTATACGGCCTGTCATTTGGAACGATCCAGACATAAAGGTCTGGTACGCCCAAAACACGGTCCTGTATATACGGCAAAGCGCCCTGCCGTGCTATCCCAGGCTGAAGTCCTTTTCTATTGCATCCTGCGACAGCCTTTCTC
>Ga0070741_10014455_pt1 | contig 13640 bp, 11 predicted proteins | sample Coa_R1_4_FD_66440 | JGI IMG/M metagenome (GOLD analysis project Ga0070741, IMG submission 66440) | Surface soil microbial communities from Centralia Pennsylvania, which are recovering from an underground coalmine fire - Coalmine... | ecosystem: Environmental > Terrestrial > Soil > Unclassified ... | reverse complement strand
CGGCTCCAGAAGCAGGGCCTGGTCGTGGCCTTTGTGGGTGACGGGATTAATGATGCCCCCGCATTGGTCCAGGCAGATGCGGGCATCGCAATGGGGACAGGCACCGATATCGCAATGGAGGCATCTGATATTACGCTAGTCAAAGGCAATCTGAAGAGTGTTGCCACCGCCCTGGCCCTTTCACGAGCCACGCTGCGCACGATCAAACAGAATCTCTTCTGGGCCTTTGCCTACAACGTGATCCTGATCCCAACGGCCATCCTCTCGCCGCTGATCCCCTTCTTGCAGGCCAATGCACCCATTTTTGCGGCGGCAGCGATGGCGCTCTCATCGGTCACCGTCGTCAGCAACTCCTTGCGCCTGCGTCGCTTTGGGCGAGAGGCTATGAGTAAACATGAAAGGTGAGAAAAAGAAAGATGCTCAAACAGTTCTACAGGTTTGCTCCCTCTGAGTTGGCCTTTGTCCCCAAACGCTCATGAAAGGCCAGACACCGTAAAAGTCGTCAGAAAGCATCTCAATCTCCATTTGTTGGTAGAGTTGATCGAAGGCCTTCTCTGTAATCAATCCTGCTTTGATCAAGAGAGGCCGTGTGTGGAGCACGCTGACACGTGTATTGTCGCGTACATCGGCATAGGCCTCGTCAAAGGGAGAAAATCTGACGGCATAGGCTTTACTCTCGATGGCAACAAAGCCTGCTTGCCTGAGCAAACGTGCTAAAACGGGAGTCATGCCGCACGAGTGTCCATCAGGAGAGAAGCCGTAACCTGCCTGGTGCGTAAACTGCATACACAGGTGTTTCATTTGCTCAAAAGCCGGGCTGGTGGTAAGGCCGAAGGTGTCGGTTTCGGTAAGACGAAGCACTCCACCTGGTTTGAGCAGACGCTTGCACTCAGCAACGAGTCTGGGCCAGGCTTCTCTATACAGGGCGATCACCAGGAAGCGGGCATTGACCAGATCGAAAGCCTCATCGGCAAAATCCAACGGCTGGCGGATGTCCATGACCCCAAATGAAGCATTACTCAGATGTTGTGAGCGTGCTCGTGCATTGGCATAATCCACCATTGTCCGACTGATATCAACTCCTGCGACCGTGCTCTCAGGAAAAGCAAAAGCCATATCAAGCACCCATCCGCCAGGTCCACAGCCCAGGTCAAGAATGGTGTGAAACTGCTCGGGATGGGCTTGTTCTGCCAGCGCTCCGCCCATACACTTCGTCATCATTCGATCCAGATTGATCAAACGTGCCATTTCTGCCGCGCTTTCTGGATCAAAAACATACGTGTTGTCTTGACCTGCTGGCAACTCACTTGACATCATATTTGCTCGCTTTCTGATAATGGGAGAGTAGGCATACACCTCATTAAGAGGTTTTTCCTGCTAGAAGCCTTTTGCAGAGTATACAAGAAAAGCATCTTGCGTGCAAGATAAAAGGGGATGTAACAGGACTTTTCATCGTCGTAGGGAAGCAGGGAATGAGGCTTTTAGTACAATTCACGAAGGGATCGCCAGGGAACTGGATAGTTCGGTGACGATCCCCGTCTGGAGTGGCGTCAACTAATGGTGACCAGGAAGATCTTGTCCGAGCCTGGTGGCTGTTTGCCATTCAGATCAGAGTTCGTGGTGGACAGCCAGAGTTGCCTCTTGCCTGGTACTGCCATCACTGTCCGCAGTCGGCCGTACTGGTTGACGTAGTAGGCCTGGGGAGCGCCGACATTGGTTCCGTTGAGAGGGATACGCCACAGTCGCTCACCGCGCAGTGCGGCCATATAGACTGTATTGTCGACGATCGCGATGCCGCTAGGCGAGGCCTGATTGACCGGCCATTCGACCTTCGGATTGGTCATTCCGGCGACGGTGCAATTGCCCTCACAGGTCGGCCAGCCATAGTTGAGGCCGGGTTGGATCAGATTCAACTCGTCCCACATGCTGTTGCCCAACTCAGACTCCCACAGGCGACCGCCCGAATCCCAGGCAATGCCCTGTGGGTTGCGGTGACCATAGCTGTAGATCAAGGTGCCGAATGGGTTGCCCGGTGCTGGAGTACCATCAGTCTTCATCCGCAAAATCTTGCCGTTAAGCGAGTTCTTGTCCTGTGCGAAGGAACCAGTCTCCGCGTCGCCAGTGGTCGCGTAGAGATAGCCGTCTGGGCCGAACGCGAGCCGACCCCCGTTGTGGAACTTATTCTTAGCGATTCCCTGTACCAGGATCTTGTACCCGGAGATTGACGTTCCATCGTAAGTCATCTGGACGATTCGATTGCCCTCGGTGGCCGTGTGGAAGATGTAGATGTGGTGGTTGGTGCTCCAATTCGGGTCAACTGCAACTCCTAGCAGGCCGCCCTCACCCCCAGTAGTCACAACATTGGGTACCGTGCCGATCAGTGTTGGGGAACCCCCGGCCGCTGGTTCGTGGAAAAGCTTGAAGGTGTCCCGCTCGGTAATCAGCATCGAGCCGTCTGGTAGCCAGCTCATTCCCCACGGCACCGACCAGCCTGTAGAGATTGTCGTGATCGAGGATGGCACTCCTCCACTGCCGGAGGCTGTGGTTGCGCTAACCTGGTTGCTTGGAGGTGATGTATTGCCTGCTGCATCGTGGGCGACAACGGTCAGCAGGTATGTAGTGTTTGAAGCCAGTCCGGTAACGGTGTAGGTGGTTCCAGTGATCGGACTACCGTTGAGCGCTATACCGTCGTTGAGCACATCGTAGCTGGTGACGCCGACATTGTCAGTCGATGCGGTCCAGGAGAGACTCACCGTCGAGGATGTAGTACTGGTAACTTGCAGATTAGTCGGAGCTGTTGGTGGGGTGGTGTCGCTGCTCGACGTTGTAGTAACAATTGCCTGATTGCTTCCAATTGATACGTTGCCTGCTGCATCACGGGCATCGAGGGACAGTCGGTATGTGGTATTTGGGGTTAGCCCATTGATCGTGAATGAGGTAACGTTACCTGGTGCCGTAGTCAATAGATTGCCGTCGTTATAGATGTCGTAAGCAACTACGCCGACGTTGTCAGTCGATGCGGTCCATGCCAGAGTGACGTTAGTCGAACCTATATTAGTCGCATGTACGTTGCCAGGTGTGGTCGGTGGCTGGGTGTCGGTAGAGCCAAATACCTGGAACTCCTGAAGCGAGTAGCCTTTGCTGGCGTCAGTACGGCAACGATGCGTGCCATACATACGCACGTACTGTCCAGTGCCGTTGACCGGGATGTCCTCGGTTCCACCCTTACCAATGGTGGTCGAGTAGATAGTCGTCCAGGTGGCGTGGTCGTTGGAAGTCTGTAGTTGATACGCAGTTGCGCAGGACAGGTCCCAGATTAGCTTGATCTCAGTGATCTGCGCGGTAGCACTAAGGTCGACGTAGATCCATGATGGATCGATGTTCGGCGCGCTCGCCCAGCGGGTAGAGGTCGAGCCATCGACTGCTCCAGCAGCAGCACAACATCCTGCGTTGTTGTTGCCGCCCACCGACGACGCTGTGACCGGGTGGTTCTGGCTGAGCAGGGTGCCAGCTGCATACGCGTTATGCAAGTTCGGATTAATGGTACCTAATGCTATGCTGGCGATGAGCAGAACCAATAAGAGAGGAATTTTCAGCTGCATCCTTTGCTTGCTTATCATGTTGTACTCTCCTTACATGATGAGAATGTGACATCCGTGTCTCCAAGAAAATCTTATTTTGTTTTATAGAGCGGCAGAGCCGCCACATCCTGTGATGGCTCTTTCTCCGGCTTCTTTCTACCTCCTTTGTTTTGTTGTGATGTTTAGTTGGTAGCTATCTACCTGATTATGCCGTCTTAAATGCATAACATAGATAATCACTGCATAAAGGTAGAAAAGGCGAATAGGTGAAACTCAATTAGGCATTCGACTGGCTTAATCTCTTAATCTTGCGAGCAACTAGTGATTCTTTTTCTGCGCAATTCCCCTTGCGAAGCTTTATTCACTCACTGATTAATTAAATTGTAGGAGATAAAACGTTTTCTGTCAAGCCGTCTTATGTGCCTCTTCAGGTCAGGGGAGTATGCATGGTGGTTGCTGCAATCTTCTGTATGGCTTGTTGTCGAGGTTGGCCATGCGCTGGACATTGTTGCAGGTCCAGATGGCTCGTTGCTCCTGATAAAACTGAATATACTGTCATTAGTAGGCAAACAATACATTAAAGGGAGTGTTTTTGCTTTATGTTGCCACCTTGACAACAAAGGACACCTGTCCTACACTCAGAATGAAGGATTGGATATTGGCAAACGAGAGAAAAGGATATTATCTGGCATGTCACATCGACCACAGAGTATTTCGGAGGAAACAGGGAATACTGACCGGTCTCAAAATACGGATACCGAGCTTTCGGGGCTTCCAGAACTGCCCCCGGGTGTTTTTATTCCTGCACCTGGGACTACGCCGCGTTCCAGAACACGCTGGCCTGATGCCATTGATGTAATCTTCGAGAAAGATCCTGCTTGCAGTAGCATCTTTGAAGCTCTTCTCTATCAGGGGTTATGGGCTATTATTTACCACCGTATTGCTCATGCTCTCTACCAATGGCATGTCCCGTTCTTGCCGCGCTTGATTTCGCAGTTCGCCCGTTTTATTACCGGTGGCATTGAGATCCATCCTGGCGCCAGGATCGGAAAGCGTTTCTTCATCGATCACGGGGCAGGTGTCGTAATTGGCGAAACTGCCGAAATCGGCAATAATGTGATGCTCTATCACCAGGTGACGCTCGGCGCGACTGGTTGGTGGCGTCCCAGCCCTGGTCGCGAACAGAAGCGCCATCCTACTATCGAGGATGATGTGACCATTGGCGTGGGTGCGGCTATTCTCGGGCCAATCACTATTGGTAGGGGCAGTCGCATTGGGGCTATGGCTATCGTTCTCGAATCTGTTCCCCCAAACTCGGTTGTTGCTGCCAAACCTGCTGAATTGCTGATGAAAGGTGGTAAGCCGTTGGAGAAGCATCAGGAATTGACGCAAGGGTGGACAGGTAAAGACCCCTGGGAAATGGATTATCAGATATAGCTGTGCCGGGCTGTTCAATATGAAGTAAGTACTTCTATCATTATGTCCCAAAAGTGCTTACTATCCAATGCATAGCCGACACGCGCGTTTGGCTCTTTTCCGAGTTGGCCGTAGACATCGCAGACCGTACGCCCTGCTGTCCATGTTCCTGTTGTCTCAATCTCAACATGCATCATGCATGCTTTGAGTATGTCCGGCTCAATGACGGCTGCCACCGCACAGGGATCGTGTACAGGAGGAGCGGGAAAGCCAAACACCTGGCGATAAGTATCCGCAAAGAAGACCAGCAGATCGGCTGCAAAACTTGCTACCGGGCGTTGTACCGCTCGCAGATGCTTGAGCACTTCATCGGTTGCTAATGCCTGGTGTGTTACCTCCAGGGGAACCATCGTAATTGGACGACCGCAGCCGAAGACAATCGCTGCGGCTTCCGGGTCTACCCAGATATTGAACTCGGCGCTTGGCGTTTTATTGCCAAGACCAATCGCCCCTCCCATCAGTGAGATAGCTTTAATCCTGGGTATAATCGCTGGTTCATGTTGCATTGCAACCGCCAGATTCGTCAATGGGCCTGTATGAACGAGTGTAATATCCCCCTGTGAGCTCATCAAGAGATCGATGATAAGATCGACTGCGTGCTGTGGCACTGGCTCAAGGTCTGGTTCTGGAATCTGTGGACCATCCAGGCCGGATTCCCCATGAATGTCAGATGCATAATGAGCAGAACGTATTAGTGGACGATCTCTTCCTCTAGCAATAGGCACACTGCGAATATTTGCTAAGGAGCATACTTTAAGTGCGTTATGTGTTGTTTTTGTCACCGATTGGTTCCCTGCTACCGTGGTAATAGCTAGGAGATCAATCTCAGGGTGATGTGCAGCCAGTAGAATGGCAATAGCATCATCATGACCAGGATCACAATCGAGGATAATCTTGTGTCTCATGGCTTCTTGCCTTTGGACCACTGCAGAGTATCAGTCAGAGTGGTTTTATAGATCTAATTGTAATGAAATATGGTGGCAATAAGACGAGCTTTGTGATTTTATACTAACATGCAGGCGGCTACATTGCAAGTCCGGCCTTCGTTACCCTCGACGCTTTTGTCTCGCCTTGCTATAATGACGCAAAGAGGTTAAAAAGGCGGAATAGCGCCTCTACCTGGGAAGCACTTTTGGGAAGGAACTTTGATCTGAGGAGTAACTTCATTGTCGTCAACAATACATGGCAATCTGATTATTGGACAATCCGGCGGAGCCACTGCCGTTATCAACGCTAGCCTCGTTGGGGCTGTAGAAGCAGCGTTTGCAGATCCACGTGTCAATGGCATATATGGGATGCTGCATGGTATCGAGGGGCTGCTCAAAGAGGATCTGGTGGACTTGCGTGAGCAGCCGGCCACACTATGGTCTGAATTGTTGCGTACACCTTCAGCGGCGCTCGGCTCCTGTCGTTACAAATTGCAGGAACATGATCCTGAGCGTGTTATCGAGATTCTGCGTCGTTACAATGTGCGCTACATGCTCTATATCGGTGGCAATGACTCTGCCGATACGGCTCATCGTCTGGCACAGGCTGCTGAGCACATGGGCTACGAACTCTCCATCGTAAGCGTCCCCAAGACCATCGATAATGATCTGCCTTATACCGATCACTGTCCGGGCTACGGTAGCGCCGCTCGCTTTATTGCTCAGGCCACGCAAGACTCGGCGCTGAACACGATCTCTATCCCCTGGCACTACCCGGTCAAGGTGATCGAGACTATGGGGCGCGATGCCGGTTGGTTGACTGCATCTTCTGCCCTGGGCAAAGGCGATGAATTTGATCCGCCGCATATTATCCTTATCCCCGAACAACCCTTTGTGGTAGATCGTTTCCTGGCGCAGGTCGAGAACGTCTATAAACGTGTCGGCTATGTGGTTGTCGTGGCGGCGGAGACTATTCGCGATGAGAAAGGACAGGCTCTTGGTGCGAGCGGTCAGGTTGGCACTGATGCTTTTCACCATCCCCTGTTAAGTGGGGCTGCGCAATATCTGGTTGAGCTGGTCAAGCAGCAGTTGAAACTGCGTGCGCGCTTTGATAAACCTGGTGATCTGCAACGTATGGCTTCGACCAGTATCTCGACAACCGATCGTGACGAGGCCTACCTGGTTGGGAGTGAGGCTGCACGCGCTGTGCTGGCTGGCGAAACTGACAAAATGGTTACATTGGTACGTCATAGCGAACCTGCCTATCATTGCACAACCGGGCTGGCAGATCTCATGAAGGTGGCAAACGAACAGCGTTTGATACCTGACGAGTATCTGGACGCAAGCAAGACGATGGTGACGCAGGCATTTTATGATTATGCTTTACCCCTGATTGGCGAGCCACTCAAGCAGTATCCGAGCCTATTCAAAGTAAAGGTGCTCAAATGACAACACTGACACGGGCAATTCTCGTTGTGCTTGATGGTGTAGGAGCGGGCGCGAATCCCGATGCACGCGATTATGGCGATGAGGGAGCTAGTTCTCTTGAACACTGCGCACAGGCAGTCGGTGGCCTGGTGCTTCCTCACCTGGGAAGCCTCGGCCTGGGCAATATCACGCCCATTCTGGGAACCCCTTCACGTGTCGATGCCGCTGGCTCCTATGGTCGTATGGCATCTGCCGCTGCAGGCAAGGATAGCACCACAGGACATTGGGAAATGACAGGAGTCGTTCTGCAGAAACCTCTGCCCACGTATCCAAATGGCTTTCCCTCTGAACTGGTAGCTGCCTTCGAGCAAGCGATTGGTCGTAAGGTGATTGGGAACAAAGCTGCCTCGGGGACAGAGATCATCAAGGAACTGGGCGAGGAGCATATACACACAGGTTATCCCATTCTCTATACTTCTGCCGATAGTGTTTTCCAGGTAGCTGCTCACCAGGAGATCATTCCGCTTGCGGAACTCTATCGCATCTGTGAAATTGCTCGTGATATGCTTACCGGTGAACATGCCGTAGGTCGTGTGATCGCACGCCCCTTTATTGGCTCTCCTGGCTCATTCAAGCGCACGGAGCATCGCCGAGATTTCTCGCTTGTGCCTCTGGGGACGACGCTGCTCGATCTGCTCAAGGCTGCCGGGAAAGAAGTGATCGGTATAGGCAAGATCGAGGATTTGTTCGCGGGACGTGGCTTGACACAGCGTGATCACACTGAAACGAATCGTGAAGGCATGGCCGCGACATTGCATTGGCTCGAACGAGACTTCAGCGGTCTGCTCTTTGTCAATCTAGTAGAATTTGACATGTTATGGGGTCATCGTCGCGATAGCCAGGGATATGCCCAGGCTTTACGTGATGTAGACAACTGGGTTCCACTGGTACAGCGGTTGATGCAACCTGGTGATGCCCTCTTCTTTACCGCTGACCATGGTGTAGACCCAACCTACCGTGGAACCGACCATACACGCGAATGTGTGCCCTTGATTGCTTATGGGCAACCAGTGCGCCCTGCAGTAGATCTTGGTTTGCGCGCAACATTCGCTGATCTCGGTCAAACACTGGCACAAGCCTTTGGCATTGGGTCGCTAGAGGCTGGAACAAGTTTTGCACGTGAAGTGGGGCTATTATGACTGAAACACAACGTGACAATACAACTGGGCAAACACAGGGACCATTCTTACATGGCGAACGTGTCTACCTGCGCCGTCCGACAATGGATGATGCCGTCAACGTCTTTCATTGGGAACGTGACGATGAAGTCTGGCGCTATGATCCTCATCGCCCATATTCGCGCACAATGCCAGAGTTTTTACCTGTGTTTGAGCGCAACTATGTGCGTGGTAATGGGCGTCAGTTCTGGTTCATTATCGAAGATGAACTGCATACACCTATTGGCACCATTACGTATTTCAACATTGATTACCGCCTCGGTCAGGTTGAGGTCGGTTTAGGGATCGGCAACAAGACGCGTTGGGGCAAAGGGTATGGGTCTGATGCTATTCGCACACTCGTTCGTTACCTCTTTACCTTCCCTGGCCTCGCGCGCGTCTATGCTGAGACCGCACTGGCAAATATTCCGGCGCGACGGGCATTCGCCAGATCCGGCTTTACCGAGGTTGGTCAAATCTACGATCCTCGTAGTGCAGGTGATCCCTGGATATTGTTAGAGATATGGAAGTCTAATATCATGCAACCCTGACAATTTGAGAAAGGAGACAGGCGTTTCCTTCTCATGATCAAGGATGAGTGGAGGAAATGCCTGGATTTTATAATGAGTACATCAAATGTTACTGTCGATCCGTCGATCTTTAGCGCCTATGATGTGCGTGGTATTTATGGGAAGAACCTCAATGAAGAGGTGGCCTATCGCATCGGCCGGGCCGCAGCCCAATACTTGCAAGTGCCCGAAATCGCTGTTGGACGAGATATGCGTCTCTCATCTCCCCAGATCGCGGAAAGTCTTATACGGGGCATTACGGATCAAGGGGTGAACGCCATTGATCTGGGGTTGACGACCACAGACGAACTCTATTTTGCGGTAGGAAAATTTAACTTTCCTGCTGGGGCAATGGTGACAGCGTCGCATAATCCTGCTGAATATAACGGAGTCAAATTTTGTCGCGCCCAGGCTGCTCCCATCAGTCAGGATACTGGGCTGGCCGATATTCGTGATCTGGCGGTCAATGGGAATTTCGCCGAGCCAGCTCACAAAGGTCAGGCCATCAAGCGTGATGTGCTCAATGACTATGTTAATCATGTGCTTTCGTTCGTTGAGGTAGATAAGATCAAACCGCTCAAAGTGGTCGTTGATGCGGGCAATGGCATGGCAGGCATGGTCATTCCGCGCGTCTTCGAGCACTTACCCTGTGAACTCGTTCCGTTGTACTTTGAGCTTGATGGCAGTTTCCCCCATCACCAGGCCAGCCCCATTGAGCCGAAGAACATGGTTGATGTTCAGAAGAAGGTACGCGAGACCGGCGCGGACGTAGGTGCGGCCTTTGATGGTGATGCTGATCGCATGTTCCCCGTCGATGAGCACGGCAATCTGGTTGACGGTTCCCAGGTCACAGCGATGGTTACCAATAGCCTGCTCCACAAGTTCCCCGGTTCGACCATCCTCTACAATCTGATTGTCTCCAAAAGCGTGCCTGAACTTGTGAATAAACTGGGAGGTCATGCTGTACGTACTCGTGTTGGCCACTCTTTCATCAAAGCGGAAATGCGCAAACGTAATGCTATCTTTGGTGGTGAGCATTCTGGGCATTTCTACTTCCGTGATAACTGGTATGCCGATTCGGGGTTAATTGCGCTCTTGATCATGCTCGAACTTATTTCGGTCGAGAACAAACCCATTTCCGAGATCATCAAGCCCCTCGATCATTACATACGCAGCGAAGAGGAGAACAGCCGCGTCAGTGATGTCAAAGGCAAACTCCAGGCGCTTGAAGAGCATTTCGGCAAGGGAGCAAAATCGGTTGATCATCTCGATGGCCTCACCGTCGACTATGGTGAGTGGTGGTTTAACGTGCGCCCCTCCAACACCGAACCCCTGCTGCGTCTCAATGTCGAAGCAGCGAACCGCGCATTGATGGAGCAGAAACGCGACGAAGTTCTCGCATTTATACGCGAGCAATAAACATAACAACCGCTTTCCAATTAGAGGCTCAGCTTGTTGAATTCCTTCTGTAAAAAGAATTCAACAAGCTGAGCCTTTATTTTGTGATTCAATCCATACTGACCATAATCATCCCTTCTGAAGATTTCTCAGAAAGGATGATTATGGTCAGCAAAGCCCGTTTTCTTGTATATGCTTGCAAGATTGCTACAATGAGTATTCACTTGTGTAATTACTTTTATCGTTTTAAATCGTTCTATTCAATGGAACTGCTTAATTGCAGGCAGAAATTACATATGTGTACCACGAGTATGCAAAGGAGATGGTGTGATGATGCGAGGCTGGTTAATGTTATTCGCTTTTTTGATGATGTTTGGCTGTTTCTTGTCTTTTATCTGTGTGCGACCTGCGCTGGCGAACAGCTTCCAACAATCTCAATTACAACAATCACTGACAACCTATTCGATTTCTTTCACTGCTCGAACAGCGCCAATTATTACTTATGCACGTAGCGGGGTTGGTACTAACTACTCGGTTGGAGCAACTTTTCGCCCAAATACGACAATTTCCTTCAATTTTTTGTCTTATGGTACGTTGATGAACGATTACTGGAGGGGGTGGTTAGACCCACGTTGGTATGGTTTCTCTTACTCTGGTCGGCTTTACTGGTTGCCAAGTGCGCAAGTCAACGGTAATCCTCCCACGAATCAACTCAACAATGCGAATCGGGCTATTGCCTGGGCAGTTAATCAGCAGGGAAGTCAACAATGGAACGGATGGTGTGAGCTCTTTGTTGAGAATGCCTTTGGTACTTCGGGTCGCTACCTGACTGCTCAAAAAGCTTTTGATAAACTGCACGTTTCTACCAATTGGTCACCTAATATTGGTGCCCTTGTCTGGTTTATTCCAAATGTAGGCAACCAGGAGGTCGGGCATGTTGGTATCTATGTTGGGCAAAATTATTTTCTGAGTGCCACGTATAATGGTGTCAAGATAATGGACATGTCCTACTGGAGCAGTCATGTGGCTGCTTATGAAGGTTGGGGAAATGCTCCCTCAGCGTGGCCTGGACATAACTAATCTCAATTGGAGCGAGCTAGTGATCAGGAAGATTACTAGCTCGTTCTCCATGCCAGGTGATGTTTTAGCCGCTTGATTCTATACATTTAGGTCATGATCCTGTTGTGTTCCACCATTTTGAGGCAAGAGACCAATTGTTAGTGGGTGCATCCCAGCCGGGGCTGCGAATACAACCTGACCGCCAGTACCGCTTGCCCTTGCCTTAAAGGTATCGGGCAGAGTACTATCCAGGGGCGCCTGGCTGTAACCGTTCACAACGAGGCGTACATAATCATAAGCCCATCCAGGGGTTACATCTACGCCATAGGGATTGTCGACCTTGAAGCTGATTATGTAGAATTTCTGTCCAGTTTTACACTGATTGCCCTGGTAAGCGAAGCGTATATCGACTCGTGTAATATGATAGGTCAAAACATAAACAGTATATGGCCTTGGGATGAATGTATAAGAAAAAGTCACATTCTGTTGCGAAGATTTATCGGTGTAGCGTCCGGGATCAAAGGCCCCTTTAAATGGTATAGTTACCAGTGATTCGTTGAGTGTTGTAGATCCTAATTGGAGTGAGAGCATGTCAAGCTGGATGCCCTTTGGCACAGGGAAATCGATCCAACCGCTTTCGCTCGTATTGGGCCTGGGACCCACCGATAGGTTTGTATTCGTTGGGCTGATGGCGGATTGTTTTGGGACCAGGAGATGGGCGCAGCTATAGTACAGCACATGAGCCTCATCGCCGCTATGATTTGCCACCTGCATCGTGAGGCGCACAATCGCGAAACCTGAGTGGATGGTGTCATCAGCGAAGGCGACTGCATATTGTGCGCTAACCACTGTGATATCCAGCCCCGCGTAGGCGGCTGTGCGCTGAACGTTCAATGTGGTGATTACCTGCTGTGTAGTGCCTGGAGCCGCGGGAAAATGAAGACTTTTGATCCAGGGAGTAACAATTGAACTGACAACGCTCACAATCACAATAGCCAGGATAATCACTAGAGTAAACCAGATCCATGAAACAGGGAAATGTAATCTTCCACGCCGCCGGGATGATGGTGAATACATAGGCACCTCTATATCTTTATTTAGAAACGAGTCAAATTGCTATTTTTAGTCCATAAGTAGAATGAAGTCCCTGGTTGTCTGTAACTCTAGCGTAAAACAACTAGATTATAGCAAGTGCAAGCAGCCTACAGTTATTTTCTTGGAAAGGAGCGACTGGGTCAAGAAGGAAGCTGTTTATAAGCGATCTGCAAATCTGCGGATTTTTGCTATTGACAATTCGCAAGAGGTCCGCTATACTAGCGATGTGTTGAGAGACACCTATGGTGACCGTAGCTCAATAGGCAGAGCTCTGGATTGTGGCTCCAGCGGTTGTGGGTTCGAGCCCCATCGGTCACCCCAAAATAAAAAACCTGCACTAAGTGTAGGTTTTTTATTTTGGGGTGACGGCGTCAAGATCTGTATATAGACAGCCTGCCTGACTTTTTCTCGTACCACGTCTTAGCGCCCCAAGCGACTATCGCGCCAGCGTACCAACTTCTTCACTGCATCAAAGTTCCAGGGTGTACCTATCTCCAGAATAAGATGTGTAACTCCTGCCTTAACATAGGAATCGCGTGTCTCGTCGCTATGATCCCGGTTGGTCCCGGCTGATCGTTCAATCTCATCAGGATTGCGTCCTATCTCTTTGCACCATCCGTCGAGCACATCCATCTTGTGTGCCAGGGTGTCCGCATCGCCGAAGCCGTGCCATATATTGGCATATTTTGCCGTAATGCGCAGGGTTTTCTTTTCTCCACCGCCGCCTACCAGGATAGGGATAGGGTAACGGACTGGCTTGGGTACATCTACTTCCCACCGATGCAAAATTATCGGTAGTGCTTCCTCTAACGCTGCCAGGCGACTCCCGGCAGTCCCGAAATCATAGCCGTACTCTTTGTAATCTCGCTCAAACCAACCTGCACCAATACC
>Ga0070741_10014454_pt1 | contig 13640 bp, 17 predicted proteins | sample Coa_R1_4_FD_66440 | JGI IMG/M metagenome (GOLD analysis project Ga0070741, IMG submission 66440) | Surface soil microbial communities from Centralia Pennsylvania, which are recovering from an underground coalmine fire - Coalmine... | ecosystem: Environmental > Terrestrial > Soil > Unclassified ... | reverse complement strand
TCCGTCCTGGACCCCTGGCGTCCCGCGCCCCCTCGGTTCTCTTTGCGGGCGACGCGGATCTGGAAAATGCAGGCGGACCCCGGCGCCTGGGCAAAAATCCGGGTGCGGAGCGTTGGCTAGGCTGTTTGAAAAGTGAATCAGAGGCACGGCTCGTAGGGTGGGCTGGGGCGCGCAACGCGCCGGGCCCACCCCCACCGAGCCCGTCGCAGCGCCGCTGCACATACTCGGCATCGTGCGCAATGATATTCTAGCGGGGCAAGGAGGACACAATGGAAATTGACTTGCCGGATGTCGTCGCGGAGGTGAGGGCGGCGTTCGACCGCTACGAGAAGGCGCTCGTGTCGAACGATGTATCGGTGCTCGACGAGCTGTTTCGCGACGATCCGCGCACGATCCGCTACGGGGCAAATGAGATTCTCTACGGCCATGCGGAGATCAGATCGTTTCGCGCGGCACGATCTCCGGTCGCGCTCGGCCGCAAGCTCTCGCGTACCGTCATCACGACATACGGCCGCGAGTTCGCGGTCGCCTCAACGCTCTACGAGCGGCCTTCGGCGCCCGGCAAGATCGGCCGTCAAATGCAGACCTGGGTGAAATGTCCCGAAGGCTGGCGCATCGTGGCGGCGCATGTCAGCCTGATGGACAAGCCCGGCTAGTCTGACAGGCCAGCGCAAGCTCTGCATTGTCATTCCGCACGCCGCGAAGCGGCGATCCCGAAGCCAGAAGCATATAGAGAGTCAGTGCAGTTGGATTCCGGGTTCGCGCTTTCAGCGCGCCGCGGAATGACTCTTTCTGAGCTTACAGCGCGGCGACCGGCTGCACCTCGATCAACAGCTGCTCCTGCACGAGCCGGTCGATCATCAGCAGCGTGTTGGGCGGATAGGCGCCGTTCGGAAACATTTTCGGGAATTCACGCAGGCGGAATTTCATGAATTTCGCAATGTCCTGCGAGTGCACGAGATAAGTCGTGAACTGCACGACATTGCTCCAGCCCGCACCCACCGATTTCAGCGCCGCCTCGATATTGGCAAAGGTCTGCACGCACTGCGCGTCGAAGTCATCCGCGCCGACGATCCTGCCGTCGCGGTCGACGGCGACCTGACCGGCGATGAAGACGAACTCCGAGGCCCTCACCCGCGTGAGGTGCGAGTACTGGCCTAGCGGCTTGCCGAGCGAATCGGGATTGACGATTTTGATGTCCGCCATGGTTCGTCCTCCGTTACGCTTGCCTCAAACGGTCAGCCGACTTCGATCACCTCTTCGGGAAACTGATGCAGCCGGTCGCCCGGGCCGTTGCCGCCGATCAGATAATTGTCGCACAGCCAGTTGAGATAACCGCCGTAAATGTAAGTCGGGTGCACGACGATGTTCATGTCCTTTTCGATGGTCATGGACTCGTCATGGCGGATGAGCGGACGTTCCACGAGGTCGTAGCCCTGGCCGTGGCAATAAAGTCGGGCTTCCGCCGGCCGCCCGTTCCTGCGCATGAAATCGTTGAAGGCGTCCCAGATGTCCTTGCAGGGCGTGCCGGGCTTGAGCAGGTCGAGCGTGAATTTGCGCGAGGCCTTGCAGAATTCGAGCTCGTCCTTCATTGCCTGCGGCACCTTCGTGCCGACGACGCAGGAACGTCCGAGCTCGGTGTACATGCCGCCCGGACCGTTGTCCTCGACCAGGAGTGCGATCTGGTCTCCCTTCTGGATGACGCGATTCTGCAGATGCCGGTTGGCGAATTTGGACGGCTTGCCGAGCGGCATTGACGCGCAGAGGTAGATGCCGTTCTCGCTGCCGTGGCACTGGCTGTAGTGCTGGGCGACCGCGGCGACCTCGGTGTCGCGCATGCCGGGCTTGACCGCCGCGAAGGCGGCGCGCATGGCGCCGTCCTGCATCAGCGCGGCGCGTTTCACCAGCTCCATCTCCTCGGCGCTTTTGATCACCTTGATGCGGTCGACCATCTCGGATGCGTCGACAAACCGTGCCTGCGGAAACGCGCGTTTCACGTAGTCGAGCAGCGCGTAGGACATCTGATAGGTGCCGAGAAAGCCGATCGTGCCCTTGGCGAAAGGCTTGAGCGCGGTGGCGGCGAGTTCCGGGTCGTAGTCCTTGGTGTAGTGCGCGGACGCGTAGCTCGGCGTGGTGAGAATGCGCTTGACGCCGCGCCAGTTCTGGTCGCCCTGCGCGGTTGCTTCGCCGCCGCCGAACGGCCCCTGACAGACGACCGTCATCTCGTCGTCGCGCGGAAAGACGACCGTGTTCGGGTAGCCGTTGGTTGCCGGCATATCCGTGAAGTAGCGCACGTAGCCGCCCATGTGGTCGTTGTTGTTCTGCATCAGCAGCACGTCGATCTTTTCCTTTTCCATCGCCGCGCGCACCGCGCGCCAGCGGCGCGCAAGCTCGGCGTCGGAGATCGGCGTATTCAGGCGTTCGGACAAGGCCATGGTTCAGTCTTTCCAGGAGGCGGGCTTGCGCACGATGTTGATCATGGATTTGAGATCACCGGCAAGGAACTTGCTCATGTTGCCGGCAATGGTCGGCATGGCGCGATCCTCATAGCCCTGCGAATAGCCGCCGAGATGCGAGAAGATCGTCACGTTTTTCGTCTTCCACAGCGGGTTGTCCGGCGGCAGCGGCTCCTGCGAGAAGACATCAAGCCCGGCGCCGGCGATTTTCCCGGCTTCGAGTGCGGCAATCAATGCCCGCTCGTCGACGACGCCGCCGCGCGCGACATTGACCAGGTAGGCCGTCGGCTTCATCGCGGCGAAGACCTTTTCGCCAACGATATTGCGCGTCTCGGCGGTCAGCGGGGTGAGCACGACGAGGAAGTCGAGATCACCGGCGACCCTGGTCAGATCGTTGCGGTGCGCCATGCGGTCAAAGTTTTTTGTTTCGCGCGGGCTGCCGCTGATGCCGACGACGGTCATGCCGAAGGCCTTGCAGATCGGCGCGAGGTATTCGGCGATCAACCCGACGCCGAAAATGCCGACGGTCTTGCCGGCGAGCAGCGCGGACGGCCAGCGCTCCCATCTGGATTGATCCTGCGCGTGCACCGAGCGCGGCATGTCGCGGGCAAGCGACAGCATGAAGGCAATCGTCGCCTCGGAGACCGGCGCGCCGTGAATGCCGCGGACGTTGGTGACCAGCACCTCCTTGCCGAGCGACGGCAGGTCCACGATGTTGTCGACGCCGGTGCCGAGCGCCTGGATCCATTTCAGCCTGGGCGCGTCGCGCACGACGTGATCGGCCATCGGCGGAGAAAAGCACAGGAGGATGTCGGTATCGGCGATGTAGGGGCCGACGTCGTTATGATGGCCGACGACATTGACGGTGAGTTGCGGGAAGCGCTCGAGCAGCATCGCCTTGTAACGGGCGCGCATGGCTTCCTGAACTTCTGTGAGGATCAGGACGTTGGGCATGGGGCGCAAGATATAGCGTGTGATCTCGAAAGAGGGGAACCGGAGTTTAAGGTGACCCGTATCGCGGGTCTGGGTTAAACTCGGCCTTGGGGAAAGGCGAAGCCGATGCCGATCAATCTAGCCGAAGTGGACTGGCTCTACGTTATCCTGCTGGCCGTCTTCGTTGCGGTCTCGACGTTTCTCGGCGGCCTCCTCTCGTTCAGGCATCGGGGCGCGGCCGCCGTCCTGTCGGCCTTGTTTTTTGCGGCCATCTTCGTGTTCTGGACCTATTACCCGCACCGCGTGCCGTTCCTGCCGCGCACGCTGACGACGACGCAGGATGCCGCGGTCAAGCCGGCGCCCGCTCCGGCGCCTGCGCCGGCTGCGCCGCAAAGACCGTCAAATCCGGTGCGGGATATCACCCCGCCGAAAAACCCGGTCACCGACATCACGCCGCCAGCCGCGCCCGCGGCACCGCCGCGCTAGGCTTGCATCCGCCCACCGGAATGATGTTTTCTCGCAATTCCAGAAGACGAGAACGGTAGCGTTCAATGAAGAAAGTCTATCCCGACGCAAATGCCGCGCTGGCCGGCCTGCTCAAGGACGGCATGCTCATCATGGCCGGGGGCTTCGGTCTCTGCGGCATCCCGGAGACGTTGATCAAGGCCATCCGCGACAGCGGCGTGAAAAATCTCACCATCGTTTCCAATAACGCTGGCGTCGACGGGGCGGGGCTCGGCCTGCTGCTCGAGACGCGGCAGGTGAAGAAAATGATCTCGTCCTATGTCGGCGAAAACAAGCTGTTTGCCCAGCAGTATCTCGCCGGCGAGCTGGAGATCGAGTTCAACCCGCAGGGCACGCTCGCCGAGCGGATCCGTGCCGGTGGTGCGGGAATTCCCGCCTTTTTCACCCGCACCGGCGCCGGCACAGACATCGCCAAGGGCAAGGAAGAGCGTGAATTCGACGGCAGCCGCTACATCATGGAGCGCGGCATCGTCGCCGACCTGTCGATCGTTCATGCCTGGATGGGCGATACCGAGGGCAATCTCGTCTATCGGAAGACGGCGCGAAACTTCAACCCGATGATGGCGACCGCGGGCAAGGTGACGGTTGCCGAGGTCGAGCACCTGGTGCAGCCGGGCGATCTCAACCCCGACCACATCATCACACCGGGCGTATACGTGAAACGAATTGTGCACGTGCCGAATGCGGTCAAGCACATCGAGCAGCGCACGGTACGCAAGCGCGTCGCCGCCGCCGGAACAGGAGAGGAAGTCTAGCGCATGATCCCGGAAAGCGGGAACCGGTTTTCGGACAAGATCATGCGCAGATCGAAAATGGATTTCAAATTCGGATTAAGGGAGGGCCTCTAATGCCTTGGACCCGCGAACAGATGGCCGAACGTGCCGCCAGGGAGCTGCGTGACGGCTTTTACGTCAATCTCGGCATAGGCATTCCAACGCTGGTGTCGAACTACATTCCCGACGGCATGACGGTGCAGCTGCAGAGCGAGAACGGCATGCTCGGTTTCGGGCCTTTCCCTTACGAGGGCGAGGAAGACCCGGACCTCATCAACGCCGGCAAACAGACCGTTACCGAGCTGCCGACGACGAGTTTCTTCTCGTCTGCGGATTCCTTCGCGATGATCCGCGGAGGGCACATCGACCTGTCGATCCTCGGAGCAATGCAGGTCGCCGAGAACGGCGATCTCGCCAACTGGATGATTCCCGGCAAAATGGTGAAGGGCATGGGCGGCGCGATGGATCTCGTCGCCGGCGTGAAAAAGGTGGTCGTGGTCATGGAGCACACGGCCAAGGACGAGCCGAAGCTGCTGCACCGGTGCAAGCTGCCGCTCACCGGCGCCGGAGTTGTCGACATGGTAATCACGGATCTCGGCGTGTTCACGATCGACAAGAAGGCCGGCGGCATGGCGCTGATCGAGGTCGCGCCGGGTGTCACGGTGGACGAGATCAGGAAGAAGACCGAGGCAACGTTCAAGGTCGATCCAAAGTTGACGCACTAGACGCGGAACAATGTGCGGGCCTGGGTCCTTGTTGCGGCATGTATGACGCGCCCGACTTTGACCGGGAAATGGACCGGCTCCAGGAGCTGATGCCCGACTGGGCGGGCCGCAACTTCGATCGCCTGCGGCGGCCGGAAGCGATATGGGTGCGTGTGCCGGCGGGTATCGCGCTGACCGGAGGCGGTGTCCTGAGCTTTCTGCCCGTTCTGGGCATCTGGATGCTGCCGCTCGGCCTGGCGCTGCTGGCTTGCGATGTGCGGCCGATGCAGCCGCCGCTCGCACGGCTGCTGCGTTTCACCAACCGCAAGATCGAAGAACGAAAAGAGCGCAAGGCCGGCAAAAAGGCCGACTAGCCGGACGACGCGCGGCTCCTCTCTTTAAATTCGCCGTGCGAACCGTTACAGCATCGGTCCGGTAAGGGGATCGATGCCATGTTGTCCGACGCCGATCGCAAGAAAGCCGCCGATATTCTGATGGCCGCGCAGAAGGAACGTAAGCAGGCCGTCCAGCTGCACGTGACGTTCCCTGACATCACCATCGAGGATTCCTATGCGATCTCGACCGAGGTCGCGCAGCGCAAGATCAGGGCCGGGGCCAGGCTGATCGGCCACAAGGTCGGCCTGACCTCGAAGGCGATGCAGCGTTCGTCGATGATCGACGAGCCCGATTACGGCTATATCCTTGACGACCAGCTCATCGCCGACGGCGCCAAGGTGAAGCATTCCGACTACTGCAAGCCGCGGGTGGAGGTTGAGCTTGCCTTCATCATGGGGAGGAAGCTGCAGGGGCCGGGCGTCGGACTGACGGACGTTCTGCGCGCGACCGAGTACGTTGTGCCGGCGATCGAGATCGTCGACGCGCGCATCCAGGATCCGCGCAAGATCGTCGACACCGTCGCCGATAACGGCGCGGCTGCCGGCATCGCGATGGGAGGGCGTGCGGTCGGCCCGCTGGATGTCGATCTGCGCTGGGTCGGCGGCATCATGTACCGCAATTCCGAGATCGAGGAGACGGGCCTTGCTGCCGGCGTTTTGGGGCATCCGGCGCTTGGTGTGGCATGGCTTGCCAACAAGATCGGCCCGCTCGGGCATGCGCTCGAGCCGGGGCATATCGTGCTCGCCGGCTCGTTCACCCGCGTCGTCTTCGCGCAGAAGGGCGACACGCTGCACGCCGATTTCGGTCCGCTCGGCGGCCTTGCCATTCAGTTCGTGTGAGGGCCTGAAAATGCCGGAGATGCAACGCAACGCCTTCAAGCGCGCCCTTGCGGAAGGCAAACTCCAGATCGGCCTGTGGTCGAGCCTGTGCAGCAGCATTGCCGTCGAGGTGATATCCGACAGCGGATTCGACTGGGTGCTGCTCGACACCGAACATTCGCCGAATGAAATTCCCGACCTGCTGCGGCAGCTGCAGGCGATGCAGCGCGGTACCGCGACGGCGATCGTTCGTCCGGCCTGGAATGATGCGGTGCTGGCCAAGCGCGCCCTCGACATCGGCGCGCAGACGCTGCTGTTTCCCTACGTCCAGAACGCGGAGGAGGCGAGGCGCGCGGTCGCGTCGACGCGCTATCCGCCGGAAGGTATTCGCGGCGTCTCGGTTGCGGCCCGCGCCAGCCGTTACGGGCGCGTGCCCGGCTATCTGACCAAGGCGAACGAAGAAATCTGCGTTCTGGTGCAGGTCGAGACGCGCGCTGCGCTGGATCAGCTGGAAGCCATTGCAAAGGTCGACGGTGTCGACGGGGTTTTTATCGGACCATCCGATCTGGCGGCCTCTCTCGGTCATCTCGGCAACCCGCAGCATGCGGACGTGCAGAAGGCGATGCAGGATGCGGTGAATCGTCTCAGGGCGATCGGCAAGCCGGCCGGGATTCTCACCGGCAACGAGGAGGAGGCGCGCCGCTACATCGAGTGGGGCTACCTGTTTGTGGCCGTCGGCGCGGATGTCGGGTTGCTCGCGCGCGGCGCCGACGCATTGGCCAGGAAATTCAAGGGCTAACGGCCACTTTTTGCGCTAGGTCAAAGCCCCGCGCTTTTGCCCGCCTGATAGTTCGGCAAACAAGCATTGGAGGGCAAACATGGCGCAAACCCCGGAGCCTATTCACGACATCGCGCATCTCGGCAGCGTCGAGCTGTTCACGCCGAAGCCGGAGAGGAGCCTTTGGTACTTCCGCGATCTGCTCGGAATGGAGCCGGTGCATGAAGCCGGGAAGTCGGTCTATCTGCGCGGCTACGGCGACTATGCGACCAGCACCCTCAAATTGACCGCCGCGGAGAATGCAGGCGTCGGTTGCATTTCCTGGCGGGCGGTGAGCCCGCAGGCGCTGGACCGCCGCGCCAAGGCCATTGCCGACGCCGGCCTCGGGATCGGATGGACCAATGGCGATTTCGGGCGCGGCCGGTCATTTCGTTTCCACGACCCGGATGGCCATGTGATGGAAATCTACTACGAGGAGCAGAAATTCGTAGCTCCGGCAGCCTTGCATTCGACGCTGAAGAATCTGCCGCAGAAATATACCGGCCGCGGCGTCTGCGTACGGCGCGTCGACCATCTGGCTCTGCTCGCGAGCGACGTCGAGGCCAATCGCAAGTTCGCGCAGAACGTTCTCGGTTTCCAGTTACGCGAGCAGGTACGCTACGATCAGGGTAAGGTCGAAATCGGCTCGTGGATGAGCCCGACCGCGATTCATCATCAGCTCGCCTATGTTGTCGATGTGAAAAATGCGCATGGAAGGCTTCACCACTTCTCGCTCTGGGTCGACAATCGCGATGATGTGATGCGCGCTGCGGATATCCTCATCGAGAACGGCATTTTCATCGAAGCCGGCCCGTCGAAACACAACAACTCGCAGGGATTCTATCTCTACACCTACGAGCCCGGTGGAAACCGCGTTGAGATCTATTCCGGCAGTTTCCTGGTGATGGCGCCCGATTGGGAGCCGGTGACCTGGAACGAGGAAGAACGCGGGACGGGAGTCTATTGGGGAGCAACGTTGCCGGATAGTTTCATCCAGTACGCGACCCCGAATGTGGACGGCGAGAAAAGCGGCAAGACTCCCGAATTTCCTGTTTTCTTCTAACCCGTAGAGGATGAGATGACTTTGCCTCCTCGAATTGATCTCAAGGCGGTCCATGAGCGCATTGGTGCATACGCCGACAAAGGCGTGTCGCTTGAGGATCGCACCGACATCTACCGCGAACTGATCGGCTTTGTGCCGCCGCGCATCGAAGCGCGCATGGCGGTCACGGGTGCACTCGACCCGGCGCTCCTCGACATGCAGGAGAAAATGCGCGAGCACGCGATGTATCCGAAGTGCTTCGATGTCAAAACGGCGCAGCTCATGCTGTTCGGGATGCTGCTTATGGATCTCAGTGATGCCGCCCAATTGCATGCCATTGCCGCGCGGAAGGCCGGCGCGAGCTGGGAAGAGATGCAGGCCGTGGTCAGCCTGTGCTTCCTCTTCCGCGGCCTGCCGGCGGCCAATCGCGGTGCGGAAATTCTCGCCAACGTTGCCAAGCGCGAGGCCGAGGCCCGCAGGGCCGGGGCCAGCTGACGCCGCGCAGCGGGGTGAACCGTGTCTTTCAGAAGAATCAGCCACTTAGCCGCACGCTTCGGCCTTTCGTAGGCCTTGCCGCGCAGCGCGAAAACCTGCCAAGAATGCGCGACGAGGGGACGCCGCGCATGAGTGAAGATACGATCCTCGAAACCGAGGATCTGACCAAGGATTTTGCGGGTTTTATCGCCGTGAACGGCGTCAACCTGCGCGTCAGGCGCGGGACCATCCATGCCTTGATCGGCCCGAACGGCGCCGGCAAGACCACCTGCTTCAACCTGCTCACGAAATTCCTGAGCCCGACGCGCGGCCGCATCCTGTTCAAGGGCGAGGACATCACGGACATGGAGCCGGCCGATGTCGCGCGTCTCGGACTCGTACGATCTTTCCAGATCTCCGCGGTGTTTCCGCACATGACCGTCATGGAGAATGTCCGCATCGCCTTGCAGCGTGCGCGCGGAGGGTCCTTCGACTTCTGGCGATCGACCTCGGTGCTCGACGACCTGAATGAACGGGCCATGGCGCTGATTGCCGATGTCGGGCTCTCGTCGGTCGCCGACTGGCTTGCAGCCGAACTTCCTTACGGCCGCAAGCGCGCGCTTGAGATTGCAACCACGCTGGCACTGGATCCCGAGATGCTGCTGCTCGACGAGCCGACTGCCGGCATGGGCCACGAGGATATCGACCGCGTTGCGCAGCTCATCAAACGTGTTGCGGCCGACCGCACCGTCCTCATGGTCGAGCACAATCTTTCGGTGGTTGCCGATCTCTCCGACCACATCACCGTGCTGACGCGTGGCCGCGTGCTGGCCGAAGGCGACTACGACACCGTCTCCGCGAATGCCGACGTGCGCGAGGCCTATATGGGTGTCGGCCATGCTTGATACGCGCGCCCCCTTGCTTGCCATCAAGGACCTGCAGGCCTGGTACGGCGAGTCTCATATCCTGCACGGCGTTTCGTTCGACGTTTATGAAGGCGAAGTCGTAACGCTGCTCGGCCGCAACGGCGCGGGCAAGACCACGACATTGAAGTCGATCATGGGCATCGTCGGACATCGCGCCGGTTCGATACGCTTTCAGGACGAGGAGCTGATCGCGCGGAGTTCCAATCAGATTGCGCGGGCCGGGGTGGCCTTCTGTCCGGAAGAGCGCGGTGTGTTTGCCAGTCTCACGGTCGAAGAGAACCTGATGCTCCCGCCGGTGGTCAAACCGGGCGGGCTGGAACTCGACCGGATTTTCGATCTTTTCCCGAATCTCAAGGAGCGGCTGGGGTCGAGTCAGGGAACGAAGCTTTCCGGCGGCGAGCAGCAGATGCTTGCAATCGGGCGTATCCTGCGAACCGGCGCCCGGCTGCTGCTGCTTGACGAGCCCACCGAAGGCCTTGCCCCTGTCATTATTCAGCAGATCGGCAAGACGATCGGTGCACTCAAGGATCAGGGGTTCACTATCCTTTTGGTGGAACAAAATTTCCGTTTCGCATCAACTGTTGCAGATCGCTACTACGTCATGGAACATGGCCGTATCATCGACCAGTTCGCCAATGCGGAATTGGACGCCAATGTCGAGAAGTTGCACGACTACCTTGGCGTCTGACCGACAATATGCCGAAACGGCGGAAAGCAGGGAGTAAACGTCAATGAAGCGGAAGGTTACCTTGGCGGCTCTCGCCGTCATCCTGGCCTGCGGCACGGCCGGAGCGCAGCAGATCAACGTCAAGATCGGCGTCCTCACGGACATGTCCAGTCTTTATGCGGACGCGACAGGGCCCGGCTCGGTCGTCGCGGCCAGGATGGCGGCAGCCGATTTCATGAAGGATCATCCCAATTTCAAGGTGGAGGTCATCAGCGGCGATCACCAGAACAAGCCGGATATCGGCTCGCAGATCGCCAATCAGTGGTACGACGTCGACCATGTCGACATGATTGCCGACGTTCCCAATTCGGGCGTCGCGCTCGCCATCAGCCAGATCGCAAGTCAGAAGAACAAAGTGTTCGTCGGTTCGGGTCCGGCGAGCTCCGACCTTACGGGCGCCAAGTGCAATGCAAACATGGTGCACTGGACCTACGACACCTGGATGCTGGCGAACGGCACGGGCAAGGCCGTCGTGAAGACAGGCGGCGACACCTGGTTCTTTCTGACCTCGGATTATGCGTTCGGCCATGCGCTTGAACGCGACACCGAAGCGGTCGTCCTGAAGAACGGCGGCAAGGTGCTGGGGAAGGTTCGTCATCCGATCAATACCAACGATTTCTCGTCATTCCTGCTGCAGGCGCAGGCGTCGAAGGCCAAGGTGATCGGACTGGCCAATGCGGGCGGCGACACCATCAATTCGATCAAGCAGGCTGCCGAATTCGGTATCGTGAAGGGCGGGCAGAGCCTCGCCGGCCTTCTCGTCTTTGCGACCGACGTTGCCGCGCTTGGTTTGCCGACCGCGCAGGGCCTTGTCCTCACCGAAACCTTCTATTGGGATATGAACGATGCGACGCGCGCCTGGACAAAGCGCTGGCACGCCGAACGCAACGCGCCCGGCAAGTATCCGGCGATGAATCAGGCCGGCGTCTATGCCGGCACGTTGCACTATCTCAAGGCCCGCGCCGCGCTCGGCGGCAATCCCGACGGCAAGGCGATCGTCGCCAAGATGAAGGAAATGCCGACCGACGATCCGCTCTTCGGCAAGGGCAAGATCAGGGCCGACGGCCGCAAGCTGCACCCGGCCTATCTGTTCGAGGTCAAGAAGCCGTCCGAATCAAAATACCCGGGCGATTTCTACAAGCTGCGCGCCACGATTCCCGCGGATGAAGCATTCCGTCCGCTCAAGGAGGGCAACTGCCCGCTGGTCAGCGGCTAAACAGGTACTGACAAAATCAAACAAGGAGGAATTACGCGATGAGAAAAATTGCAGGACTTGCGGCGCTGGCCGCGGTGCTTGCCTGTAGCGGGGCAGACGCCCAGCAGGTGAACGTGAAGATCGGTGTGCTCAGCGACATGTCGAGCCTTTACTCGGATATCGGCGGTCCCGGGTCGGTCGCCGCAGCCAAGCTCGCGGTTGCCGACTTCACGAAATCCAATCCGAACGTGAAGGTGGAGATCATCAGCGGCGACCATCAGAACAAACCGGACATCGGTTCGCAGGTCGCCAATCAATGGTACGACGTCGACAAGGTCGACATGATCGTTGACACTCCGAACTCGGGGGTCGCGTTGGCCGTCAGCCAGATCACCAACCAGAAGAACAAGGTGTTCCTGGTATCGGGCGCGGCCGCTTCCGATCTCACCGGACCGAAGTGCAACGCCAACACCATTCACTGGACCTACGACACCTGGATGCTGGCAAACGGCACCGGCAAGGCTCTGGTGAAAACCGGCGGTGACACCTGGTTCTTCCTGACCGCCGATTACGCCTTCGGGCATGCGCTTGAGCGCGACACGGCGGCGGCCGTCGAGAAGAACGGCGGCAAGGTTCTTGGCAAAGTCCGCCATCCGCTCAACACCAACGACTTCTCGTCCTTCCTGCTTCAGGCGCAGTCGTCAAAAGCAAAGATCATCGGCCTGGCGAATGCCGGCGGCGATACGATCAACTCGATCAAGCAGGGTGCGGAGTTCGGCATCGTCAAGGGGGGGCAGAAGTTCGCCGGACTGCTCGTTTTCGCGAGCGACGTCGCAGCACTCGGCCTGCCGACGGCGCAGGGCCTCACGCTGACGGAGACCTGGTATTGGGACATGACCGATGCCAACCGCGCGTGGACGAAGCGCTGGCAAGCGGAGCGGCCGGGCAAATTCCCGACCATGGTGCAGGCGGGCGTGTATTCGGCGGTGACGCACTATCTGAAAGCGGTTGCGGCGCTCAAGAGTGCGGCTGATGGAAAGGCCGTGGTCGCCGAAATGAAGAAGCTGCCGACCGACGACCCGCTCTTCGGCAAGGGCACCGTTCGTGCCGACGGACGCAAGGTTCATCCGGCCTATCTTCTCGAAGTGAAAGCTCCGGCCGACTCCAAGTATCCCGGCGACTTCTACAAGGTGCGGGCGACCATCCCGGCGGACGAAGCCTTCCGGCCGCTCAAGGAAGGCAACTGCCCGCTGGTCAGCGGCTGATATCGGAAACCAGGTGAGGGACGGACCAGAGATCCGTCCCTCACGCTCGCAGTGGTCGCATGTTCGAAATTTTCGGCATTCCTTCGACGGCTCTGTTCGGTCAGCTGTTGATCGGCCTGATCAACGGATCGTTCTACGCGCTGTTGAGTCTGGGACTGGCCGTCATCTTCGGCATGCTCAACATCATCAACTTCACCCACGGCGCCCAGTACATGATGGGCGCATTCGCCGCCTACCTCATCCTGCAACATACAGGGCTTGGATACTGGCCGGCGCTGATAATCGCCCCGATTCTGGTCGGCACTACCGGCATTCTTATCGAGCGTTTTCTCCTGCAATGGCTCTACAAGCTCGACCACCTCTATGGTCTGCTCCTGACGTTCGGTCTGGCGCTGATCTTTGAGGGCGTTGCGCGCAACTACTTCGGCTCTGCCGGCCTGCCTTACACCGTACCCGATTCACTGCGCGGCGGACACAACCTCGGATTCATGTTTCTGCCGAACTATCGGGCCTGGGTCGTCGCCGCTTCGCTCGTCGTCTGTTTCGGCACCTGGTTCGTCATCGAGCGAACGCGTCTTGGCGCCTATCT